>TARA_R100001443_G_scaffold52538_1_pt1 | contig 34254 bp, 41 predicted proteins | sample TARA_R100001443 | Tara Oceans TARA_R100001443 (sample SAMEA2622142) | marine metagenome | biome: marine biome (ENVO:00000447); feature: deep chlorophyll maximum layer (ENVO:xxxxxxxx); material: "saline water (ENVO:00002010), including plankton (ENVO:xxxxxxxx)" | depth 50 m
ACTTTAGAGAGTTCAAGAAAGTGTCTCAGAGAGGCTGAAGAACGTGGTTATGTCACAAGTGAACTTGTGGATGGCACGCGATGTTACAAAACAAATATTAACACAGTAAATAAGTACTATCGTCGCATTCGTCGAGAGATTGCGAACTGCTCCCTGGAGAGCTTAGTTCGCCAAACGGCCTTTCACTCTTTCGTGAAATATGAGGAGGAATTCGTGAGAGCTTTTCAGTCAAAAAAAGACGATTAGCACCAACTTTAGTTGGAATCAATTCCAACTAAAGTTTAGTTTACAGGTCATTTTTTTATATTTACATTGGTGAACAGGGAGTAAACAGAAAATGTATAAAAGGGGAAAATTACGCAAGCGAACGAACAGTACACTTCGTGCAATTCAAAATGGTTCCATTCGTTTTAAGCGTCGTATTGATATGCAAATGTGGCATCCCGACCACTTAGGTCAGACAGTAGAGATACTGGAAAACCTGGTGGCCCGACTAAGACAAGTACATAAAACTAATCAAGAACTATCACACGTTGATAAAATTTGGAACGCACAAAATGCGATTGTCGAAGCCAACATGAGGTGTCGGCAAATTCTGCCCAGAGACCCACGGGTCCGAGGAGCTGAATTTGGCAGCTACACAGAGCGTGGCTGGACAGAGACAAACGGGCATGATGCACTTGCATCGCGGGCCGATTTAAGGGATGTATAAACGCTATACCTATACGTCTAGGTTCTTCTATGTTTTGGTTTAGGTACTGTACAACGCAAAATAACGCCTTATCTACATTCAAGTAGGGGGCTAACTCTTTGAAAGGAAAAGAGACATGAAAAGGAAAAAGGCACAATCAGGAATATCATTGTCTTATAATATGTATTATCTTAGTAAATACTGTAGGTCAGTACTGACAGCACAGTCTGTACAGTCAGTTCTGTATATACTGTATTATCGTTACTTTACAGACAGTTACAGAAAATTTAATTTTCAAGCCCTCGGAGACCTTGTTGGAATTGTGATTATTTTCGGCTTAATGTGGTTCATTGCCTGGGGAATGTGTGGCCTCAATGACAGCTGTTCAGCTTATTATTTAGGGGGGTATAACTAATGCCAAAATTAACAAGAACCGGTTATGAAATCGGCAGTAGCGAGGCTGGAGCAATTATTCTCCATGCGACTGCTTTTCAGTCACGAGAAGAGGTATTGGATAAGCACAAGAAAGCTTTGGCTGGCGTTGAAACTGTAGACGAGAAAGTGTTTAGCAAAAATGCACTTCGGCGCGGTACTCACCTTGAACACAGCGTAGCAGCATGGGCAGCTGAAGAACTATCTGATGTACATGGAGTTACCGTTAAAATGTGGGAACCTACTAAAGCGTATCAACGCAAAGACCTTCGCATTGCGTCCTCAGTGGACCGAATAATTGAGTTGGACTCACCATTGTATCTACCTGGTGGTGATGGAAATGATTTTGAGTTATCGGGGGAAGGAATTTGTGAAATTAAAACAGATTTCTACCACACGAACAAAATCAAACCCGAATGGGCTGTGCAAGTTGCTCACCAAATGATTTGCACGGGCCACAAGTGGGGTCTTATTATTTGTATGAGCCAAAAAGGTAAGCTGCATTATTATCCTGTAAAGCGCGATGATAAGTTTGATGCTGTTCTTATTGATGCCTACGCAGAGTTTTGGTCTTTGGTTGATACTGATAGTGAGTATCCACCTTCTGCCACAACTAAGAATGAGCCAGAGGCTTTTGAATTAGCCGATGTTGCTCCAGAGCAAGTGGCTGGGGTCCAAGAGATTTGCCAGGATTATTTGCAAGCAAGCGCTGAAAGCAACAGGTGGCGTAAGGTAAAAGAGGAAATCAAAGACAACTTAATTGATTTGCTCGACGGTATGTCTGTCGAAAAACTACGGCTATCTGGCTTTGAGATAACAAGTAAATCTGTACTTAAAGATAAGAAGGAGTACGTCAACACCGGCGAGAAGTATGAGAGCCAATCCTTTAGCATAAAAGAGGTGAGCCATGAGTAAGTTAACGATATTAGAGCCTAAAAATTTAGATGAGGCTATGCGATTTGCTGAGATGCTTTCGAAGTCTGGAATGGTTCCATCTGCTTTTCAAGGTAAACCAGCCAATGTTCTAGTTGCTATACAGTGGGGCTATGAGCTGAGCCTGGCACCGATGCAAGCGTTGCAGAATATCTCTGTTATTAATGGTAAGCCCTCAATCTGGGGAGACTCCATGCTTGCTTTAGTAAAAGCGCACCCAGCTTTTCGGGGTATTTCTGAAACAATAGAGGGCGAAGTGGCAAGCTGCGAGGTCAAGCGAGAGATGAGTAACGGTGAGATTGAGACAACTGTTGGTACTTTTTCGATTGATGAGGCTAAGCGTGCTGGTCTTCTGGGCAAGGCAGGGCCGTGGAAGACGTATCCTCAGCGAATGTTGAAGCTACGAGCTAGAGGTTTTGCGCTTAGAGATAGCTTTCCTGATGCCATCAAGGGTTTGATTACCACTGAGGAAGCGTCAGATTACCCTGCGGAGTCTGGTACACCGCCAGAACAGCCCGTAGAGAAGCCTGTAATACCAGTTGAAGCAAATACTCCAACTAAGATACTTGAGGCGCTCAGTGAGTCTAAAACGGAGTCTGTTGAGGTTGATAGCCAGGTTTATGTGTTTCATGTACCTGGCAGGGAGTCTACTGAGTTTAGCGACGAGCTAGGTTTTATTGATGCGTACAGTCACATGATGAACCGCGTTGATAAAAATGAGAAGATATTACCAGCTGACCGGCGAACCAAACTTAAGGCATTGGAAGAGGCGAACGCTGATACTTTTGCCTTGCTTGACGCGTCGGTTGGGGAACAGCTGCATGAAAAGCGACTGCAAATGAATAAGGTGCTGTCGATGTTGGACAAGGAGCAGCCAAATGAAAAGTGAGAAAATGGGTTTAACGTTTAAACAAAAACAAATCTATGACTTCATCGTTCTGTTTGAAAAGCAAGTTGGGGTGTATCCTACCTACCGCGAAATCATGGCTGGCAAGATAGAAGACACGCAGCTGATACCTAAACGAGTAAGTACAAACCATATATTTCGAACTATGAACGCTTTAGTTGAAAGGAAATGGATAGAGAAAATGCCTAACAGAGAGCGAGGCATTAAAATATTATAGTGTGAGGTAGCGCCATCAGGCGCTACTTCTTTTTCTTTGCGCTTTTTTCTTCAGAGATAATTAATCCTAAAGCTGCACACGCGAGACCGACAAAAACGGCTTCCCCAATTCCCATAATAGTTCCCAGGGCAATGACACCAATACCAATACTGGCATACGATGATGGTTCTTTCAGTCTATTAAGTACCCAATTCATTTTATTTCCTTTCTAAGTAATGTTTCTCATTCTATCGATGAGTCTGTTAGCTCGATTAGGAACTTGTTTAGCCCATCGAGAATCCAGCATTTCGTCAGCTGCGCGGTTCCAATCGCGTGCATCAACTCCAGCCTTCATTCCTTTAAATTTAGATAATCTTGGACGGCCCATGTTAAACATCATGTTAGCAATAATTTGTTGTGCTTCGTCAGGTAGTGTATTCCAGTCACCGTACAAAAGTTTGCAATCAAGCATGACGCTTTCCAAATCTTTTTGGAACCATTCATTTACACGTTCATCACTAATAGGTGTTCCTACAGGTTGGTCATACTCTGGCTCATCTTTTAAAATTAAATGGCCGCAGCCCCCAGTCTTAAGCGATAAATGGTCCAGATACACTTCTTTCACAACGCCCTCATCAATATAGAGTTGCTTTACTAGCTCGTCTTCATTCATTTCTTACCCCCAAAAAATTTAGTTGCAGACCTGACCCCGAAGCTGGCAGAAACAATAACTCCAAGTGTGTATTGATACCATGTCGGCATAACTTCTAAAGCCGCAAATCCTTGTGCCACTATGGTTCGCCCCATGTCCCCAGCAAAAGCAAGGATGAGAGGAATACTAAATAAAATTGTTAGCCATTCGTCCTTCCACGAGTCTTGACTACCTTTAGCCATTATCTTTTCCCACTCAGCTGTGCTAGTCGCAGCACTGACCATGACCTTGGCCTCAGCTTCTGCTTTAGCTTTAGCAATAGCGGTCTTTCCTCGCTGGCTCTCAGTCTTATTCTCCATCCACGATGAGGCTAGGTTGCCAACTGGTCCAACAATACTACTTAAAATACCAAACATTATGCCCTTGCTTTCTTTTGTGCTGTTTTTGAAAGTTCATTAAAATGCACCACAACCTTAGAACCTTTTGTGTGCTTCAAGCCTGTATGCAAAGAGCCGTTAGGCATTTTGTGTGTATTTCCTGTAAACTCTTTACCATTTCTAAAATAATGTTTTTGTCCTTTTGCCATTTTTCTAACTTTTCATTTGTGTTTCTGTTTTAACAGAACTGTTCGTTGCAGAACTGTTGCTCTTGCTTTCACCACCCATCCAAACGGCGAAGGCTCCTGTAAGCGCCCCCAGGCAAACTGATACTAAACCAGACTGTTGTATCGAAGGGTCAGGTAAATTCATAAACCATTCCACAACTCTAAATGACATAACTGTGAGAGCCGTCATCATAAGCCTGGGAAGTATCTTCCATTTATCTAGCGCTTCTGGGGTCATTTTTTCTTAGCTGGTCTACCGCGTTTCTTAGGGGCAGGGGCCGCAGCTTCCTTTTTTGGTTTCGGTGCAGCGGTTAGGTTGTTAAGCTTCCGCAAATGAGGGTTGAGGTCTACTATAGTTGCCATTGTATTCTCCTATTTGATTAATGGATTGGTTAGTGCTTTCATAATTTTGTCGTCTAAGTCTTTTTCTAAGTCATCAATTTTAGTATCTAGCCGGTCAATTTTTGCGTCCATTCGGATTTCAAATGCACTAATAATATCGCGTATGGTTTTGACGTTGTTTCTACTGGTCGTGTTTGAGTCTAAGATGGTTTCTCTATTGCGCCCTTCTTGCTGCTCAAGAGACAATGTAACTTTATCAACTTCTCTGTTTAAACTTAGCAAAGACTTTTCTAACTTGTCGCTTTGAGCTTCTATCGACTTGTCCACTCTAGCGTTAAGGGCAAGCAAATCTTCTTTCTGAGTTATTTTTGAATCGTGAACTTGTGTCTGTAGTTCTCCAGCTGTTGCTTTAATTGAATTAACTTGCTCTCTCACTAGCTCGTTCATAAGGTCGTCAGCATCCTTTAATGCGTCGAACTCTGTTTCAACAAGTTTAAGCTCAGACTCAACGTAACTAATATGCTTATCAATGTGAGACAGGTCAGGAGATACAAAGTTAGCAATTTTAGCTTCCATATCTAAATATCTTTGATACACCTCAAATCCGCCCCAAAGTCCTCCGATTATTGTCCCTGCGAGGGGTATAATAAGAAGTAGCTTCGAGCCACCAACCTTTATTCCCTTATACTCCACCTCTGCCATGCCTATCTCCTGTACTGACTATCAATCATGGCGCCCATCTGAGCGTTGTTAAAACCGATGAACTGTAAATTTGCCAAAAAATTATCGACGTTATCTTCACTTGTGAGAGCTGCCCCTGAGAAAAATCCTTGGGTCTCTGTGAACGCTCTGCCCTCATTAAAAAATGTTTTGTTATCAGCCAGGATATTCATAACAATTAACGTCTTAGTCTGACCCTCAACTGAATACCTTGCTTTGGGTTTTATCTTTGCTACTACTTTTTTTGCAGCGGTCTTTATTTGTTTCTTGGTTGGCTTGGCTTTAACAACAACCTTCACTTCTGGCTCTGCCTCTGCCTCAACAGTTTCAACTTCAACAGTCTTAACCTCAACAGTTTCTGGCTCTGGTTCTGGTGCTACTTCGACGACTTCTTCTAGCTCAGCTTCAATTGATGCCTCTACTTCCGCAACAATTTCTACTTCAGAAATCTCAACGTCTGGAACGTCAACTGTCGGCAAATCAATTTCAACAACAGGAGCCAAGTCTAATTCTAACTCTAAGTTTATCTCTGCTTCTACACTTGCCACCGTTACTTCGGTATCCGGCTCATCAACAGGAGTTATAATAATATCTCCAGAAGTATCTTCAGTTACGGTATTGTTATCAAAAAAATCTTCTACAAGACTGTCATCAAACCCAAGGTCTAAGGCAATGAAAGTTTCGATTGTTTGAATATGTTCAGTTACAATCGTGTTAATTAAATTATACAGCACGTTCACGGTAACGTCATCAAACATCGGCCCAACAGCTAGGTTAATATCTCGACCACCTATTTCAACTGTAATACTTGTTAGTTTGCCTCCAAAATCAAAGCCACCAGAGTAAGATGAATAACCACTATTAACTCCAGACTCTGACAAAATATCAGTACCACTGAATTTAGCGGTACTACCATCGTACCCAGTTAAGTGCATATATATTCTATCGCTGGCATCTTCTTTCAAAACTTTAATAGTATAATTTGCTTTACCACCATAGCCTGGCATATTTGACAAGCTGCTTAAATTAACAGTTTGAATAAAAGTTGTTCCCATCCCAGAAACACCCATTGTGGAAGTGCTGTTACCACTACCAGTAATCATAGCGCATTTGTCTGGCCCTAACTCACCGCACGTTGACCCAGACGGCATACTTGCTGGTCCTTGGCCTCCCCAATCACTATCCATATCACCTTCTTTTGATGATGATACAAATCCATTATCTCCATCTAATATATCGCCACTGTCCTCATTACTAATCGTCGTTGTGCTTGTAGTCGTGGTAATTACTTCGGTTATTTTCTCTCCTTGGGTATCGACCTCAGAACTTGTAACAGTATCTATGACAACAGTTTCCATAACCCCTGGCGTGCAGAGGCCAATTGTGTCAACGCTGCAATCTTGCGCGTTAGAGTAAGAATATGAGAGCGCCAATGCTAAGAGCAAAGGGCCAACCTTTTTTACTTTCATTCATTTTCTCTTTTGGTTTAATTTTTGGTTTTAGCTTTTCAATTTCAGCTAACTTTTTTTGGTCTAGTTCGGTTTTCCATTTTGCGAGAACTTTGCTGTCTTGTGGAATCATGTACCAATTCTCTGGCTTTTTCCATTCATCCAATGCCTGTTCACCAATTAGATTTTTAAACGGTGGGGGAACTCCTGAGAATATCATGCTGTCAAATGCTTCAGCACTGTTCAAAGCAATCAATGTAACAGCTGGTATTTTTAGTCCATAAGAATAAAATAGTTTTGAAGTTTTTAGTATCTTACAAAAGTCTTGCTCAATAAGAATGCCGCCGGTGCTAATGCCAAAGTTACCGGTCTGTAGTCCTAACCCCAATGCTGTTGCACAGATATCATTATTACTTATGACAGCTGTACCGCTCGACGCAGTAGGGGGTGTTGAATTTGTTACAACAGTACTGCTTACAGTGTTATCAGCAACGGCGCTTAGATAAGATAGAAAATATACTACTAATACGATTGCTAAACGTATCATCTTACATCCTTATTAGGATACTAGCCAGCATAGCAATAATTGAGCCGCAGCCAATAATTAAAAAAGTTTCAACGCGCTTTAGTCTATAAAAAAGTTCTTTGAACTGAATATGATTTTCAGTTTCTAGCCTGGTTATTCTTGGTTCTAGGGTGTCCAACCTGGCGTGAGCATCTGAAACATTTCGGTTCATTTTTTTAATCAGCCGCTTGGATTGAGTTCCCAGCATCCACCCATTTTAAAATCTCAACATAATGGCGATTTGCATTATCCATTGGCACTGCCATTTCTACACCATTAATCGTAGCTAGGATATGAGAATTTTGCCCAGCTACAGAGCTAACATATTTTGCCGAACTAACTACCATTTTGTTTTTCCTTTATAATTCTGCGTCCATTGAAAAAAAGTCACCTGTATCATTAGCGTGGTAGTAAGCAGATGCCGCACTCCCACTATTTTGAAGAACGTGTGTACTAACAGTATTTTTACTAAAACTTGTAAATGCTGGTTGACTGCAATTACTAACGGTAAAGGTTCCATTCACTGTACAAGTTGGTTCAGCTCGCATTTCAATACCCAACCTGTGAACCTGAGAAATTCTTTCTGAATTAGCTTGGTATCCACTGGCATAAATAGCATTGACTTTAGGATTAATCGTTTGATAATACCTTTGGCAGTCGGCTAAAGTTTTAGATATTTTTTCATATTTAAAATCACTTACTGAACTTCCAACTTCCATTTGAACGCCCGTTATAAAAAAGGTTCTGCTTGTGCTGTCATAAAACGACGTTCTACTTCCTGCATATCTATTTGCATTTGTTACAGAAGCCCAAGTATTGCTTGCAAAAGTACCCCCTGTGAAAGTTGAACCACCATGTAGCCAAATGTTTAATTGCAAACTAAGATTATTATCGTCATCCAATGCGCCCGTTGTATCGCCAGCAAAAGTTAAAGTAACTCTATTCCAACTTGTTGTTACAGAAAATGCTTGAGTGTTATTTCTAGTATTGTCATTATCATAAAGCTCGCAAACGTATGTAGCTGACGCATTTCCTTTAACGTAAAAACTTACAGTTATTTGTTCTGCATCACTCGTACCTTTTTTTAATAGCTGTAAATCTTGACCTTCAAATCTTTGTCTTAAACTTAGATTTTCTGCGGCGGCAATAGATGTATCTGCTGTAGTACATTCTAATTTTAAACAATTTAAAAATCCACTAGGGCCATCAGCAGTTTGTGTCATCGTTAACCGACCTGCACTATCTGAAGTTTCAATTTTCCATCTGTCTAACGTAAAGTAACCCGCACTAGCACCAATACCCGTAGATGAAGCCCCCCGTTGAGCAATGTTCATTGCTCCATTATAGACAATATTATGAGATGAACCTCCAATATTATTAGTACCATTTACAGTTAGATTTCCTGTTACAGTTAGATTATCATTCACTGTAGTTTCTGAGGTTGTATGACCAATAGAGACAGGGACAGCAGACGTTGCAGTACCAATAGTAATTCCGTTTGAGGTATTTGAGTTATCAATATTTAAGGTCGTTGTACTATCAAGTGAAATGTTTGTACCATCAACAACCAGCGTACCATCAATATCTGTGTTATCTAAGTTCGTTGTACCATCAACATCTATATCACCTGATATATCTAAATCTGCAAAGATTGAAGTGCCAGTACCTGTTACAGTACCACCTACTCCTAAGTTTCCAGCAACAGTTACATTTGTTGTACCAGTAGGTATTTCTATAACATCAGCATCAGCGTCATTTTTTATTGTAACGTCATTCGTTGAACCTTGACCCGTTAGAATTAAACCTTCAGCCGCAGTATATCCCACCGATGCATTATCCCCAGCGGCAGTATCACCAGTTGCGGCAAAAGTAGAACCAGTAACATCCCCAGAAGCAGTTAAAGAAGTAATATTAGGATTAGCACCCGACCCAGCTAGTGAAGCCATATCAGCAATTACATCCGATGTAGCTAATGAGTTCATGTCACTAATTATATCTGAGGTAGCAAGGGCATTCATGTCGGAAATTATGTCAGATGTAGCAAGCGCATTTAAATCACTTACAATATCTGATGTAGCTAAAGTATTAAGGTCACTGACAATGTCACTTGTAGCCAGCGTATTCATATCCGAAATTACATCGCTTGTTGCTAATAAGGCCATATCAGCAATAACATCACTGTCAGCAAGCAACGCCATGTCAGCAATTACATCTGTTGTTGCTAACAACGCCATATCTGCAACAACTGCACTCGCAGATAATATACCCATATCCTCAATGACTGCCGATGTTCCTAACAAACCCATTGCCGTTACATTTGCAGACGTACCTAACAACCCCATATCTTCAATAACCGCAGAGGTAGCAAGTAAACCCATATCCTCAATCACCGCAGACGTAGCAAGCAGACCCATGTCTTCTACAACGGCGGTTGTAGCCAATAGGTTCATATCCTCAACAATTGCCGATGTTGCTAGTGTATTCATGTCTGCAACAGCGTCACTAGTTCCTAGTAATGCGATTGAAGCTGTAACCGCTGAGAGTGTCTGAACATCCGTTATACTTGGGCCAGCTTCTGGGTTTCCTGTAGAAGCATTAAAACCAAGTACTTTACCGGCTCTTGTCGCTTTAGCTGGAAGCGTCATGTCAATGGTTGTCGTATCGTTTACAGGTGCCATTAAAGTGCGTGCGTCACGCTCTTCTCTGTCGCCCAGGGCCATTGTTAAAGAGTCAAAGTCGGTCTCTAATGACGCAGCTGTAATCGTACCGCCCGATGTATAGACACCAGTACGAGAAAGAGGGACATCTGAGAGTATTGTAACGATTGCGTCGCTTGCCGGTGCAGAACCAAACACAACCGCGCCCGTTCCATTTGCTGCTAAACCAGCACTACCAGAACCGTCTTGAATTGAGTAATGTGAGCTTTCCGTTTTAAGCGTTGAGTCAACATAGACTTTAACATCGGAGGTATTATTTACTCTAAATGAAAAAGCAAAGCTCGTTGTAGAGCCGTTGCCAGTAGCTTGGGCGCGTCGTAGAACGTCTGTTACATCAAAAGTAGCCATTTTATTTACCTCTTATAGTTTTGGTTCTGTACACTATTTTTAAACCTTTGTCACCTAAATTGGTCTAATACTTCGTTAATTTCTCTATTAGCTCTATTTAACTCAGCGTCCGTCGGCTTACCTAAACTGATTGGATTTCGCCCATAATATTGTTTAAATTCATCTCGATTTGTCATTAACGCTCTTAACTCAGGATATTCTAGTATCATTAATTTTTTAGCAATACCTTTAAAATCTGAATCAATACTTCTTAACATCTTTACTTTATCGCCAGGTTTTTCAGCCATCATATATGCTTTGTTTAATTTAGTGTTTGGACTTAACAAATCCATATAAGTTCCATAAGCGGTTAAGTTTTTTTCTCTTTTCGTTAACACTTCTGCAAACTTACTCCGCCCTGGATAATTATAAAGCTCTATATATCTATCATACTGTTCGGCGTTTAACTTTACCATTGGTTCACCCATCGTATTGCTAAGCATCTTTAAACCTATACCTAAACTTTCTAGCTCGTTGTTTAAAAGGTCTTTGCCAGGCAGATTTATTGCTTTAAATGGAAAATACGCTTGCCATTTGTTTGCTCTAGGAGAACCATCATCCATTGTGTATGCCGTTGAGATTTGTTCTTCATACCAACGGTTTTTCTTAGAGGGTAGGGAATTGCTTCTACCAGGTATTCTGGAGTTAATAAGATTATAAGCCTCGTAAAAACCTCTTAGAACAGGCTGCATATGAGTATTCGTATTTCTCATAAAGTCAGGGTATTGGTCGTGAGGCGTTGTATTGCTTGACGCAGGGTCAAAGTATGTTCGTTCTAGCCATCCACTTAACGAGTTACTACCTTGTCCAAGTGTTATAGCGTGCTGTCCAACCGTTAATCCATAATTTGCTACTTGTCTGGATAAAAGCTGTGTTATTCGTTTGGCTTTTTTTTCACCTGACTCAAAGCTACTACCAGCAAGATGTAAAAATTCTCCTATAAATTGCGTCATTGGTAACGCCGAAGTAACATAGCGAGATGTTGCATATGCTAGATTTGTGTGCAGCGCACCATTAAGTTCTGGGTTTTCAGATAATTCTAACGCATCAGCTGCGTCTGCTGCCATCGCCATAACACCAGCAATGGGGTCATAACGCTCATACGAAATCCAAGTCCACGAACCATCATCCTGACGAACGCCAATAGAGTATGGTTTATGATTTTCAAGCCATCGTTTTCTAGCATTTTTGTCTGTTGGCCCATAGCCAGTAAAAGTAATATCATCAGATATACCTCCCTTTGCCGTATAAATAAGAGTAGTTCCCAACGCAGAACCTGTTATTAATTTTGTTCGTGCAGCCCGTCCTTCTGGACCTTTTGCTATTAAATTCTTTTTTGTAAGTAAATCTATGGGCATTATAAGAGGACTTCGCTCACCTATTCTACGAACAATTTGCGTTGGTGTTCTGTAAAATGGTGCAAAAATTTTAACAATCGGGTTGTTAAAAAATCCAGTTAAGTTATCAAACAATGGCGGCAAATCATCTTGAAAAGTAATCATTTTAGCAAAGTCTTGACCACTGTCGTATGCTTCTGGGCTGTGGAGTGTTTTGAAATACGCTTCTAAACTTGCTTCTTGTGCTTGTTTTTTTGTAGCTCCAGTTTCCATTGCAGCTCTATACGCTGCTAATTGAGCTTCTACGCCCATTCGTTCCATTTCCATACCACGCCCAAGTGTCTTAAAAAACTCATCAGCGGCTATCATTGGTCTAAATCCTTGGAGCCTCATAAGAGCGCCAAAACCGTCAAGGAACAGCGCAGCTGCTGCCTCTTTACCTTCTCCACCATCACCTCGTCGTCGCAAATTGAAGCCAGCCGCGCTTATAACATTCATTTGGTTGTCAAATTTGGAGTCAATTCCGCCTGACATTGACCTTTCATGCTTAAGAGCGAACCAACCAGCGCGTAAAGCCTGAGGCATATATTTGGCTTGAGCTGTTAACATGGCAAGGGCTTGGCGTGCTTCGTTAGGATTTAAATGAACCATTGAACTTATAAGCTTATCAAAAACTTGCAGCTCCATCATTACGCCATTACCAGCTGCGTTATACGCATGGGTGAGGGGGTTAGATAATAAAGCCGATGTATAAATTTCTGTTATTACAGCGCCAAACTTAGACACAACGCCTCTTGCAAACATCATCTTTGTTCGTTCATCAGGCAATGATTCATACATTGAGATAAATTCGTTTACTTTGTTTTCGCCACCCCATTGCTCAAAATATATGCCTTGGTTTGTTTCATCAATCTCAGCTGTTGCACCAGGTGGTCTTTTATTAATTTGAGGTCCATCAGGGCCAGCACGTTCTAATATCGCTTGCATTTGGTCCATATACGCTTTGGATGGCGTTACAATTATTTTCTGAGCAACAAAAGCAAAACCAGCGTCAGATTTTAAACCAGCTAATTGCATTTGAGATGCTGCTTGTAGGGCTATGAGCTGTGCGTATTTTGCTTTATCGTTAGCTTTTCCTGATAACCTGTAAGCTTTTCTAGCGTTTAAAACTTGTGCAGCTATTGAAACAACAACCTTAGACGCTGCAAAGTTTTCAGCTGGTGTAAAAGTTCTAGCCCCTGGCTCACGCTGAAGTAATTGTAAAAATATATCAACCGCGTCAATGTTTTCAGCTTCTTTAATAACGTCTTTAAGTGTTCTATTTTGTCTTAACCAAGTACCATCTCTAAACGGCGTTGCCTTATATTGTTCAAAAATAGCACCAATTAAACTTTGCAATTCAGCTGTACTTGCCTCAACAGCGTTATCTGGGTCTTTAGCAGCTGCTTCTGCTATCATTTTTAGGTTAGGAATAACTAATTTAAAATCCGGGTCTACCTTTGAAAATGTATCAATAGACATTCTCTCTTCTTCTGAGATGGGTCTAATGTAAACTTTACCACCATCCGTTTTAACCAACGGGTCTGCAAGCGGAACTTTTTTAGTAGATGTTGCTAGAGGATTTTCCCCTTGTCTTCTCACTGGACGGTTTATGGCATCGCCTACCTTTTGAGCGGTATTCTCACCAATCTTTTGTGGGACTCTGCTCATAGCAACCTCAACGGGTGGCTGCTCTGTTTCGTCAATCAAATCTAGCCCAGAATCTAAAGCAATAGCATCAGCATCCGCATTTACGTCTGTTAGCGGAACTTCTTCTTCTATCAAGGTTTCTCTGTTAATTGCCATCTGCGCCCCTTTCTACAGGAGCGTCAAGATTTACTCCGCTTGTGTCTTCACTTCTGAATTGAGAATTGATTTCTTGGTTTCTTGTGAATCCATATTTTTCCGAGTATTCGGCATCGACATCGTCGATTCTTGATTGGAGTTTCTTGATGATATTGAGAACCTTCCCGTGAATATTGGGTCGTCCTGTTCCGCGTAACGCATTGGTGTACTCTTCGCCATTTTTATTAACACTCCAATTATTTGCAACGTATCCATTTTGACTATTAAACAAAACTGGGTCAATGTTAGCATTGTCATCTAGCTCTAATCTATTATAAGCTTTTTCAATTAATTTTGCAAATTCTTTGTTATCAAAATCTAAATAATCAAAATTTAAAATACGAACTCCGTTTTCAGTTGCAATAGGATTGTACTCGCTATGCCCAGATAATTCTTTTAAAATGTCTGCTAGTTGGGCTGTTTCTTTTTCAGAAAACTTTCTTCCTACTCTTAAATCTATACCATTAGCATCTTTTTTCGCTGGATTAAAAAATGGTCTATGCCAACCAACACCATCCTGTTTCATTAAAATTCCACGCGCTGTAGCGTAAGCATTAATTAACTCTACGGTAGATGAATCAACTTCACCATATTTTGGCCCCTTATATTGTCTGGGCGCTGCAACTTCTGTTTGTGTGCCTGGACTAACCAAGCCCTCAAAATATCCAGGTGCCTCAAAGTCCCCAGGTGATACTAAACCTAATTCTTTTGCTATAACATCTGTGCCATTTTCATCTAAAAACGCTTTAGATATATCCACATGATACGCTGATTTCACTTCAAGTGGTGCATCAAACATTTCCAACATATGACTAGAGGTTCTGCCTGGAATACTTTCCCAGCTAATTTGTGCTAAGCTTTCCTGTAATGCAGTGGAATAATCGTAAGACGCTGCAGAAATAGGTTTACCTTCAGATTTTGCTTTTTGCGCTACCCACATAGCAGCCTGTACTTGATGAGGTTCCCATCCGAGTTCACCAGCTAATCTTTGCGTTTCTTTTGTAACAAATTCATATTGCTTTTGAGAAGCCATATCTCCAGCAAAACCAAATGCTCTCATCATCCATAAGTCGCCAGTAACAGGGCCACTTCGTGAGGGGTCTATATGAACCATTAAGTTGTTATAAAAGTCGTCTGTTTTTCGCCCAACCCACTCTTCGCCAGCAAATATTTTTTCTAGCCTCGCACTCATTGCCGTTGGAAATCTTCCTGTTTTTATGGGATTGCCAGCTTTATAAGCTGAGTACGCTTGTATTGCATAATCAAAATTTGATTTAACTGGCGTGCTTGGTGAGGTTACAGCAATTGCTTGAATTATTTTGTCAGCTTCATCAATGTTTCCACCTACAGCATCTAAAATAGCTTTACCACTTCGCTCATACCAAAACTTACCTGACTCCCCTTCTTCAGCTAATTTTTTTGCTTTTATTCGTAAAGAAGCCAATTTCTTTGGAGAGTCTAATCCTTGTGGCCCTCCAATGTACTGACCTGTTTTTTTGTTTTGCATATGAGCTAAACCAGTATCTATTGCTTTATCAATCTCACCGCCACCCATCGATGAAAGAGTTGTAGTATTCTCACCAGCATCAAGGCGTGTTTGTGCGTTTTCGCCCATATCACTTAATTTATTTTTTGTTGCAGTGACCGCTGAACTTACTGCCCCTGGCGCTACATCCATAACATTCTTTAAAACATTGCCGCCACCTAATCCCACGCCAAACATTGAGGCAGCTTCAGCGTAGTTAGGGCCGTCTTGTTGATTTGCTTGTATCGCAACATTCTGTCTCATAAGATTGTCAGCAGCAGTATAAAAACCAGCCTCTAACCCGATTGCTGATGTTGGTGCTTTTGCAATAGAGATAGCAAGTTTACCAGCGTTCTTTGACATAGAGTCCTGTAAAAATGCTGACAATGTTTCTTTAGTTACTTTTTTTAATCCAGCTTTTCCTAGCGCACCAAATCCAAGTGTTGAAAGCCCAACCCAAGAAAAGGGGTCCATTGCTAAATTACCAAAACCTTTAGCAATATTACCAGCCGTCATTCCTTCACGGTCGAAAGTCTCTAACAAATAATACATAGCCCGATGAACACCAGGAGGGGCATCATATAATTTGCCCGTATTTACTCCCATTGCCGTTAAGTTCATATTAAAACGGTTCATAAAACTATGACCCCAATTTGCATAATATTCAGAGTCAAGACTTGTTTCTCTTTGGTCTATAGCTGATTGAGCTACATCCACTGGCAACCAGCTAGGTCTTTTGTTTATGTCGCTCTTACTTTTATTGAGATAATTATGTAAAATACGCGATGCTGTTATAAAATGAGGGTCGTTTAGTTCTGTGCCTTGCTCTTGAGCAACAATCTTTCCTAAGTTTTGTTGGTCAAAAGTCTGAGAGGGTATCATTAATATACGACCACGGTTTAAATCATATGCCGCAGCTTCTTCACCATCAACGTCCATACCTTCTGGATACTCACCCCAAGGCAAAGGTATTTCCCCATATCCGTTTGTCGCATCGCCTGTGATAGGGTCACGGTACATAAAATCAGGAGGTATTTCTGATTTCATTTCAATAAGTGTTTTTGTCCAATCGTCAGTCAAGCCAATTACCCTTTAATGTTACACGTTCATCCAACGCAGCCCGAAATATTCTATTTATTTCTTCGCGTCGTTGTTTGTTTATTTTACCGTTTAATTCTGCTTCTAATTGTTTTTTTGTAAGGTTATTATCATCTAATAAATTTTGAAGCCCTGTTAACTCATCATCATCTGTAGATTCTATATACTGACTTAAGTTTGCATCCATCCATTCTGAAGCACTGAAATTGGGGTCAGTTCGTTGAGCCTTGAGCATATCTGCTTCAATTTCACCCAACTTATTCATTCTGTCTTTGTAATCATTGTTTGGTCCAAAATCGAATATCATACCATCTGGGATTTGTAATCGACCTCTGGCAGTTTTCATTGCATTAGAAAAATCAGTATTCATTCTTGCCCGAATAATGTCTGAATACTTAGAAAAATCCTCGGTGGTTAATCTGGAATCCAAGAATAAACCTTGTAACATTGCTAGGTTGATTTGATTATCACCAGTTCCAACAGCGTTCTGCGAACTTAACATGATTTCTAATTCCGCTATAGTTGAATCGTTTGATTTAATCGGAATATTAAATACGTTTCCGTTTGCAGTTAGACTTGTTACTTTTTCTCGTAACACTAAAAGTTCTGAGGCTAATTGAGGGAAACGCTCCATATAAGAGTCTATTACTTCCAAATATTCTTCAGTTCCAACAACAGGGTCTATTGCCATTATTTTTAAGCTTGGAACTAATTTGTCATTTACCTCATCCATAAGTTGAGTGCGGATTTTCTTTTTTTGTTGTTCAACAAAATTTTCATCTTCGTAACTTTGCGTCCAAGCATCTCTAGCAGCTTTTTGAGCTGAACCTTTTATACCACTGTCGGCGATGTCTAACGCAACTTTTAAGTTTGGCGAAACATTTCCATCTAAAATATCTGCGTACATTCCAAACTTATCGTCTGAGTCCCTTATTGCATCGCCAATATAAGCTGTAGCGGCCTCTTGTATTCTTTTATCATACTCAGTTCTTAAACCAATAATTTCACTTCGAGTATAACCAGCTCTAACAGCCGCATCTATTGTTCTTTGCTTTAAACCGTTTATTAAATTAACAGTTGCTGGCACAAAAAATTCATCGTTAGGGTCTGCACTTACGTTAATACCCATATCAAAAAGACGCGGCAGAATTTTATTGTATTCTGTATCAAGACCAGACTCGAAAATAGCTTTATCTTTTACTTTAATTTGCGCGATATAAAGTTTTGAATACGCGTTATATTGAGAATTACCAATCGCAGCTGTTTCGGCTCTAAACCCTTTTGCTAATTTTGGGTCTGTTTCATCAAGGGTTTTAAAATAACCGTCAGTAATAATGTTTATTTCGTTCAAAAGCCAGCTAGGTGGATGCTCATTTAAGTTTGCTTCGTTTACTTTTTCCGAAATAGTTTTTCTAGCTAGTACTGAAATTTGGTCTGAAATAACTTGTGCGCCTGACGCATAAGCAGAGCGCTCAAAGAGAGAACCTCCTTTATCTCCAGGTATTGTAACATCTTCACCCGTTTTAAACGCGTCTTCAATTTGCTTGTTTGTTGGAGCATTTTCTGCACCGTAATCTTCACCAGCTGCTTTAGCTTTTATTTTTTCACGGTCCATTATTTGCGAGGTCATACGGTCTAGGGATTGTGTAAGATTAGCAAACCCACGCGCCGTAGCCTTGCTTGCGGCAAAATCTATCTTAGGAACCGATAGACCCATTCTAGCTCGTTGATATGGACTGTTACGCGCCATTACGTTGTTGCTCCCCCACCCCAGATTTTACCATATTCCATTGCTTTATCAGTGCCTCTAACAACAGCGTTAATTTTACCAAATCGCCGTGTTGTACGGGCTGCGGAGAAATACTGAGCTTCTTGGAATTTGCCCATTTTGCGTGCAATTTCTGCGTTATTCAGTGCTATTCGACTATCTGTAGCGGCTGCGGATAAACTTGCTAAATCAAGATAATGACCGCTTGAACCACTTTCGTAAGGAGAAATACCACCACTAGCTGACCTAGCAGCACTGCTAGCCATATTTGCTAGAACACGCTCTTTAATTGCGTTGCTTTCTCGTTCATAATTAAGAGCCGATACGCGGCTTTGTACAATTGCTTGTTGTGCTTCAGCTTCATACGACGCTGCTTCTGCATTTGACTGTAACAACGTGCCAGCCATTGTTCCTATTGTTGATAAAACTGCACTCATTAAATACTCACCTTATAATCTAGGGCCAACACCGTAAAAAATACCGGCTGGTCTTGGCTAATTGTTATTTGTGCATCCGTGGAATATCCCAAAAATCCCTTTGTTTTTTTTAAGCCCGTAAAGGTTGGCACTTTACCCAGGCCACTAATAGGCAAGGTTTGCAGCGGAATAGTCCTAGAATTAATTGTAATATTTTGTGAACGATACAGGCGAGGGGTTACCTCTAGCACTCGGCGTTTTTGTGATGCCACCGTTCCCGAAGGAAGCCTTGGCTCAAAAGGGTTTGTTGTCAGTGTAACCGTATAATTTAACCCGACTTCTGCATAGACAGATGGCACGCCCCCAAGGGTTGCATTGCCCCCAGACACGGTAAAATCAGCATCCACAATATCATCTCTAATAATCTTTACTACTTCACCGTTAAGATGAGCCAATCCACCAGCTGTTGTATTGCTCGGCTTTGCCTGGTCGGGAGATACAGGACTTGTATAATACTGTATGGCACTATCGGTTGTTCTATCGTCATCAAAAACTTCGACATAGTATTTTGCAGCTCCACCTATGGTTCGTTTAACAACAGTATAAATTTGGTCTATATCAACGCCGACATCTACAAAATCACCATCGGTTGTCCACGTTGACGGGGCCACTATTTGTTGTCCTCGGTTCAACATGAAAGCTGCAAGGGTTCCTGTAAAACCCGTTGATGCGGCCCTGTAGCCAGTTGAGTCACTGCCATTGACGATAAGGAGCAAGTCGCCCTCAGTAGTGTCTGTAGCGGCTCTCAGGGCCATCCTTTGTGGGTCAACTATCAGGTGGGAGGAAAGTAGACTAATGTTGTTCGCCACATAGGATATTTCAGTGTCTGAAAAAATCATTTCGCGTAACGCTTTACCTTGGCGCTGAATGAAAAGTGTACCACCTTCAGCGGCTTGAGGCCGGATGCCAGGTTTAGAACCGCGTCTGGTTGTGGATTTAACGACAATGTTTGCCGGTGTAATAGGGTCGAGGTTCGATTGAGGAATAAAGAACTCACCACCCGTTGTAAAAATTTGTAAGTCTCGACCAGACCGCATGGCAGTAATTGCATTTACGGAATCCGTATTTAGCGTCACCATAATTGCATCATCGTCTAAGGCTTCAGCCTGTGAGAAATTATAAAAATCACTTATTTTACTACCAAACAAGGTCGCCGGTAATTGTGCTGTTCCACCAAAATAAAGCCGTCCTTCGTGGAATGTACAAGTACGAGGCCAACCGCGGGTTGCACTAAAAGCTGACTCCCAGCCCGTTACTAAGTCCCAATCTCCCGACGCAATCGCAGCTGTGGACATAAAGGGAACTTCAGTAATTGCATTAGCAACCGTACTACTTTGCAGAGAAATTATCTTGGCAATGCCAAAGCCAGTTTTAGCTCGTATTCTTTGATTGTTAATACTGCTAAAAACCCCAGCTGATGCAGTAAGAGTTATTGAGCCAGAGACAGCCGAGGGTGTAAGCGTAGCAGAAGGTTGAGAAATGCTTTCAGTAAACACATAGTAGGGTGCGTTTTTTTCTGGGGCTGTGGTAAAATCTAAACTTGTTAGCGTCCACGTTGAGTTGTTTGCACCTCGCGTCAGTGTAAACGGTATAAAATTTTCATGGGTAAAAACCAAAGTATCCATATTCTGCGTGAAATAAAGCTTAGAAATATTAAAAGCAGACACAGAATACAGCGTACCTACTGCTCTGTCCAAATAATCATTTCCACTTCCATTGATGTTTGTTTGTACAACACCATTGATAAAGAATCTAAAGCGTATTGTTGAAGCTGTATTGTAGGCAGACGCTAATATCATTAGGTTTTGCGTGGTTGAGAACTCAAAGGGAATAAGTATCGTGCCGTTCGACGCATTGTCAGCTGTTGCATCAAAGCAAAATTTAGTCCCAGGTCTTCGAGATACTCCACCCTGCGGTTCAAACAACACGTTATCAGCTGTTGCTACAGATGCATAATATTGCTCAAGGTCAATTCGCCCACGGAGTAATGGGTCTAACTCACCTGTAGTAAAGCCAGCTTGGTATTGCTGCACTCTACTCATCTGACATCCACTAACATATAATCAGATATTACTTGCGGCGTTTGACCAGCTGAGTCTATATTGGCAGCTTGCCTAAAAAACCCACCCCTCATCCCTTCGCCAGGCGTACCAAGAGCAACGGCTTTCCAATGCTCCATCTTTGTAGTTTGGTCTGTTATAACTTCCGCTAGATGCCACGCCATTTGATACGCGAGTAACTGCACAAAGTACGTTGGCATAGAGCCTTCACCTACAGATTTTTGGTAATCAATATGAACTTCAGTTTCTTCGGTAAACAAAACAGTATTGCCATCTGTGGATTGTCCAATTTCCCAACCCTTAACAATTCCAGCACCAGCTATTGAGGAAGAACGAACAGCTCTAGGAACACCAGTGAGCATATCGTTTGGCAGTGTATATTCGTACGTCCACTCATTATTAGGAGTTGTTGTCGAACGTGCTAAAGTACCTTTGCTTATTGTAAAGGACCAAGGATACATCCCAAGTGTCGTAAGTTTAATTTCATTATAAATTGTGCTTGCCGCAGCACCAGCAGCTGAACCGTCTGTAAAAGAAGTAATCGGTTCGGCCCCTAAGAGAAGTAACGCTTTGTTACAAATGCCTACACTTGAATCACCAGCTGCCATGTTCTTCTCCTAAAATAAAAAGAGGGAAGGGGCGGAAGACCGCCCCCACCACATTATTTAGTCTGAATCGGTCACTGCGATAGTGACCCCATCTCCGCAATCCACTACTCCAGAAGCGTTAGAAACGACAACGTGCCAACTCGCAGTTGCTGTTCCTCCAGTAGATGCCCAAGAATAGATAATGTCGCCAACAGTCACATCGTCTGAAACATCGTTAAAATAACCTGCTCCATCTATAACTGTTTTTGCATCGGTTGATGTATATGACCACATCGCAGGGACTTTTCCTGCAAGCGATTGACCGCCTATTGGTCCCCATCCTGCTCTTGCAAATGCCATGATTATGACTCCCTTGTTGTTATATCAACGATTCCATTTGCATCGATTGCAACCGCACCCATTGAAAGGGTAGAAGCAACGAGGAACGATGTTTTCTCTGGAATAAAGTCGATTTTGGTTGAAGGAGCCATACCCACGCCACAGCCGATAGCGGACTTATGGAAAGCAAAGTTTGTTCGGTCACTAGAACCGTCTATTGCTATTCCACCTTCGTCCATATCGCCTAGAACGTGGATTGTGAATCCCATGAAGGAACCAACATTTCCACCGCCTTGAGACAGAGCTTTGATTGACGCGTAATCTGCGCTTACGGCTCTTTCGTCAGCAAGCAAAGATGCTAGACCATTAGCGTGCATGACCAAATGCCTATCAGCCGCTGGAACATTTGCAGCGTTAAGTGCTTTCGCAGCCGCTATGATTTTTCCAACATTCATGTCTGAAGCCGCAGCGCTGCCACTAGTTACAACCGTGTTTGCAACGGTGGTTCCAGCGGTTGCTGCTGCGATAGCATCTAGGATGATTTGGTCTTGTCGTCGTCCTATAGCATTACCAACTAGCTCGGCTAATTCTCGACGTTCGTCGAAGTTAACTTTTTGCTGATTGAAAATGTCTGAATACTCAGCTGCAATGTAATCTGTCATTGTAGCAGATACAGTTGCAAAAGCTGTGTTCAGAGGAACAACATCTGTTTGTGGGGTTCGAACACTTGCAGTGCCTTTACCCACGCTCGGAAAGTTTACCGTGCTTCCGACAACACCCGTTCGCATCCGACAAACTCCTTGAAGCTTTGAGGTAGCCTGATAAGCTTGTTTTACCTCAGAGTCAAAAAGTTGGACGAAGGCTGTACTGAGTCCTGTACTCATATTACTTCTCCATTAAAGTTTCAAAATGAACCTGGTTGTCGGAGAAGGCTCCGGCCTGGTGAATGTGTTTCACAACTGGCCAAAAGGTTATCAGTTATTATTTCGTTATACTAAAACGCGTGTTTTGTAAAGAACCTAAACTATAAAAGTTATCCAGGGAAGCTTTCGCCACGCCTTCTGTAAATTTTTCGAGCAACATCATTGCTAAATTTGGGGTCTGAACCGTACCGTGGGTCAGCCATCATAGAGTCAATTTCTGCTTGGAAATCGGACTCGCTTAACGCCTCATCACTTACAGCTATCGTTGGCATTTGCGTCATATCACCAGTAAGGCTACGCATTGTTTGCAGCAAACGCTGCCCTTCAGCTGTGCCGCCCCAAACATTTATCTCCGCACGTTGAGCCTCAGTAATAACACCTTTTCGCAACAAACCATCAGACCAATTCACATTGCTCTGGATAATTTCATTTGCATTCGGCCCAAGGGCTTTAATCTCTGTTTCATAATCTTGCTGGATTTGTGCCGTGTTTTCACCACCAATTTCGGCTATTGTTCCGGCAAGCTCGTCAAACGCTGCCTGATTAACACCAAATTTCTTGGCCCAACCTAAATACGCATCGACCATTGGGTCTTCTTTTTGAAACCCTGCATCATCAAGAACTTTTGTATCATACTCTTTTGGTGCTTTATGCTTACCCTGGCTAAACGCTTTTTCTAGGCTTTCATATGACTTAGTCATTTTTTCTAACTCAAAGCCATCTTCTTCATTCCAAAATTTCTCAGGAAACCAGTCAGGGCGTTCCAGCGGCTCAGCTTCTTTTGCCTCTTCCTCGCCTTCTTCTAAGTGCGGCGCTAACAGTTCTTCTTCATTTGCTGCCTCAGTCTCTTCACTTTTAACGCCGTCCATTAAGCCATTGGGCATTGGCGCAGCTGTTTCTTCTTGTATTTGCTCAACCTGTTCGTTCATCTGCTCTTTTCATCCTTTGCTTAATTTCGCGCACCAAACTATTTTGACCCTCACGGCTAAAACCATAGCTACTATCAGCACCTGGCACCCAAGAAGGTTGTTCAAGTGTTATGCTCTCTAAATGTTGAAGAACTTTAATTCCACTTTCGCTTGTAAATGTTCGCTTAAACAGCATATCAAGCTCTTGCTGGAGGTCTTTATTCTCAAATTTTAGGGTAGGGGACGCATCAACGCCGTCCCATCCGATATCGTTTATGCTCCTAATGCGTTCTGCTTGGTTCATACAGGTTGCTCTCCTTGTTGTGGTGGTGCTTCACCACCGGCTTGGGCTATTTGTGCAGCCATCATAGCTTCAGCTTGCGCTGCCATTTCCTCTTGCATTGCCTGGCGCTCTTCTGGTGTTGTTCTCAGGTTTGCTGGTATTCCAAGTTGGTCAGCGATGTAATCACCGACCGCGTCCATCTTAACAAGCGTTTGACCTGTCTGACCTAATGCTTGAGAAATCTGTAAGAATTGCATAACCTCGTTAATTTTATCCATGTTGGAAGCCATTGCTAACGGCGATATTGGTGTAACATTAACCTGTAGTCCGTTTACCTTTAACGGTAAGTCAATCATTCCTAATTCATCCATAAGCTCAAGCGTTCGTCGAACAATTGGATACATTGTCTCAGAAATTAGTCGTCCAAAAGCTGCACCCATATTCTGTGACAGTTCTTTCATCCTCTCAACAATCTCAGTGGCTGAACGGGCAGACATATTATCTGGGGGGAGTGAGGTATCAAGCAGCGTTTGCTTTATTTGCATACGCAAATCATTTGTTAGTATTTGGCTGGTATTGGCATCTCCACTTCTCGGAAGAGGTTGAAGGGATGGACCTCTTGGCCCACCGTTTGAGGAGACACCAATCACCGCCCCAGGTACAATTGAAATAGCTTGTGGGTTTAAAACTCCATCATCGACAGCTGTGAAGACACCGCCGATTGATATACTGGCGTTTTTAAGTGTTAGTTCAACAACCTTGTTAAGCGTTTTAATGTCCGGCAGGGCATACAGCACGGGACCCCGACCATAACGCTCGTTGCTTGCTTTCATATATCGAGACACAACCCACGGGAAACTTTTTAAATCTCGTTCAACAAGCTTAGAGTCGCCTTCTTTAGTAAAAATGCAGTAATGAATGTAGTTCTTTTCCGTATATGTAACCTCAATCAAGTCTATTTCTTTAGTTGTATCATCCTTGTATCGGTCAGATATTTCTTTAGGAATCTTAATATCAGGAAATTCACGTTCCAAAACGCGGTAGGGTCTACGCAATTCACGATAAACTGTATCGACTGTACCGTTTGGACCTTCTTCAAACGTCACATGGTATGACGGGACCGCTGTATAACGAATAGGTGTTATTTCGTCACCAGGCGTTATCATCAAAACAGCTGTTCCCACAGCTAGGTCAAGTAAAAACTCACCCATTGCAAGGTCAAAACCAGACTGAGCCATAACGCCAAACATTTTGTCTGTGTACATATCCAAGACTTGCTGTACTTGTATTTGTTTTTCCGCTGGTATTTCGTTGCCTGGCTCTAAACGACACCAGCTGCGTTGCGGTGGGAACAATGAAGACTGTATTCTGTTTGCAAATCTTGCTGTAGAGTGGATAGCCGTACTATCAAACACGCGTTTCATTTTGTTTTGTCCAGGCACACTTTCCGAATAACCATCATAAAGATTTCTCATGGGCAGCGCAAATTCGTACGCTTCCTCATAAATTGACCGCCACTGGTCTTTATGGGCAGTAGCTTTTTTAAAACGCTTCTTTAGGACTTCAACGGAAAGTGCCATTTCTAATACCCTTTTTTCTTAACGTATTTTTTAATCGTCGCCTTCATCGCTGGACTCTTCGACTGCATTTTTGCTTTCAATGGCCTTTTGGCCCCTTTGACTTTTTTCATCTTCGTGATGCTCCCGATGCTTGGGGTTTCTAAGATATTGCTTCATACTATCCTCTAGGGTTTCGACCAGAACCGCCTAACAGCCGAGTTGTTGTTATTCTGCCTTCGGCTCCGAACGGGTCGCTAACGGTTGTATCCATTAACTGCGCCCTTGGGCTTTTTCGGGTTAATCGTTGCTGTAACGCGGCGTTTCGTTTGTCAGCTTCGGCTTTCGCTGCCTTTTCATTTTCGGAAATGCGCTGATTAACGCTGGGGTCAATCGCTGGCGCCTTTGGTTTTAACTTTTTTATAATGCCTGACATTATTTAAACCTCGCGTACATAAAATAATCCGCGCCATCAGGACCATATTTTTCCATGACGGCCTCTTTCTTAAAATAACACCGCTTTGCCCAAGTGTCTGCGTGAAAATTTAGTGAATGGACAGTGAACTGGACCCTTTTTGGTCGTGTTTTTGCAAAAAAATAGTCAAAAAACCGTATCACTTTGCGATGAAAACGCATTGTTTTGGTCCTTAAATCGCGTGCCGGTATCATCCAGAACTCATAGACCCCAGGCCAGAGTTCAAAAACACCGAAGATACCCATAATTTTCTCATTAATGACAAAAGTATAGGCTATTCCTTGGCTTGCAATGCCCTCAAAATAGCTGCGGTAGTCAGGAAAGTCCTCTAAATTCTTTAAATCAAAGTCATTTTTCTCAAGAATGTCGTAATGCCCCATGTGAAATTGCAATAGTTTGTCTCTGGGCGTTTGAATATCAAGAACATCCGTAAGAGTTCTAACCGAATACGTCAAAATCAAGTACCTTTGCCTGGACAGATTGCCGGTTTCGCATAGGAGAACGGGTCATTATCTTATGCTCGGACCCCAGCAAGCAGTATCCAGCTGCATCCCCAACGTGCGAATGTTCGTTTTTATTGGGTGCATCCCTAAATCGTTCTTGTCCAGCTCCCATCGCAACGCGCTTAAAATGATATCCACCAATTAAAGCTTTGCGAAGCCGCATACATTTTTTATCAATGAGAAACCCAGGCTTACCATCTATCAACCGCCCCATTGGTATCGCCATTGCCTCGCGTCGGGTTCTAAATTCGTTTGTTGCGGTTGGCCTAGCTAGAATACCGTGTGTCTTGAGGTGGTCAAACGCGGTAGTTTCATAGATTTGGTCCCGTGCCATACCAGCTGGGTCGCCCCATATCATCGTATCAAAACCGGGAAAGTGACTTTCTAATTCAGACTTTAGCATTGAGCAAAAGCGCTCCAATCCCATGTCAAACGTCACTAGCTCATGTAAAACGTGCCAGGTATTGTTCTTCATTCGTTGGGCGAATATCGCAGCTGGCGTTAATCCAAAGTCAATGCCCACTTGTACCGGCACCGAACGGTCAGCTTCTAAATCCGTTGCCATAAGTTCGTCGTTGTACTCAGGCCACACAGGACGACCTTCTTGCACAAACGTGTATTTGCCTTCAGCATAACATCTAATCCAATCAAGGTTCTTGCCGCCCAGAAGTTGGTCATAGTATCCCGTTGGCAAATTGCCCAAGTTTTCAGCTTTCTGATTTGTCTGCCACCATTTTCCTGCTTGGTGCGTATATCCTTGAGCCTCAGGCATATCTAACGGCAATTCTTCCAAAGGAACCTCAAGAACACCGCCAGGCTGCTTAAAAAACTCCCAAGCAAACTTCCCAACAGGGCGCTCTTTCTCAGCTGCTTTGTAATACCAGTGGTCATCGTCCATGCTATTGGTATCAAGAATAATTCCATGCCACGATGCACCGCCATCAGCTTTAGTAGGATAACGACCTACACGATGCGTCAAGCCATCAATCACTGCCTTGGGTAACTCACGACACTCATTAACCCAGGCACCCGTTAATTCCAAAGATAACAGCTTCCGCACATCTTTAGGGTCATCAAGGGCTAAGAAAATAACTTCCATGTCAATTCCAGAGGCACCATCACGGGGCGGCAGCTTGATATGATGCGTTATGGGCGGCGAATACTTTACCGGACCCCAGATATTCTCAGGCAATAACTCCAGCCACGTTTTTAGCGTAGTGGTTCGCAGCATCGGGTGCGTATTCCGCACAATCGCCCACCGAGAATACTTTATGCCGTCCCTGGGACTCGGCTTCTGCTCCACAGCGCGGCGAAATATCTCCGCACAACAGGCATACGACTTACCCGAACCAACCGGCCCCATTAATCCCCTCACAAATCCCTTGCTCTTAAAAAACTTAGCCACAGTAGGGGAGCTAGAGAAGTTAAGCTTGAGTCCAGCCTGAGGGTTAGCCATCCTTCTTCTCCTCATCCGGCATAACCATCTCTATCGAGACAACAGAAGGCTTATCTATCTCCTTCTCACTATCCAATAACCCAGCAGACTTCGCCAAGAGCTGCAACACACGCACCTTATCAATCATCTCTACTTCTAAAATATCACCACCACGGGTCGGTGTAACCTTTATTTTCTTTATCGCCGTCAACGCCGTCTCAGGTATCTCATCAATAGGCTTAACCTTCACATTCCCATCAGCATCCCAGTCAATAACATCCGTTATCTTACTGCTGCCCAACGCCATTAACTCCATAGCTAACTCATCTCGGTGCTCATAAATTATCTTAGAACCACGCAAACGCCGATTAATACGACTCATAGCAAACGGCTTAACCTTCGGAACCTGTTGACGCTTACCAGCCATCAGAACGGTATCTCATCATCCGAAGTACGCTGCGAAGGCTGCAACCAGTCACTCTTCGTAGCCCCTTTATCACGGTCATCAGGAAATAAATTTAACCAAACCTCGCCCTTCTCATTCGGCAACGGTAACGCATCCAACTTAATCGATGATACAACACCATCCTTCTCAAAAGCATAACCAACCTTCATCCAATAGGTCTTGCCCTCCTTGCCTTCTCTCGCTTGACTCACATTGTAATTCATAAAATTTCCTTTCTTCGGTTTCTAAAAAATATTTCGGAAGTGCCCCCCCATAACGTTGAAAGGGGGCCAGGGGGGTAAGGGTGCCTTTTAGAGATAACGTTTTTTCTTCTCCGCTGGCTGTGCGTACAGAACCAAGACGTTCGTATAGGTTTTGTACAGGTCACCTGTTCATCCTCATTCTGCTAGTTACTTGCCTCAGTATGTCAGTGCTATCCTTAGGCTTGTCCTTGTTGTCATAGACAGTCAGGTAGTACTTCAAGCTAATGGCTGGTTCCTTGCCTTTGTCCTTCATCCATTGCAGCTGTTGCTTGGCATGAGTGAGGAACTCAGCTACTTCCTTTTGCATGAGGATGTCACGGGCGAGGTGAGTCTGTCTGATGTCGTATCGCCATTGTCGTCCGTGTATGGATTGCATCAACTCTTTGTACTCTTCACATAGTCTTTTACATTCTTCTTCCTTTACTTCTTTTCTTATAGTTCTATCAGAGTTGTTATGCACAAGGTGGGGCTTGTGTTGTTGCACAAGGTGGGGCTTGTATAATGTAGAGTTATCCACAGCCTCTGTTCCCTGTATGTCCCCCTGTTTTTGAGTACCTTTAGCTCCCGTGTTGGCGATAATCTTGAGTGTTTTATTCATGGCGGCGAACTCCTCTTGTTCGGTTAGTTCGACCTCTGGTGGTCTCATTGCGAGGACTTGTTTGTAGCTTAGTGATGGGTCGTAGATGACCCTCCACAGGCTTCCTTGGTCTCCCCATTGTCGTGATGGTCCTTCCTTCCGTAGCTTCTCCAGGTATCCAAAGTTAGCGAGTTTATTCATGTGCTGTGACACTGCTTGTTGTGAGCATTGGAGTATCTTGGACATGGTTGATTGGTTGACATAGAATGTGGCTGTCCATGCTTTGGCGTGAGCGCAGCATGTACCGAGTACTCTGAATGTCATTGGGTATCTATTGAACCTGTTATCGACTAAGGCTCTGCCTGGATAGACGGCGACTTGACCTGGGTTCTGGTGTTCTCCGTGTCCCTTTGGTGCGTCCCGTGTTGGGTCTGGTGCCATACTAGTCTTCAACATTATCTGCGTACTCCTGTACTCTGCCTAATCCAATACACCAATGGCAATCTTCCCACTCAACATTACCTTCGGAGTAGGGGTGTTGTTCGAGAACCCAGCCTTTGCCGTTGCAATGGAAGCAATGTGGTTTAACGACGGATACTGTCATTGCAGTTGCTCCTTGATTGCTAGACCTATGTTCATAGCTATCTGTGGGACGATGGCGTTGCCTAAGCCCTTGAGCCTGGTGGCTCTGCCTGTAATCCCGGTAACTACTCTTGGGATGTCTTTTGGCTCTGTGTCCCATCCGTCAAATCCGTCCATCCTCGTGGGTATCCCATCAGCCATTCCACCCAATTCGGGTTGAGCTGACCACTGTTCACGTTGGTTCTCACCGCTTCGTCCAAATTGCTCTTGTACGTTGGACTGCCCATGAATCTGTTTTTTACGGCTCCCTTTGAGTTCGCTGCCGATGGCGTGGGCCACAACTTTACTTCGTTGGGTAAGCTCTTGTTGAAACCTGTCGGATAATTTTCCGTTATTGTTGGCCCTTTCCAATCTCGTGCCGCTGGAGTTGCCCACATTTTCTCTGGATTGAACACTGCTGCTGTCAGGTTGTTTTGATGTTCCTCTCTCCATTTCTTTGTAGCTTTGTTGCTGTCTTGGACTGTCGGTGTGGGCCACATTGCCACGGCTGTTGCTAATGGGTTGCCCGATGATAGTACTTTCTTCTTGTCTCCCTTGTGGTTCTTGTATGGGCCGCCTGTTGAAGCTATCGGTGTGGGCCACATCTGATAACCGCTGTTCATGCTTGGTGCTAGTTGGTTCGCTTTGGCGGTCGGTGTGTGCAACAATCCAGAGTCTGTCCCTTTTGTGTCTCGCACCGATGCCACTAGCTGGAACAATAAACGTCCTTGTGGCGTAGCTTTCGCTTTCCAAGTCGTGCAGCACCTCGTCGAGTCCCATTCCGACGTGACCATAAACATTTTCGAAAACGCACCAAGTCGGTCTTTTGTGTGCAACAATTCTAAAGATGTACGGCCAGATGTGGCGGTCATCTTCCGTGCCTCTTTGCTTCCCTGCGACGCTGAAGGGTTGGCAGGGATAGCCAGCTGTGAGGATGTCACAGTCGGGAACATTTCTTTCTGGGTCATTAGCTAACTCCTTTACGTCTTCAGTTATTGGTACATTGGGCCAGTGCTTGGCTAGAATGTCGCGACACCACTTTTCAGTGTCACAGAACATGATGGTTTTACTTAGTCCTACTTCTTCGAAGGCAAGGCTAAAGCCACCAATTCCAGAACAAAGGTCAACGTGCTTTAGATAGTTACCCATGTACCACCCTTTATGTTTCTGGCTGTATCGACTGGCATAAGGATACCTTTTGCTCCGGCTCCTCTGTCTCCCATCGGGATTTGCTTGCCACCCCAGGTGGACTTGTGCATCTTAACTATGCTTCTCAGTATTGAGGTTTTGATAAACCACACATCGTTAGCGACTCCGTGTACCCATAAGTCTGGGTCTGGACCGCTGGGATGGATACCACTGGGCTTTCCGTTATCCCATACCTGTAGGGCAATGTTTCGGGTTGAGTAGGCTAAGTCATCGAACTTACACTCCGCTGAGAATAGCAAGTTGCCTATGAGTGGTACATCTACACGGAATTGTATGTCATGCTGCGTGCTTGATGACTTCCAGGCTTCGATGTTGTCCTGTTTGTTTAGATAACCAATAATCTTCTTCTCAAAGGCTTCACCCTGAGCTAACTTCGCACCGAAGCTCGTGGCATGCTTCCTAGTATTGGTTCTGTACAAATTATTCAAAATAAAGCCTTAATTGTCTTGTAATGCTCATTAAGTATTGGGTCAGTGAGTAGGGCGGTTGCGTTTTTCTTACCGTGCATAATACTAGTATGGTCTCTATTGAAACGCTCACCTAGCTCTGGCGTTGATGCCCCAGTTAGCTCAGCTGCGAGGAGATATGTGAGGTGGCGCCATTTCACGAGACTTTTGCTCCGGCTGTATCCCAATAATACGTTGATATCCATTTGCACATAGTTAGCTACTTTTCTGGCAATGTCATAAGGCGATATTGCGTGGGGGATATCTCGACTATCTTCGAGCCTAAATACAGTGCCTCGACTAACTTCTTCTTCAACCTGTAAACGTCCGTCTTGTAACCTTTCACGTCCTCGATAACTGTGCATCCTTTTGCTCCATTTCTGCCGTCTGTGTTTTTATCTATGTATCTAAAATCAGCGAGGTAATCGCAGATTTTGTATCCGTTAATCTCGCAACGTATCCTTGGTTGCAGCTCTAACTGGGTTATTTCCCCTGCTTCCACTTGTGGCTTTAAGGTAAACCAATAATGTTTGGCCTCTGCCTGGCTATCGAACTTGTGACCATCTAGCTCAACCTTTTTATTACGAAACTTACTCCGCACGTTGCAGCCTCTTTTTTTCATCAACTGCCATTAAAAAAGCTTCATCGTCTTTTACGTCCAAGACACTCTTTAATAATAGGTCCAGGGTAACATTAACGTGTCTACGCTCTTGCCTTGCACGCTCCTCAAGGGCTTCTTTAACCCGTGGGGATATTCTGCAAAAGAGTGTTACGACTGCCATGGAAAACCTGAGATTGTAGCAAGCGTTTTTTTCTTTCTTCCCTTCTTCATGTAGTACCCAGCTCGACACGCGTCCGAGCAGAAATTCTTTGAACTCCTTGCCTCAAAAAACATTTTACAGTCCTTTCGAGGTCCATAATTTTCCAAATATTTACATTCAGTTAATGGAACTGAGTCCCAGCCAAACAAAAATGCGGTATATATGGCGTGGTGCAATGTGTGGGGGTTGAAAGTTAAATAGGATTTATCGTCTTCCCAATGTTTGAGTGAAGGGTAGGGTAACCGGTATCTTACTTCTGGAAGCCCACCATTATTTAGCTTTTCACTGTCCACTCGTAAAGCGTCTATAAAATCAATAGTATCCAGTAGCATTTCTTTATGCCCTGCTTGAAGTGGTCCGTACTTATTGTAAAACCTTTCAACCTCTTTAATCTGAATGTCTGGGTATTTGTAATAATTGAACAGCTTAAAGAACTCCTCGAAAACCTTCTCCTCAAATACAACATCTACTAGTGGAGCATCATCGCTGTTTGGGATAATCCAATCACCACTAATTTTGTAACCGGACTGGTTTCTCTTGTTGGTGTAAGAAATTCTTGTTGGCGATAATCTTTGTGTATACATTCATTAATACTCCGACGCAAATCCGACGTTAGCTTCTGTACAAAACAGATAGCACACTGCTAGCTATATAAATAGGTGAAAATGTAGTGAACAACGTCTTTTTTTAACAAAACCCTTGTATTCTTGTGCCAAACCTATATGTATGTGTGAACAGATAGTGAATAGACAGGGAAGGGAGACATAATGTATAAAGAGGAATCGGAATTATCAAAGCTACCGTCGGAGGAATTTCCTCCGACGTATATAGAGGAGCCTATGAAAAAACATTTAGACCACGGCAAAAGGCATTACGGTAAATATGCTGCCTATCTTCGTGTGTCCACTGATATGCAAGACGTTGAAGGACAGGAGTTTGCCATTAAAGAATACCTAAACGGTGGTGAGCATGACGTTCGCTGGTTTGTAGATGACGGTGTCAGCTCTGGTGCCAGGATGGACAAACGGCAAGGCTTACAAGACGCGCTAAAGTATTGCCGGAAGCATGATGCAACGCTTATTATATACGACATCAGTCGCTTGTCGCGTAAAGTCTGGGAGTCCTTAAAGTTCCTAGAGCAAGAGGTTACACGGGCTAAGTTAAAGTTTGTTATTGTAAAAAGTCCTCGATACACCAAAGAGTCTATTATGCTTGAAGCGATGATGGCTGAGATGCAGCGTGACTCTATCCGTGAGAAAACACAAAACAAGTTTAAGCATATGAAAGCTGTACTAGCAGAGCAGGGGGTTTATAAAACCTCAACGGGCAAGTTAATTAAGAAACTGGGCAACCCTAACATCAAAAATGTTAGCAAGCAGGGCGGTGCAGCTGTCGCAAAACAAGCCGACACACGCGCTCAGTTTGTTGGGCCAGTAATAAAAAAAATGCGCGAAGACCGGCATATGACCTGGAGAGCAATCGCCACAGAACTAAACAAGCTTGGCGTTTCGTCGCCAGGTAGTCAAAAATCACAGGACGGAAATAGCAAAGATAGTATCTGGCATGGGTCCACAGCGCGAAATCTTTACATCAGATGGGAGAAGCAGCAATGAGTGAATTTGCAAAAGAATTTAAAGAGCAAACAAAAATAAACATCGCAGATTATTTAACTGGAGGTAATAATTTACACACTGATAATGTTCCTGTGCCGTATCCACAGCCAATTAATGTCGAGAGAGCAAAGGAAGCAACAGATTATTTTGTCCCGTATGATGATGGCGTTGTAAATTCAGCCTATTCATATGTTAAAAAATCCATTGAGGACAGAGCGGCCCATTACAAACTCCCCGATGGCAAATCTCCGTCGTTTTTTAATGAGATGTTGCGATACTCTCATTTAAAAGCCAGTTTAATACGAGAACTTGAGAGAATGAACAACATACAAAAAGCCGACAAAGAAGAAAAATGGTGGTCGTCGACGATAGTCAGATTCACAGGTTGGGTTACATTATGCTTGGCTCACCTAGACAACAAAGTTGTTAATTCTGACCAACTAAGTTGCGTCACTGGTAAAACTTTAGAGAGTTCAAGAAAGTGTCTCAGAGAGGCTGAAGAACGTGG
>TARA_R100001443_G_scaffold107141_1_pt1 | contig 34076 bp, 43 predicted proteins | sample TARA_R100001443 | Tara Oceans TARA_R100001443 (sample SAMEA2622142) | marine metagenome | biome: marine biome (ENVO:00000447); feature: deep chlorophyll maximum layer (ENVO:xxxxxxxx); material: "saline water (ENVO:00002010), including plankton (ENVO:xxxxxxxx)" | depth 50 m
GGCAGGAGCCAGGGGGCAGGGGGCAGGCGGACCAGGGACCAGGGACCAGGGGGCAGGCGGACCAGGGGGCAGGGGGCAGGCATCCCGGACCATGGGCCAGGGGCCAGGATTAGCTCCATACGTTTGAGGCTTAGAGGGGGAGGGGTGCGGGGGCATATTTAACTGAGTCGCACCCGGCAGGCAAAAAAAACCCCCGGCATGTAGCCGGGGGCATCGTCAGTTTTAAGCCTGGGATTTTATGCGGCGATCAATGGCCGAGCCCGGCGGGACAAGTGAGAGAACACTAGAGTCGAACGGTGCTGTAGATCCGCGTGATTATTGTTCGCTCCGGTAGGCTTTAGCGCATGGGTAGCGCTATTAAACAGCCACCAGAGATTCCGGCCATTGGCGGTATGTTCTTCAACACTGCACTTGTCCCAATCGTCAATTGCCCTGCCTAGCTGGCTGGAACTGAAACCGCCAGACCGATAGATATCAACAAGGATATTTTCCCCGGCCTCGCGCTCTATCTTGTGCGCGTTGAAGGCATCAAAATCAACGGTAAGTCTATCCAGCGCGTTGTCCAGACCAGAGACGGCATCCGAAACCATATCGGGAATCCGTCCGGCGATATTGGTTGTCTGTTTGCTTTTCCAATTGCCCAGGTCCCCGTGAAAGCAAAGGTTAGAACAAACCATCACTTGTGAGCCGATAGCCAGTCCCCGGCTAATGGACTGGTCATGCGCTCCCCGGAGCGCAACCAAAAGATTCCAAGCTTCCGGTTTATCAGCAACCGCCGGAACGTTATACCCTCCGGGAACCATTTCATAGGCTTTCGGTTTAGAAACGTGGAGCAATCCAAAGAGTCGTTGTTCGTCTTTCTGAATAGCATATTCCTCCTGCTTAATATCGAACCCGGCATTTTCAACCGCGTTTACCGTATCCTGCACAAAATTATAAAAGGGGTACGGGGCATGGCGTGAACCCATAGGCGGAGGGGTCTGCAAGTTCTGCAAATAATCGCGCTCAACTTTAATGTCTTTTTCGCTGTTATATAAAAGTGTGCTCATTATTTTGACTCCGTTTTTGTAAATGCCAGGGACACCTTGCCCCCGGCTCTATGTCAATATAAGGGACTTTTCCTATATAGTCAAATTAAACTTTTCCCAAGTCTCCAGCAATATGAGGCCGGAAAATAGAACGCGGATTAAGGGACCGGGCAAAGCGCCGAATCTTTTCCCCGTCCGTCTCGTCGGGCTGTTCACGTTTAGACAGGTCGCGCCAAAATTTACCGACAAAATGATTCCCCGCGTAGCATCCGCCCCGCGTCTCATTGTCTCCTGCTTTTTTCTTGGTCGCGCCGTGCGCCGTGAAAACGATTCCATAATCGCGATTAAAACGAGCACATAATGGAGTCCCGCTCCCGCAATTGGCGCACCCTACTTTTGACGTTTCGTCGGGACAACGAATCATACGGACTCCGTCCGCACTGGTTACTTTATTACTGGCTCTATCCTTCCAGTAATTTTCCGGCACGACGGCGACTGACGCGACTCCCTTTTTTATATACGACGCGGCATGCTCCAAAGAGTCGGCGCTAAAATTGAAAACCGTTTTTCCGGTCCCGTTCTTCTCCGCCCATTGTTCGGGCAGGAAATGGGTGAACAAAAACGCGACTCCCTTTTTCGGTACGGCGCGACGGACGGCGGACTCATAGTCCCGGTCTATTTCCACAGTTCCGGTTTCGTATGGTTTCAACGGGCATCGATCCGGGCAAGTCTTATAGATCTCGTTTTTCCCGGCGCGGTATGTTTGAGCAATCCCGGCTGTTTTCCTGGCTCGGCTGTTAGCTGTACAATTAAGCATTTTTTAGGACCTCCCGAACAAAAACAGAATCCCGGTCTCCTGGATGATCATAACAAAGCTGGGCATATGTTAGCGCATCGTTTAGCGTTTCATAACGTTCCGGCCTAGACTTTCCGAGTCGCACGATTTCCCATTCAGTGGGGCCTGCCGGATTTTTTAATTTTTCAAAAGCAACACTTCTAAACATTGTCTGACTCCTATTTTTAAAACAGACTCTGTTATATGGGATAAATCCTATAAGGTCAAATAAAAAAATGCCCGGACGAATCCGGGCAAGTTTTCGAGGGGAGTCAAATTTTTATAAGTGCGTTCATTAATAAACAATGATTTCTTGCGCGGTCTTATCCTCTGTTAAGTATCCGTCTTTATCTTTCACTAGTGGAAACGCAACGGCTTTCAATTTAATTGGTTCTTCAAGCCAATCTATATCAAGGTTGATTGCATGGGAGTTATCAGTGTTATTTATCCAGATATCACCTCCTAATATCTCTTGTGAGAATCCGTTATCTACAGCATGGGCAATCTCGTTCATTAGGTGCTCAATTACAGTAGCCATTAACTTTTCTTGTAGCATTATCTTTCCTTCTTTTTAACCTAAAGTAGTAGGTAAATCATCAGGGACTACACTAACATACCATGCATACTCCCCCTCATCGCTCACATAGTCCTCTATAAATTGTAGATTAACTTTCAACTTATGCTTATCTAATTTCTTATTGATTAGAGCAACACCTTGTTCAAAACCATCACTTTTATGGCTATCATTAAACACTATTAAATTACTCATCCTCATTTTGAATCCTCCAACCAATTGGCTAAACGTTCGATGGCGCGTTGTATAAAATCACTAAACCAATCCATGACGCACCCCCTAAGCCCAAACATTGACAGATTTAACGGGAGACAATACCGAAACGTCTCGAATAGACGGGTTTATTTGTCCCTTGTTCGTATCAATCATAACGATATTGCCAGACTGGCCTATAACGACTCCGCTTATATCGTTGCCAAAAATACCAGATAGATTCCTGATCTCCGGGTTATGAGATCCAGAAATAGTAACGGTCACTTTGTCATTTTCCTTAAACATAAAAGACTCCTTTAAATTGATATGGAATATATCCCATAAAGCCCTATATAGGGCATGTCAAGTTAAAAAACGCCTTCCAGTTATATGGTTCTTTAAATACGCCCAAAGCCTGAACGGTTGCCATACCATCCATACGAAGGTCAACAGCATCGGAGCCATGATAAACACTAATATCCAGGCTAGAGTCGCGAACAATAATAAAACAATTCCCGCTGGAATGCCTAGTAAGCCAAGCAACCTGATGGGGGGACAAACTAAGTTTATCAGCGCGTCCCTTTGTGACTTTAAGTTCCATAAAGCTGAACGCACCGCTATCCGAACATAATAAAACATCGGGTACCCCGGGGACCGCCCAGGATTCAAGGCGCGTGGTTTCAATGTTTCGCCCGGTCTTTTTTAGTCCGTCGCTTATTATTCGCCAAAGCCCTGCCTCCCGATTCTTTAATGCCTCTTTCGGCATCCGGTTCTTCGACTTCTTCGGGCGTAATGTCGATGACTGGTTCAAAAGATTCTCTAATTCGTTCGAGTTCACGCTCTACGTCCTCCCGGCTCATTTGGTCGATAGATCCCGTGCGGATCTCCGACTTACTGACGTAGATATCACCTTGGGCCTGCCCCCGTCTATACTCTGCTTGGACTGCCGCGCTATATGCACCGTTCTCTAACGCTATGTCGCGAATTTTTTGTAGATCCCTGACGTGCTTTTTATAATTGACGCCATACATCTCATCTAGTTCTTCGCGATACCGTTTAATTTCAGCTACAACGTGGGGACAGTGCTTAGGGCTGGTCATTTCATATGCCCTGGTATGCGCTGACGCCGCTGGATACCCGGACCTAATAGCAGCTTCTCGAAGGGTTATGAGCCCATCATTGCTCACAAGTTCTTTTACAAACTTTTCCTGGCGTCGTGTAAGCTTCCGTTTCGGACCCCGTATATCTTCGTTTTTAACGGGTGTTTTAAACTTTTCCATAAAACTCTCCAAAATGCTGTTTTTCTTTTAAAATCAAAGCTGTCCCGCCACTGTCCCACCGTTTTACTTTAAGAAAACGGCGTAAAGCCCATGCGATAAGCCCCATATCAGTTAACCTGAGTTAAGATACACCATACAAAGGGTAAAACAAACTATTTTTAACGGGTATACCGTCCCACGGTTAAAAAATGCCGGGACGGGAGCCGGGACGGAAAAATCGTAAAAACCCTATATAGAACATACAGTTATAAAACTGTCCCACCTGTCCCACCTGTACCGTCTATATTTTGGGACTTTTTATTTTTTTAATTTTACAGAATCCGTACTATAATGGGACAACGGGACACCTGCCCCACTGCATACCGGGCAGAAGAACTCCTCTTCGTCACTCTCTGTAGCGTACTTGACCCGGACAACCCCTGTCCCGTTGCAATGTTTACATGGTTCTTGGTCCATGATTAACCCTCCTATTTTTGTAAAGCTATTTGAAAGAACCGTGGGCCGTGGTTAATTAAACGTTGAAGACTTCTCTTTGTGTCCCTTCGTAGGACCAGTCTTTATCTTTATCGTGAGGCTTAAAATACACCTTCTCAATTTTATACTCTATATCCATGCGTTGAGACGCTCTTAAAGCATGGTGAGCAGCTCTTACTTCCCCCATGTCAAAACCATGCATGGGGTGCTCGGGGTCTTCAATTTTATTTCCGTTTATTGTGTCGATAATAATCGATGGATACCATGCTTCGGTTTTCCATTCTTTCATGTGCTTGTAACGCAAATCGCGATACATAACGGCCCATGAGTTTTCTTTTTGAATTTCCATATCTGACTCCTTATCGAAGGCCCACGGCTCATTCAAATAGCTTTCTTATTCACAATGTACAAGAGCGTGACGAGGGTTTGGCCCCCCGTTCTTTTGATATAAGAATTATCCCATACAAAAGTTAACAAAAGGTTAACGTAATCAAGAGAGTTGTGGATAACTTTGTGGGTAAGTAAAAAAGTTGTGGATAACTTTTTATAAAATTTTCTATTTCGGATTAATTTTGGCGTAGAAGATGTGTGCGCCGATTTGGTCCCGGCGTTCCAGGATCTTGGTCCATGGTGGCTGGACATAGGTCGCGTGGTAGTGTGTAGCGTCTTCGATACCGACAAGCTTTAGATTAGTAGAGAGAAGCGTCTTAGCTAGGTCTAGAGCCTGATCTAGGGCATCTTCGTCCGTCGCCTCCTCTGGCTTGCCGTCGCACCAGTAGCTGAACTGGCACTTGTGTTTGACGGGCGCATTGCCCCAGTAGCGGCCTTGACGCACGACAGCGCATACCGTGTTGGGATAGTCCGGGTGACGCACCCTGTTCTGTATGACGACGCCCACGGCTAACATGCCACGCCATCCCTCGCCCCGCGCTTCAAAGTACATGGCCTCCGCCATGCACCTCTGTGACGCCTCATCAAAAGAGTAGGGTTGCGAACTTGCAGGAAATGCCGCGCAGGAAAAAAATAGAGCCGTGGATAATCCCGTGGATAATCCCGCCAGTAAAGTTTTCATTTTATAAGTTTCTTCGATTTAATGACGGCTTTGGGGATGCTCATCATTCCCTGGTAGTATTTCGCGCCATCATAACTGCCAGCAACGGTCAACATATCCTTGGTTTCGTCAATTAGGAAACCTACCGTTTCGCAGAGGGTGCCGTCCTGTTTGGGTGGGTCATCCCATCCCGCGCCCTGTGACCATGCGTCGAGCCATTTGATAAGATAAATTTTCATCTCTTTAACTGCCTCAAGACTTTCCAGCTTAGTTCAATGAGCGTGGGTGAGTAAACACCGGGGCTGGTGATGACGTGGATGGCTTCCTGCCGCAGGCGGTCCAAGGTGCGTTGGTAGCTGTAAACACCGGGGCTCATTTTTTTAACCTCCAGATGATGTATTTGTCTCCGCACTTGCCCGTCTCGGGTTCGCATATCTGCCCTGGAATAGATTCGGCTTTGGGGTTGGGCGGTTGTGGGCTGACATAGTGCCACGTTGCGCCATCTTTTATCTGTTGGATGGCCGTATCAAAAAATTTCTCATTCTCAATTAAAAAAACAAGAACTGGAACGGCAAGTAATGCAATCATATTTCTATCTCCTCTATTGGGGTAACCCATTTCAAGACGCCCTCACTGTCGCATAGAGCGCACTGTGTAATTCTCTCTTGGCCTTGGTCATCCTTTTTTCTTAGGAACCCATTGCCAAAACATTCTGGACATACGCCTAATGCGGCGGCTGATTTTTCTTCCATAACATCCTCCTAATTTTCACTCGCTGGTCTTGGTTCTCTCAAGGTACTCTGGTTCATTCAGGCATATTGGTTCTCTCCGCAGTCGTGGTTCATTCAATCGTTCATTTTGGTTCTCTCTCCGCATTTGATTCATTCTCATTTTCTGGTTTGCTTGGTTATCCTGATTCATTCGCACGATCTGTTTCCGTCAGAGGTTTTGATTCATTCCCGATAGATGGTTCTCTCATTCTGCTTAATTCATTCCAAACCAATGGTTCTCTTAGCCTATTTAATTCACTCTCGATGGATGGTTCTCTCATGCACGTTGGTTCATTCGCCTTCATTGGTTCTCTCGGGTTCGCATGGTTCATTCGTAATCGCTGTTTCTATCGACGACCTTGGTTCATTCATTGTTTTTGTTTCTATTAGGTGCTCTGGTTCATTCGTCGTCTGTGGTTCTCTCTGAATTGCTGATTCATTCATTATCAATGGTTCTCTCGGATATACTGATTCATTCATTGCTCCTGGTTCTCTCGGCAAAGTTGATTAGAACGGACACTCCATTTTATGCACATGATCCGCGTGAGCAAAGACATATGGAACGGGTGCAGGTTTGTTGTAATGGTGCTCGTACCATGCCTCGTGAAGATGGCTTAAAAACATCTTGACGGCGTACCGCTTGGCCCGTGCGTGGATATGTGCAGGGGGTAGCTTGCCAACGGAGTAAGCTTTGTAGGCATCCGTTGTTTTGCCAATGTTGAACTTCTCAAGCTTGGCGGCGGCTTGGTCTGCAAACTCACCGTTCTCATTGCGGATGAGTTCGTCAGCTTTGCGGTCCTTGTACAAGTGTCCATACACCGCTGTTTCTTTACCAGATACCTTTACGAATGATTCGCCTAGCTTCCAGCAAAGAGTTTTGAGGCTGGCATTGTGCGGACGTTTTGTACCCTTCTTCCATTCGCTGGTAGGATCTAAACCAGCATACCGCCAGATGGACCCGGCTGTATTGGCCTTTGTTATATCAATGTGAGCCAAGAGCCCTGCTGCGATAACAGGTCCGACGCCGTCTACGCTTCTGATCCGTTGGCCGATAGGATGGCCTGCCGAATAAACGTCGAGCGCACCTTTAACTTGGTTCTCTAGCACGGATGACTGCTCACCAAGCCATGTCAGAACGTCGTGTGGTTCGTTGTCCATGGACCGTACCTGACCTGCCGCCCGTATGCGGTCATCTTGCATTTGGTAGTAGGAATCTACCAGAAACCTTGCTTCGTTTTCGGTAATGGTGACAGAAGCCTTTTTCATGTCTGACTTCAGTTTCTGTACGGGGGTCAATTCATATGGCTGTTGCATTATTCTTCATCCTCTTCTGTTAGCATAGCCGCTAACACCGCTTGCCTGCGGCGTTCTTCAGCTAATGATATTACGGGTGCTTTGGTAAAGTGCTCTAATGTTTCAATGGCTCTGTCCAATTTGGGCAGAAGCTCATTAACCGCTTGTCTTAGTTTCTTGCGGTCCACTTTACGTTCAATGTCGTGGGCCTCCGTGTAATTAGCCCACTCACTTAATGATTCGAGGGACGCGGTCACAGATGCAATCAACGTGACGGCGGTCTCTAGTTGTTTTTCGGGGGAGGTGTCTGTCACTTGTTTTCTCCCGAAAGTTCTTCAACAGCGTTGTGCAATCTCCAAAAGGCTGACTGCAACTTGCGATAGTCCGACAAGTACATGTCCCCCTCCATCTCATTTAAATTTCTAATGGGGTCACACACTAAGGGTTCAAGACGTTTAATAAACTCAGGGTAAGTAACGTACTCGTTCCAAGACCATTGAATAGTATTTTTTGGTTGACGTTTTTTCATCAGTTGGCCTCCCTCATCCGCTGTTCTTGAAGCTTGCGGATCTTATCCTTCCAGATGGCCTTCACCTCTGGATCATGGGCCAAGGACAGAACTCTCTTGCATCTTGCAATGCGCTGCTCTGTCGGTGAGGTCGGAAACATTCCCGTATGCAAAGCGTGGAAAGCTTCCAGGACTCTTTCTATTTCAGTCATTGACAACTCCTTTATGTGAATAGTCCCATATAAATACATACACACAAAAAGCTTGTCAACTATTTTTTATTGGAATGTGGGAGGGTCTTCTTCGTCGTAACCTTGAGTGACCATATCTTCGATAGAAGCGTAGCACCAAACACAAAAAGCAACAGGTAAGATTCCAAAGCTCCCTGCAATCCCGCCCTCTGCATCCATGTCAAATTCACTGTCACAGATGGAGCACGTAAAAATTAACCCTGGCCCCTCTTCTTTTTCTTCATCGTCCGCCATGCTGATTTAGGCCCTAATGTCTTACGTCCATTTAAAGGTCTAAGTTTGTTACGCCGTCGCGTCCTTTTCTCAGGAGTGTAAGAAGAAATAAGTTTTTTAGCCATGGTTTCCTCATTAAAGAACGGCCAGACTTTTTAGGGTCTGGCCGCGAGGTGTAGATGGGGAGCGTAAAGGAGTCAGCAAAACGCCCCCCACCACAGGGAGGTCTGTGGTATGGGGATTATCATTCAACTTTTTTAACATATTGTTACTGAATCAATCAAACAATTCTGTCTGATTTCCCCATGTATCCCAGCCCTCTCTGTTTTTTCTAGCAAATAATTCGATTCGTTTCGTTTCCGTTCCCATTAGGTTGCCGATTCGTTCGGCTACTTCGTCTGGTTTTCTAGAATGCTCTCTCCTTGGTGCCACAACCAACCTGCGGACAGACTTAGAATGACGTTCGGGTTTGCCCCTAGTCGCTAATAGACAAATTTCTGGGTTGGCCCGTGTCCAGTATCCCATGCCCGTAAAAAAATCACTTTGATTAAACAATAGTTCGTCTGCCGTCTTGTTTAGTTTGGCCCACACAAACGCCACTGTTTTATATGTAAAACCCCAAGCTTTAATTGTTTCTATAGCTTCAGGCAATAAAGGGTCCGTCGCCCACATAAACAAAGCGCAGTCAGCGTCAGCAATGTCTGCTACGGGCATTGCCTTAACGTCATCAAGATTCATGCAGTCGTAATGTTGTTCTGGGGAGCGGTCCTTGCCTTTGTCGCTCCACGTCCGGAAGGTCCAGGGAGGGTCCGCGTAAATTACCCCATACTTCTTATCAATAGATTGAAACAATGAGTAGGCTAACCGTGTAAAAAGCGGCCAATGCAAATACTGCCGTCATTTTCTAACTCCTTTTTTTGATTTCTCATCCTCTTTAATTTTCTCAAGGATGTAGGTGAACTGACCAGATAATGTCCGGTGCTCTTTCTGCGCCATGTCTTTTAATTGTTTGTAGCTCTCTAGTGGCACTACAACGCTTTTCCATTTATCCGGGTTCATTTTTCTTCCCTTTCTTCTGAGACAATATCGGATTTATCTACGTTAGTCAAGCTTCCCCAGTTGGGTCCAAGCGAGATATCACTGGGGGACGGCACCTCTAATTCCACGGATGATTCCATTATCTTACAGAGTTCTTCTGCTTCTTGTTTATTAGACACAGAAAAAGCTAATTCATCGTGAATTTGTACCAGCGGCACCTTACCTTTCTCACGGTATATTGCGGCCATGCTGGCCTTGGTTTGGTCCGCTGCGCTTGACTGGATAAGCCTGTTCAACGCCTTGTATGTGTACGCTCTCTTTATATTGTCGCCATACTCAAGGTGCGCCTCTTCTCTAGGTAATGCCTTGGCAGATACAAAAACATTCGGTTCCCACAGATCAAAACGGCACTTACGGCCTAACAAGGATCTAACAAACCCGCCCTTGTCCCGGTGCGAGACCTTACGCTGTACAGCATCCATAAGTTCTTTTACGAACGGCACGTCACCATGATATTTAGAAATAAGCTTCTTTGCGTCCTCTAACGTTATGTCTAACTGTTCAGCAAGCTTCGTTTGTCCCATGCCGTACATGATGCCAAGGTTTATGGTCTTTGCCTGCTTACGTGGAATCTCTGCAATGTCGGCTACCATCTGATGGAAGTCGGTATCTTGTTTTGTTTTATAGGCGTCAACAAAAGTATCGGACCCAGACAGCCCCCGGTTCGTGAGGCTTGCAAAATGTACCAAAATGCGTGGTTCTTGCTGATCAAAGTCCATAGAAGCCCACTGTTCCCCCTCTTCAGGCAGAAACAGTCCGCGTATCTTTCTAGCCATTTCTGGGTTACGTGCAGGAATTTGTTGAAGGTTTGGGTTAGCCATGGATATGCGTCCGGATACGGTTCCTCCGCCTTCGCTTCGTAGCTGGTTTATGTGACCGTGGATGCGCCCGTTCTCTGCATACCGAAAGATACTCGACAGGAAGGTGTTACCTATTTTGTCGTACTCTCGCGCCTCTGCAATCTTCTGAGCTATCGGATGCTCATGCTGTGACAGAAAGTTTTTTGTAAAACTAGGCAAGCCCGTCTTGGTGCGGCCATATGGTATATCAAGATGGTCAAACACCTTTGCAATAGATGCCGCCGCCCATAGCTCTACATCCATGCCCGTTTCTTTTTTAACGGAGGTCAGGAGCTTCTTCACCACTTTTATCATGTCTTGCTTGAGGCGTTCCGCAGCATCTAAATCAACGCGGATGCCCCGTCTTGTCATCTCAATGCACAAAGGAAGAACCTCTGATTCAAGGTTAAAAACCTGCCACAGGTCCTCCTTGGTCAGTTCATTCTTAAACAACTGCCACAATTCTAGCGTCAGCCTAGCGTCGGCCTCTGCATACTCACCCACAAAACAGGCAGGAAGCTTGTACATCTCGCCCTTGGGGTCCACGCCAAACTCTTGCGCGGCCTCTCTGAGAGCGGCTTCACTCTTCATTTGTCCCGTGTAGTCGTAAGAGACTGCATTTAGAGAATAGCTGTAGCGGTTTTCGTTCAACAGCGGAGCCGCCAACATAGCGTCAATAATCTGGCCCTCTAGTTCTATGCCAAGCCAGCCTAACCAGCCAACGTCGTATGCTGCATTGTAGAAAATTTTGTCAGACGGGTGCTTGGCTATCTCTTTTTCAAACCAACGCATGACCAGCTTACGGTCTAGATTGCCGCCGCCCTCATGGGCAATGGGCAGATAGGCGTTAAAACCTTCGTATGCTACTGCAATCCCGACAACGTCTCCGTGACCCGTAGGCCATCCAGGCCCGTGGGACTTGAGCCGTGGGTCCTTAGTCTCCAAGTCAATTGCTATCTCTTTGATGCCCGTAGGTGTAACCGGGAGTTCTTCTACAGGAACCCATTCCGTCTTTACACCCCAAGTGGGCCTTCTAAGATTCTTCTTCATTACTAAGGCCTTTGTCCTCTTTTCTCAGCGTCACCAATGTGGCAGTCCAACGCGACGGCAGCATAACCTGCACCGTCCGTGTAATCGTCCTCGTTAAAACTGCCTAACTTACGTCTAGCGATTTTTAAAAGTTCCATCATGTTGGCAACATCTTCTGCATTAAGATGTCTTTTATCGTGTAGGTAACCGTTCCAAAGGTGGGCAATGTTATCGTGGTTTTTCCACATTGACCCGTGAGTATCGGCCCGGTCTCCGCTAATGAGTTGTAACGCTTTCTCCAAAACTTTCTGCGCGGACATCATAAATTCTCCTCTCTACTATTTTTATTCCAAACGACATGGCTTTAAGAACGCCCACCTCCATTCCGGGGGTCATACCAAGGTCAAGGTACAAAGCACACAAATCCGCGACCTCGTACCATGGCGTGGCTAGATCAAGCCCTAAGTCACGTTCTTCTTTTACCCTATCGTCTAGAACTTGGGTATAAAGTAGGTGTGACGCAAAAGGCGACTCGTCCCGTGACATAGAATCTAAAAGACAGTTCTTTGCGTAATGAACGTTTTCAGGTGTCCCGCCACTGTACGGGCTTTCGATTATAACTCTCATATGGCCCACCCCCTTTGAGGATCTTCTGGCATTTTAAGAACAAGGTTATCCTTTGCTCTGGTTACGCCCACGTATAAAACCCTCTGGGCATCGTCCGGGTTCTTTTCCATCTCATGCAGAGCCTTGGTAGACAGATCAAGGTAAAGAAGAACATTATCAGCCTCACCACCTTTTGCACCGTGGATCGTGGACAGTTTTATCTTAGGCTTCTCAAATATATTTACGCCTCTATTTAAAAGTGCAGAGGCATATGCCCGGTCTTCGTCGCTAATCCGGTCAAGAACCACATCCCAAGTGCCTTCGTAGGCCTGCAAACCAAAGTGCTGGCGCAGTGCCGCAAGCGTAAACAAGTCTTTTTCATCCGCACCGGATATCATTTTCTTAGCACCGCGTTTTAAACGGCCTTCTCCGGTAGAAATGTAGTCGTATAAGTTAACAGCTTCTTTCTGTGAAACCTCATGCCCACCATCAAGCTGTAGGTGATTCCAAGCACTGATGGCGTTTCTCACAGACTTCTTGAGTGACGCATGGCCCTTACGCTCAAAGTATTGACCATTGGAAGTCATCCGGTCAGCAAGTTCGTCCAGCATGTAATTGGCCTGGGCCAACACAAGCCAGTTGTCGCCATTAAAGTTTATGGTGCTTGGGTCATATACCCGCTCGACGGAGCCCTCTTCTTTTCGCGGAAGCCACGATTTCTTTTGCCTGTACCGGATGCGGTTTACCACCTTGTCGGCAATGTTATGTACGCTTCTAGGTATACGGTAAGACTGCGACAAAACTTCTGAGCCACCCTGCAACGTAACAAAATGGTTTATGTCTGCGCCTGCCCAACGGTATATGCCTTGGTCATCGTCGCCTGCCACAAACATGCGCTCACTCTTGTCGCTCAAATGGTGAGCCACTTTCCATTGCAAAGGCGTCAGGTCCTGTGCTTCGTCCAGAAAACAAACTTTCAAACGCGGCACGGCATCCGGTCTCTCTGACAGTTCCACCATCATATCGGTGAAATCCTTGAGGCCGTTGTTGTCTTTAAACTTCTTATACTCATCAAACAGATGCTCAAACTCATAGTAAGGTATGGAAAGCTCTGTGACGTTGTAAGCGTACCGAACACCCCGCAAAGAATTACGGGCTAGGTCTATGGCTCTCATCGTAGGGTTGTTGCTTTTTAAAAGAACAAAACCGTCGTCGCTTATGTGCTCTGTCCCGCCGCTGGACAGGTCAACGCCCGTCGTCTTGCTAAAGTCTTTGAGGTTGCGGTCATTCAAAACTTGCGAACCGGACAACCCTAACATTTGGAATGCCAAACTGTGCAGTGTGCGGAAGTATTGAAAGTCTTTCTCTGGGTCTAGGTTAAACCTAACCACGGCTCTGTCACGAGCTTCATGCGCGGCCTTACGAGTAAACGCAAAGTATCCAATCTCATTAGGCGACATGCCGCTAACCAAGAGTTCATCTACTTGGTTAAGGAGGGTGGTTGTCTTACCTGTGCCGGGAGGACCAAAGTACCTAAACATTTGTGTCCTGTTTAATATCTTTTATAACATCTCTTCTTTCTACGCACAAAACTTGCCTGACAAGGGCTTCTCCTTCAAAAAAGTCAAGAGCAAAGTTATGCAAATGGGTATGATTAAAGTGAACATGCTCCAAACATTTATGCAAAGAATTAAACATTAAAGGTGTCTCATCAGCATTATGTATCACTACGCCGTCAGGTCTTCCCTCCAACGTTGGATTGAAAAAAAACATAGTAACAACGATTACATATTTCATTTGTTTTTATCCGAAAAGTCTGGCGGTTCTTTTAGAAGAACTTCTAGCTCGTAACCCAGAACATCTAGGATGCTTTCTACTACATACAGAGAAAGAGATCCTTTTAACTCTAGGTTTTCATACTCGGACAACAATTTTGGAGGTACTTTAGAACGTTGGGAAACCTCCTTCATGGTTAGCCCACTCTCCTCTCTAAGATCCCGTAAAATTTTCTTCCAGTTTTGGTGGTACTTAAATTTATCTTTTAGTTTCATTAGAACGGAACATCCTCTTCATCAAAGCGGCTTTGAAATCCATCCTCAATTTTAGCAAATGCCGGGACGGACCAACAGCGCACTGTTCTGCCTTTAATACGAAATTGCTCTGCTTTTCCGTCGATCTCTCTAAGTCTCTGCGCTATCTTATTTGACTTGTATTCAAAGAACTTGCTGCGTTTCAAGAACGCTTCAAAGTCTTTCAAGCGAAAGTATGTGCGCCTCTCCTCTTCATCTGTCCAGGGACGGCGCAACAGTATTTCTTCCTTGTCCATAGCAGATTGCATGTGTGTAGAGAACTCTTCTAGAAGGTCATAGAATTGACCCCGTAAGCTGGTGTCATCTGAAGTTGTTATGACCGCGCCCTCTGTGTCCAGCATCGTGCTCAACAACATGTTTATCAACGTCTCCCATGCCTGCTTAGACATAGTGCGCGGCATGAAGTTAATCTGCTCCATGCACAACATCTGAAAACGAGGCTGTTTTTGTAAACCCTCTGTATCAAGTTCGACGGGACTGCCATTCACATCGGCAAACCACAGAGGCGGCTCGCTATCATACTTTCGGAGGTTGCCTACGGTAGGAGTGTTTTCTCCGCCCCCAACGCCGTGCTTTCGGCTTCGGCAAAGATCTTTATTGCAGAAGTTGCAGATGGGTTGGTCGGCGCACTTGTATTGGTAGTCCTTCTTCTTAACCTGATCTGCAACCGTGTTGACCTCATTAAGATCTAACGGAGGGTCCATGATCTGTTGGTTGTACTCTAGAATCTTTTGTTCCCAATCATCCGGATACGCCTTGCGTAGGTATACACCTAGATTAAACAAGCCATTGTTCCGTGTTCCTTGAGGAAAGCCCTGTCGTAGCAGCGCCTGCAAGCACGGCGGACCATCCTTTAACTTCTGATCCACCTCTGAAGAATCTTTAGAAAGTAAACCGTCAAGCTGCTCCTCTGTGATTGAAGCTGCTTCAGCGTATTCTAGAAACTCTTCTAATGTTGCCGCACTGCCGTCATCCTTAATAGCGTACCGTAGACCCTCTTCCTGATTAAAGTATGGCAGGTTCAAGAAGTTGCCGTTATCGCCCCGGTCTAGAACCAATCGTATTTGCTTTGGAAAAACCTCGCACCCACCGAAACCAATCTCAGAGGCAACCTCTTTCAGTTTCAGTTGAAGCTTCTCTGCTTCGACAAACTCTTTCAAAAACAAATAAACGTGCGCCCCACCGGACTTACTTCGGCACACCACAAGCGGTAGGTCTAACTCATCTAACTTTTTAATAATAGCAACATGGTCCAGCGGGTACTGGTCTATATCTATTGCACCCCAGACACAGACATTGTCTTCGTTGATGGGAACAACGCCGATAGATAACTCACCCTTGAGATGAGCTTCAAAGGTGGCACTGGTCCGTGGTTCGTGGACAAACTTGTATTTGCCCTTCTGCTTTCCGTTCGCGTCCTTGTTCGTAAGGCTCACGGCACCGTAAGCCCTGTTCAAACCACGGAACAGTTTTGCAAATTTGTTTATTTCTTTTTTCATAAAAGTTGGGGGAGGCACACTTATCCTCCCCCGTTCCCCCCGAACTAAAAGGGTGTGTCTTCGTCAGAAGACTCGTTATCGTCTTCGCGCTGATGCTTGACGTTGACATTGCCAGCCTGGATAGACTCTGCAAAAAGCTTGGCCTCCGCGTAAAGATTCGGATCTTCGATCTGAGAATCTTTGCTAATGACCCAGCCATGCCATGACCCGTTGGTGTTTTCCTCTGGAGTAGTTTCCAAATGCCAGATGTGGCTAAAACGTGGCGGAGTAAACAATTCTCCTTTGGTGTCCTTCATCTTCAAAGCCCTCATAGCAGAGTTCCATTGTTTGGACTTCTTAAACTGTGTGGACTTCATGGGAAGCAACGCTTGTTGCGTCATGCCGTCATCGTCAACGATGAGGACATAATGCTGGGCAGTGCGTTCCAGGTAACGCCCACTACCACCGACAACATAGTCTTTATTATCGTCACCACGTTCGGTTTTTGGAACCGTATCACCTGCGCCATAGATTGCGTGTGGCGCACCCGTACCGGAACCACGGGGCTCCCATTCAATGTACTGCAAGTTGTAGGCGCAATTAATTACCTTGACGCCCTTTTTGCCCTTCACGACCTCTTTAGTGACGGTGTTATAAATGTCTCCCGCCTTTGCGTCATCCAGATCGTCCAACTCGTCGGACATCTTCTGCAAGACTTTTAGAAAAGGTATTGCAAGGTCTTCAGAACCAAGGTCGTTTACCCCAACGCCAGCGTCGGCTGCAAACATATCTTGTTCCATAACAGCAACCTGATTGCTTGCTGCCTTCTTTATCGCTTTCGCCATTTTACTTACTCCTCTTGATAGTTGCTCGTTGTGAAATGAATGCGCCGAATAAATCTAGCGGGACGGCGTCCCCCGCTTCTACCCGCTCCCGTAACCAAGCCTTTAAAGTCATAGGCTCAACCTTTTCAAGTTGACTGGGAGTGAATCCTTGTGAGCCACACATGTTTACAAAGTCTTTTGCAATTGTGTCCTCGCCGCGACCAAACGTGACGGTCACGTTGTTCTTTACAAGATCACCAAACTCGTGATCCCGTAACCATTGGAACGCCTCATCTTTGCGATCCTTTGGAATACTGGCTGCATATATTGGTTTAACCGCAATCTCTGCACCATCCTTTAGCGTAAACTTCTGTAGACCCATGGTCTCCAGTGCTTCAGGTAATTGTTCGTCAGTAATTTTGTGGAGAGACTGCTTATGGTCCTTGAGCAATTGTTCTGTGTCAGCTATCTTTTGCTCAAGGGAGGCGGCTTCATTAGCCAGTTTAGAAATTGAATCAAGTTGATCGTCTTTCAACTTGTCTATGGTGTCTTCGTTGCTTCCTGCATCGGAAGCCATCTCAGCAATAATGTCGTTCATTCTTTTCTCCTGTTGCTTTCATCGGCGGTTGACTTAACCGTCAGAAACCTTTATATGGGTATTTATATGATGATGCAAGAGAAATCTTAATGAAAAATTATATTTTTCAAACTGACCCTTACAAGCACCAAAAAGAATGTTTTGATTCCAGCGCAGAAGCAGGGAATTTTGCGCTGTTGATGGACATGGGTACAGGCAAAACAAAAGTCTGCATCGACACAATCGCGTTAAATTTTGAAGAGAGCCGCATTAACTTTGCAGTGATCGTCGCGCCCAAAGGTGTCATTGCCAACTGGGTGGGCGAGATACAGACGCACCTACCAGAACGCATCGACAGGCAGGTGGTTCTTTGGAAACCAAACTTGACTAAAGCTAAACGAAAAGAACTCAAGGACCTTACAGAGAGCAACCACAAATTAAAGTTTCTTCTTATGAACATTGAAGCTTTCTCTACAAAAAAGGGTGTGGACGTAGCAGAGTTTTTCGTGAAGAGGTACAAGACGTTTATGGCAGTGGACGAATCCACAAGTATAAAGAATAGACAGGCCAAACGCACGAAGTCAATTTGTTCCGTGGGCCGTGAGGCGGTGATGCGGCGTATTCTTACAGGCTCTCCCGTCACAAAGTCACCTATGGACCTCTACAGTCAAATGGATTTTTTAGATCCCAGGATACTTGGGTTTAAAAGTTACTATGCGTTTCAAGGCAGGTACGCTGTCGTGCAACGGCGCACGATGGGATCTCACTCATTTAACCATGTTCTAGGCTTCCGTCACTTGGACGAGCTTACAGAAAAATTGGACCAGTACAGCTACCGGGTCCGCAAGGAAGACTGCCTAGATCTACCCGACAAAGTTTATATGAAACGTGAAATTGAACTGACCAAGGAACAGTCGGATGCCTACACTCAAATGAAGCATCTGGCGTTGGCTAGGCTAGACAATGGAGAGCTTGCCACCACACAGAACGTCCTGACACAAATCATGCGGCTCCAACAAATATGTTTGGGTCACCTGACGGACGACGATGGCGAGACGCACATTTTAAAATCTAATCGCCAAAACGAACTTCTAGAAATATGTGACGAGATACAGGGTAAGGCAATCATATGGGCGACCTGGACGCAGGATATTCGTTCGATAGCCGAGGCCCTGCGTGACCGCTTTAGCGTACAAGCGGTTGCAACGCTCCACGGTGAGACCCCTGACGCTGACCGTCAACAGATCGTGGAATCTTTCCAAGATCGACAGTCAGAGTTACGTTTCATCGTGGGGCATCCTAAAACAGGCGGATTTGGTCTTACACTTACCGCTGCAAATACGGTTGTATACTACAGCAACTCGTATGACCTAGAGCTTCGTATGCAATCCGAAGACCGCGCCCACCGCATTGGGCAAGAAAACAAAGTCACATACATTGATCTTATCTCGCCAAGGACCATTGACGAAAAGATTGTTGATGCTCTTCGTAGTAAGATAAAGATTGCGGATACTATTTTAGGCGAAGAGATACGGGACTGGCTGAATTAAATTTTATAAGATATCTGCGCCACCCTCAAAGCCACCTATATCACCGTATGATTCTGCCCCGCCACCGCCAAAATAGTCACCACCTTCGGGTGCGCCAAGACTTTGCCGATCAGTTACTGGCGTGATACGAGCCGCCCCCGTTTTAGCAGCCTCTGTTAACCCTCTAGGATCACCATCATCACCACCAAAAAGACTTCCTATACCAAAAGGTAAAAGAGGTCTGCCCGTAAACAAGTTAAAGATGGTTTTACCAACTGTGTAAGGCGTTGAAATGCCGCTAAACTTACCTAATGCTCCAAGAACATCACCAATTGAAAGGCCCATTCCTATTGCATCTGCAATCGTGCCTTCGATACTGCCACCTTGGTTCATAAACAATGGACCTATGCCTTGAGACATTACAGGAGGCATGTTTGGTTGTTGCCGCAAAGCATCGAACCTGTTGTAAAGATCATCAATTGACGCTGTTTGGTTTATTATAGCCATTACAAATCTGACCACGTTTTCCCGTCAAAGACTCTGGCGGTTCTACGGTGTCCCCTATCTACATCATAACTGCAATGAACCCACCCACTGGTTGGTTCACCTTCTCTGTAAAACTCTAAGATCAACTGGTCAAAGTCACAGTTCTCTCTTACCCATAAAGCAACCTCTTTGTTATCGTAACCGGGTACTTCAAAGTCTACAGCCTTGCCCTCTACATGCTGGGATTTGTCAGAAGATCCTATAGCCCTGTTTAATTCTAAACACCGGAAGCCACTGTTAGGCGCAAAGGGAACGCCATACTGTTCGCGTACAGGCTCTAGAATTTCATTACAAACAAGAATAAGATTCTCTATTTGACCGTCATCCGGGGTGTTTTCAATACCCTTACGGGATGCCGTTTCGGACTTTGTAAGTTCGCCCAAAGAAAAGTGTTCGGATAGCCTCATCCTACTATCTGCCTTGCTTTCTTCTTAATTGTCATAATCCCGCCATCCTTTGCAAGGACAGGAGAAAACAAAGGTAATCCCATCTGTTCAAGTTGAGATATAGTTCGTTGCCGTGCCTGTGGTGCTGGTGCTTGTGCTTGTGCTTGTGCTTGTGCTTGTGCTTGTGCTGGCGCTTGGGCCATGGGCGCTGGTGCGACAGGACTGACAGGACTGACTTGACCAAGCGTGGATGCAACAACAGGATCTCTCAATGGCGGACTAACCGAAGCAACCCGGCGTGTGGGTGGCGCAGAGGTAACATCCAAATCCTCATTTAATTCTTCTTGACCACGTTTTAAAATAGGAACCGTTGCAGCGGGTTTGCTAAGAACTGTCTTTGGAACGTTAACGGTATCTATTAAACCTTTTATTATAGTCTTAAAAAAACCATCGCCTATTTCAGAAGTTCTTTTTGCTAAACCCGCAGCTATTTCAGGATCAAGAGCAGAATTTATTAAAATGTCTTTTATTTTGTTGCCCGTTATATTTTTACCAATTTTTCCAAACATGCGGCTACCAACACCTGCGGCAACGAGTGAATTAACAAAACCAATTTTATCTGCAACTTGTAAACCTAAAATTCTTCCAAGGTTATTCCAGCCCTCTACACTAATAGCATCTTGTGGGTTCAATGCAGTTTGAAGGCGAGTGCTTCCAGGTGTAAAAGTAGAAGTTTCAAAAGCTACCTTCGCAACCTTGTCCAAACCCTCTAATAACTCTGGGTTGTCGGGAAAAGCCTCTTGAAGCAAAGATCTAATGCGCGGGTTAGACATTAAATCACGAAAGGAAGCAGGATCAAAAACCGTAGCAGACAGGTCTCCTGCCTGTCTTGCTAAATCATCACTCTGTAAGCTAGAACGCCTAAAAAGTTCTCCTATTATAGAAGCTTGAAAACCTTTTTCAGCGGGTTTGTTGCCTCTTACAGAGGACAAGAATTCATTTAAATCTCTTTTAGGTTGTTTATTGTTAGGATTTAAAACCCTGTCAAAAAGACTTTCGGTAGCATACCCAGCGTCAGCTTTTATAACGTCTGAAAAAACGTTCTCTTCTGACACACGTTTACGCCTTTGACCAATATAATCAAGATAGTCGTCAATGGTTAAACCATTTAAATCTAACTGTCCGTTGTTTACTAACTCAGTAATTTGTTGTCTTGCTTTATCAGTCCGAAGGGTATTTAAGGCATCCAATTGAGCAGCAAGTCCATCAGCATCGCTTAACAAATCTGGAACATCTGAACGTCCGTTGTTTTTAAGAAAATCCAAAGCTTCTTTATTTTTGGATCTGAAAGATTCAAGACCTTTTGAGTCAACCCCTTCCGGAAAACGTAAAGCTAGTCTTTCTAAAAGAATGCTCTCTGCAACTTGCAAAGACTTAGGGCCTACTGGAGCATCCGGTTTTAACCTTATTTCAAAGGGTGAATCAGCTTGGCCTATTTTTACCAATTCAAAGGGTGAATCAGACCTTTCAAATAACGATGGTCCACCAAGCAAAGCATCTTCATCTATTGCAGCAAGTGGAATACCTTCTGCATCTGTAAGGATTTCTCCCTCAGGACTTCTCTTTATAGTAACAAAATCGGGCAACTCTGTTGTAGCCTCATTAAGAAGCCTCAAGTTTGTTGTTTGAGTTAAGGGAGAAGTAGACTCTGGAAGAACTTTTGCAGGCACTTCTTCTACAGGAATTTTAACCGCAGACCCCTTGTCTTTAGCAAGAACGTCACCTTGAGCGTCATCAATTCTATTTTTAAGTCGTGACGCCTCCCTAGCAAAATTTAAAGCTACCGGATCTAACGTTGAAAAAGTTTCGGGAGACAAAAGTTGCTCAATAGTTTGCCTAAGTTGTAAAAGACTTCGATATTTAGGAGTCTTACCGTTAAGGGCTACTTCTCGTCTTGCAGACTCAGCGACATTAGAAATTGTTTCCCTGACATCATTTCCACTAACACCGCCTGCAACTAAGACGCCGTCGGGATCTCTAGAGGTTAAACGTCCTGTTGGTTCAATAACAACATCATCACCCGTACCTAAAAGATCCCTTGTAATCTTATCAATTTGAGATTGATATTCCTGCGCTTCTTTTCCTAATCTAAGAACTTCTTTTCTTTTATCTCGAACAGCTTTTGATGAAGTTGTTCCTTCACCCAAGTTAGCAATGCTTTTTCTCTGTTTTGCCACTTGGGCAAAAACATTTTCAAGCCCTACAGGTGCTCTCTCTTTTGCTTCCTTTATTGTCAAGGTAGACCAAGGAACAGCAGGATCTGTAGAAAAACTTATAACAGCTTGTTTTTGAGAATCGTTTAAATTTGCCATGCTGTCTTGAACATAGCTTTCTAAAGATCTAGTAAGTCTTTCTGAGTCAATACGTTCTATTTCAATTTGATCGTCTAACTCTGATTCAGCTTTTGTTTTTTGTCCTATTATTTCGTCGCGTTGTTTTTCTAAATCAGGTATCCGGGACTGAGCTTGACTTGCTCGACCCGCTGCAACAGCCTCTGCACGTTGCCTGTTTAATTCTTGTAAGACAGATCTTGAACCAGATAATTGAGCTAGTTCTACAGGAACTTCTTTAACATTAAATTTTTCCTGTCGAGAAAGGTTTGTTAAACGCCCCGCAGCCCATTCCTCTACACTTAAACCAGAGATGTTTGCGCCAGTCGCAGAATCTATAGACCCCTCCGGAAAAACAATATTTTCGGTAACTTTATCGTCTAGTCCTTCTATTCTGCGGTAAGCTGCTTTTTCAAAAGCTCTAAATTCCCTGTTGGCATCATCGTAGGTTCCCCTTACAAGATCCCCAACAAATTTTCTTTCCGCGTCAGGAAGATCTGAAACTGATTTTAAACCTCTGTCAGCTAAATAAGACTGAATACTGTTTTGCCAAAACTGCACTCTTTCTTCCGCAGCTTTTTGGGCGTCAGCGAAAGCTTCTTCCATTCGAGAAGATAAATCTTCTCTGCGTGTATCTACCCTAGTCTTTGTTTGAGGATCTAACCAAGTAAGCTCAGAACCCTCTATTCCTTTAGGATCACTCTCCATTACTAGTTTTCTGCGGGTGCTTTCAAATTCAGGAACAGCCCCCGTATTTTTTGCGTTAGAGTAATCTAAATTTAGTTCTTGTGCAGTTCCTCCGGGTCTACCACCAAAGTCTAAATCGTCTATAGATTTTTTAAACGTGTTTTCAATAAAATTGAAAAACTGTTCGCGGCGTTTAACCAAACGATCAGATTCATTTTTAAAAAATTTAGCAACTATTCCTGGAGAAGCATCTCTGCCAGCGGAAATAAGAACGTTCTCTTGAAATGTTGCAAATCTGTTTAAAGAACCAACATTTGCAGAATCTTTTTCGATACCTTTTTCTAACCTTGAACGAATATCCGGATTTGTTTCTTGATCCAATAAGGCTTTATTGTCTTGGATTCTAGCTCTAAGAATATTCGCTTCTGTTCTTAAAAGTTCAGGAGTCGTAAAAGCTAAACCAGATGCTTGATCTACATGTCTTCCGTCCGCAATTGAATCTTCTAAAATTTTTGCAACGCTGGCTATTGCCGCTCTATCTTCTCTTGATTTACCCATGCCTTCTGCTTGAGTATAACGAGCAGCAGAGGTTCCCGGTCTAAAAAGAGGGTCCGTAACAGACGTAACTATCCTGGAAACAGGACCTTCTAGGAACCCGGTGTAAACACTTCGTGCTGCCAATGGAAACACCAACCCGGAACCTACTGCAACGGTTGCCTTTACCCAATCCGCCGCATCGGGGTCTGCTTTTTCCAAAGCCGCTAAAGAAGCTTCTGTAGCAACCCCCGCAGAAGCCCCAAAACCCGCTTCTGCTGCAATATTCCTGCGCCCTGTTTTAGTAAAAACACTATAAGCATCGTTAGCCTTATCTATTAAAGAACGAACATTTGCTGGATTAAGCGCATCTTTTCCTAACTCGTTTACTGATTCTTTAGCTAACCGAGCATATATAAATTTAGCACCTTCCTGCAAAACTTTAGCAGGAAGTGTAACGCCTTTAACCATAACAGGACCGCTGATAGCAAATTCTAAACCTGTAGTAGTCATCTTTTCCCAGATGTTACGAGCCTCTGGGGTCATGTCTGTGCCAAGGGTAGCCTCAAAAGGTTTAAAACCCCAAGTGTCTTCGGCATATCTATCAGCGGCTCTAAGATTTTGTTCAAATTTCCTACGAACTGCTTCCGTACCATATTTTTCTTTTACATCTTTTCTAAGAAGCTTACCCATTTTCCTACTTCTCTCCAGCATTTCTGGAGTGTCTCCGGTAACAGCTTCGTATCCCATTGCTACTAATGTGTCGGGTCCGGGAACATAAGAAAGTAAACCAGCTATATCCCAAGGACCTCCTACAAAAAAAGCGGGTATGCTTCTTATTGTTGGGTTTATGCCTCTTTCTAAAAAACCTCTTTGATCTTTGTATTGAAGTTTTTTAAATACGGGCGATAAAGTTTGCCCTAATTCTTGGCCTCTAGGGGAAACCCAATCAACGTTCAAAAATCTTTTTAATTGATCCGGATCATAACTGTTTGTCACAGTTTCTTGGGCATCGTTGACCGTATTTTTAAAGATGTATGTGTGCTCACCTGTATTGTTATCGTATCCACTATGCGTAGCAACAATGTTGGTATGAGGTGTTTTTATTTCAGCCATCTACTTGACCTACTGTAAAGTGTTACGAAATTGATTAAATGACCGTATAGCTGTGGTCACTCTTTCACGCATTACATCTATGGGAACTCCGGAAGTGTTCGCCCTGTTTTCTAACCACGTTTCAAATTCAAGCGGTCCTTTTATTGATCTTCTAGTGTCTCTAGTAAAAGTGGGTATAACAGATGTGTTATAATTAATTGTTGGCACGATATACTTTCCACCGAACATAGTATCTTTTAAAGAACCTTGGGTAGTAATACTATTCCTTTGATCCTGAGACAAAGAAGGAGCTTGTTGTCGGGTAACGGAGAAACGATCTTTTCCATAAAAACCATAACCGTGCCAATCTTCCATTGTTTTAAGGTTAGAAAAATCAACTCCAGATTCTGCTGCTCTCATTAATTCATTTTCTGTCCAGCCAACTTTTCCACCAATAGCCATAAGCCCGGTAAGTTCTCTGGTAACACGGTTTAACCCTTCTTCGATTAAAATTTTGTTGAAAGAAGCTCCTGCGCTAATACGTGCCACAAGTTTTTTATAAGCTTCTGCATCATAATTACTTATGCGATCATCACCAAACTCTCTTCCCACACGTCGAGATTGACCTTCTTGAAATCTATCTGAAGCTGCCGTTAAACGATTCCAAGCCTCTGCTCCCTCTCCTTTAATAAAATCAGAAAAACCAAGCCTAGAAGCGGTAGCTACAAGTCGACCTGTAATAAAACCCTGAACGTTTCCTGCTTCAGCAGCAGCGTTTTTAAAATTTAATAGAGCATCCCTAAACTCAAGCCTTGTTCTAAAAAGGTCTCGTGCTTCCGTTGCAGCATTGCTGTTTTGAAGTTTGTTTCGTGCTTCCGTTTTTTTGTTTACGGCTTCTATTATAATTTGTCTGCGATCTTCCGGGGAGGTGTTTAAAAGTAATTTTACATTTGGAAGAACAGCTTCTACATCTTTTCTTCGTTGAACCAATTCTGCATCGTATGAGGGTGTTAAGGGTTTTTGAGGCTCTCCAAATGCTTGCGGAAACAAGGTAACAGCGGTTTTTACGCGACCTCCTGGTTTGTTAAAAGCGGCTTTGTTATCAGGTTCAGCCACAGGTTCAAAAGTTTCAAAAGCATTTGCATTTGGGTTTGTTTTTAATTCTTGAAAAGCCCCTTTAATTGCTTGAGTTTGCACGGCGGGACTAAAGGCACTCGTCGTTGGGCTATACCCTACTTCAGTGCCGTCTGGTAACGTACCTAACTGCGGTATTTCTTTAGAACCAAAAAGAGTTTCTGGTGTTAAAGATAAAATTTCTTTAACTGCGTTTTCTGCTAAAACACTTTTAACCCGATCACTTTTATCAAAAAAGTTTTGTTTTAAACCAACTTCAGCTAGAGAGTTTACTTTATTTTCAATAAAACTTTGAATTGCTGGATTAGTAATTTTCACTGAATCCTGTAGAATCCTATCTGTTGGAGTTCCACTGGGAATAAATCTAAAAGGAAACTCACCGTTGATAAAAGAAGATTGGTCAAAAAACAAAGCACTTCTTGCAGAATATGGACTAAATTCCCCGCCTAATTGTTCGCGTTGGATTTTAGCCATTGAATTAAAAAGAAATGATTTGTTAGCTTCAGCTTTTCTTTGAGCGTCTGTTTCTGTTGAACCCGAGTCAGGTGTAATTTTTTCTAAACGCAAACCTATGTTTTTTAACTTTTGTAAGGAAAAAATGCTTTTTTCTCCTTCACCACCTCTTTCTACGATAGCTCCAATTTCCAAACCATCACCCGCTTTTGAGACAGAACCGTAAATTGGAATTCGTCCCGCATCGTCCTTGTAATATTGTCCCTTTTTATCTCCTTTTTCATAAACAAGGCGATAGTCAATGGTGCCTAATGTTGCACTTGGTTTTGACTTTGGAGTTGTCACCTTGCCTTTTAATTTATCTGAAAGGTTTGTATAGCTTACTACCGTTTCTCCCGGTTTGAGGGGCCTAGCCGCCTTGGTTCGTACATTTATCGGATCTTTAAGTACACCCTCTGAACCTCTTTCTTGCCGAACTTGAACGGGTTGACCATCTGGACCCGCATGTACCATCTCGCCGTCTTCACCTTTTGAAACAACGTAAAGCACGTTTTCAAACGGAGGTTTATCTGTTTTTTTAGTGGGGTCTGTCATCAACTTTAGAGCAAGGTTTTTTCTTAAGGCGTCTTCTTCCTGTATCTGTTGCAATGCAGAAAGCTTTAACTGGCGATCTTCTTGAGCCCTAGCATTCTCTATAGCCCTGCGCTGTTGCATCATTTGAGTGGCAACTGCACCTGCCGTCCCGGCAAGCGGAGAAAAAAGTTCTCTAGATATTGTAGAAATAGGCGCTTCACCTCTTTTGGGCGTAGCACCTGCTGCTGCAAAACCTTGTTGCGCCAAAGCCAAAGCAAGCTGCAACTTGCCCAGATCTTGTGCTTCTTGCAGTTGCTTAGAATAATCCGTCTGGCCTAAAAACTTAGACAAGTCCTGCTGTCGCTGACCCACTCTAGCCATATCCAAACTTGTAATACCTTGGTTTGGAGCTTTGCCTAATTGAGTAAACGTATTTACAAAATTTTGAATGTTGTTTGAATTAGTTGGGTTAGCCATGAGAGATCCCTACGCCATGCCTTGCATCATAGATTCTAACATCTGTGGGTCCATGCCCATGGGCTCTGTACCCGTAGCCATAATACCAGATGGTCCTTGGGCCATGTTCCCTACAGCGTCAACCAGTGCTCCTGTCTCTGCGGCCATGCCGTCAGCAACAGCGCCCTGAGAACCAATTTCTGTGATCCCTCCACTAACGTCAGCAACATCGGCCAACTCTTCCTGCATCAAGGCCCCTATGCCCTTGTCAATTTCTGCTAGTTGCAACGTTGGCTGCACAAGAGCTAGGACAGAGTCTGGTGTCCTTTGAGCATCTTCTGGCCCTACAACGCTGGCTAACTTAGAGCGGTAAAACTCAACGTCAGCGTCATCCTGCCACACCACGTTCATCAGTTCTTTAAAGTCACCCGCCGTGTCTAGACTGGACATGGTCTGACCAACCTCTTCTTCGACGGCACCCGATATGGCATCTTCGTTTAGTTCTTGAGACGCCTCATTCAAGCTGGTGCTTGCCATTTGCATGACTTCGGGCGGTAGGTCCTGGGCTTGTTGAAGTATCATGGCCTCTTCTTCAGGTGCCATGAACGGCATGTCGGCCATTGTCTCACCGCCCATCTGGGCAGACATCATGCCACCCTCGTTAGCAAACTCAACGCCGCGCCCTTTTAAAATATCCGCGTAGGTAACTTCTCCGTCCCCCGTCAGATCAGGAAAGGACTTTTTAGCTTCGCCACCTTCAGCTAACAGGTTCAACATGTTTCCTGTCGCACCTGGGTTTGATCTTTGGGCTTCCATCTGTTGCTGCAAAACCTGTCTCACGTAAGGTGCTAATGGTCCGGAATTCATTTCAGCGAAAGTACGAAAGCCTTGTTGAGGCCTGCCGCTACCACCACCTAACGTGCTGTTGACCATAGAAGATAATTGATCTGCTTGCTGCGAAACATTGTCGGCGTAACTACTAATACGGTCATTTAAAGTTTCTAAACCGCCCAGCGTACTCTGCAATTGACCTTGAATACCGCCCCCACCTTGAGCAACACCAAGTTGTGCAGGTTGCGACATACCAGAAAAACCCATGGAGGGTCTACCCGGAGTTGCAAAGCCACCGCTGGCACGGTCACGGAACATAGATCTGTTAAATGGGGTGGGAGACATTCTCTATTCCTTACTAAAATAATCCGCCAAGCTGCTTGGCGGCTGCTGCGGTCCCAAGAAGCCCAGTGCCTACGCCTGCTACCTGTTGAAAGGCAGAAGGTGTCGGAGCACTAGGAGATACTTGAGAACCGAGAACGGTTTGTGTAGAAGGCGCTCCTTTATATATGTCCGAAAGGAAAGCAAGCCTACTGTATGGTTCGTATAGTTGAGCTTGTTCGTTTGCCCTGGTTGCATCCAAGACAGCTTGGTCTTGGGCCTGTTGTTGTGCGCCCAAGTTCTGTAGAACACCAAGATCTTTCACGCCCATCTGTTGCATGGCCTGTGCCGCACCCAACTGCTGCCCACCAATGCCAGCTTGTTGTGCTCCTAAGTTACCGTACAGACTAGCAATGCCACCGTACAATTGTGCTTGGTTCTGTTGTCGGCGTTGTTGGTTTTCAAAAGCTGTCTGAGCCGTTTGAAGGGCTTGGTTGTAGTTTTGTGCATTAAGTTGAGCAAGAGCCCTTGCCTGCGAATCTGCTAAGTTACGGTCTAGTTCTGCCGACTGTATGCCAAAACGGCTACCACCAAAGGCACCTGCCCGTTGAGCTTGCGTTGCAAGCCTGTTCTGAGCAATAGCACCCTGCCTGTTTAATTCGGCAATGGTGTTATCAATAACCTGTTGCTGGTATGGGTTTGTGTAAGCAGTAAGATCTGAAGGTGCAAACAACTGGCCCGTGCCTGCAATAGACTGCTGCGCTGCACCTATTGGATCTTGCGCCTGACCCAACGTAGTCAAACCTGTAGCTAATGTGTCCGCGCCTGTAGTAAGTAAAGGCTGGTATCCGCCTATGCCACCTTCAGCGCCTGCGGCTGTTATGGCTTGTTGTTGCAAATCAGAAAGACCTGCAACCTGTTGTTTAGGTAATTCAATCCCTATGTCGGCAAGATCTTTGGCAGATTGAACAAGACCCAGTTTTAGGGCCTCAATCTCCGGGGCTTCCCGGACTATCTGTTCCTGTATAGTTCTTTCAACCATGGCTACGCCCTCATCTCAAAGTTACGCATCATGGCGTACAGGTTCTTGGCACCATTCTTACGATCTATTTCTTTATTTCCCGTGGGGTTTTTAGCGGCCCCACGCACGGCCTTGCTCGTCAACACAAACTCACCATCAGAAAGCATAGCGGGAATGTCATCAGAGGTTTCGGTTCCCGGACCCTCAACTAACATCTCGCGTCTAGGAAACTCCATAGAGCCACCTTTTGCTCTGCCTACCGGAACTAATGGTCTACTAGACGGAACATACTGAAAAGGATCAATATCACGAACTTTATACTTTTCTGGGTCCTGTTGGAATAGCTCATACCCAGAAGGGCCAAGGTCAGCTACAAAACCTGCCAAATCTCCCTGACCAACGGTTTCTGGTTCTTCTTCATCAAAAGCGCCACCAAGATATGCGGCCCCTGTTCCAACAGCAGCAAGAGGACCATACGTCCTCAACGCACCTGCACTAAAACCTTTACCCGGAGCTACAAGTTCGGTTGCTGTATCTTTTAAAATCTCATACTGCGCGGCGGTAACAGTGTCAGGGTTTACGCCTGCTGCTTTTAAAGCTTGCCCAGGAGTGTAGGTCGTGCCAAAGACAACGTCTGATGTTTTGTCAAGAAAGTCTTTAGTTCCTACAGAGGCTGCAAGTTTTTCTGGGGTAAGGTTTTCTAAGTTACTTAAACTTGTTGAAAATGCAGATGGTGTTGGTGCTGAAGTCGGCACAGTAGGCACGTAACCATCAAACAAATTTGGTCCTCCTAATAACTCTCCCGAGGTAGCTCCGGGTCCTAGTGAATAAGTAGTTCCAGTTTGTACAGGAACTACTGGTCGAGCAGCAGGAGCAGGTTGTAGATCCGCAAACTGTTGAAAACTTTGCCTGGGATTAGCAGAAGCAACTTGAATTCCATCTGCAAGATTTCCCGGCGTTCTATTAGCTAAAAACTCACCTGCCCGTACGTCTGGTTTAACCGCCGCAATGGGAGTAGTAGGACTAGGAACTAAAGAACTTGTTTGATCCATACCAACAAAACCCGGAGTTGTTGACGTTGCGGGGTCACCAAAAATCCGTCCTTTCCCAGTAAGGGTTGCATCCAAAACATCGCCGCCAAAAAGACTTTTAAACTGAGCTTCAGAAGCCAACGCACTTGCTTCTCTCGCTGCGCCACCTCCTAGAACATCCGCAAAAGGTGAAGCAGCATATTGAGTTCCAATTTGAGTTCCTGCTTCAAATACAGGGGTAGCTCCAGTGAAGGCACCTTTTATAGCACCCCCAAAATCTCCGCCTTTCATCAAAGATCCTAGACCCGCAGTAGCAACGCTTAATCCACCACTTAAAAGACCAGACTTGAAAGCATCTTTGACACTGCCGCCACCCACCAAAGTTCCTATGCCGCTACCTAGAAAAGATGCACCAAATGTACCTGCGCCAAAAGCAGGTCCAAGAAAAGGTATACCAAAAGCCGCCGCCGCTATTGGAAGAACAATAGGCGCAGCCTTCTTTACAATCTTGGCAACCTTTTTGACGGCCTTCTTGACCGCCCTAAATACGCTCTTGAAGAAGAACTCAGGAAGGCCCGTAACGGGGTTTATGCTGTTTAATTCGTTACCTACAACAAATTCTTGCGGGTCAAGGCCCATGTCTTTCATTTGATTAAACAGAAGTTCTTTTACTTTTGGGTTAGCGTTCAAAACTTCTAGAGGTACAACTGTCTCGCCTTCAGCGGCGTGTACAACGTAAATGTCGCCGTTGCGGCCATATTCAGCTAGTTTTTTAGCTTGGTCTTGGAAAGAGGCAAGGCCCACTGGAGCCAGTTCGTAATCCGGTGATGCTTCTGCAAAAGAAGCTATACCGTTGTTTGGTGTAGAGTAAGTTTCTAACATCAAGAAAGCTCCAAGACACTTGCAAAGACAAAAATCTTTGACGCTGTATCACAGTTTAATTTTAGCGCATCACTGGCCTCAAGAACAAATGGACCAACGAGAGACGTGTCTGCGTCAGTTCCGATACTAGCTTTCTTTAGTGTTATAGTAGCTGATGCAGAACTGTCCGTTATCTTTGGAAGTACCACTATAGTACCAGAATGGCTGTTGTACAATTGTATGTTTTTAATTATCGCCTCAGTAGCGGTAGGGCAGGTGTAGACAGTAACGTCCCCCGTAGACCCTATTAGAGATGCAATATTTTTATATGCAGAGGCCATTAATTTAAAAACCAACCTTTGCCGTTATCGTCATCTTCGCCGCTTATAACATCAGGAAAATCTATCTTAGTAAGCGCCCTTTCCAGGTCCCGTAGTATTAACACAAATGTGTCCGGATCATACTCATCCGGTGCTAAAGGCATTGCTTGGTCTAGTAATCTTGGCATTATCTTAATCCATCCGGTCTAACGTTTAATCTCAGGTCACCAAGAGTCCACGCTACGTCTGTAACAGTGCTCTCAATACGCAAAGCTGCTTGCCGGGACCGACTACGCAAGAACGCCTGTTGAGTAGTAGACTGAACCGCGCTTGTAGAGTTGGTGGACAAGCTATCTCCAGGGAAGTTTCGTGTTTTTAAAATGTAATTAACAGCCGCGCTAGTATCGCTACCCGTAATACTGATGTCCGGAATCAAACGATCTATAAACATAAACTGTTCACCGTCGCCTAAATCAAAGTCCGCAGACTCTATAAAAGAAGTCATTGCAGCGCCGTCTGCATTGTTTCCGGTCTCATGTATGTAAACGTAGTTGACATCTCCGTCTTTACCGCAAGCCCTTGGATTGTCATGTATGCCGTAATCTACCCAAGCTGTTCTGGATAAAGTACCCAAGTCCCATGTGTTTTCAGTAAAGTTGAATTTGACGTAACGATCTATCTCCGTAGAACTGGCGGTAGGATAAAACCAAAACACCTCATCAAACATTTTATTCGACGCTGCAAAACATTTGAAGCCTTGCTCCAAGTTTATGTCGTCAAATACATACCTAAGCAGGGTACAAGGTATAACTTGTATACGTCCCGTGTAGACGTAGAAGTTTTCTCTGTCCATCCAGAAAACCTTGTCGCCTACTGTAGTTGCCGCGTTTGGTCCTATGATAGACACGTTACTGGCAACCATGCCTATCCTAAACGCACCAAAGTCTCCCCCACCTGAAGTCATAGAATGAAGAGAAGTGTCCGTCCAAATTAACATTTCTTGGCGAGTTTTCTTGGCTGATATTATTTCGGAACCAGAAGATACCCGTATAGAATCTGCTGTGTTTGTTGCAGTGGGAGTCCAGTCAAACGGATCTTCTAGACTTGACCACCTTACCAAAAGCAAATCTTGTTGTGTTTCTCCCAAAGGATTGCAGGCAAAACAAACCAAGTGCCTAGCTTGCGGGGCCATCATTATTCTACGAGTAATTGTAGGTGCTCCAGAAGCCCCTGTCTGCGAGGCAAGAGAAGTAGCTCTATTACCTAAACCAAGCGTCTTGTCCCAATAGTAAGGTGCTCCATCATAAACGTTAAAAGCAAGATCTTCACCCCAATTGTCTTGGGTCCACAACCTAATGTTAGAACCAACCTCCGCCGAAGTAGATGACTCGTCGCCCCATCCAACAAAATCATTAGCTTCCTTAACACCTACACCATCATCATGTGCAACGGCTAAGGTTCCTCTTGCACCTCTTACTACCCCAGCGTTAATGGTGTTAGAAGACTTTCCGGTGTATTGAACTAATTCGTCTTCAATCAACATAAGACCAACAAAGGTCACCGTGTCACCACTTGAAGAAGACGCAGCGGTAGTGCCGTCGTCACCTCTGATTATGTCGCCAAACACATTATTAGAATTACTGCCGTAACGAATGTTTTCGCTGCCAATCTTTATGGTTCCTTTACTTGGAAAACCAGAAGAGTCTGCTACAGCTATTGTTGTGTCAGAAGCAGAACGGTCAGAAGATGTGGTGGTACTTGCCGTTTCAAAATCTGCCGCACTTGTTAGCGTAAAAGAAGTATCTGAGTTACTAATGCCACCAGAATCATTTAAGGTAGTTTGAGTGTATCCCGTTACATAACCACCCCACAAACCTGCTCCCCAACCATTACCTGCTATGACCGTTCCAAGACCCGTATTGATTTGATAAACGGCTATGACAGAAGAACCGCCACCAGAGGTGTTACCGGAAGAAGCCGAGCCTGCGGTTGATATGGTGAAAGAATTTGAATCAATTAAAGTTATTTGGTGCTCTTTATTAAGTTGACCCGTTGTTATACCGTCTACGGCGGTGGCACCACTAAACGTCACAAAGTCACCTTCGACAGCACCGTGAGAAGGCGCAGTCACCGTCACTACTCCACTACCAGAAGAACCTGTTTTAAGTGGGTTTGATCCTAGTGTGGTTGTCGTTCTAATAGGAGTTATGTCGTTGTAGCCACCGCCCTCTTCAATGTAAAATTTAGATTCCGTGCCAAGACCTAGATATTTAGAACCGTTTAATGCTGCCCATACATGTAAAGAACGACCTGTTCCTTCTATGGTGTTACTACTAAGACGTTCCCAACCGCCCATTTTTTCAGGACGACCTTTACGAAAACGGATTAAATCAGAATTAAACCACCCGTTCTCATTAGCATAAGAGGTGGTTTCTCGATTTACGCCCGGTTGAAATTGTATTTTACTTAGAGGCATTTACTCACCCATCATAGGCCAATCATACATTGGTGCGTTACCCGTGGGCTTACCATCGCTGTCCACAGGTGTATCAAACAACGCTTTAAAAGAAGTAAACACAGCGGCTACTTCAGCATCGTGATCAGATACTATTTTCTTTTCAGCATCCGTGCGGTCATCCTCAAGTTTTGCTCTTGCCGCTGCATAATTTGAAGGAGTTTCTGGATAGGTTATATCTGTTATACTCTTTCTAATAGCAGTACATGCTGTAATAACTGCTGCACGATAAGTTGCTACATCAGAATCAACAGCACGATCACGTTCTGCTTTTGCTATCACTTGCCAATCTGTAGGAGCTAAAAGGCCGTTAGCTTTTTCTTTTATTCTATTAACCCACTGAGATTTAAGACCAGGTGTAATTACTTGATTACCGTCTGCAT
>TARA_R100001443_G_scaffold7122_3_pt1 | contig 33712 bp, 46 predicted proteins | sample TARA_R100001443 | Tara Oceans TARA_R100001443 (sample SAMEA2622142) | marine metagenome | biome: marine biome (ENVO:00000447); feature: deep chlorophyll maximum layer (ENVO:xxxxxxxx); material: "saline water (ENVO:00002010), including plankton (ENVO:xxxxxxxx)" | depth 50 m
CGAAGTAGATACAATGGTGTCTAGTATACCAAGTAACTCAGAAGTACACGGTTTAACTGTAACAAAAATGGCAGTTGGTAATAAGTTTATTGCAGTAGTTTGTTACGAAACCCCATGAGAGTGATATTCCATGCTAGGAAACAGTAGTAAGATTTCCGAGTGGAACGGGTCAATGACCTGTATAGTAAAAGAAAAGGATAGTGAAAATAGTGCCTGTACTAAAGAAAGAAATTGAATTGAATGACGGAAAAAAGATTTGGGTTAGACAAGCATCCGGAATGGATAAACTTGCGATTGAAAAAACCCAAGCGCAAACTTTGCGAGCATTTAGACATTTTGGGGCTAATCCCTCAGAGTGGACTGATGAACAACATGCAGAGTTTGGAGATGCTTTAACAGACGCAGGTGGCGGCATTGACGGCCAAATTGCCTCTTGGGTTCCTGTATGTATCTTAGATGAAGATGTTGATATTAATACTCTTACTTCGCAAGAATTAAGAACAATTCTAGAGTTTGTTAGAGGAGATGATGTGGAGGGTGCAGTCCCTTTGGCCTCTTAACCTTTGTTGCGCCTATGCTATGCTCGGCCTACAAAGGTGTGTTACCAAGCGACTTATTCGACAAATATGATTGTAAAGGCGGTTGGTATAAACTAGAATATGATTTATCAATTGCTGCTGAAATGACCGATAGAATTAACGAACAGATGGATGAAAAGAAAGTTGATGGTAAAAAAGCAGTTGCTAATAGAAATAAGAGGAGAGTAGAGAGAGCCGCACTGATAGATTCAAAAGAGATGGGAAACATACTAACAGATTGGGCGGATAGTTAATGGCAAAAGCAGGTGCGGCACGAGTCTTTTTCGACATTGTAGGGCAACTACAATCGGAGAAACTTTTGGGTGACACTAAAGCCGCTATGGTTATTCAAGAAGCCATTGTTATTGATACTCTCGGTGGAATAGCAGATGCTTTCGCAGACTCTACTCAGTATATCCTAGATGGCGTACAACATGTTATTGACGCATTCTTTGAGTATGAGCAACAATTCGTAAGAGTCCGTAAGTTTTACCAAGGAACGGCTACAGAAGCAAGAGAGTTTGCTGATGCGGCTATGGAAATGGGTCACGCATTCGCATTTACAGGGGCAGAATCTTTAGCGGCTGCTGCTAGAACGGCACAATTAAAGAATGTATTAGGCGGTCAGTTAGCAGTTATTGAGGCTACAAGAGCAGGTCTTTTGATGGCCCAAGTTGGTGAAATGGAAACCGAGTTAGGTATGAACCGATTTATTGCTCTTGCTCAACAGACTCAATTTATGTATGGGGGTCTTACTAAAGCAAAGTATGAAAGCCTTACCGCAGAGCAACAGGCTAACCTTGTAAGAGAAACTTCTATACATACTCTTAACCAACTTAACACAATTGAAAATACTTCTGTTGCTACAATGGAAGATATTACATTCGTTCTTAACCAATTCGCAAGTCAAGCAAATATCGCAGGTGAATCTATTGGTCAAATGGCTGCTATGTCTGCTTTACTACTTGAAACAGGTGAAGAAGTAAGCAGAGCAGGTACAGGTCTGCGTATGATTTACCAGAGACTAGGTAATGCTAATAACGAGGCTACAAAAGCAATAGCAGAAATGGTTCCGGGTCTAGATGCTCAAGGCGTAGCGCAGATGAAATTAACTGATGTTATTAAAGCAATATCCCCCGCATATGATGAAATGGATGCGGCACAGAAAAGAGCATTAGCAGTTAGTATTGCAGGTTCTCGCCACTACATTAAGTTTTTGAAGATAATGGAAAATCAAGACCGTCTTATACAGATGCAGACGGACTCATTCCACGCTCTTTATCCCGCTATTGAAGAGTTTGAAAATAAAACTGAATCTTCTGTTTTCAAAGCAACGCAGATGGAGGCAAAGTTAAATGACATGAAAGTTATGCTTGGTGAAAAATTAGCCCCAGCATATATGTCGTCATATAGAGCGCAAGAGTTTTTCTTAAAGGGAGTAGAGACCTTTTTAGAATTGCCGGGTGCTGAAAAAGCAGTAGGTGGCCTTATAGCAGCATCTAACATATACAAAGAGACACTACAGCCACTTAGCGAATTAGCATTAAGATTTGCAGGTCTTAGTATTGCTATGAAAACATATACTGCTGCTAATCCAAAAGCAATAGCAGCAAGTAATAGAATGGCTAAACAATTTCATAGTTTAGCAGATGCTAGATTATCAGAAAGGATGTTAGGAGATGCAAATATAGAATCTCTAAAAAAAGAAACTATAGGCATAAATAGAGCGCAACAATCTATACTAGGTAAAACTTCTGCAAGAAAAAGAAGTCTTACTGCTGATAGAGTAGCATTAAATGTAAAAAGAAGGGCGAATAAAGCACAAGCAGATACTATTATTAAAAACATAATGGAGGCTGAGTCGGGCGGTAAAGCAGGTAAAGCATTAAAGCAACTTCATTGGCAGAAAGGTAAATTAGTAAAAACAAATGATAGACTTGCTACTCAACAAGGAAGGCTTCTTGGACTTCAAAAATTAGCAAGAACAGACCATGACTTTGAATTAAAAATTAGCGGTATGATTTCTGCACAAAAAAAGGGTAGAGAAATTATTGATAAGCGTACTCTTCTAACTATGTATCAGAATGTTCAAGCACAAGAAGTTATGAATGCAGGTCTAACAAATCATGCTACTTTGATGTCTAATGAAATTGTATTAACGGCAGAGTTAGATAAACATATGGTAAAACAATTAGAGCATAGGTCTATGGAAATACTTGTTCTACAAGAAGATGCTAGGGCTAGAATGGCTGCTCTAAATGCAGAAAGAGCAGAGTTATTATCAAAAGATTTATCTACAGTAGCCATAGATGAAAAAATAGCGGCAGAAAGAGAAGAAATAATGACTCTCGGTCAAAAAAGGGCTGCGATACAAGGTACAATAATGGCAAATAATCAATATATTGCTAGTAGCAAAGCCGCAGCAGGTGGCGTAAAAGGACTTACTGCTAATCTAAAATTAGGTGCTACTGCTTTCTTTGAACAAGGTAAAGCCGTACAAGCAGCAAAAGGAGGAATAATGGCTATGACAATGCTACTCCCTATGATAGTAGACCAAGAAGAACAAATGGCGGCTATGACTTACAGTGCTGGTATTATGATGGTTGGTATGTTGGTTCCAGCAATTATGAGTGTTAATGCAGGTCTTATAGAAATGGGGGTAGCCGCAGGTTTCGCAAGCGGAGGACTTACTGTTTTAATAGGCGGTCTTGCAGCATTAGCAGTATACGCAGGTTTCGAGATATTTTCAGAAACTATTGGAGGAGATATTGAAAGCCAAATTGGTTTAGTTGATGAATTAAATACTAGCCTAGATACTACTGCTTCAATACTTGCTGAATTACAAGGGCCATCTGGCGAAGGTGCTATTTTACCGGGCCTTATTGATATATCCTATAATGACTTAAAACAAAATGCAGATTTAACTACTCAGACTTATGCAGATGTGCAAAGTAGAATCGCTGGAATGCGAGAGAATGAGGAAAGGGCTATACAGATGGGTAATGATGAGTTGGCTAGTATGTATGCTACTCAAATAAGTGAAATGGAGGTTATAGAGTCTAAAATTAAAAGTATTGGTGATGCTCAAGCATTAGTTAATGGTACTATGGCAGATTTTAATTCCGAAGCAAAACACGCTTTTACTATCCAAGAAAAAATGTCTACTCATGGAGATGAAGTAATTGCTTTTAAGGTAGGATTTGATTTTGACGGTGATGGAAAAATAGACAAAGGAGAATTATACAAAGAGTTCGATAGAAACGATTTTTATACAGAGGAACATAATTGGCCCGATTTTGAAACTAGAGTGGGTATGGCAAGAAACGCGGCTTATGAGTATTATTTAGAAGAAAGGGAAAACTTAACAATTGATTATAATAACGACGACCATCAATTTATGGTAGATTATTATACAACTTTACTAGATGTGCAAGATACATCTAATAATGCTATGATAAATGCAGATAAGCAAATGTATGATGCTCTAAATCAACAGACAGAAGAGTTTGCGAATGCTAGAGAAGAGTTATTCTTTGGAGAAAGAGCAAACTTCACAGGACAGATATTCAAAAACATTACGCAAGGCGGAGTAGAAAGTATTCTGCATAGAGTAGAGTTTATTCAAACTAATAACTTTAATGGAATGGTTCTTGATGAAATGGTAGAGCAAGTTAGTACAGGCGTAGTGCAAGAGTTGAGAAGTTTAGGTGTACCAATATGACAAAGACAGTTACAACAAAGTACAATTTTTGGTTAGCAGGTTACTATGACAACTTTGCTTCTGCTAGATGCGTAGCAGACGACCTTAATGACGCTAACGCAAGAACACTAGACCACACTAAAACACATTTTGGTTCTGCTTTAGGTGGAAACGCAAGACTTAATTCTAGATTTAGATATTCCTATCCCGATAGAGTAAGAACAGGTACTTATTTTTTAGACGCACCTAATGGTACGGGTTGGGCGTATCTAGGTTCTAATGAAGCATTTAGCAGTATTACGGCAGTTACAGATGCTCTTACACATAATTCTTCTTTTGCTGATTGGCTAAAATATGACATGTATAGAGATAATGTAGATAGTAATACTATTTCGCAATCCAAACCTAAACATCCCTCTTCTATTCTTGCGAATAGACAAAGATTTGCAGGTGCGGCTGGTGATTCTTACCTAGCATTTTTTAACGGTCACGAAACTGCTGGAAAATACTATTGCCCTGTAGGAGATATGGATTTTAGTTGGGCTGCTGCGCCCCTTACACAAGGGAATAAAGAAAGAACAGGTGGGACTTATGATGATAATGCTGGCAATCCTGTTCCTTTTATGCAATACGGTCATACATCTAGTCTATACCCTTCTCATGTACCTGCTTCTGCAAATACTTATGCTTTAGTATCTTTTGCTAGCGTATATGCAAGCGAAGAACCAAAAATTACTACTGCAACTGAATATGCAGAAACATATTCACATATAATTACAAGTCCCTCTAAAAATAACTTTTTTATTCATAATCTATACATTCCCGCAGAGGCAGGTTCTAGTGGCACACAAAGAATAATGACATATGACGGCCCTCTTAGAATAAAAGGTCTTGGAGAAAGTTTTCATTTGCGAATTGCAGTAGACAATCCAATTCAAACTTTTTCCGGAAATTACATAGATTTTGCTTATTCTCTAAAGATAGGTTACAAATCTAGTGCTACTTACAATAAATCTACAAACGCTTTTAGTGATACTGCTAGTATAGCAACAGTACCTATAACTTTAGCAGATATGGGATTACAAACAGCAGATATAGCAAAATACAAAGAAGGAGTGCCAGACGCACTACCTTTGGATATGATGTGGGCTGATATAGAAGTTGTTTTTGACTTTAGTGCTAATACTTGGAAAGCATACGCAAATGGAAATACTAGTCATTTCGCAACCGGCTCTGTAGACACATCTGTAGAAGAATTAACTGCTATTGGCTGGTCTTTAGATACAACTTGGGCGCGTGGCACTAGTACCTTCGGAACACTAGTTACTATGATTGATAGAGCCGCTATTGCTTTGCCACTTACAAATAAGTTTGATGGTACAATTCCCGCCCCTGTAGAAAAGTTTTCTTTAAGTAGAGGTACTAACAGAATAAGTACCTGTAGTGTTACAATAGCAGATGATGATAATTCTTATAATCTATTAGCACTAACTACAGGTGTGGCTACAAGCGAATGGAAATTACTATGCTTTTTAGATAATGAGGATAGACCTTTTTGGCAAGGAGTAGTAAACAGCATTACTCATAAACAAAATAATAAAAATCAAACTCTAAGTACAACCATAAAAGCAGAAGATTCTCTAAGTATTTTAGATAGAACACTTCCTATCTGGGAACACGGTCAAAACTCCTACATTACTTTAAGTAATCATATATCTATGGCTAGCACAGTAGATAAAAGAATAGAAGAAACTACTGCTATATCTAATACTTTGTTAATGGGTAGTGCTACTTTAAGTTACAAAGGTAGCGAATTAGGTTTTAGCAAATATGATACAGATAAATACTCTGGCGGCTTTAGTCCTATAACAGATAGTAGAACACAACTTCATTCCGGTACTCCTATTCAGATGTATATTAACGAAGATAGTGACGGCCCTAACGATGTTGAAAACGAATGGGAGGGAGATGATGTTTTAGAAATAGTAAGTCACCATCCATTTAACAGTGTTGATAGAGAGTTTTGGGTAAAGTTTGATGAAAGGATTTATACTTCTACCCCTACATCTCAAACACATATTGATACTTACGGTAATTTTAGTGATGGTGATACTTTTGTTGTAAAAGGTACTGCTTATGATGGTACATATACAATAAATCAAATGTATACGCAAAAAGATTTAACTACTGCCGAAGATACATGGTTTGTTAGGATAAGAACAACAGACACATCGGGAAATGTAGCAACAGATAGATTGTTTACTGCTACAGATGTAGTATCGTTAAATGCAGATTATGACGGTAAAAGACTTATTAAAATTACAGCATCTTCGGCACATAATCTTTTAGAAGGAGACGAGTTTATGTTCCCTGTAGGATTAACTCTTTCGGGTTCCTCTTCTAACATGGAACATTTTGCTGCTAGACCATTACAAGTTTTCCATGTAGAGTCTGCTACTGTTCTTCATGTTTTAGTAGAAAGATGGCCTTATGCAGTTGGAGATAGTAAAACTATATCAAGTAATACAGGTATGGCTTATGACCTAAGCAAAATAAATGGTAAAGACTCTAAGTCTTATCCTAAGACATCTCCCGTACTTTACAAATCAAATACAATTACCAATCAGATACCACAAGATGTTACCAAATACAGAAATATACATGCTAGATGGATGAGGGATTTGCCGCAATCTACTTGGTTCAAAGCACAGTTTGGTGTAATCGCAGCAGAACCTTATTGGAGACATGGTATAGGCTCATTCCTTCACACACCATTTACTGCTGCTCAAGCAGCACTAATGACAGGTGCAGGTGGCACAGATTGGAACGCTGATGGTACTACCAAAGTACCTACTATGGAGGGTGATTTAACAACATCCTCTACAACACTTACTTTAAGAGATGCTGCTTTATGGTGGTACATAAAACACAATAGGCTAAAGGAGTTTATTATAGACTTAGTAGATAAAGACACAGGAGACCATCAGTATATCATAGGTAACAATGTTACCACTCCAACAAACTATGATACTATGTCGTGGCACACTAGCGGATATTTCTATACAGGAGGAGGCGCACATGGTTTTGTCGAAGGGCAGATAATTGTTCATAGAGGATTTACTCAAGAACACTTAAATGGGCCAATGATGATAAAAGAAGTAGTTGCTTCAAATCAATACACCACTTATAGGATAGAGCAATTTAATGCAAATGACTCCTCATTTGCATATCTAAAAGCAAAATACAGAGGAGAAAGTAATTGGTCTGACGGTAATAGTAGATGGTATGCAGACCCAGATAACATTACTGCTACTTTAGTACAACCTTCGTCTGGTGCTGATTATGCGCCCGATGCAGACTCCGGAGGGGTATATCACGGTACTGTAAATCTTACAGGTCTTAAAGGAGTTAAAAGAGATTGGAATAGAGCAAACACTATCTATAGTCTTAGAAAAGTAGATGAAAGTAATGGCTACAAACATCTATGGGCTTTATGGGCTGATATGAGAAATGATGGTACTGCTGATGCAGACGGTGGTTATCGCAAATCTGATTTTAATTTGCTTTTACCTACATCCCAGAAGTATTCAGTTAATCTTACTTTTGCTAATCAATTTGACGAATATGGTTTACCAGATACTTTTTGCGATTTGAAAGTAGGAGAAGATTTAGATATATGGTCTCTTGATGCTACAGAAGAACCATTTACGGGTACTGCTTGGGAGGCTCTTGAAGGTGGTTCAAACGAAGAACCATTCGACCAATATCATAATTGGAAAGATAAGGGAGGCGCAGTATGTCTAGTGGATGTGTCCCGTTTTTGGAATCTAAATACTGCTGCTTGTGGTGGCAGACCCGGCTACAATAGCGGTGGTTTAGCAGACTTTGGAGATTACGAAACCAATTCTACAGGTTTCCCTTATCTTATTGATAATTATTGGAAACATGCAGTAGCAAATCGCAAAAATATAACAGAAGATACTCACTTTGTAAAATATCATAAAAACGCTGATTATTTCATAAATGACGGTACTCACTTAATGAGAGATATTGCAGTAACAGATACCGTCATTTATTTAGACGATGCAAGTCAATTCGCAAGTAGTGGCTATGGAGTAATACAATGCACAGGAGGAGGGTCAGACCGTGACTCTGAAAAGACTAATTATTATTTTTATTGGTCTGGTAAAACTACTGTTCTAATAGATAATCAACCATATGATAAATTAACAGGAGTATATATTACTACCTATGAAGTAGTAACCGGCCCTAAAAATGTAATAGACCAATTAAAAGTAGACCAAGCAGCAAGCGCAACAGGTAGCGAAGTTGCTATTGGTAGTAATGAGTTTAGAACAACAGATGTAGAAGGTAATTTTGATACTGTAAGAGTATACAATACTCCCGCAGCATTGTTTAGTTTTAGATTATTAATGAATATATCTGGTAAAATTAAATCTCTTAACTCTGGCACATACTTTGCACACGATAAACTTAGGTATATGCAGACATTACTTCTAACAGATAGTTGGGCTACCAATGCAACACTTCCTTGTATCTGGGATATACAGAATGTGCCTAAGACTAGTGATTTAGGAGGGGAAGATTACGGTTCTGTTCACGATGCTAGAGGGCAGACTATTATGACTTTGCTAAATGATATGAAAACCAAAGAAGGAAATGGTAGTGGTGGAGGACTAAAGACCTTTTCTTGGATGATAGGTAGAGATAATAGATTAGACTTTAGAGAAAGTTATGCTAGCGGTCATACATTTAATAGAAATAATCTAAAGGTCTCTGATTTAAGCACAACAGCAGGTACTCAGATAACAAATGTAAGAGTATACTATAATGGAAACTCTGCGTTTGCAGACCACCCAGAACCTTCTGGTTCAGATGTCAGATGGAGAGTATTAAATTATCCAAACATTTTTAACAGAGAAGAAGCCTTGTCTTTAGCAAAACAAGAATACCTTAGAGAAAAGGACTCTAGAGTAAGCATAAGTGCAGAAATAATTAGGCCATCGGGAGATACAAATGTAATGACAGATGGTGGCAGGTACGGATATGTTGCAGATGTATGTAGAAACTTAACTAGAAAGTACACACAATCTTTGGGTTGGTGGACTAATACTTTAGGCGGCTCTCCGTTCTTTGGTATTCAAAATGCTTTGGATTGTGGCTCACTTAATTCGGAGGCTAACATAACTACTTCGTCTTTGTTATACGCAAGCACATACTCTAATGCAGTAGGTTATGATTCAGACCACGCAGCAGACCATAGATGGAGACTAGGCATAGTATCTACAAATAGTGCTGGTGCAGCACCTACTAGCCCACCTGCAAGTGGTAAAATATACAGGGTATCTACAGGGCCAGATGTATACAAGTGGGCTTACGATGGTAGCAGTTATGGTTCTAATGTTACATTTAGCAATACTAATACTTGGTACGAATTAGAGTCTACAGTTAGTGGAGTTACATACAAATTATCAGTATACAATATAAACACCTCTCATGCCTCTGCTACACAAGAAGTAACTATGTATTATGACAGAGCAACTAGAAGGCATGGTAACGCTTACTATTGGTACGGAACAAACTCTTTATCCCCCGCTATACAAGTAGTACATGTAGATAAAGATACTAACAAAGTTAGTGCTACTTCAAGTAATGAATTAAGACTTGCGATTGCATATCACGCTGGTAGTACGGCTCAGACTGCTACCTTCAAATTATTTGCTTTAGATTATGCCTTTGATGAAGGAATAGGTGCTGGCCCTGTACCACCATTATTTACTGCTGCTACTTTAGAAGGTTCTTCTTCTGTAGTGATTGATGGTAACGGTATGTTTGAATTAACACTACCTTCATCTTATGATAGTAGTACACCAAAGGTAATCTTTTCAGCAGATATAGATTATTTGCGAGATGTTATGGATAGAAGATTGTATCAGACTACTCCTAAAAATGCACATAATATGCCATTAGATAGTACATACTCATCCTTTGATACAGATAGTCCATTCCCATTAGGGGTTAGGCAGTATGACGATTTAGGGCCAATGGCAGATAGAAGGGCGGCTTGGTATGCACCTAGGCTACATATTGTAGACGACCTTAATTTCACGCCAGCAACAACCCTGTCCTATACAGATACCCATGTAGATTTAAGTAACGAAACTATGGTTATAAGAGATGTCAATTGGCAACAAGACTGTACTAAGCACGAAAAGGTTACTATGAAACTAGAGAAGGTTGAAAGTCACTACGCTTATTCTATGGCTCAAGTATTTGCGAAAGAGACATCTCCTACAGGAGGTGGGGGAGGGTGGTACGATGGTAACGGTGACGATTACAATCAACCGCCTATGGGTGGCGGATTCGGTAGTAGTGTAGGCCCAATGTCTATACTAACCACTTCTAGCAACATCAATGACGACGGTCAGAGTCAATTCACAGGTCTGACTTCTAATCAGATGTCTAAGACCTTGATAAGGGGTCTTAAAGGCAGAGCAGACTTCGGGGGCGACAAGAACGCCTCTGGCGCAACATGGGGTGTCCTAGGTAGCAAAAACACAGGGATAACATCCTCATTCGATAGAGCGATTGATGGTCTCGACACAACATCCGGTTCATCCGGTTCTGCGATTGCTACTTCTGATGGATTTACATTAGCAGGTATATCAGACCCAGAGGTAGGTCAGCAAGGAGAGGTGCATAGTCATACTCTCAATGTGCGAGTACCTAATGATACTAGTAGCGGATATGTGTCTGTCCTTGCTAGTATTTCCCTACCATCTATCACTAGTGGAGGAAACGCAGAAATAACAACTACAGTTACTTGTAAAGAAACTTCTGCTTCTATTAGTAGCACTAAGATTATTACGCAAGGAGTTAGTAATGCTAATACTATCTTATTACCTACTCAATTCTTGAACGGGGCTGGTACTGCGAATAACACTCTGATAGTGACCTTTGAAAGAAAGCCAGCACAGGGTAACGATTCAGCAGGTTATCAGTCTCTTGTGATACACAATGTATCGGTCAATGTAAGAAGGTATAACAAGCCAGCAGTAGCCCAAAGCAACTCATTCAAAGCCTATTAATGGGTGAGCCGAGGAGTTGGGGTGAGAAACCATTATGCCAAAGAGGAAGCCAAAACAATGAAGGAAACTCCCCGACTCAACACTACATTAGTCATAAGGACTTTTAAGGTTTCCACTCTTTGCGAAGGCTTTTGATTCTTCTAGCAAGAACCCTACCCACTCCTTTGATTTTCATTAAGTCTTTCAGTCTGACCTTAGTCTTTAGCAAATTAGGTATGGATTTGTATTGGTCTAGCAATCTTTCTGCTATATCTTGACTTACTCCTTGTATTCCCATAAGAGCAAGCATCCTTGGGTCGGTAGGTAGACTCTTGATTCTAGTAGCGGGTTTTAGCGTAGAACCCATCTGCTTCTTTAGATGCGATACCGCTAACCACTCTACAAAATCATCCATACTAGGAAACTCAATAACTCGTATTTTTGGGAAATGTGAGTATACTACCATCTTAAATGATTTAATAACTCTATTCATTTTTGCGATTTCCCTAGAAATCTCGTTTGCCTTGGCCTTTCTACCTTTGAAATAAGGTTTTAGTTGAGTCCCATAGATAGCAAGAAAAGGCATTTCGCAAGACTCACTCAATTCGTGTAATTGATGATTGATTGTTCTACCATTCCTACCTATCCCTAGAATAGTGCGATACAAGTCGTTTATCTCTTTTGCTTCAATAGCCCAATCACCAATGATATAATCACCATACTGTAGCCTCTTAACCATTACTTCGCCTTTCGGGTCTACCTTTCTATTGCCACAGGCTACATACAGTTTGTGAAGAAGTTTTTCATTCTCCCTATCATCTGCATATATCATATGGTATGCTGGTACTATGTGGTATAAAACCACATCCCTTATTATCTACGACAATACCAGCAACTTTCACCGCTACATAGATTATGTTTGCGATACCACAGTGGAGAAGGGGCGTTTCGATAGCGTTGCATACCAACAACATACTTTCTAGTAGTGAATACATTGTAGTCAGTCCAACCCAGAGTTGCTATGAAATCGCAAATCTGGTTTGCTATCTCTGTCTTTTCTGATTCATCCAAGTCTTTAGGGTCGGCATACCAACGAAGTTGTCTACTCATTTCTTGTACGAGAGCGACACGCACATGATGAGGGGGATTAGATACTCTAATCGCCCTGTCTAGACAGGTAGGTAGTGCTACCTCTCCCTCGTGATTACCTACCTTTACTGTGCTAGTTTCGCCCTTTGCTACTCTCTCTTGATACGGATTCTCTGCATTCCAAAGAACCAAGTCAAAACAAGACTCCACATCATAAGTACCCAAGAAAGGGTCTAGTAAAGAGTTTTGCGAAGTAGGTCTCTTAGGTATCTCATAACCAAGAGGATTGACTAAGAATAATCTAGGGTCAATTACTACACACCATCTGCCCCTAGTGGTATTGTAAGTATTAGGGACACGAGTTAGTTTTTCCGGATAACCCACACCGTCTAGGCTCTGTAGACCTACCGCCATCTCCCTCTGATACCTATCTAGGTGCAAAGCCCACTGACGACCTCTAACAGGGCGTTTGAAGAATTGGTGAACATGAAAGCCTCTGCCGGTAGCAACAAGCCTAACTTCGCCTTTGAGTCTAGCAATAAGGCTAGCCACATCTTTCTTAACAGTCTCCATGTCATATTCTTCGGTAGTATCGAAGTCCCACCAAGCCCTATCCATGATTACAGTATCATAGTCTGTCAAATCCTCAAAGGAATACAGGCTAGTGTAGATATTGCTTTTGCCATTGAGAGTATCAATGTATTTACGGAAAGATGCAGAGTCTTTGCATCCCTGTCTCTTTAGCCCTATCTGTCGAGGGAATCTAAGGGTTGTCATGGAATCACCTATACATGGTGTCCTTATCAATCTGTTTATGACCGCATATAGAACAGGTATAATACTTTCGATTAGCAGTATCAATGTGTCCCGTTACTAGCATCACAGGCTTAGAGTCTGCTTCTTCTGTTGATATTATAGCATCGCATTCTTCACAAAACATTGTCATATCATTTCACCCCATAGGTTTTCAAGTCCATTTCTTTCACTTTCGCAAGACATAGAGAAGTCACACCATTGGGGGCAGAAGTAATCATTCCACTTCATATCCCAATCGTGCGATTTGATACCATCTACTGCTTCTTTTAGAGATTTGTTGAATGATGTAATACTCCTTGAGTTTAGTTTCTCTACCACTAAGAACCCCTTAGAGCCTTCGGCAATAGCAACTTCTTTGCGAGAATTGGTATCTAACCAACCCCTTTCCGAACAAAGAACCCTATCCTCATCCCATTCCCCCCAATCATTTTTCCAGCCACACAATTCTGCGACAAACTTAGGGTTAAAAGCATCTGGGGATAGATAAGCAAAGTGAGTTATAGGTCTAGTCTCGCCCATAAGCCTAAGCATATGAGTATAGTAACACATCTCTTTGCGAGTCTTGCTAAACTTCATAGAGGCCATATTACCCGTCTTTAATTCATAGATGCAGAGACCGCCATCCGGATGAACGAGAATACCGTCAATAAGACCTACTAAGACTACTTCATGTTCAGCATCCCATACAACTCTCTTGACTTCATACTCTACAGGCATGAAGTTTTCAAGACCCCATCTCTCGATACGACACTCTTCTAAGAAGGTAATTACTTCATTAGCAGGGTCGTCTCTATCTTCGGGGATTAGTGGGCCTAGTGTGGACTGACCCTCCCAATTATCATACAGAGTCTCTAGGTTCGTGTGAACATACTTTCCACGAGCCATAGCAGGGGTCTCTGGCATCCTCTTGTCTTTGAGTTGTACCCTAGACCACCAATACTTTCTAGGACATCCTCCGTAGCCTACAAATGAGGACTTAGACATCCTTAGTAGTTTATCCTCATCGTTAGGGTCGTAACTACTATTTGCGTCTAATTCTTCAACAGACATCTCGGATGGGTCTTTCATACTATCACTCTTCTTCTGCTAGAGGGAGAGTAGTCTGTTCTGTGTTATCCATAGGTTGTTCGCAATAAGGACATAACTCAACAGGCTCTATGCCATCAAGCATAGGAGTCCTAACTATACCTCCACAGTGATTACATTCTTGCTCATGGATAAGTCCATCTCTTTGAAGAATCTTCAAAATAAGCGTATTATGCTTCTCCAATTCCTGTGCTATCATGTTCAGAAAACCGTCTACACGGCTTACCATTACACTAATCTTTTCATCCAATTGTCTGATTGTCGGCTTCTTATTTCCTCGACTCATATTACATCCACGCACCCATGACCTATTAAAACTATTCCTCATAACCACTCTACTTTAGTGACCCCGTTTATAGTGTTTTGCAGAGGCATGTAGTCCCATCCCATTATTTCATAATATGGAATTATTTTATCCAATACAAACTTTCTTGCCATTTCTTTGTACCCGACCTTTGCGATACCTTCTATCTCCGATGGGTCGTCAAAAGCAATATATTTGCCTGTATCATCTAAAGTACATAGGAAATAATCATCTTTGCGATAGCCTTTACCTAGATTATCGTTGGCCCATTTAGCACCAGCGCGAGCCTCTGAAAGAACCGTATATTTATGCAAATCATTACTAAGTTTTGCTTTGATAGTTAAATCTGCAATTGCTATTCTCTCTTCGACAACATCTTCTATTAGATTCTGCAATTGAAATGTTATATCCTCTTCATCATGTCCCTGTAGCATACCATCTATAACTAGACCCATAGCATTCTTCATAGCCTTTGGTAGACGACTCTGCTTCATCTCAATTCCTTTGACATACCTCTCTGGCTCGTGGTACTCCCCATCAGTCCAAGATACTAGACCAGCATAGCGATTTTTAGCCATTATCAAGAAACTAGACGACCATTTTTCAAACTCGGTAATTATGGGAAACATTCTTGCGTTTATTGTCTCTAAAGCAGCCTTTCCTTCTTCGGGAGTGGGTACTTCGCACATAATAGAGTCTGTATGTCCGTATCGCACAGTGAAACCTAACTCTTCGGCATGGTCTCGCAATTCCCCAAGAGTATTCCTTGAAGTATATGTGATAGCGGCAGCAATATCGGGATGGTACATTCCATACTTCGCATCACCAGCGACACCGTACATAGATGCGACTAGGGACTTTGTAGCATATTGTAGGGAGTCGTACATCTTGCGCTCATCATCTGTTTTTGCCTCCTTCATCCATTTCTTGTACTGATTTCTTAAATCAGTCATTTTATCCATCTGTCTACAGAGCAGTCCCTTCTTTTTGCGATTGAAAGAGATACCATTACCGCAATCCTCTCCTTCTTCATCAAGAGTAGTCCAGCATATACCGTACTTATCCACATTACTGTGATACATAGCCTTGACATCGAAGATACCTATGTTGCTATACACTCCGGCCTCCGGAATCATAATCTCTGCACCCTCATAATCAACTTTAGCAAACTGTGGTCTGCTAGGCATTCTAAGATTAAAATCCTCATCTCTTAGAGATAGGATAGAGAACATCTTTGTGATGAAAGGAGTAGAGCGAATATCGCATTGAACGATATGTTGTAGAGCAGTATGGTAGCCTAGGACATCCACTAAATCATTGAGTCTAGGTAGTAAATCTACATCTTGTCGAGCATAGTCTAGGTATGTACCTAAATCCGAATAGTAGGTATCGTGGCCCTCTTCTAGAGGAACCTTTTCGTCTTGCAGACAGTGTTTAGATACTGCGTCTAAAGACATAGCAGGTAACTGTCCGTTCTTCAAAGTCCACAACTTTTTGAAACCGACCATCATATCTATGACATTTCTCCCAACGATGGGTTGTTCCCAATCTCCAAACTTCCACCTCACGCGATTCATAGGGGATAATATATTGGGATTGAGACCTACATGTCTCATGCGATTCATCAACTTTCGGCAATCAGCATTAGTTACATTCCATCCTGTAATAATGTCGGGGTCTTGCGCTTTCATTAGCAAAGCAACATCTAACAACATCTCCTTTTCGTCAGCGCAGCATTTGAATCTCCTATCCCCCATCTCGCAAAACTCTTTGCCGTAGGGGTGGTTCTTCGCTGGTATCTTATCGTAGAAGCCAGCCTCAAAGTCTGGATGGGTAAACCAGACAAACTCCCCTTTCTGCGAATCTCTTACTACTACGATTGTTATTTCGCCAGAGTCCACTTTCCACTCCATATCGAGATACCATACTCTATGCTCATAATTGTCAAAGATAATACCGCTATCTGCTAATACTTTATTTTCCCATTTGATATTCGACTCCCAAGTCTGAACATCACCTGCTAATTTTCGCATATCCTCTGTATTGTAGAAGTAGCATTTGATTAGGGTCTCTCCGTAGAGACCTTCGTGTCCCTCTTCTATTCTAGCGCAACGATATTCGTTCTTTAGTACGCTTCTACTCATAGTAGACTCGACATAGAGATAAGGCAATTCGTCTGTACCTAAGACCTTTCTTTTCCTATCTCCGTAACTATCACGGTATAAGACTGTGATACTATTGCCTCTAGACCTCTCGACTATCATGTCTCTGACATGACTCCCAAGTCCCTATAAACCCTAGTACGACCTTCTTACTAAGATAGGTATTTTATGGCTATTCAGCCAATCCAAAACCAACATAGGAGATACCGAATACTCCTTAGCAATCGCACTCATACTACTAGAGAAATACTTCTCCATCAACCATTCTTTATTGTCAAACTTTGGCATTATATTCACCTTTTTTTCTAGCGACTGCATAGATTTTACCATGTCTTGTTTGTCCTATAATCATACCCACTCTAGCCTATCTGTGCTAGGGATTTCTTTAAGTCTCGCATCTATCTTAGCGCAAGATTCGGGGTATAACTCTACCATAGTAGAGTTTCTTTCTAGTAATTCGCAAGCAACGGCAGTAGTACCACTACCGGCAAATGGGTCTAGAACCCAATCCCCAACATCACTACTTGCTAAAACGCATTTAGTAGGTAAATCTAGAGGAAATGGTGCTTCGTGGCCGTTATTAGCAGGGGTCATATCCCATACTGTGAATAAGTTATTTGCGTTATAATGATAATCCGGATTCTTAGAGAGCATAAATATAGTCTCGTGTTTAGGAACGGGGCGTTTGATATACGCCTCTGGTTGAGGATAAGCCTTGCTTTTATTCCATATTATTTCGCTTCGCAAAATCCAACCATCAGCCTGTAATGCTAAAGCCAATCTCCAAGCAACACCTATCAGATTCTTTTTAGGGAGACCTAAAACATTTCTAGAACCCCATTTATTCTTCGACCCTTTGATGCCTCCTTCTTTGTAATCGGAACCTGCACCGCCAGAGCCATTGTAGGAATCCCCTACATTCAACCACAAAGTACCATCATCAGTTAGATGGTCTCGCACTTTGCGACAGACTTCTACCATAGTCTCTAGGTATTCTTCTAAAGTCTGACCTTTACCAACTTCGTCTTTATCATCACCATAAGTACGCATCCCGTAATACGGAGGAGAGGTAACGCAAGAACGATATTTGCGATTACCCAAGTCTGCTTTCAGAAAGTCCGAGCATATTATTTCATGTTCCATCAAGCAATCCTCCTATACTGAAATATGTTTTTTACTTTGCCTACCCTTTCTACGAGACCCCAATTTACCAAACAAATTAAAAGACTACCGACTGTTCTAGTATCTATGTCTGTTCCTTGGCCTCTTATGTATCTATTTGCTATTGGTAGTATTGTGTCAGAAGTAAATCTCTGTCCTATCTCCATATCTTTGAGAACCGCATAAGTTACTGCTATTTTTCTATGTACTTTACGAAGGGACATAACCGAACCCATTTGTCGCAGAACCCAATATATCTCATCTACAGGGAGTTTTATGCCCCTGCTTGCTATATTCTGTATTCTCTGCCTAGGTTGTTCTTCTACCCATTCGCTAAGTACCGGCATCAGACTACGCCTCTCTGAAATATCTTACAATCATCACTGTATATCACTATAGAGTAGCCCTGTCCTTCGGGATTGAAGTCTAGGACATAGAGAGTGAGTTTGCCATTAGAGAGGCAGTTTTCAAGACCGCCCTCAAACTCAAAGGAAAAAGGGTCAAACATAGGCTCGCTACTGAATAAGCAAGTAGTTGTTCTACCTAACATTTCACTACCTGTTTCCAAAGATAGTTTATCCCCATCCCATGTGAGGGTGCAGCGATTTACCTTCTGTCCGTTGATATTACCTGTATTGATTGCGTTTCGCAACTCCTCGCCACGCATTTCAAACTCGGCCATAGGCTCTCTTACCTCGCCATTAGACATCTTGTATCTACCTACTCCGTCAATAACAGACAATCTCTCTTGCGATTCTTCATTCCATAGACTAATACTTTTCTTAGTATGAGGAAATGCTAAAGCACGAGGGTCTGCGGAGATAGTAGTCTGTTTACCAGAGGAACGGAATACTAACTTGTCGTCTTTCTTTTCAAGAGTGATAAGTCCCGTATGTGCTTTTAGAACACCAAGGGCTTTCGCAATATCCGGTATAACTATACCGTCTTTCATATGAAAGTCGTCACAAGGAGTAACGAAGGATGCTACGCTAGTTTTACCATCTCTGACGATGCTAGTAGTCACGGCCACATCAGCATTAGGAATGCACTCAATAACGCAACCTATGACTTGAGGCATAGGTTTACCATTGATATTACACATTCTCTGCGTCTTTCTTAGCAATTCTTCTAACTGTCCCTTTGGTAGTTTCAACATATTTATCACTTATCCTCTATGTCCCTATAAATCACTCGTCAAGAGTGACATAAGCGTGTTTCTTTAGCATGTTAGCACACAACTTGCACATCTCCCTAGACTTAGGTTCACCATTTGCCTTGAGAGGATGGTCTGTGGAATGAGTACCAAAGGTAGGTAAACCTCTACATAGTAGGTAGGATTTACCTGTAACTCCTATGGGTACTGCATAATGCGATTTCTTGTTCCTAGAAGGGAATACCTTCTGTACTTTCATTATGGTTTCACCCCCATTCTAGGAACGGGAGGCCAGACCACTCTACTTCTCCACCGGAGACTCGCAAAATAGTATGAGTTTCACCTAGATGCTTCTGATTCCAACCCTTCATTTCTTCGATAGTGGCTCTGATTTCCCATTCGCCATCTTTCATCTTAGGGTCGGCCTTGATTCCAGCCGCAATATCGCCTTTCTTAGTGTATCTTGCTAAGAATATCTGTTGCGAGAAAAGACGCATAGTACCCTTCTCCCAATCTGGTATCTCTCCGACCTTCATAAGACCTTTAGAGCCATTACCCAAATCTGCGAATTGCTTTACATCTTTTAGATGGAAAGTAAAGAATACTGCGTCTACAGGTAATTGATGCGCTCTGTTCATAACATCACGGAACAATTGATTGCGAATACGCCATTCTGCTTGATTAAATCTGTCTCCATCCTCTACATTGACAGGATTCTTACTGCGATTCATCAGAACATTAGTCATGGCTAATTCGCACCACTTCAAGAACGAAGAACCGCCATCTACGATAACGGCCCCAATTTTGCCCTCTCTTGCTTCTTCACCTATCAACTTGATAAAGAACCCCATCTTATCAATAAGAGCAGTCCAATTAGTAGTATTATCATCATCGAAGATGGAGGCATCTGTCTCATCGAACAGAGGGACTACACGGATATTATCATCATCCGGATAATTAAACGCAACGGTCTGCACCGCACTGTTGTCAATATCAATAATGACTATCTCTTTGTCAGTCCTAGCCCTTGCTATATCAATCGCAAGACCTGTCTTAGCGCAATTCTCCTTTGCTACTAGAGCCATCCTAATAGGATTATCGGATGGGCGACCACGAGAGTATAACTCTCTGTAGTGGTCTAGACCAAACTTTGCCGGTGGCTCTTTGCTATCCTCTTTTTTGTTACCCCATGCGCTCATATTACTCACTCCCAATCGTCAGATGCGCCCTCCCCCTCGGACTCATCATCCAAGGAGGGGGAACCTACTTCTTCGACACAGTACCATCCGGTTACTGCTAGCCTACCGTCACCTTCACGGCCCACATAAGGAGAGCCGACAACAACAACTACTGAACCAACACCGAAGGTCACTTTAGAATCCTCTTCTGCGTTTACATACAGGTCAAGAGGAGGAGATATTGAAGTGATGTCTAAATCCGACAGAGTCAAGATATAGCCACCCTTTTCACGAGGGTCAATATGTGCGACTTCCATAACAACACATGCTAGAGCATCCCACTTCTCTTTATCAGAGAGAGTACCACAGTGTTCTTCTATGAAGTCTAGACCATCTAAGATAGGCAAGTTTGGCAAGTCTGCGATTAGACCTGTACCATCAGCCGCCAATGGAGGCTTCTCAAACATGCTAGCGAGACTTGCATCTAGAGTATATTGCGATACACCTTTCTTTGCGTAGCCTACTCCGTTCTTAGACAGATTCATAGGTATTCGCAAAGGAGAGAATGTAGGGTAGCCTACTTTAGCCAAATCTCCTCTAAACTTCATAGGTATAACTCTAACTGCACCGCTTTCGCCCTGCTCTTTACCTAAGAAAAGACAGGTCTTTTCAAGGTCTTGGGTAGCACGAGCCTTTCCATAAGAGAAGTTAGTAGTACCCGAAGGGTAGGTAGGTGAAGTCTTGTTTTCGATACATACGAAGTAACCAGAGCCGTCACCGATTTCAGTCGCTTGTTTAGGCAGAGTCTCGCCCTGCATCTCTGCGAATCCAGCCTCAAATACTGCCTTGTTAGTCAGACTTGGGTTGTGAATAATTCGATATTGACCTGTTGTATCATCATGTAGGTACAAAGTAACTAGACCTTGCGCTACTAGATTATTGCGACCCTCTTCTGCTAGGGGTTGAAGCAACTTCTGATACTTTGTGTAGAATACTTTGCCCCAATCTTTGTATCGAGGGCTACTGATGAACATACCTTCAAGGTTCGTGCATCCACTACGGGATAACCTTGCTTTTTCTGCTCTCATTTCTGCTGCCGCCATTCTAAGCGTTTTATTCTCGACCTCTGCCTCTGCGACCCCTGCCGCAACTAGGGATGCTGCATGAGCATCCTTGGCCTTTGTGTGTCGTGCGAGTAATTCACTTACTGAACAACCCACATTCTTTGCTACTCTCTCGTACATATCAGTGCTAATCATCTTATCCACTCCGTTTCATATTGTCCTTAGTCCTATGTCCCTATAAATCCCTCGCAGCCAACATACGGCAGTAATCCCAACGGACAATTGTCTCGTCACAACCTTGCAGTAGGTCTCTTTCGCTGATAATAGAGGACTCGATAATACGCATTTTACCTTCTGCCGATGCGTCTGAATTAACGGCATATTCTAAGGTCTCACGGATGATAATACGCATAGGCATATCCTTTATCATCTTGTAGCCGACCTCGACACTTCTTTCTTTTGCACATACACGCAAGAAGGATTTGGGATTGAAATCGCCAATATCTAGAGATAGAATGAATCTATCCCTATCGGCAACCCCTTGCATTGTTGCGTATGCTTGTAGACAACCTAGAGCATTTCTCAAATCGCCTTTGTGTCTACTAGCAATCGCATGTAAATGCGACTCTGGTATGAATAGATGTTCTGCCGAAGCAACTCTCTGTAATCGGTTTATCACAGAATTACGGGGAATAGGTTTGAAATGTCGCAACTGACATCTAGATTGTAGCCAAGGGGAGACCTTGCTCAAATCATTACATGTGAGTATGAAGAAACAGGTTGCGTTTTCGATAACACCTTTGAGAGCGTCTTGCGCTTGAATAGTAAGTCGGTCTGCCTCATCAAGAAGAATGATTGTTTCCCACATGCCACTCTGCGATAGAGGAATAATATCTTCTTCTATGAAGTCAATACCTCTCGTTCTTTTGCTAGAAGCATTGAATATATGTAGAGCGTAGTCCATCTGATGTGCAAGAGCATACGCAACCGTAGTCTTGCCTGTCCCAGCCTCTACGCTATGGAAAAGGAAATGATTCATAGGGTTTTTGCCATTTGCGATATTTCGCATCTCTTCGGTAATCAAATCCTGTCCTACGATTTCGGCAAAGTCTGTTGGCCGATACTTTTCAAACCATACAGGGGAAGTCATTGTACGGCCTCCTTCATATCTCTATTGTAAATAGCAATCATGTCTTTGTCAAATGCGTCTTGGCATTCCGCACATAGACTGTAAGAAGAAGTCGCAATCGCATCATCACATGCTTTGCACATCTCAATACCCTGCTTTTTCAAAAACGGCTTAACCAGCCTCTTAACAATAAACTTTCTCATGTCATATGCCCCCATGTCTCTAGATAATCTTCTACTATCGGTGCTAATCTTTTGAGCATACCGTAGGGACTCATACCCGAAGTATCAAAGTCTACGGATTGATGAACAAAAGCACTTCTGCGAAGCAAATCATCTACGCCTTTCAACTGCTCACTACTATGCTCTAAATTAATCGCACCTCTAGAAATGAGAACCTGCTCATTAGCATGTAGGCGAATAATAAGTCCTCCATTATCGAGAATATGTTTGGCTTCGTTTTCATGTCTGACATCGTCAATAATAGCATACTCTATACCTTTGCTATCTGCGTACTCCTGTAGCCTATTGACCCAATAATCCTCATTACGCAAGTCCCTTCTACCTTGACCCCACGCCTGTAAAATAGGTCTAGTGAGGGTCTTATCTTGCTGTTCTAACATATCCCAGAGATAGCGAGCATCAACTTTCCTCTTGGGGTAGAAGAATGCTTGCGCTACCTCCATCCTAAGACTCTCTGCAAAGGACAGGATAGGTAACTCAAATGTTTGCGATAACTGCGAAGCAAGTGAAGATTTACCAGACTTCATGTTTCCGCATATGCCTATGTATAATGTCATAGCCAACCCTCCATGCGTCGGGAGGAGGAGTCGGAACGCTTTGCGCTTGCTTCACCTTCTCCACCCCCCTTAGCGGAGGCAACATCAACCATACCTTCTATTTCCCCTTCTTTGAAGCATCGGGGGCATAAAGGTAGTGAAAGGGCTTGTTCGTCTGTGATGCCTCCCCTGTCCTCGACAGGCGCACCACATGAGTAAGTATCTTGACCGCTATAGCGGCTAATTACATTTTTGTGTAACAACCAATCCTTCTTGAGTCTCACCATATACCGTCTTAGGTTCGATGTCCTTATCAATCAAGCGGTCTCCTCTGACATATCAGACACTCATCCCACTCGTGGTCTCCCATATATCTCATTTGTTTGCATGTAGGACATCTCTTAGCACGACTCTTCTGCGTCTTAGTCATTGTGGAATAAGGTCTAGTGTATAGCAAATCTTCTCTACAATGTATGATTTCTTCGTCAATCGCATACACTGAATTATTTGTCATAGTCCCATCCCCGACATCAACTTTAGTCGTGCCGGTCTGTATAATCTGAATGTTCTTTGCTAACATAGCCGATAGGCTTGCGTCAGAAGGCATAACTCTAAAATTACCTTCACCTAGTAGGATGCTGGCTACAGCAGACCTAGTCATTGGGCCTCTGTCAAAAAGGATTTCTGCTACCCTCCTTCTAATGCGAGCATTCGCATTATTCTTCGCCATATTACAAGCCTGTAGGCGGTGCTATTTAACTACTCCTCTAAACCACCAATGTAGGCAACACCTAATTCGGTTTTAGCGACAGGGCCACCCTTGTCATAAGGAGTAAGTCTGCTAGTTGTTGCGAATAGTATTCTTAGAACACTATAGGTTAGTGGTTTCAGAAAGGGGTGCATCATGCAATACATCCACATGAGGCAACCGCAACCATATACAGTCAGAGCCAATCTACCACTCCCTGCTTTCTTTTCTTCATACCTTTAGGTAATTCATCACATGTACTGCGAATCATGTTTGCTACTTTCCCATCTTGGATTATCATATCAGTATACAAATCGCTTTCTCGGAAACCTTGTATCTGCGACTCTTCTTTCCCTTTCTTCTTCGGAAAGGCAGGTCTACCAGAGATAGGTTTAGTTGCGAAACAAATCGCTGCTTGCTGCCACTCTTCGGGACACCAACGAAAGGACTTTGCTAAAAGCCTGTATAGATTTATGTCTCTGACATTTTCTTTTAGGAATGATAACATGAGAGGAACAGGTACTCTAGACATACTAGACCATACCCTATTCCTATCCGACCAACGGAGACTTGCTTGAATCGCAGGTATGTAATCGGACTTCTTTCTTTTCATAGTCTTATCGTAGATAACTCTGGTATCTTTGATGTCCGGTGCTTTATCGCAGACCCATACCATGCGATATGAAATAAGGTCAAGCCAGCCCATACATTCTTCTTTAGAAGGTCTCTTCTCATGTACTATGACAGTGAGACCGTCAGACGGAGATGATACAACGCCTTTACCTTCGACATAGTCACCTTCACGGTATGCTTGAGCATCACGCGTAAAAATGAGCATCCCCATCGTAGTCACCCGTCTTAGCAAACTCTTTAACTCCACTTGAGTTAAGGCGCATATCCAATACGCCCCTGCTAGCCATTATTCGCAAGTACCTAGATACAGAGTATACATTGATACTGCACGACCTCTGCGGGAGAGAGTCAATTGCTTTAGGTAGCAATTGGTCGGCAGTAAACCATTCGGATATGTCCCAATCCATTACTGCGGCTCTCACGGCTACGCCACGATACTTCTTACTCATTGTGAAACCTCCCATTCGGTATCTACTTCTTTGTGAATCATATCAAGAACCTCTAGCCATTCCCAAAACTCTTGCTCATCACTTCTGTTCTCAAGCATCTCTCTGAACCTATCAAACGCAAGTGCCTTGCGTTCAAACTCTTTGAGCATATCCAATGTGTCTTGATATGTATATGGTTTTCGCTCATCCATGTTTATGTTACCCCAGCACATGTGCGATATTTCCTCTATCAATTCCTGTGATTCGGGAACGCTGAATCTGTCGTCAAACTCAATCATTCCTATTCGGCTAAAATCTTCATTATCATATTTTCTCATCAATATACCCCCTTTAGGAACAAGTAGCAATCTTCACATATAGGCTCGTCGGTGTGCCATTTCATATCTTCCATCTCACACCATTCCCCGCACTCTGAACATTCCATTACTACTCCTCCTCTAACATAACCATAAACGGGTCGCTCCTATAAACCCATCGTTCAAAAGAGGATAATTGCGCCCTACTAAGACTCCAAATCTCACGGACACACGACTTCGTTACGGGGTAGCGGCCAGCATACCACTGTATACCCTCCGATGTAAGCAAAGCCAAAAGTCCATCGTTAAGCATATTTCTAGCAATAATAGGATATTCTTCACTAGGTATGGTTCTAGTAACTAGCATCTTGAAACTTTTGCGCCACTTAACTTTCTCTCCGGCTTTCATAGTATAACCTCCATACCGTCTGATTCAGTCTCTCGTTCTTTACTTCGCAGACCGAGCAGAACCTCTTAGTCCTATCAGTCTTTTCCGCTTTGCATCCTATAGTCAAGCATCTTCTACCCATACTTTCACCCCTAGACAATAATCGCAAACTCGCTGAGTTTTCGTTATTGGGTTTTGTTTTACCGTATATTTGCTAATACATACATGATGCTCACACTTCTTGCAGTATCGCGATACTACACCTCTCGGCCTAATCGAATACTTGCGAGGCCCGTACTTCATTTTACCACCCTCATATACCCGCAGTATATCTTGCGACCATCTACATATCTATGATGCGTATTGTATCTAGCGTTAGTGGAGAAGCCGCATTCGTTACATCTTCTCAATGCCTGTCTACGAACACTATAGCCCAGACTATGTCTGCCGCCATTGTAAGATACACCCATCAGACCTCCTCCCACTGTCCTTCTTGTATGTATGTGGGAGTTTTCATAGCCGCTACCCTCAATTCAATTTGGTTTAGCAAACTAGGCTCTGCTCTAAGAACATCCACTAGTATACCCATGACACCATTGACTTGTTGATTAGCAAGTAACAATTGCGAATCAACACCAATCTCTTTCTTCAGAGTACCTATTAACTTGAGGGAAGAATTAGCCTGTCCGATTAGACGAGTAGCATTAGCAAGCCACTCCCCATCTATACCGTCAGCATTCTTTACTGCCTCCCATTCATCCAGCCACGAGTTTATGCGACTGAATACATCTTCTGCCATATCAAGCGTAGTGATTGCCTCTCTGCGAGTCTCCTCTACTTCTTTCGCCTCTTGCGGGTCGTAGGTCATATGTTCTTGCATATGTTCTTCGACTATACCTGTGGGCCAACCATTCTTGATTTCTAAATATGACGGAGTCATATTACCATTGAAAACTTGAATCTCTAAATCCCTCACTTGGGGATGATTGCACATGGGACATTCGGGAGATTCTAGAACCCATTTCAGAGTCTCTATGACATTCGGATTTTCTTCTATCGCAATTCTCTGCTCGATTAACCATTTACTCTTCATCAGCAATCCCCCACTCCACTACTTCATATCTACTAGTGGTTCCTCTGACCTGTACCTTTTTCCGGTTGAATCTCCTATCAATACGCATCCAACTGAATACATGACTTGCGTTTCTAGGTGCGCCTCGTATGAAGGTTCTACCATCTCGATTCTTGACACTAAGCAACAACTCACTAGAAGTCGCACGACCATTCCTCTTTAGGTAATCATAAGCCCTGTTACGCCAGCGAATACCTCTAGACCTCATTCTCCCACCTTCTTTGCTATGAAATGCGCTCTAGGATAATTGCTACCCTGCATACCCATGACGGGTTTATCGCCTACATATTGAAACCTATCATCCCTCTTTAGGACTTGCGTTACGGCTCTATTCGATGGTGCGTTTTCCCAAGGTCTACCATCCCTAGTCTTTACTTTCATAATCAATTCAACTCCGCTTACGGATTCACCATTTTCTTCTAAAAACTTTAGGCAAGCCCTTTTCCAATTTCCATATCTCGTTCTCTGACTTCTAGATTTTCTACCCATATCATACACCCCATTTCATAGTCTCGTTCTCATCCGGCAGACCAAACCTACATATCACGCCTCTGCGACCCCTACCTTCTTTGCGAGGAGTAAACTCACTGAACCATGCTTGGCCTTTAAGATTGTCGTCAATCCATCTCTTAGCCGCTTGATAATCATTATTTGTGATAAGGCGTGTAATGTCCTTGACAAGCGTAGACCTAGGGACATCTTTATCCCAAAATGTCGTCTTGACTAATCGAATATCTTCATCCATGACATCTCTACGCATCTTCAAAGAAGATTCTAGTAAATCTAGCAAATCATCATCCATCTCAACTTGAATGATGCCGCCAGACCATTCATCCTCACGCATCATGTGATAGCCAATAGCAAGTCTGCGAAACAAATCACTTTCAAAAGAACGGACTGATTCTTTCATTACCCATTCTTCAAAGTCTTTGCTAAACTTAACTCCCGTAGGGGGATTAAGGACTACAGACATCTGCCTGTCTATGAACCATGCTCTCAAATCAAGTATCTCGCCAGCGAGGAATGCTCTCTCCTCCGGAGTCATGCTAGCCTGTCTGTTCTGCGCCTCTTTGTATAGACGCTCTTTATCAGCATCCATGCCAATGTCAATGATGAAGAACCTACGGTCAAGACCGGACTCCAAATCCATACGGCCATGTTGCGTACCGCCCCATACAGTGTATCGAGTATTGTATCGCACCCATCCATCCCTCATACCTTTATTGACTCTGCCAGAGTCGAGGGATGTTAGCAACTGATTCTTCATATCAATACTATGGTCTTTCTTATTCGCATCACTGACTGACGAAAACTCTTCAAAACAGAGGAATCCACCGCAAGTCTCTCTTGCGAGTGGCCTACCTACAATCTCGCCATCATCATTCACAGACCCGAACATACCTGCCTCGGTAATCGAGTTAGGCCCGACCATTGTGCGAAAACCAATGCCGGAGAATCCTTGAGGATTCCATAGCACACCTGTATGTTCTGCACAGAACAAGTCTAGCAAAACATTCTTTCCGGAACCTTTAGCACCACGCATAAGTATGTTGATGCGAGTATCTGCTATGCGAGAAGATGGTGTGTATATGGGATAATTGGTGTGTCTCAAAGGACAATCATCAATCGTGAATCTGCGACTGTCGTCACCATCTCTAGGTGCGAAATCGCACATGCTACATTTATTCACTGTATTGAATAAGTGACCCCCTATGCTACATAGGAATATAGGTACTTTGTCTGCCACATCTATAATGTGATTCTTGTCACAGAAGTCTAACATTCTCTTGAATATACTCAACCGAACATTCCCCCTTCGTATTGACTCACGCGTGTTTTGTTACGCATCTTGGTTACTATATCGTCTGCCATTTTAGCCGCCTCTATCGTCTCCGATGAAGCCTTTTGATATAAGTCCTTCGCTCTTTTTAGGCATCCTGTGGTATTGTAACCCAAATCTTTCAGCATCTTAATTGCCTCTTTTACATGAGTATCTGCAAAGTCTTTACTCTCCATCGTATGTCCGTGTGAGGGTATGATGAGAACATTAGAACCCTCTCTCTCTACTGCGAACATAAAAGCGGGTAGCCATCCCCAGAGAGTCTGTAGACTCTCAAACTCCAAATCGTCTCTACCAATATCTTCACCCTTTACGCATATAGGTTTCTCAAAACCTTTACCTTCTCGCACATCAAATGCGTCAGATGTCATAACAGAGAATAATTCGCATCCTAAGTCATTTAGCATCCTAGCAACATCTCTAGCAGGGGGGTAGTTGAAAAGCCACGCATTCTTTTGTGCGCTCATATCCCTACTTATGTGTGCTGGCGTGAGGACTTCTACGATTATCGTATTCTTGTCCGGCCCGTAATAGATAGGCCAGCCTGTGAATCCTAGGGACATCAGTGTATGGGGGGAGGAGGCTATGTGCTTTGAGGACATGTAGCCTATAGGCTCTAGGTCGGTTACGAATGACGCACCCACTACTGCGGGTACATGGTCGCTACCTACTGCGTCAAACAGAATAGCATGTGTAATGCCCTTCGGTTTACCGTTCATCCAAATAAAATCAGTCTCGTTAATGGTTATCACTTCGCCCATGTTATCACCAATCCCTCTACGACCTTATCAATCCAATGTTTCTAAGCCGTAGAAATAATTCAGAAAAAATAAAACGAGTGACTGTTAGCAAGTCAGCGTTATTCTTTCCAATTTCCTAAGATGTAGAAACTTATTTACTAATAATAGTAAAGCCGGTTTCTAAATACTAACTCTTAGGAAAAAAGAAATAATAAATCGAAATGCCATGCAGTACAACGATTATTTATTTCTGTATTCTTTTTCAGACTTCCAAATAATTAATTTGTGAAAATCTATCGGCCTCTATATCGTCGCGCTCGCGTGATAACATTCCAATCGCATTTTGATTATCACCCTCCAAGCGAGGATATTCAATTTCATTTACGCAACGCGCCATCTCTGGGAGATTGTTGTTTAGGAAAAAGGTAGTATTATCTCCACTCCAATAATTCTTGCGACAGAGACGGACATCCTTTCCGGTGGGATTGTATACGATGGATGTAATTAACAAGCCTTCTTGATACTCTCGCACCAATACTAACTGCGGATAAGAGCCGTAGATGTAGGTAGGGACATAATGCAGACCGTGTGTATCTCTGTACGGTGTGTCAATTTTTACAATAAAATCAAGTCTCTGATATTTATCAGAGACTTGCGTTGTTGATGACGCGACCCTAAAGTCTTTTGCGATATAGCAATCTTCTATCACGCGTATGTCGTTAGGTACTCTCATACGCTTGCTTTCGTATTGCATAATTAGCATGTCAATCTCCGATTCCTCTATCAAATCAACCAACTCTCTTGCGAATATGACATCTTCAATATCCCCTTTCATAGCCGCATTCACCATACTGCGATACATATCTGGCTGTATCGTGTCTAGGAACGACCATACGGAGTCGTAGCCGTCTATGACTACATCATGTTGTCCGACTTTCAGATGTATGAAGGGTTCAAATGTTCTGCGTCTAGCCGCAGAGTTTCTACGCCAGCATTGAAAATCAATAACTTGAATGTCGGTCAAAGGTGTAATCAGCCACTCTCCGAGGAGTCTTAGTGTTTCCATATTGCGAGATAAGGTCGCATGACCTTATCAAACCTCGCCTCGTACATGTTTAATGTAGCACTTGATACAGAGCATCTGCTCTTTACCCAATGATGTGTATAGAGGCTGGGCCTCTATATCGTCTATCTCTACACCGCATCTATCGCAAGTAATCATTCAATCACCTCAATGTTTTTTATTTCCCAATTGAAAATGTCATAATCTTCTGCATTACACAAGTTACGCAGGTTGTCTAATTTCTTCTGTAAGTCCTTGACTTCTGCGAGCAGTAGCAAAACTTTATCGGCCATTTCACTATGGGTGAATAGGTCTCTCAAATCGCAATTCGTATATCCTTCGTATCTGTCTGTGTCAATCATTCTTCTTCGCCTCCTCTAACTCCTGTAATGCCTTCGCCAATTCATTTTCAAGTCGCCATATTTCATTTTCAAGTTGCCAAACCTTCGTTTGATATGCCAAAAGATGCTTACCTTTCATTCAATCACCTCTACGCCTCGCCACCAACTAGGGGTTTTTCTCGGCCCTACCCATTTAGCAAATGTCTTGGTGTGATAGTATTCTCGGTATGCTTTTACCGCATCTTCGTCTTTGTACTCCTCTGGCATAGCCTGTGCGAATGGCGTTCTATCACCCTCTGGCAAGTATTCGTCAGCCATACTAGCCATATGAGTAAGGGGCCATAGGCAAGCATGTTTGTGACCGTAGCGATAATCAAATTGCTGGGCTAGGGTAAAAGCATGTCTAGCAAGCCATAAGAAGTTAGCCTTATTTTCTTGAGTCCAACGAGTACAGGGGTGATGGGGGTAGCCGCCCTTGTATGGCGTACCATGAAGGGTCAAAGGCATATCTTTGTCGGTTGCACCGTGAAATCGCAAAGCAGATGCCATCATCTGCGCTGACTCTACAATCATCTTAGGGAGATGCTTGTCGCACACCATTTTAGCCGCTTCGATAGGACAGTCGGATAATGCGAATATATTCATTGTGCATCCCTCCATATCCTCTCTAGCACAGATACCCAAGCATCCATAAGATACTCATGTTCGGGGTGCGATTCTAAGAATGACTTCATCTCTGCTATAACATAATTTAGATGTCTAACTCCTTGCTTCATAGTGCATCCCTCGCTAGACCTTGCATTATTTCTTCTATGTCGGAGTTGTCGCCCCATAATTTAACATGGTACTCCGCCATCCATCTTAATGTTGCTTTACAAGCACCTTCTCGCAAAGCATCTAAGAACATGGGCCAATTGTATACGGGCTGACCGTAGCCTGTCATGTGCATGATAGTCCAACCGCAAGCCCAACTAGGAATATGTACCATCAAGCATCCCTCCTTCTGAACATATGTCCTATTCTTGCAGGTATAACGACTGTTGCATTACATACATCACAACATCTGCCATCATTTACAGGCTGGGCGTTATTACCGCTATCCCAATACATTTTACCATTATGGTACTTCTTTTCAATCTCTATTTTGCATATGCTACATTTCATACTAAATCCTCCGTTGCTCTTGCTATTGTTTGTAATTCTGCCTCGATTTCTGCGAGTGTGCTTTCCCAATCATAACCAAAACCGCTATGTGGTGCGCCTATGTCATGTGGTAAACTCGCCTCCGCCATTTCAATAGCGTCAATCGCAGCCTCCACATACGATTTAGCCTCTTCTAATTCATCTACTCTACAGAGTAATTCCTCTATCTCTTCTTTCAAATTGCTCATTTTTATGCCTCCATTTGTGTTCTATAATAGGGGTCTCTCCTACTTAGACCCTCCCTTTCAATTTCTTAGTTTCGATTAGTAATTTATCGGTTGTCAATTTGCGAGTTTCTAATACCTTTTCCACCCATTCGCGTTCTTCGATACCGCACTCCTTCGGAGTCTTACCTTCGATGCGTACACATGGGGTGGAAACACGCAACATCTTTTCCGCTAATCTGCATTCAGCACACCCGCCTGTTTTACCGTCATATGCTAGTGGGATTCCGTCAGAAGGCGAGCCGCATATACCACATTTACCCATTCACTCTTCCTCCCCGTAGTTTGCGATTCGGTATCTGCTAGGGAGAAAATCTCCTGTTTCCAAGTCTAGACCTACTTCGTCTGCCTTCCTTTTCATCAATTCTTCGGCAATATGCCTCATATCTTCTGGGATTGTTCTTTCGACTATCCAATCAAAGTCTACCCACTGTAGACTACTTGTATCTTCGGGTAGTGCTACCTGTATAATCGCTGGGCCTACTAGTGGTCTCTCATACTGTATTCCTTCGGCATAAGCGGCAAATGTTGATACTGCGTTAGGGGTCATTCTTCGCAAAAGACCCTCTTCGTTCACTATTACATCCTTTACTTTGCAGAGACCTGCTTTGAGTCCCTTCTCATCATGCCCTAGACCGCTTGCAGGTACAGGAAAACCTTCGGTATTTCGTACTACTGCATATTCTATCAACCCACCTACATGTTCTTGCATTTCCTCTAGGGAAAGGTCGTCTAGGCTTATTCTCGTTATCGCGCCGTTTTCTGCGATAAAAATACTTAGTGTTCTTTCTTTCATCTAATCATCTCCTTATCTCTTCTTATGTTACTCTTGATTTCTAGCAAGGCAGAATCTAAAAGATTCCTCCATGTCCTTAATCGTGAGAGTGTGTTTTCTGTCTGCTCTGGCACAATCAGAGTGTATGCGTGTGCCATGTGTTCAAGCATAGTCGCTGCTTCTAGCAGCGTTTTGACTGTGAATGTATGGGTATACAAGGTATCACGCCCACATTCCCGATGAGAACGGGTCGTCGTCGTTCTCATCACTGTCGGGGTCAATATCTTCTGCGACTTTTCTACCCATATTAAACGCCTTCTTTCTGATAGCGGCTCTGACATCATCTTCGTCATGGGATTCAATCGAGTCTACGGATTCCTCGCAAGGCAACCTGCTAGTCACACTCTGTATGTATTTCTGCAAGTACACATCATCAGTTACAGGTATTGCTGCTGCTTCTGATGCTTTGTCATAGACAAAGTTTGGCACACATGCTTCTAAGGTCTTTAGGAAAGTCTCCCATAGATGTGAATACCTACGGTATCTGCGTATCTTGCTAGACTCACTGTCAATGTTGGGTATTATCCTAGCCGG
>TARA_R100001443_G_scaffold24201_4_pt1 | contig 32943 bp, 37 predicted proteins | sample TARA_R100001443 | Tara Oceans TARA_R100001443 (sample SAMEA2622142) | marine metagenome | biome: marine biome (ENVO:00000447); feature: deep chlorophyll maximum layer (ENVO:xxxxxxxx); material: "saline water (ENVO:00002010), including plankton (ENVO:xxxxxxxx)" | depth 50 m
ATCGTCGTTGTTTTTAGGTTTTAGAACAAAATAACCTAAATCACGCACATATATGATCGAGGTGTTGCCAGCTTCAAACTTTTCCCCTTCGTCTAGTTCAGTCAGGTGGTGTTCTAATTCATCACGCAGTAGTTTATGCTCTTCCTTCCGTGAATGTAGTGGGTGACGATATATACCTTTACCCATGTTTCACCTCCTTTGGGATATCCCACATAGTCTGCGAAGTGAGTACACTATACTCACCGTTCGCTTTCATAGGTAAAACTTCTTTACTGTCTTTGACCCAGTTTTCAGGTAGTCGCCAGCTGTCATACCATGGAGGCAGTTCGATATTCTTTAGTGCCTGACCTAAAGGTGTGAAACAGGTATGAAAGTAAGCCTCCTGATCATACCTAAAAAAGCCATTATTCTGCTGGTCACTAAGAGACACGAACCAACCTTTAGCATCTATCTGCGGTTTATCAATAAACAAGTAAACATACTCGATGTGCAGAGGGTCGAGAGCATTCATAAACTCGTTCAAGTTTTCGTACTTCTCTGGTTCTTGTTTTCTAGTGTCTGACTCTGCTGTTGTAAGTTTTAAACTAGATATGTATCCTGTGTTCACGAGTCTTCTAACTTTTATTATATCAGCATAATAACCGTACAACATAAAACCATTGTGCTGTAAGTAGCCATCATAATGACAATAAGATGCGGTAATACCGTCCTCGTCCCATGAGCTGTATCCTATGTAACTACGAGTTCCCATATTACGCCACCTTGACGATTATATCGTCTTTCATAGTAACTTTAGCAAACCACTCGCGACCACCTTGTAAGTGTGGACGATGGGCACCGATAAAACTGCCTGTAGATTTGTACTCATCACCAAAGAAAGATGTCTCTGTGTAGTTGAGTCGTTGACCTACTGCTTCTTTAAGTTTTTTCTTGCTTGTATAGTTTAATAACATCATACGCTGGTTCTCCTTATATTTATTTAGCGTATATTAATAATACTAATGATTATTACATCACCTAGCATGATGCGTAATCAATTATCGTCATGTGTTCCGTAGAAATATATTCCTAAAACAACGGACATGGCGAGAGCTAACAGTAAAGAATCGTTCAAGCTTGCTTGTATAGCCAGTTCGATCAAGTATTGTTCCTCTTCGTGTATATAATTACTCACCGTTCTTTGCCATAGTGTATAGTCTAGCAGGTATAACCACATTTACATTACAGTCACTACAGCACCTACCGTTTTTCACTGGTCGTGCATTATGACCTTGATCCCAGATAATTTCACCACCATCTGTTTTTTGTTCCTCTATATCGTTCTTACATATACTACATTTCATTTGCTTTACCTCTCTTAGTTTTTTCTAGAAATACTTTTTGACTACTGATTCTTCTAGGGTTGTATAAAATGTGTTCTGGTATGTCTTGAACTATTTTGAAAACTTTCTTTAACTGTTTAAACTGTGCATCTTTTCTCTCACCAGCTATCAAGTATACATAACGATCGAGCTCTCTACAAAGTGCTTGCTTCAAACTAACTGGTTGCTTCATCATCTAACCTCTGTTCTGCGTCGTGGTATTGAAGCTGTAGTTCTTGCTGATTCAATGAGTTGATTTCTCGTCTTTGTTTAGCTTTTACCTCATCGAGTACTCTGTGCGCTGTAGCTACATTCTCGATAGCTCTATATAATTCTAAAGTTTGCTCTTTGGTAAGTGACATGATGCCTCCTAAGGTTTAGTTATTAATAAAGTATAAGTATATAACTAGAATAATAGATCATTAAGGATAATGTTAAGATAACCCTGACCACGCAAGGGAGGCTGCAGAATGATAGGACGTGATCAGGGTTAAAAGAAAAACCTGATGAGGGTAGGAGAATACTATCGTAAAGTCTTAAATCAATAACAATAGTCAAATGAACACCCCCATCAGGCAACCAACTATTTATAGAGCATAAACTCCTTATCAAGATCGTACCTGATATCTTTAGCTTCTACTCTAAGAGTTGCTAGAGCTTCCCTTACTGTCATACCATCTAAGTCGCTATGACGCTCTGCGTTCTCTTTAGACCTAGCCATTTTTGCTGGGTTATTCACTATAACCCGATCCATGTCTAGACCTTTTACTGCTACTTTATCTTTCGATTTTTTTACAGCGGTTTTAAGGTTAGTCTTCGTTACTTTTAACTTCCCTATCTTAGCTGTATTTTTAAGTGCTGCTTGTTTCATTGCACCCATTTGCTTACCCTCCTCTGGCTCTCGCCAAGTTATATTACGGTTGTTGTACATATGGAAGACTCGTTTAACCTCACCTTCCTCTTGATACTCAGCGGTAAATTGTACGGAGAGCAGAGATTTGACGGTAGCTTCATGCCATAAATCTTTGTGACATGTTACTAATACTTTATCTGTTCTCGGTGCTCTCATAAAATTTATCCTAAGTATTAAAAGTATATAAACTAATATAACGAAAGTATAGGAAGATCACTATTTAATTAACAGGACCGTTACTGAGGTGTTCGGACGGCTCCATATATCCTTTGTAGTCTTGACCGCTATCCTCAAAATACCACTCAAAATGTACAGGCATGTTGAATGTTTTAGTGTAGACATATAACAAATCATATATATGTTGAGGCTCAGACCAAACAGTATCGAAGGTGTAAACCAGCTCAGCGTATCTACCAGCATTGTGCCCATAGTTATCATCTGGCTGTTCTAACGCTTCGTTATATGTATAACTAGAGTCATAGGCATTGAGCATTACACCCCAGTTTTGTACGCACCAGTCATGCCGAGACAGATAAGTATGTTCACGAGTAAGTCTTCGTATGGTGAATGGATCGAGACAGTTTTGTTTTACCCAATCTTCAGTTAGCTTATAATCGTGTTCTAGCCCACACTGGTCATAACGCAATCTAGAGTAGTAAAAGTTTTCCTTACCCACCGCAAAAAGTTCTAAGTCTTTAATATCTTCTGGTATAGGTTTGATACTATTAAAGTCAAAAGCACCTTCTTCGCCTTGTAGATAGTTTATTATTTTTTGTAAGTTGGCTCCTGTGGATCTAAAAGCTACAACATTTCTACACTCGTAGACTCGAGTTTTCATAGATATCTTCCTTAATTTAACTAACGCTTATATAATAACTTAGACTATATAGATTTTAAGCATTATCTTTTATGATAACGTCTTCTAAAACACCGTGCTTGTTTATCTTGTATGAATGTGATTCACGAGGTGCTTGTAGACTCTCATAATTCTTTCTTAAATATTTTTGGTATTTATTGTAATACTCTTGCTCGGTGGGATATGGTTTTTCAAAGTTTGCTTCACGCTCGGCACAATTTTTATAGTACATTCTGCGGACATAGATTTCAAAGTTGTTCAAGTTACCTCCTAATTAAAAATATGGCTTGTCATCTCCGACCTATTTTAATGACTAACTTAGCTTACCTTCATACGAGCGATCAACCTCAACGAGTCTGTAAGTACCACAAAACAAAAAAGCGAGAGAGGCTTGGAGTCTGGCTACACTCAGGAATTTACTTTAACTCTCAACTTAGCACGATTCGGATAAACTTGATTAGGGAGTCTCCGAACTTTGTCCTTTTATTACCTCAGTATGTACCTCTCTCTTTTACTCAAAGGGACTGCGTTAACCCCGTATGTCCCTAAGCAGATTAAGGAGCTCTGTAAACTGGCTGCTGGGTTCTGTTTACTTTCGAGATCTCTAGCCACCGAGCACTCCTCAATCCTAGGTTATTACTAACCTTAACTATATTAAAACTTAGAACTATAAGAATAAAAAGGATTATCCTTAATCAGTTTTATCTTCATAGTCCCCTTCTATAAGTGTTCCTGCAGGTAATATACCACCTGTTTCATGATATATCTCTTTCATTCTTGCAAGTATTTGATCTTTATTCATAGTCTCTACTTTGTTCACAAGTATCTCACTACGATTCACATACAATCCTGCTGCTTTACCTCTGTTAACCTCGGCTGTAACTGCAGCAGACCACGCACCATTACGCATAGCACCGTCACGAATATCCTTGAGATCTGTTAGATGTGTAGACAGATCAACTACCGCCTTATCTGCTGCTTTGGCTTGTAGTTCTTGTATGCGTTTCTTGACTACAGGGTTTTTATCACTAGACAACACAGTACCAGCTCTACCAGCATTTTTATCACTGTATCCTGCTTTCTTCGCAGCGTCTTTTTTCTTCATACCTTTCGCTACGTTCTGAGCAAACTTTTCTTGCTTCGGTGTGAGTTTCTTACTCACGCTATCCTCCACAATCTTAATAAAGTTCTATCATCTTCTGATACTTTTCTGCTAGTAAACTTTTTACTGTTTCTTGTGCCATAATTAGAAGCTGCAACTCTTAACCTTTGTGCTTCTTCAAAATCATACAACATGTCGATACTGTCGCCTATTCCCATTTTATGGAAATTATACTTATTGTTTCTAGGAGTATTCCTCTCAGGCATAGGAATATCTTTATTTATTTCAAACATTTACATCACCTATCTAGTTTAATTGAAGTCTTTTCGACTAATTCCTGGAAAATGTTTTTCTAATTGTTTATCGTCACTTTTTACTTTTCTATATTTTTTAGGAAAATATACATTTAATTCATAAATAGCTTCATTTATATCCATCCAATCGTCCACAGGTTTATGTCCTAAGAAATGAGTGTAACCACCTGAGTAACTATCTGTATACACTTTTGCTTGTTCTAGTATCTCATAAGGAACATGTGCTGTTTCTACTGTGCCTATGTATTGTCTTTGTTCAGGAGAAACAGGGTCATTGTGTTTCTTCCCCTGTCCATAATCCATTTTATACTGCTCTCCTTGCCACGCACTATTACACTTCCTACTACAAAATTTTCTCCTTTGACCATACAAGTCTTTACCGCAGTATTTACATTTGTAATAAGTTTTATCCATAGTATATAAAAGTATAACCTACAACATACTCTTATAAAAGGATAATGCCCAGCCTGCACATTTTAATCCTATCCTATCCCGACTGAGCAAAAGACAGGTGTGGGATGCGGTACTATGCTGCCTCAGCGTACTCTATGGCTTTATTCATAGCTTTCTGCTTTAGCGAAGCACGGTTCCCGAACCATGCGTTATGTAACGACGCATCTCTGTCGTGTCCCCACTTATGGTCAACTACGAAAGTTACAGCATTCATAGCTCCCCACCAAGTACCGTTAGACGACTTGAGTTTAGCTCCTGGCTGTTCATCAATAGCTTGATGCACTAACGAGGGGATACGCTTGAAATCGTCAACCATTGACTGACGAGTAGCTATCGCTCTCACCTCAGTCATGTTTTCTATCTCCTCCTGCGCTTTCAACAGCTCTGGTTGAAACACGTCGGCGATATAGGTAACGACCGTATCTTTGTTAAACTTCTTACGACTAAGAAACTCCGCACTCTCTTGAAACTCTTTCATACGGTTGCCAGCTAATCCTAATGCTTCTTCGGCAGCGACGAAAAGCTCAGAGTCTAGAGCCTTGACGTGAGGTACTCTAAACGAGTTCTGCCTATCACTAGACAGTGCCATAGTTAGAGTGTTGTTACAGACTACACGAATCGGTGTAAACTTAATCTCGTTAGACTTACCCCATTTATGAGATACGCTTACTAATAAATAACCTAGCACACGGTCATCTCCTGGTAGTGTAAAGTCTTTACTGACATTAGCTAAACCCCAGACCTGTTCCCCACCTTTTAGCGAACCTGCAGTTTCCATAGTCATATGCCCAGCATCTGTAAACTTTTTGAAAAACTCAAAAGCCTCAGCATTTTGCGTAGGAATAAACCGCTTACCACATGGTCCAAAGGTTTTATTATCGCTATCACGAGTGATAACATAATAATCAGGGACAGCAATTACGTCGCTAGACGAATCAAGATCTGGCTGTTCGTGCGTAAATAGATGGCGTTTGCTAACTGTCCAATCAAGTTCAGCAGCAACGAGCATCTCTTGCGGTGATAGGTTAGGATCAACCTGTACACCTAGACCGTGCCAAGGAACTTCCCCAGCGTAAGCCATTGTTTCTACTGCATGAGCCATATTGCTCTCCTTTAGTTACCGTTCGGCTTAATTACCAAACTTACATATATATTATATATAAGGTAGCTACGATAAAAGCATGTTCTTAAAGATTATAACAAAGAGTCCACAACCAAGTCTCAAACTCTATAACAGCGGTGACGTCTGTTTTCTGTCTGTTGGGATATCGCCAGTTTTTACTGAGTACACTCAAAGGTAAACAAACTCGTATAGGTTGGTGATTGTATTTCCATATCAGTACAGGTATGTTGCCTGCTCGTGACGTTACTGTCTGTTCCCACCAATCTTGTTTGTACCAGTTACCAGAGGCATATCGTTTACATTCAATGATGTGGTTTGGCAACTCTAAATCACCTAAACCTTTCTCCTGATACTGATCTAGATTTCTTTTAACTTTAGGAATGTCTTTGAATTTAGGAAACCTATCACAGTTTTGTTCTAAAAAGTCATTGATCTTATTAGCGATATCTCTCTCAAATGATGCGCCTTTATTTCTTGAATTTATTTTACCCATTCTTTATTAACCGTATGTTGTTTATCCTTAACCACTGTCTCATTAATTGATTTATTTCTTTTGAAGACGCGGTCGGGTAGTAGTGTCTTATCTTTTTGATTCTTTCGTTATAATCTTTCAATCCTGTGTAATAATCACCATTACCCAGTTTACAGAACCTGATTATCTGCCATACTCTCTGTTTTGATATGTTGTAATTTATACCTATGTCTTCTAAACTGGTATCGTTGTTTGTATATTTCATGTATATGTCGAAATACATCTTACGCAATTTAGCTTTTTTCATTATTGAAATATTCCCTGTAATCTGTTACATCTGCCCAGTTTTTACCTATCTCCCCATCAACCTTGTTAGGCACTTCTAGCTTAACACAATCTCTCATTATTTGCATTACTTTCTCACATTCTGCCTTGTCCTTTACAGATATATTCAACTCATCGTGTACTTGTGTATGTGCTAAAATGCCTTCGTTGTGTAAATCAAGCATAGCTTTCTTTGTCATATCTGCTGCAGAACCCTGTATTAAACGATTCATAGCTTTATAAGTAAATGCGCGTCTGAGCTGTCCTCCATACTCCTCCACAGCCTTATCGTAAGAATATGGCATAGCTCTCCTATCCATTGGTTCGTAGAGGTTAAAACGACACTTACGACCGAGTATAGTATTTACATATCCCCTATTTGAGCCCTGACGAGCTGCAGAGTCTCGTAATCCACGGACAAAAGGCACTCGCTTATGATACTGGTCAAATAATACTTCGGCTTCCTCTGCGCTTATACCTAGCTGATTAGTTAGCTTTTCTTTACCCATACCATAACTTAATCCTAAGTTAATAATCTTAGCTTCCTTACGACTTATATTAGCCATGTCAGCCACTATCTGATGAAAGTCAGCATCACCTGAGTAGTCTGCTGCTGCTTCCTCTGCACCGTCTTGATGCGTTAATACTGAGTAATGAACAGTTAGTCTAGGCTCTTGCTGAGAGTAGTCAAAACAGCCCCAGTGTGAATCTTCCTCTGGTATAAATAAACTACGAATCAATGGACCAACCTCTGGATCTCTAGCAGGCACTTGTTGAAGGTTAGGTTTAGAGCAACTAAATCTACCAGTAACAGTACCGCCATCATCAGACCTGAGAGGGTGCAGTTCTCCATGTATCCTACCGTCTACTAAATGTTCTAATATCATCTTGTCTATAAATGTAGTACGAGCTTTGTTTAGTTTCCTTGCTTTAGCTACCGCCAATGGTAACTTGTGTGTATGTTCCTCTAACCACTTAGCTTGAAAACTAGGTGCGTTAGTCTTAGGTGTTTTAGGATAGTCAAGTCCTGCTCTATCAAACACCTGTGATAATGACTGTGCTGCCCAGAGATCTGGCTTGATTCCATACCACCTATGTATCTCTGAAGTTATTTGATTCTCTTTTTTGCGTAACTCTTTTTTAACTTTTTCAGTTCTATCTAAATCAATGCGAACACCTCTGTTGCGCATGTCTATGAGCACAGGTATTAATGAACTTTCTAATTCATATATTTTACCAACATTCTCTGAGTCTATATCTTCTGATAATTTTTGCCATAACCTATATGTTAGATCTGCATCCTGCTCTGCGTAGTTACCTACATACTCAGGCGGTAAACGATACATCTCTGCTTTAGGGTTTATACCGTACACTTGTGCAGCTTCTATTAACATGGACTCATCTTTTTCTTCACCTAAATACTCTCTACCTACCTTGTTTAAAGAGTAGCCATACTGATTCTCATTGAGTAGTGGTGCTGCCATCATAGTATCGTGTATCTTACCGTTGATAGTAAATCCTTCTCTCATTAACCAACCTACGTCATACTGAGCATTATGAAACACCTTCTCATTGGGTGCTTCTAATTGTTTCTTTAACCATCTATAAACCACTGTTTTATCTAAGTTACCGCCCACCTCATGAGCGACAGGGAAGTATGCTCTGTATCCTTCCGTAGCTATCGCAATACCTATAATAAAACCTCTGTCATTAAATGCCCAACCTGGACCATGGGACATGAGCCATGGATCTTTAGTTTCTAGATCAATCGCTATGGTTTTCTGACCAGTTAAGTCAGGGAAAGAGGTAGGCGGTGTCCAGTCTACCTGAGGTGGAAACAGTGGATTCTGCATTAACTAATTGCCTCTCTACACATATTCTCTTTACCGAAATGGCACCATTTACAACCAAACCTAGAAGGTTTAGCAGGAAACTCTGTTGCAGTAGTCATAGCCATGGCTCGGTTATGTATCCTTTCTTGTTTAAATTTTATACTCGCAGGTGTGTAGACATATCTATCTATTTTACCATGGTCAATATACCACATCTCTGTGATTATACTTTCTAGTTCAGGGTATCTGTTCAGAGCTACAGCACCGTAAAACTCACACTGTTCTCTATGTGCTTCTTGATTACCTTGATATCTACCAGTTTTAAAATCTATCACTCTTGCCTCTTTACTCAATCCTTCCTCATATACAAACGCATCTACTTTAGCTCTACCCCAAGTATCTTCGTCAAACCAACCTGTCTTTTTCCACTCAGTAGTTATCGCCCAGTCACTTTCACATATCACATGACCGTGTAAATATAAATCCTTGAGTAAATCAAATGCGTCTTCAAAATCGGCTAACTCTTTGGGAATCTTTTCTAGATTACCTCTTATATAATCTTCACACATCTGGTGAATATTTTTACCTCTTTCCATTGCAGGATGTTGAGGTTCCTTAAACTTCTTAATAAATTTAAATTCTGCTTGCTTAGGGCATCTCTCATAACAGCCTAGTCTACTATACGACCATTGTGGTATCATACTTTCCTCTCTAGCCACTCCACACACGCTTTTTTCCAGTCACTAGCTTTACAGGCTTCCAGTTTTTTCCTAGCAGACTTAATGTTACCGTCCTTCCAGTATGCCCACGAGTCTTGTATAGGTATCGCAACCTCTCTCCAGAACGGATCAGCATGTCTAAACTTTTTAGTTTGACCGAGACTGGATTTCTCTAATGGCTTTCTGTTGAAAAATAACTTTAACTCAAAATCCCAAGTGTCGACAGAATAACTCGACATCATAGGATAGGGCTTTACGTCTGAAGTCCTGTAAGGATTCATGTTTCGTACGCTTTGTGGTAATGATTGAACATAGTAATCTAGTATATCATCTTGAGCAAACTTCTGTAAAAGATCATCGAAAATATCTTCGTATGCGTGATAACTGTCGCTCACTTGATTATACACACCTATCCCTACACCAATCTTACTTGCCATGTATTCTTGTAGCATTGACATGTGTACTGCGTTAGCACCATACGCACCCCAGATAACATCATTAGACCTATTAGATACAGTCATGTTTAATAAACCGTCTCGTATTTTAAAATATATGCAAGTATTACAAGGCACATCTTTACCGTCTCTATTTAAGTCTTTTATGCTCCACATCTGTAAAACAGCTCTTCTGTCGTCAGGGTTATCTTTCAATATACGCACTATAATATTTAACTGATCTCTATTGAAAAAACTACGCCATCGCCACCCATACGCTCCCCATAACGAAACACCGTCATCACTGTAGTTTCTCATACTCTTAGCATACCGCTCTACAGTTTTTAAATCATTCTCACCGTTCAGCATCCACAGACCTTCCATAAAATGAAAGTAAGGGTTAGCGTTACGATGTGCCCAGAATAGTACTCGTTCATCAGGTCTTTTATAAACAGTGGTGACAGGACACGGTGCTTCATACATCATACCGTTCCTACTGTTTAACTTTACACCAAACTGGTCTAGATAGTCTAGACCTCTGGGCAGTGCTTCATGTACATTGTCAACTATTATTGTGTGCATCAATGCCTTCCTTATATGCTTTTTTCCATCCTACTATTACATCCCTACGAGGTAAACCATTCCACGCAGTCTTAGTTTGCTTTTCTACAACCTTTACACAACTGGGGTGAAGTTCATGTAGTCTATCAGCACCTGCGTTATGCACGTCGATAGTTCTCCACTCACTACAACCACCATCAGCATTAGAGGACTTTTGACCTTGAGCGTAATAAAAACTTACCTTGCATGCCTTACCTTTCCTGAGTAGTTGTAGAGCAATGTCAAAATCTTCCATCACCTGAGTTCTGCCCCACTCAATATCGTCAGGGAATGCATCTAAATTATATCCCAACACTCTCATATACCTAGTGTTTTCTACACATAAATCTTCAACACGGTTGTTACCTTCTCTAGCACTTATGCCCACATGAGCGTAACCTTGATCCATCCACTCGTCAAGTAATCCAAACAGAGCAGGATACTCATCAGACTCTAAGTATCTTAAATGCCAGTCAGTTGGGCTTTTACGAATATAAAACCGTAAGTCATCATCTAACATAACCACACGTGGATCTGTACTTTGTTCTATTATATATTTTCTTTTATAGCTAATACCTTTAATAAACGAAGGAACTATCAGCTTCTGTACGTCTGGATATTTGTGATACTTATCCTGCTCGTCTTCGTCTATGGCTAGTATTACTGTGCCATCCTTAATCATGTTTTCTGGAAAAAACTCTAGGGTAACTTGACTCTCAGGTCTACCCCTCGTCGGTATGTATATCTTCATCATCGCTCCTAGTTGCGTATTGCTCTACTAATATTAAATATCTTCTTAAATCATGTATATCATCCATGATACCTTCTGGTCTTGTATCATTTCTTATCGCAGAGAATATATCAAAGTTAGTGCATCTAACTTGATTCTCTATCCTATCCCATTTACGAGCCAGCATCATAAACGCACCGATACCGCCACGCTTACGCCAACTATTGCCATAACTTTTCTCTGCTTCTACAAGCTCTTCTACATCTTGTTCAACTATGTCTAGCATTTCTTGAAATTTTTTCTGCTTTTTCATATGCCTCCATACTCCTCTATAAGTTTACCGAGTAAATTTGAACCTCGTTTATTTAACTTTTGGTTTGCTAAGTATTCAACACCGTTGCTAAATACCATGTTCATATTAGTATTGCCCATTTTTCTCTGACGCATACAGAAAAATAACAGTTCAAACATATCGGCTTGTTTAAATAAAAGTGCTTCCTTTTTACCTAAGACACTGCTGTAGTCTATGTTTAATTTCTTTTCGTAAGCAAGTTCTATTGATTTTAATGATTTGATTAAATCAGGGTTATCCCATTTGACAGGTGCTGGAATATCCCCTGTGTATAATTCAGCTACGTCATGTGTAAGTGCCTTTAGTATAGCTATCTTGCTCACATTAGGCTCTAAATATTGTAGTATGATAGCCACACCCCATGAGTGCGCACCTACTGATTGTTCGCCGATAGTCTCTAGCGTGTGATACCTTTTTATTGTACCGCCACGCACTACCTCAAATAAATTATCTAGACTGTTCATATCTATACTTTGACCTTGGTCGACCTTGACCTAGTCTTACTCTCTCATATTTATCAAACTCACACAAGCAATGCTCTATTTCTCTCATCTCTAGTGAGGGTAGTGCTGGATCTATATACTCGCTAGAGACATCTAACAGTTCTTTCATCTCTGCAGTTAATTGCTCTTTCTTTATACTGTGCTGTAAATCTCTATTGTGTATTCTATTAAGTCCGCGTTTAGCTCCTGGACCAGCATTAGCCCATGTCATAATATCTTTAGCGTTTTCTAAATGCTTTGTAAACCTCAAATCAGTTACAACCTCATAAGCCATAAAACCACTAAATCCAGCATAAGGTAAATACTCTTTCCAAGTTTTTTCTAAACTGTCTTCGTAAAGTTTAGGAGGGTTATCGAACAAAGGAGTGAGTATTTTATCTATGGTTTGCTCTACCTTAGTTCCCCCTAATGTACCAGTAAGCATATACGCACCTGTGTATACTTTCTTTTTACGATTCATTCTATCTTGCATTATAGCTTTTACACGTGCAGGATTCCATGACTCTGGAAAACCTATCGCTTTTAAAGTTGGTGGGTGGTTTATTTGACGTGCTACAGACATCGCGAATGGTAAATGAGTGTGATCTTTATACGGTTCTCTCCAGTTTTTCCTTATCCATATAGTAACTTTATCTAACTCTCTATAAACATTACAAAAACTATATGTCTGTAATATCTCATCTTGAGTCCAAGGGAATGTTCTCCCATCTTGACGTTTTAAATATATAAAATGTCTTTCGTCTATGTAGTCAAAGAACCTACGTGTATTTGATACCATTCTGGTACTCCTCGTTTAGTCCACTTAGCGAAATGTTTTTCACCAATATAATATTTACGATACGCTGATATAGGATCGTCAACAACCTTATACTCGTCTGGCATACATTGAGGATGTTGTTGTAATCCTTTACTTTTTATGTTTGGGTTAGGCAACGAGAGCACGATGTCAGCAGACTTATGATTATTATCTCTTTCATATCGCCAGCAAAACTCTTCGTTTAAGTATATAGTTAAGTCTTTTAACCACAGCCAGTTATCAAGACTAGCTCCAGCCCATAGAGTACAGGGGTGTTTAGCATGTACAGGTTTATAAGGAGCCTCTTCACCGTTAGACCACATAGCTGTACACAGCATTTGAGCAGACTCGAGTATCATTTTAGATACATGTTTATCACAGTGCATTTGAGCACAACCTTGTATTGTTTTATCTAATTTAAAAATATTCATGTCTGTATTTTACTTTACAAGTAAAGGGAAAGTATAGGATCGTGGTAATAATTTTAAACAAACAAAAACTCCTTCCTAGTTCTTCCTTGCACTATATGCAGATTACTCTTAGTTCTAGTAACTCCGACATAAAACGCACGGCACTCATTATCTGGATTATTGTATAGCTCTTCCCAAGTTTTCGTAGCTAAATCTGTAAGTAGAACAACATTATCTGCCTCGCCACCTTTTGCTGCGTGGATAGTGTTCAGTTTTATTTTAGAGGATACTAGATTTTCACCTCTGCGTAAACAAGATATTAAATATTCTCTCTGTGTATTACCTATAAGATCAAATGATTCATGCCATATACCGTCTACTAATAAACCGTAGTTTGCTTTTAAGTTTTCTATGTTTAACTGAGCGTCCGCATTTACCGTTTTAAGCGTCTTAAAACCTTTTTTAATACCTGTACCAGCCTTCATATATTTAAGGATTCTACGTATCCTTTCCGCACTGATCTTATTACCTTTTCTCAAGTGTTCCCAATCTTTTATAGCAGTCACCAAACTTTCAGATACAGATGGTTTGTTATTTTTCTGGAAAACTCTACCACTTAGTTTAAGATAGTTTTCTACATTATTCAGTAGATAATTATTTCTTGCTAAAAACAACCACTCACCGTCTGATAAATCAACATGCTCAAAACTGGTGTGGTACGAAACACTGCCCTCTTCTACTTTAGGCTCCCAGACTTTTTCTTTTCTGTTACTTATCCTACTCACAACTTTCAACGCTATATCGTGCACTTTTCTAGGTATGCGATAAGACTGTTTTAGATATGTGTGATTACCTTTTAGATTTATGAAGTGTTCAACATCTGCACCTGCCCATCTATAAATAGCTTGATCGTCGTCACCAGCGATGTATACATGGTCCACACCTTCGGCTAACTTTTCTACGCATCTCCACTGTAGTGTGGATAAATCTTGTGCTTCATCTATTATCAGTACGTCTAATTCTGGTTTACCTTTTGAGGATAAAAACATTTCTAACATATCAGTATAATCTATGAGAAAATACGCTTCCTTATATTTTGCATAACTCTTTACAAACCACTCAAAATGCATCCAAGATATATTAGAACCTGAATTATTCCATATTTCTCTTTGCCCCATACATTGATTACGAGCCATATTCTCTAGGAAAAGCATTCTATCACCTTTGCTAGACAGAGCCATCATATTTTCTCCATCCCAAGCTGAGTTTATACGCTCTCCTATACTCTTACTAAAGTTACGAAGATTACTTCGTGACATTACATCGCTTCTAGTCATTCCTAACCAACCATAGCAAAGTGAATGTAGTGTTCTAAAATATGTTAACTCATCTGGATCAAATCCAAACTTCACGACAGCTCTAGACAATGCTTCATTTGCTGCTTTCTTAGTAAACGCTATATAACCTAACTTATCTGGTCTCACACCAGAGTCCAGATACTCTTCTACTTTATTTAATAGGTAGGTAGTTTTACCAGTTCCAGGTGGACCAAGGACAATGTTCCAAGTCACAAACTACTCTCTGTGAAGTTCTTAGTTTCTAAAGAGGTATTCTCTTCATCATACTTAAACTCTTTAATGTACCAGACATTAGTGCCTCTACCTTTTATATTCCAAAACTTATGCTCTGCTTTTAAATCTCTTAACTTAGAAGCAATACGGTTAGTTTCCATATCTGTAAATCTATGCTTCACTAAATAATCTTTTAAGTCTTTGATTCTAAAGTATGTTTTACCGTCTTCTGTGTACGGTTTGCCTAGTAGTATCTCATCTCTTGTGTTAGCTTGAGCCATGTCTGTGCAGAAAGATTCAAGTAACTCCATAAACTGACCTTCTATGGTGACGTCATCACTGACCTCTATAATTTCCATACCGCTGTCCATCAAAGTTTGTATCAGGGTTTGCCACGCTCTTTCTTGCATTTTAGGTGGCATCATATTAAGTATTTCCATACAAGCTCTTTGAAACTTGATTTGATTCTGTAATTGCTCAGTGGTTAGTTCTAACCTTTTATCATCTATTGATAAAAACCATAACGGTGGTTTAGTGTCTAGTTTAGATAAACTAGAGAATGTAGGAGTAGCATTACTACCGCCTATACCGAACTTACAACCACGACACCTAGCCACATTACAATAAGACCTAATAGGTTCGTCACTGCATTTATAGTTATACTCTTTCTTTTTGAGTGTACCTATGAGGGTTATAACTTCTTGCGCAGGTAGTGGTGGTTGAACATACTTACGGTTGTATTCTTCTATTTCAGTTTGCCATGTTTCGGGTGTAGACTTTTTAAGGTAAACCCCAACATTAAATAAACCATTGTTCCTGGTTCCTTGTGGAAAACCTTGCTTGAGTAATACTTGTAAACAAGGTGGACCATCTTTTATGTCATCAAGTGTAGGAACTTCTAAATCTATTAATTTTTCATAGTCTAGAGATCTTTTTTCTACAAACTCTATAAATTCAGATACAGTTAATGCATCTCCTTTAGAGTCATAAGCGTATCTTAAAGATTCATCGCCTTCAAAATACGGCATGTTTAGCCATGAGCCTATATCTCCTCTATCAACCAATACTTCTCGTTGTTTAGGAAATATCTCAACACCACCGTAACCTAAACCAGCAGATATCTCTCTTAATTTATCCTGCATATCTCCAGCAGGTGCTTTATCTTTTAGGAAACAGTATACATGAGCACCACCGCTCTTGCTTCTACATACAACTAACGGTAGTTTAAATTCTTCTATTTTTAATACTAACTTCTTTATGTCTAGTGAGTATGTATCTATATCTATTGCGCCCCACTTTACATGATTCTCTTCATCAATAGGTACTACACCCAGTCCACGAACACCATCTATGTGGTCTTTCCAGTGCTTAACACTAGAACCCATAGTCTTTATAGTTTTAGCAGTACCTTGTTTTTTCTGACCGACTGATGTGTTGTTTACTATAAAACTACCATGAGCACGGGAGGATCCGTAGAATATATCATGTAGTTTTTGTGCTGTGTCCAACTAAACGCTCCCTTTGCGTAATTTATCGAGACCCTCTACTCTCCTTTACCTAGAAAAGAAAGTAAAGGATCGTCGATAGTTTAAGTTAAAATGGTGCTTCGTCAGGTGATGCTGTCGAGGCTGGCGGTGCATCTACATTTACAGTTTCAGCAAAACCTTTTGCTATCTCATATAAATGTAACTCACTTTCTTCAATGATGCCTATTAAGTCAATGTTCCAACCAAACCAAGTACCACGGTCGTTGGACTCTTGTACCGTAGTTAGTTTATACTTATGACTGTATGAAGGCGGTGTATATACATTACCCTCACTACCTTTTAGTTTGATACTAGACATAACAGAGTTCCATGTACGAGACTTCTTCAACTGTGTGTTAGCCATTGGTATCATGACTTGTTGAAACGAGTCACCTTCAATAGTTAAAACATAGTGCGTAGCTGAGGTCTGTATGTAATTACCGTTAGGCAATACATCTGCATACCTCTCATCTTTTTTAGTTTCAGCTAGTATACTTGCGTCTGTGTGTTGATTCACTAAACCACCGCCACTCTCGCGAGGTTGCCACTCTAAATACATACGCTTATATGCGACAGGTAATACAATCAAAGGGTTATCCTCTGTGTACAGTTGTTTTGTAACTGTGTTTACTACGTCACCTGCTGCTGCGCCTTCGATATAGCCACCATCGCGTTTATTTACCTCTGGGCTAAGAGCCTGTAAGATTTTTAAACGAGGTATCGTGAGGTCGTCTTGACTAACATTCTCAAGACCTTTACCTGAATCTACCTCAAACGAAGCTCCTAAACTAGCGAGAGCTGTTGAAGTTTTCTTAGCTACTTGTTTATCTTCACTTTTTACTTTTTCTTCACTCATTATTTATTTACCTTAGTTTTTTGACCTATATAGACATTAAAGGTATCCAAGGGTAGGTCGTTCCCTTGTTCTACCTGCTCTCTGACAAGAGCTTTCAAAGTCATAGGCTCTACCCACTTCTTTTGAGTAAGTGTGTGCCCATCTTTTTCTAGCTGTGCCATGAGTTCTTGAGCTACTTCGTCTTCACCTCTGCCGAAGTTAGCTGAAACTGTATTCTTGATAACGTCACCTAATCCGTTACTTTCAAGCCAGTTGAAACATAATTCTTTATTTTCAGGAGTTATCCTAGCTGAGTAATATGGTTGAATAGACAATTTAGTTCCGTCAAGTAACTTAAACTCACTTATACCGACCTCTCTTAATTTATCTGGTATAGTCTCTTCACTTAGTTTTTTATAATCTGCTTTTAAGTGTTTAAGTTTTTGTTCCTCGATCTCTATCTTTTGTTCTAAATCTGTTAACTGTGATCCTAACGAACCGATGTCTGCTAGATCTTTGATCTTTATTTTGGTGTCGCTCTTTGCGTCTTCCTCGAACATTTGTTCAGGTGGTTTCATAATACATACCTCTTTATAATTAGTGGCGATGTGTCTTAGTCGAGTAGGGTATCTACGCACCTAAAGGTGAAGTGCTATGTAGTTATCTCGACCTGTTTTTATGGTAAGCAAAATAGTAAGACTTGAGGCAGCATCGCCGACTACCTGTCGCTACTACTAAATAGCCCTATTAGTATTATATAGAATTAAAATTAATAAAAGCACTTTAATAAAATATTTAAGATTTGCTAATAAGCTAATAATGTAAACTCTGAATCTCTCTGTATTTAAGCTACTCAGATAGCTATTGACAAACCTATTAACCCCATATTACCTATATATAAGTAATACTAAAACATGATGCTAGTTATTTACTTAATATATACTTTATACTTTAAACTAACTTATATAAAGGAACTAAGTTGGAACAATTTTATTTTAAAACTAAACCTTACGATCACCAACTAGACGCATTAAACATATCTTACGATAAAGAAAAGTTTGCGTTATTTATGGAGATGGGTTGTGGTAAATCAAAAGTCGTTATAGACAACTTTGTATATCTACACAAGCACAATAAAATAAATGGTGTTTTAATATTAGCTAATAAAGGTGTGTATGATACATGGTACAGTAAAGAAATACCAGCACACACACCAGATGATATAGAAATTACTTTAGTTAAGTGGTCAAACTCAAACTCTCAGAAAAATAAAAAGTTGTTACAGTCTCTATATGAAGATCCTAATAAACTTAATATATTAGTTATGAACACTGAGGCATTGAGCACGAAGAAAGGTACACAGTTCGCTACTAATTTTCTATTTAAGTGTAAAACTATGTTTATTATAGACGAAAGTACAACGATTAAAAATCATAAAGCTAAGAGGACTGTGAACGCTGTACGCATAGGTAAGTACGCACATTATAAAAGAATATTAACAGGTAGTCCTGTAACTAAAAGTCCACTAGATTTATATAGTCAGTGTTACTTTTTAGACCCAGCATTACTAGGTTTCAATAGTTACTATGCATTTAGAACTAGGTATGCCAATCTAGTAGAGAGTTCTGCTGGCGGTAGAACTTTTAAGTTGGTTACAGGATATAAAAACTTAGAAGAACTAAACCAACTTATCGGTAAGTTTAGTTACAGAGTTCTTAAAAAAGATTGTTTAGATTTACCAGACAAAGTTTATTTGAAACGTGTCATACAGATGACAGATGAACAGAAACGAGTCTATAAAGATTTACAAAAGAAAGCAGAGTCTTTATTAGCAGGCAGTAAAGTTACTATAACACATTTGATTACTCAAGTTATAAGACTACATCAAATATCCTGTGGTTTTATAAAATTAGATAACGGTGCTCTCACAGAATTACCTTCATACAGGATGGCTGAACTATTAAGCGTATTAGAAGAAGCAGACGGTAAGGTAATTATCTGGGCGAACTACAGACACGACATACAAAAGATAGAGAAAGAACTTACAAAGCTCTACGGTGCAGAGTCCGTGGGCACTTATTATGGTGACGTTAGTCAAGAAGATAGAGAAGATGTTATTAATAATTTTCAAGATAAAGAACATCCTCTTAGGTTTTTTGTAGGTAATACACAAACAGGTGGCTACGGTATCACACTGACTGCTGCAAGTACAGTGGTATACTACTCTAATAATTATGACCTAGAAAAAAGGTTACAGTCAGAGGACAGAGCGCACCGTATAGGTCAAACGAATAAAGTTACTTATATAGATATAGTTTGTGAACGCACAGTAGATGAGAAGATAGTAAAAGCACTACGTCAAAAACAGAATATAGCGCAGACAGTACTGGGCGAAGAACAGTGGAAAGATTGGTTACTATAAACCGAAAGTAGCCAAACCACCATAGTTCATCATCATACGACCACGACCTAATCTAGCTCTACGATTTCTTTCTACAGGGGACATTGTTGTTTCGTTCACTGCTGACAATGATGGCAATCCTGTTACTGGAGCTGGTACATTAAATCCAGACACTAACTCAAAATTAGTAGGCACTGGGTTTGGCTCAACCCTTGTACTCATCGGAGCATTCGCAGGTGCCATAACTCCACCGAAACCTATTGAAGCCTGTAGTTCTGCTAATCTTCTGGCAGTTTCTTCACGAGTAAGAGGTCTATTACCTGCACGCATCGCATCAAACTCAGCATCTCTTCTTGCTTTGTCTATATCGTATTGACCAGACTCAGTGTACTCGTTACGACCAGACTCAAAACTAGAACCAGCAGCACCATATAAAGTTTGCATAGCACTTGCTAAATCATTGGCTCTACTCGCTTCCATCTGTGCATTAAATGCAGCATGAGAATCACCTAATGCTTTTAGATAATTTGGACTACCTTTTGGACCTTTTGAAGAAGCATACTTACCAGAGGTCACATTTGGACCTTGTTGCTTAAAGTCAGGTATTCCATCATTGTTTCTATCTCCGAACGATACTCCTGGACCAGTTGTTCCTGGAGTGAATCCCATAGTTCCTGATGAAGTTGATCTACCTTCCTCGTCTCTACCACTAATCCTTGATCTAGCAGGATTTCCCACATCTCTCTCCATGAGAGCTTTTTCTACTTGATCTATGCCACTACGTTCTATGTAATCTTGAAGTGCTTTTTGATTTTCAGGTAAAGTCATGTCCATTCCTGCAACTGCTTCTACACCTGCTTGGTCTAATACACCTGCTGCTCCTAATTGTTTAGCAAATGTACCAATCCCGCCTTCTTGATTCACTATGTTACTCGCCATGCTTCCCATAGTCCCACCCTCAGGAACAGAAAAAACATTTCCAGCTTTAGTTTGAAATACTCCAGCATACTCTTCAGGAGTGCCCTCGTACAAATTAGGTTCTCCACGTGGGCTATATGTGTCTAAAGTTCCTACTCCATAAGTACCTATTGGGTCAGCAGCATATGTTTCAAAACCACCTAACCCGCCACCGCTAAGACTACCGCCCATATTAACTGCTGCACTTGCTGCTCCAGGAACACCGTACATTGTTTCTTTACCTGTCAAAGATTCTGTAAGTGGATCTGTAGTAGGGTCAACAGGCTGTGGTTCAGGGACTCTGTTTGCTAAAAAATTACCATAAGTGTCTCTCTGCATGGCATCTAGATTAACCTGATCTAGCATAAATCCAGGTGGATCAATTCTTCCTGGATTGACTAAATCTTCTGTAGTGAAACGACTAGTGTTCCTAAAATTATCCATGAAGTTACCGCCTACAGACGGTAGTCCTTCTCTGGTTTCTATATTAGAAACTATGTCTGATAATATCCCCATTAATTACTGTATCCATATCGTAAAGGTATGGTCAATTTTTTAGTAACATGACCACCACGGTTTAATTCTAGTTCTTCTTCGGTAGCTATCTGTGCTCCAGGTTCTAACATCATCTCTAATCTAGTATCTTGAGACTGTGGTTCGTCGTCTTCTGGGGTAAACACTTCTCTACCTACCGCTCTTGCTAAAACACTTCTGTCAGTTGTGTTTAATTTTCTAGCATTTTTAATAGTTTCGTATAGATTGTCAGGGTTTGTCAATAAATTCATAAACCTTTCTCTTTCAACATATGCTTTAGCCATTTTGACAGCAGTTAACATACGACCCTCTGTAGTAAATAGACCTACATAAGTTCGAGCACCTTGGTTAATTATATTGAACAATGTTGAATCTGCGGGAGAAAGTGAAGCAACATTGATATCGTCAAAACTTTTAAGTTCCTCACCTAAACCTTTTAAATGTCTAGGAAACTCTTCACCAAACCACCCAGTTAACTGTGCTCCATAATCATCTGCATACTGTATTAGTTTTTTACCACTGATAGTAGATCTTCCTCCTACCAACCTTGAAGCATCTCCCACAGACTTTAACATATCATTCATGATATATCTTTTATATTGTTCTAGGAGTTCTGGTTTATTTTGTAATACTCTTCTAAGTGCATCAGTTACTGAGACTCTATCTTTGCTCCAACTAGAACTAAATATTGCTTCTGGACTGTCTGTTTTTACAATATTTCTTAGAACGTCTGATTGTTCAATAGCTGTTCTAGCACTTTCTAAATTTCTTTGATTATTTTTAAAAGATCTAATAAACTGTGTGGGAGATATAAATTCTGCAAGTTCTGTTTCATCAAAAAATCTTTTTAATATTTTACCGTTTTTTGACATCCACTCGTCGTACTCTTTACCACCTTTGGGTCTCAACAATCCATCAGGAGCAGTATCGTCTACAACTTTAGCAAAAAAATCTCCTCGAAGACCTTGTCTCATAGCTTCAAATGCTTCTACATTTTCTGGATCTAATATTTTATTCAAGTAACTTGTGTCTTTGTTATTACGAAGGACAGTGAGTAACCTGTCGTATGCTTCTTTATCACCTAATTGATATAAGTCAGATCCTTGTTTTTGCATCTGTGTTATTTGTTTTATAACATTACTGTCAAACTCTGCGTCTGCTTGTTTGTATGCATCTTCCGCAATAGAGAAAGTTTTAAAAGCCTCTGGGTTTTTATTCCTTAGTGCATTGTTACGGATCTCATCCATACCGTCTCGTATAGAAATTAAATCTGAAAAATCACCACCTTTTGAAGCAATATTATTTATACTGCTCTGTAACTGACGAATGTCTCCTTGAAACTGTTTAAAACTTTTATTAGTATTTATAGTATTTTTTAAACTTGTCGCTATATCTAATACTTGTTTATTTGGTAGCCCACTTTCGCTTTGGGTTTTTATAATTCTATCGAGAGTTTTATTTAGAGAAGAATAATTGAAAGGTTTAGCATTGCCTTTAAATCCTGCTTGTTTATAAGCAGTTTCATAGTCTAAATCAACTTTATCGTACCTAGCATTTTTTAAAGTTACAACAGAATCACGAAGTTGTCTACCTGCTTCATCTGCAGGTAATCTATTGTTCGATAGATTAGTTAGAATCTCATTAGCTGTTGAGTCTAAATCAGCTATTTTTTGATCTATCGGTATTGTTTGCCTAGCTACATCTTCGGCTACTGTTTCTTGTATTTCTCGACCAGTTTCTTGTCTTGTGTACAAGTTTGCAGCTTCTTCTGCTTGCTCTCTTGTGACTCCTTGTGTTTCTATTAAGTTGTCTACTATCCTACTAAACAGTTCTCCTTGGTCTGAATATTTTTCTCTTAAAACCCTACCAAAAGGAGTATCTCTATTAGCTTCGTTTCTTAAAAATTGTTCTAAATTTACTGCACCAGGAACATCATCACCCATTAAAACTTGAGGAGTAGTCAAAAATTTAGTATCTACAGTTCCTTCTTTTCTTAAGTTTTCGTAAGCCGACATAAATTCATCTTCATCAATAGGTATAGCACCTAACCCTCTACCCATATACATTTTATACAACCTATATCCTAATCCTCCAGCACCGCCAAAAGCAGCAACTAGACCAGCTTGTTTCATAGCTTCTGAGTTTTTATCAAAACCTTGAGGTAGATAACCTTTATTGTCTAACTCTTCGAGTTTTTTCATTCTATACACATAAGATCCTAATGCTTCTGTCATTATCCCTACTGTAGCACTTCTAGTGACACCTGCTGCAGCTAGTCCAGGAAGAATCTCAGCAGCAAACGGTTTCATAAATGCTGTAAAATCTCCCATGTTCATTCCAGGAGGGTTTACTGGTCTAGGTTTACCTGAGAATGGATCATTAAATATATACTCATTTGTATTCGGTTCTACTCGAACATCCCAGTTAAAACTAGGGTTGGTAAATCCTGCTTCACGATAGTTATCTTGTAGTATTTTTGTTATAGCGTCTGGACCAGCTTTAGGGTCGTTCCTAACAGACTCAGGCAGAAACTCAAAATCTTCAATAGCACTTCCAGGAGTAGCCTCGGCTTCAAAATCTACACCACTGTATTGCGCAAGAAACTGAGGACTCATACGAGATACAAAATCTTTTGTTATTAAAGGATCTCCTGCTAATATTCCTTTCTCTGCTGCCTCACGAACATCAGTTGAAAGTTCTGAGGTAGGTTGGTAAATTCCAGGAAAATTTACAGGTTTATAACCGTATTGACTTAATGCATCCATCTGAGGTTGTGTAAGACTGTCTTCATTAGTAGCCAGTCTATTGTCTAATACTTTGTCAACTCCTTGTGGATCGAGTAAAAAATCAATTGTATTTTGATTTATTTGACTCATTGATCAACCCCTCTAAGTTTTATATACTCTAAAAACTTATTGTACTGTTCTGGGTAATTAGTTCGATATGTAGCAGCAAGAGTGGGTTGACTACTTAATCTTTGTAAAAGTTCTTCATTAGTCATAGTACCTATACCGCTTGGATCACCAGCTATTGAAGGTAAACCACCTACTGGTGCGGCACTTACAGGAGTGTTACTGATAGGTCTTTTATCTCTGCTTTTTACTAAATCTCTATACGTCGCTATATTTTTATCACTACCCTTACTTATAGGAATAGTGTCGTATCTGTTTAAATTTTCTTCTGATAACACTTGGTCTATAAACCTAGTTTTTACAGGTTGATATGGATTATCTGGAGTCTCTCGTAAACTTGCTTCAAATTTTGCTATTTCTTCCGCACTTATAATTTCTGAGTTATTGAATTCTTGAATCCCCATCACAAGACCGTCGTATTTATCTACCGCACCTTCTACTAAATCATAGACTTGTTGTTCAAAATCATCAAAAGTGGTGGCGTTTGCACCAGCTCGATTAAGGAATCTTTCTATATCTCTGTCGGATATGTCTCGACCTTTTTGAGCATCTAATGCTGCACTTTGTAGTGCGAGAGTAAATATTAAATTTTGTACTCTTTTAGTGTCAAGACCAGAATTTTTTAAGAAACTGTAAAGACCAGTGTCGTTAAAAGTAGTGTTAAATTGATTTCTAAAACTATTGAAATTTTTAGTTTCTTCTCCTGGATCTCTTTTACCGTTACCATTCGCATCGTTATAAAAATCAAATTGACCTCGGTTAAATATATCATTTAGTTGTTCAAGCTGACCTATAACATTCTTACCGAACTGCGTGAGCCCAGTAGTTGGGTTACCGAAAGTGACGTCTTGATCTCTAGCCCTAGCGTCTTCTATTATAGCGAATGTTTTATCTACTGTGTTTAAAATCTCTCTTGTCTGACCATTGACTTGTTGTATTTGAGCTTCTATTCTTTTTTGTTCTTCATTAGCTTGATCAATAGTCATGACACCAAAGGCATTAGACTGTGGTCGACCTTTTTGGAAAGTAAACTCACCGTTAGCTCCATAAGTCATTCTATAACTGTTGTCTATGGGCATTAAATGTTCATACCCTTCTCGAGGCGCACCGTTTTTACCGCCAAATAAATTACGCTCTAGTGTAAACTCAGGTTGCCCAGTGAGTGTATTCATAACTTGTTGTATTTTAGCTACACCAACTTTAGTCGCTTCTACATTTGGGTTGTTTTTCTCCCACTCTGCGAGCTCAAAGTCTGTCATAGACATTACTTTATCGTCTACTACATATTGGTTTCTACCTTTCATAGCATCATGTCCAGGGACAAGTATAAATCCTTGATCTGCTAATCGTTTAGCAGTTACTTGATTAAGTAAACCTGCTCTTGCGCCTGCTGATGGATCTGGTCGACCGTCATTATCTTCATCTGCAAATATTGAATATGCTTTCATTTCACCTGAGTATGGAACTGCTCCAGGAGTCATACTTACTTCTTGATCAGTTAAAAACTGCGGGAACTCTTCACCAGCAATAGTGTATGGTTCTCTTTTAGCTTTTATTAAAGATGTTCTTAAACTGTTTCTATCTTTAGCACTAGCTAATGATAGACTAGCAGAAAAGTCTTGTATCCTTTTGGCTTTATTAATGTCAATACTTGCCATTGCGTCTCGATATTTTTTCTGCTCTTTAGCTGAACCACTAGCATAGTTCAAAAACGCACTTGATAAAGCAGTGCCCCAGTCATCGCCTTTAGTGCCTGAGTTTATTAAGGCAGCACCAGCAGCGAGATAGGGGAGTGCTTTGTCGGGTTGGGGAATTAAATCTTTAATTTCATCTGTGTCTAAATATTCTTTAAACGCTTCTAAGTATATCTGATTAGCTTCTTGTTGACTTTCAGGGTCTGCTCCGTAAAACTTTTCTATTTGATCCATAGTATAAAAAGTGTTTACAGCACTTTGAGTTACTTCTTCACCGTCTCTTTTAACTGTTCCTAGAGTCATCGCTTGGTTTAGTTTATCTACAAACGTCATCTCATCTTCTGACTTTTCGTTCTCGATGTCGAGTGTATTGCTCATTGTTTTAGCTACTTCTTTTTCTACTTCTGGGTTAGTACCTAAACCTGTCATTTCAGTTATGGTGCTGTCCATACCTGAATTAACTATACCAAAATCATGTTGACTCGGTAAATTATTTGCAACTCTGACTGAATCAGCTAACATCGCTTCTATAACTTCTGGAGGCTGAGCAGTTATTTGAGCTATCTGGTCCATGGACATTCCGCTCTTGGCTAAATCAATTACTTGATTACGCATCGGGAACATTAAATTTACTGGTCTTGACATATTTACACCAATGGTTGATTACCTTGTAAAGCACCGTATGCAGCAAGAGCTGTACCTACTCCTTGCATAAGTGGGTTACTAGGGTTATTAGCAGACATCTGAGTCATCGTTGTACTGCCTAAAACAGGAGCAAAACTTGATGCTAATTGACCTGCTTGACCGATAGTATTCATTGGTAAATTGTATGCTCCTACAAAATTACCGTAATCTAGATCCAGTCCTCGTTGACCTAAGTTTTGCTGCATACCACCAGCACCATACAATCTAGCTATGTCTGTGCCCATTAAACCTGACATTGCTCCACCTAAATTACCTATTTGAGCACCTAAGTTACCACCTAATTGACCAGTCTGTGCTGCCATGCGGAAAGCATCTTGACCAGCACCACCGTATAGATTACCTAACGCGCCACCTAATGCACCTAAACCGCCAGCAGTAGATCCCATCAATCTTGCTATATTCGCTTGTCTACCTTGCTGACGTTCAAAAGAATCTGAAGCTAGTTTCGCTGCACGATCTTCTGCTTGCAGTCTCAAACCACCTATACCTTGCATCGCGCCTCTAGCTATATCTGCTCTAGCGTCACTTCTTTGTAGTCCGCTTCTATCACCGAACCCTGCGCCTTTGCCTATTGCTGTAGCTCTATTAAATATATCAGTCTCTGCTAACCTTCTTGAGACATCATCAAGTGCTTGATCTACTACTTGATCTTGATATCTGTTAGAAAACTCTGATATATCGTCAGCTGAAAAACCTTGCATAGCACCTCTACCGAGATCTACTGCATCACCTAGCAGACCTACACCTTCTTGTATCGGTGCTGCGCCTTGAGACACTGCTTCGTCTAATAGTCCTGTACCAGTGCTTAGTCCTCCAGTGACATCAGCTAACGCTCCCTCTGTTATTTCTTCCGCCCTACCTAGATATGGACTATACGCACCGACTCCTTCGGCTGATAACCGCATCGCTTCTTCTTGTGCTGGTGTGAATCCTGCTATTCTTTCGCCTTGGTATGTGAATGGGTTAGCACCAGCTACCCCAAAGCCCATCATTTTATTATATAAATCTTGATTCAACAGAGGCAAGATACCAGGAACATTTTGTCCTGGAACACCGCTAAAAAATTGACCTAAAAAATTAGGTGGTAATACCTCCGACCTTTGAAATTGTTCTTCGACTGCCATTATGCTCTTCCTAGCCCCATGCTCATTGCTTTGTTTTCATTAAAATTCATAAAATCGTATAACCGTTCTATGCCCTTATCGTGATCTCCATCACCTATACCTTTGACACTTTGTTTAGTGAGTACAAACTCACCGTCAGCTAATTTAGCATTGATTGTGTCTTCATCTCCTGATCCCTCAGGATCCTCTACGTCACCGCCTGTTTGTCTTAAATCAATCTCTTCTACGTTACCCCCTTTATTGAACGTAGGGAACATTAAATTAACATATTGATCATTATCGCCTGCAGCCTCCCTGAAAAACTCTGCTACAGCAGGATCTAATGAAGCTAATGAAGAAGTTGGTATGTCAGTAGGCATAAAACTTCCTTGATTAATAGACGAACCTTGTACTCCTCTATATTGAGAAGGAGTCACTGCTGGCGTAAGTGGATTCTGTAAATACCCACCTAATGCACCGCTAGGAGCAGGCATACTTGTGGTTGTTTCATCTGGGTTAAATGCGCCCATAGCTGTCAATGCTGTAGCACCTGCACCTATTTTTTCTAAAGCACTTAAATCTTTAAATCTGTCACCTAGTTTAAACCCTTCTGGTAGCGTAGCGTCTGTAAGTGCTGCTCGACCAGATGCACCTATATCTTGAAATATACTGCCGATACCTTCTCCACTTCCAGGAGTTGGATCACCTATATTACCTTTAGACAGCATAAAATTTTCACCGAAAGGGTTAAGTGAACTTATACCTTCGCCAAAAGTAGTTTCTCCGAAAGTACCGCCTTGTATTCCTGCACCTTGCGCGATATTACCGCCAACATAAGAAACCGCTGTAGACTGAGCTATATCTTTTCTGTTACCACCTGCTGCAGCAGTGCCTAATCCACCACCTATCGCAGCACCTCCAGGTCCGCCGATAGCGTATCCTACAATACGACCTACGGTCGGTGCTATCTTTTTAAGAGTATCACTTAACCAACCGAACTCAGGTGCACCAGTTATTGGGTTTATAGAGTTTTCGTAATGACCTACTGTATATCTGTTAGGATCTGTTTCGTGTCTCTCAAAAGCGTCGAACAGTGCTCGTTTTAAAACTGGGTCAGTCGCTATCGGTCTTGGCAAGACCATTTCACCAGTAGAAAGGTGACCAATCATAGTGTCTCCAAACCTGCCGTGTATAGCTATACTTTCAATGCCTTGTAAACTCATGTAATTAGTTTACCTCTTTTTAATTTAATTGTATATTCTAAACACCAACTTTCTTCATGGCGTCTTTATGAGATTGTGTAAAAGTTGCACCTTTGTTCATTGCTCTGACCATACTACTGACGTGTTTTTTAGTATGATGTTTCGCGTGTTTCTTCAAAGCTGTCTGTTGTCTTTTGTTGAGTTTATCTACTTTTACACCTTTTATCTTCATATCTTCCTCTACAGTGTTATAGTGGTGTCCCCACCTAGTTTAAATGTAACTTTACCTACACTACCGACCGCCTCAAAACCTTTTGGTGTTGTAGGTGTTGAAATATTTTCCCAGTATAGTCCTTTGTATACCTGTAACGCACCGATGTCTGTGTTCCATACTATACTGCCTTCATTGAATTTTAGTTTATCCCTTTCTGTTGTGTTTATTTGCCTTATATTATCAGGATCAAACTCTCCTAAATTTATTTCTAATATCCTAACTAGTCGATTGTATGTTGATCCACTGACACTTTCTTCCATTTCTATGGGAAGTCTGGTTTGTAATAGTTTGCTCATCTTCTACCATCTGGTCTAACTTCCATTCGAGTAGCACCTAATCTCCATCCTGTAGCTGTATTACCACTTACATTATCATCATCAGATTCTACACGTAAAACAGCCTGTCTACCTCTAGCTCTTACGTGGGTCTGTTGCGTATCACTCGATACAGAAGAAGTGTTTGATGTAGTGAGGGAATCCCCTGGAAAATTACGAGTTTTTAAAACTAAATTAACTGTTCCACCAGAACTATTAGCTAAAAACCTAAAGTCTGGAATCATTTTTGATATGAACGCATATTGTTCTCCGTCTGCTATATCAAAATCGCTAGATTCTATAAACACATTAGTCATAGGGCTACCATCAGCATCAAAACCTGATTCATGGGTGTACAGATAATTGTCCGTCGTAGCTCTAGGAGAACTTGATACACCAGAGTCAATCCAAGCATGTCTCACTAATTGACCATAAGTCCACACATTTTCAGCATAGTTATAGGTCACGTATCTATTTATCTCTTCACTGCTTGAAGAACAATAAAACCAACCTACTTCGTCAAATTTAGTGTTGGTAAAACTAAAAGTTTTAAATGCCTGACTTGAGTTAAAATCATCAAAGACGTAACTTAAAACTGTGCACGGCACTTTTTTTACCGCACCAGTATATGCGTAAAAGTTATCATAACCCATCCAAAACACTCCAGTAGGAGCTGTAACTGCTGCTTTTGGAGCCATTAAACCTGTGTTTTCATTAATAAGATTTATGCCAAAAGTAAACGGTGGTCCAATAAATTGCATACTGTACAGAGCTGTGTCTGTCCATATTAATAACTCTTGCCTAGATTTCACTGCTCCGATAATAGAGCTACCAGAATCTAAACGTAAACTGCCAGCAGTGTTAGTAGACAGTGCTTCAAAATCTAAAGGATTTTCTTGATCACTAAAAGCTATCAACATAGGATCTATAGCACCGCTGCGAGAACCACCGTCCATGGGATCTGCTCCTAGTACAATTAAATGTCTGTCTTTTTCAGATGTAATAACTTGTAACCCTAGTGTTGGGACATTAACCGCACCAGAAGTGGTAGCAAGTTCAACGGCTCTCGTTGATGTTCCGTTGTTTTCTACCCATCTGTATACACCACCGCCTCTTGGATTCAAAATTAAATCTTCTCCAAAATTATCATGTGTCCATAACCTTAATTGATTGTTTGCAGAAATAGCACTAGAGCTACCAAACGTGCTAGCACCCCAAGTACCGACACCCCAACCTGTACTTTGAATATATGTATCTAGACCTACGTTAATCTGATAACTGCCATCAACACCAGAACCACCGTTACCGCTATCACTACTGTTAGCTGTGACTGCAGCACCGTCAGTATCTTTAGCCACAAAAGTATATGTATTTGTACTAGGGACAGAAACTATTTGATATTCTTGGTTTAAAACCGCAGCAGTAATATTACCGCCAAGACTGACAGCCCCAGAAATAGTGACGAAATCATTTGCTACAGCTCCGTGCGAAGAGTCAGTAGCTGTGATAGTAGAACTGCCGTTAGTAGCAGCAAAGGTGATGCTGTTAGTAGAAGTTTTTCTTATAGGGGTGATATCATTAAAGTTATCCCCTTCTTTAATATAGTATTTTAAAGTTGTTCCTAATCCTAAAAATTTAGTTCCAGATAAAGCAACCCAAGCATGTAACGCTCTAGCTTTGCCTAAGAATGTCTGTAGTGTGTTTTTAGCCCATCCACCTATTTTTTGAGGTCTGCCATTTTTAAAACGAACAAGATTAACATCAAACCAACCTCCTTCGTTATCGTAGTCAGTTCCTTCTCTATTTATTCCTGGACGAAATACAAATTTATTTAAAGGCATTTTACCCCTCTACCATCATATCTTTTAATCTAGTTGCTCTTGGTCCAACTTGCCTAGCCCATTTTGAATCCAACATTTGTACAGCAGCTTCTTCCCAATCTGCTACTTCCATGGCTGCTAGAAATTTTTTAAAATTCAATAGTCTACTGAGACCTAAATTGAAACACATATTAATCATCACTCTTTTTCTGACATCAGACAAGTTACTATACCAATTAAAAGTTCTTTCTAATTCAGACACACAATTATCTATATCATTAGCTAATAAAAAATCAGACTCAGATTCACTTATACCTACGTCTTCTAAATTTCTCCCTACCCCAATAGTCAGTTTATCCGCGGAGCAGTGATATGGTTTGAATTTAACACCTTCATCTCTTTTAAGTTCTTCAATTAACTTCTGTAAGTTCATCTTTTTTATCCTCTGCGGTTGGGTCGTTATCTCTGTAGTATTCTATTATAGCTAAATTTTGCCTGATGTAACGCTTTATATCTGCTATGTTATTTGACAAATTTTCATAACCTTGTGCAGTGAGAGAGTAGTAAGCAACAGCAGGTGCGTCACCTTTATCGTAGTCTGTTATATACTCTCTCATAGTTTCTGGGTTTAGTATTTTCCATTTAATCTCAGCAGGTGAGACTGCTTCTGGTAAAGGTGGATGATATAATGGCGCAGGTTTTTGGACCGTAATAATTTCTACTGGATCAACTTTAGGTGGTTTTGATAATACACTTGAACAACCAGTTGTAAATAATAGAAAACTAATTAGTAATATTCTCATCAAACTGCCTCGGATTAGTTAAATCTACTAACTCTCTGTTTACTCTAGCTGTACCTTTATTGACAATATTTTCTACTAAACCACTTTTAGCTATTGCTAAACTATTCAGGTCATGTCTAGCGAAAGTGTTTCTTAACTTACTCACTTCTTTACGAGCTTCGTTACTCTGTTCAGTCAACTCTGTTATCTTTTGTTGACTTATTTTTTCTTTATCTAATTGATTCTGTAACTCTTTGTTACTTTGCTCTACTGATTTTTTCAGTATCTCTTGATTAGTTATAGCTACGTTTAACTCTATGTTTAGTTTATCTATTTTTGAGTTCTGCATACTGATATACATAGCACTTCCACCCAAACTTGCGATTAGTAAACCACCTAAGATTATGTTTGTTTGTATGCCCATTTGTTTAGTTTAACCTAAATTAATCAATATTTTAACTACCTTGTTTAATATTGATGATTGATGAACTGCCACCATTGACACTCACTTGATTTACTTTACCCTCTTGTTCTATGCGAATGCTGTACGAACCGTCTTTTGATACCTGCATCTGTAAGCTATCTTCAATCTGTCTTATAAATTTAACTTCACTATCGGATACAAAAGTGTTTATTTGTGTATCACTATCGTATCCTACACTTGTGCCTCTTACTCCATCAGCAGATAAAGCTCTGTCTGCTTTACTAAGTTCATCAACCTCTTGTATAACATCTAGTAAATCTTCTAAAAAATTTGCAGCGAGATAATCTATATCAAGCTCTGTGTATTCTAGATCATCTTGTTCTAGTTCATCTGTATCAAGTTCATCAAACTCTAAAAAATCTATATCCAGTATGTTTTCTGTATTAGCAGTAGCTTCTTGCTCACCCTCTAAATCTCTAGCTTGAGGAGGATTTACTATCAACATGTTATCAATCATGTCTACTGTTAAATCAAGAATAACAGCAGGAGTGGGTGAAGTTTCAAAATTATACACAGTTGTTGCTTCATATGGTCT
>TARA_R100001443_G_scaffold23563_2_pt1 | contig 32859 bp, 46 predicted proteins | sample TARA_R100001443 | Tara Oceans TARA_R100001443 (sample SAMEA2622142) | marine metagenome | biome: marine biome (ENVO:00000447); feature: deep chlorophyll maximum layer (ENVO:xxxxxxxx); material: "saline water (ENVO:00002010), including plankton (ENVO:xxxxxxxx)" | depth 50 m
GGATTCGCAAGAATATATTTTAGAGGACACTGGCGGAGGTTTTACAGAAGGCGGTGGCTATATTTGCGATTGTTGTGGAGAAAGATATAGCGAGGATGAAATAAGATATAGCGAAGTAGAAGAAGAATATATCTGCGACAATTGCAGTATTTATATAGATGAAAGAGATGATATAGTACGAGAGGAAAACGCAGTCTACAATGACTATACAGGTTTGTATCATTATGCAGACGATATAAGATAAAACAAAAAAAACTATTAACTATTTATTAACTAAACATTAAACCATTTATGAGATTATACTAATTTTGACAAGATACCCTTTTCAGATTTAATGATTACAATTCTATTTATTTTTATTTGTTTGTTAGGGTGTTAAAAAAAATTAGCAGATAGTAAAAATAAATTATAAAAAAACCTTTTTATTATCTGCTTTTTTTCTTTTTTTATGCAAGAAAAAGAACAAAAACTTATTAAAAACTTTTAATTTGTCAGAATCCGAGAAAAAAAACATAATTTTGTGTAAAATTTGAAAAAAAAGGGGATTAAATTTGCAAAATCCGTAATTTTTGGCGACACCTATTCTTAACCATATCTACATACACATCCTAATTTTGATTTCAATTTCATAATTAGATATTCCATATTATTTTAGGAGGTAATAATTGTATAGTTATTTTACCAAACTTATATGTATTAAGTTTCTTTAATTTTTTAAACATAGTGATTATTTTTTTAGGAAGGTTATCAAATATGCTAGTTGCGATATGAGCAACAGCGTATTCTATAAGAAGTCAAAGGTATAGTAAAAAAAATTAATTTTTAAGCAACTTTTGGAAGTGAAAATATAATAAAAATGGAAACAAATTCAATTTCATAATGATAGGGTTAGTATAGGGTATTTAATACTCTTAAAGATAAAGAAAGAGATAAAGAGAAAGTTATGAATAAAGAGCAGTTAGTAAAATTTCTTAAAGTTTCTTATGAAATATGGAAAAAAATGTTTTATTTGTAAAAAAAGAAATTTATGAGTTTTTATCATCCACCTAACAACATAACTAATAACCAATCTCCAATATATACTGCAGACTTGGCTTATGAGGGGCACGGAAAATGTGGTAACACTAGAATACTAACAAGTAGATTTGGAGAGGATTCTGAATTTGAACAATATGCTTTTAATTCAGCAATGGAGGGTAAAGGAAACGCTTGGAGGATGGATGTTATACATACAGGGACTATTGCAAAAACTGTTGATAAGAACTGCCCTTGTATTTTTGGAGGACAAATAATCAAATTTGCAGCAAACAACATAAGTGATATAGAATGTTCTGCTATTGAAAGAGTTCCTATATGGCAACCTTTTAGTATAATGGCTGATATAACTATGGTTCAGTTGGATATTCTTAATCCTTTTTTAGTTGTGGTATTGTATATGGACTGCGACCAATCATAAAAAATGTAAAATTTAAAAAATAGAAATTATGCCTTGCGAGGAATGTGAAAACGGAAAATATAAATGGGGAGAAACAGGAGAGTGTGAATACGAAACTTTAGAGGATTGTCAATTAGCAAATCAGGGAGAGTATTTAGAGGAAACTATAAAACCAAAATATAATGAGGAAAGCGATTATGACTTTTCTTACAACTTTACAGAGGAACAAATGGAGGAACTTCATACTAATGGAGAACTTATTGTTGAGGTAGAGTCAGATGAGGGAGAATCAATGACCATATTATATACTTATAAAATTGAGGATATTGAAACAGAGGAGTTAGAGGAATCGTATGATGAACTAACAGCATCAATGTTAGATGAGGAGTTAGATGAGTATATAGATAAATTAACTGACTCTATAAAAAAATTATAATATGGCTGAAACATATAATGATTACCCTCAATCTGCAACTAATAATGCAAAAAGAGCATTAAAATGGGTTGATGAAAATGGTTGGGGGTCTTGTGGGACTGATGTAGGTAAAAAAAGAGCAAATCAATTAGCAAATAGAGAAAATTTATCAAGAGATACGATTGCTAGAATGGCATCTTTTAAAAGACATCAACAACATAAAGATGTTCCTTATGATGAAGGGTGTGGAGGCTTAATGTGGGATTGTTGGGGAGGAACGAGTGGTATTAATTGGGCTATAAAAAAATTAAAACAAATTGACGGATTATCTGCATTAGTTAAAAAATTAAAATTATGAGTGAGGATAAAAGACACAAGTTGAGAGAAAGTAACCTCAACAAATTAAACCCATATAAAAATTCTACTGAAAAATATTTTCCAAATGGTGGTAAAATAAATACAGAAGGCAGGAAAAAGGGAGAAAAAAATAATGTTGTAGTTAATAAAATTAGCAGAAATGCTTTGACTTGGGCATTAGAAGGACATTCTACTAAAATAAGAATGGCTTTAGATAAATTGTTTGACCAAAACCCTGAAGCATATATAAATGCAGTTTCAAAACTACTTAACTATACAGTTCCAAAATTATCATCATCAGAGATAAACGATAATACAACAAAGAAAGTTAAAATAGAATTAAATGATGATGTGAGTATTGAGGAGTTGAGAGCCAAACTTGACGACATTGAAAACAACTGATGAAGCACTTAAATTTGCATTAGAAAAAAAATTATGCGAATTATCATTCTATGAGTTCTTTAAAAAGGCTTGGCATATCGTTGAACCTAGTATTGAGTTGTCTACTAATTGGCATCATAAATATCTATGTGATATTCTACAAAAAGAAGCAGAACGAATAATAGCCAACGAGCCTAAAACGAAAGATATAGTTATAAATATACCCTTTCGTTCTACAAAATCACTTTTAGTTACAGTTATGTTTCCTGTTTGGAGTTGGATTAAGAATCCAAAATTCAGATTTATAACAGCATCATATTCTGCCGAACTTTCAATAGAACATTCTACAAGAAGCAGAGATATAATAAACTCACAATGGTTTAAAGATAGATGGGGAGAATTATTTCACATAAAAAAAGACCAAAATCTAAAATCAAGATACGAGAATAATTTTTTGGGGGTTAGGAGAGCGACTTCGGTAGGAGGAACAGTTACAGGGCAGGGGGGAGATTTTTTAATTGTTGATGACCCTGTATCTCCCCAAAATGCAGCATCTGAAATAGAAAGAGAAAATGCTAACGAATGGTATAGAACAACATTTTACTCAAGACTTAATAATCCATTAACAGGAATTAGGATTGTTATTATGCAAAGAATACACGATAACGATTTAAGTGGGTTTTTATTATATGGAAGCGAAAGCAGATTAAAATATAAGCATATCTGTATACCTGCAGAATTATCAGATGATATTAAGCCAAAATCTTTAGAGGAAAATTACGACAAAGATGGATTGTTTTGGACAGATAGATTTAGCAGGACAATACTTGATGATTATAAACAAGCATTAGGTAGTTATGGTTACGCAGGACAATTAATGCAAACCCCAACCCCTCTTAATTCAGGAATGATAAAAGCAGAATGGTTGAGAATTGACCAAAATAAAATGATTGATATTGGAGAGCAAATAGTTGTAGATTTTGTTATAGACCCTGCATATACATCAAATGAAAAAAATGACCCTTCGGCATTATTAGCATATATATTTAAAAATAATAAGTGGCAAATTATAGATTGTGTAAATGTTCACAAGGAATTTCCTGAATTAGTAAAATTTATACCTCAATGGGTACAAAAAAATGGATATAGCAATAGAAGTAGAATATATGTAGAGCCAAAAGCATCAGGAAAGTCTATTGTGCAAACACTACAAAAAGAAACAGGATTAAATGTAAGAGAGGATAAACCACCATCAAAAGATAAGGTTGCCAGAGTTCAGGATATTTCTGCAGCACTAGAGTCAGGAAGGGTAAGTTTATTAAGGGGGAAGTGGAATGAGGAATTTTTACAGCAATTAGTTAAGTTTCCATCTGCTAAACACGACGATATGGTTGATTGTTTAGTAATGGCACTAAACAAAAATATGTGGAATAATGCAAAAGTGGTATATTTTGCCTGATTTCCAAAAACTTCTCGTTTAATATAAAAAAAAACAATATAATTGCGAAATATTAAGAATATTTTTTATGGAAATTAGTAGCCTAAACGCAAAACACGAAAAAATGCTCACAAAATATGTCAAGTTCATACAAGGAACAGCATATAAGGCGACAGAGGAATATGGTAGTAAAAAATTTTTAGATTTTAATGAAATTTTAGAAAATATTGTAAACTACACAAATACTTTTAATAAAATAGTAAAAAGCAGTAGCAGAAGGAATGAGTGGGCTTATATGACTCCAAATCTTATGATGTATGCAACTATGGGTTTTTTATCAGGAATTAAAAGAAAAGAAAATTCTGATTATATTGAGGAATTAACAGAAATAATGTTTGAAAGGACTGTGGATTTCATTGGAGAAACTACAGATATATTACACGATATAAAAGTAAAAGAGGAGATTCAAAGAAAAATATTAAAACTAACGAAACAAAAAAATGAGCATAACAATTAGCATAACACAAAACAACGAATCAGCAGATGTTACCATACCTACAGAATGGAAAGACATAACTGTTGATTATTGGGGTAGGCTATCTACTATAATAGCGAAACATCAGGAAAAATCGGAATTAAAAAAAACATCTCATAAAGAGAGGTATGCAGATGCTGATGATTTAGATAAAATCCTACAGGATATAGATTTTATAGACAGTATAGCCTTAAATAAAGATATATTTTGCTTTTTTTCAGGATTAAATGATGATGATATGAAAAATGTAGATATGGCTCAAATAGAAAAGGTAATAGAGGTTATAGGTATGCTAACACAAGAATATCAACCAAAAGGAATTAGGTCTTTTGAGTTAGAAGGAGAAACTTATTATTTTCCTTCAGAATCATTCAAAAAAAACACTTACGGAGATTTTATTGAGGCTACTCAACTTGATATGACTATTGAACATATGAAAAATGGCAGATATGATGTTTTGCCTGAACAAATGGCTATTTTATGCAGGAGAATAGATGAGGATTATGATGATGATATAATTCCTGAAAAAACTGAAAAGTTTAAAAAATTAACAATGGACATCATATATGAGTTCGCTTTTTTTTTGACCAAACAAAGCAAGAGGTTGCTGAAAATTTCAAATATGTATTCGGAGAAAAATCTCAAAGTATGATGGCAGTAAAAACAAAAGGACTTTATAACACTTACATCAAGCCTTTTGGGTGGCTGAATAGTTTATATGTTCTTGCAGAGAAAGGAATATTTAAAATGGATGGAAAAAATGATATAGATAGTGTTAAAGACACAAATTTATACAATGTATTGACTTATTTAAGTTGGATTTCAGCCAAAAATGAGTACGAATCAAAGGTTAGCGAGAAAATTGCAAACCCAAATAAAGTAAGTTAAAGATGACAATAAAATTAACAGATATAGTAACAGTAATGAAGTCTAAATGGACTTATGGAGATAAATTCTTTGGATATACAGAGGAGTTTAATGATAATCACAAAACTCAATACCCTTCTTTACTTATAACTCCTCCTGATTCAGTATTTCCTGAAGTAGGATTGAATAATGGTTGGGAAAATTATACTTTTGAGGTTTATTTCTCTGATTTATACAATAGAACAGCACAGGCAAACGAATCTATTGAGCAAAGATGGGAAAACCTTCAGGATTTAAGCACAGAATGGCTAGATAATTTTTTAAAATACTATCAGGCAGATGCTCCTATAACTGCATTTTTAGAGGATGAGAGTGTTGTTGTTGAACGAAATAAAGAGGTTGCTAATGACCAATTAATACAAATAAAAATGACATTCACTTGGAGGGTTTTAAGTAAATGTTTTAGACCTCAATCTACATATCCTAATCAACTGCCTAATCTATCATCTTGGTTGAGGGCAGACAGCAATGTTACATTTAGTATTCCAACAAAAAAAGTAAGTGCAGTTGGAGATAGTTCAGGAAATAGTAATGGTTATGGTCAAACAACTAAACTTTACCAACCATTAAGATATACATATGGAGGCTTACTAGATAAAACAATTTTTACCTATAAATCATCAAATCAGGAAAAATTTATTTCAGATAATGCTTTTAAAACAAGTGGAGGTACTCAACAAGCGTTTACAATATTTGTGGTGTGTAAAATAGACGCAATAAGTCAATCTGTTTTTGGCTATTTTGACTTGCCTACAGGCTCATATATTGAAATGGGATTAAATGCGTCAGGAGGCTTCACAGGTAGCGTTAGCGATGGTACAACAATATTAACAAAAACAGCAGGAGAGTATGCTGTTGGTAAATATTTTATAGGGTGCTTAAGAAAACATAACAGGTCAATATTTGTGGATTACAGGTCTGCAACAAGTTCAAGTAATTTAACACACTATCAAGGGGCTTTTGACCTTAATATTGACTTCAACAATATTGATAAATTTAGAATAGGATGTGGTAGAGAGAGTGATGGTGGAGCCCCTCCTGCAGTAATTAACACTAGATTTATGGATGGAAATTTACACGAAGTTATAATTTACAATGACAAATTAGAGGATTATGATTTTGGAAAAATACAAGATTACTTAAATAAAAAATATAAAATATATTAAAATATGGCATACGGAATAAATGGAACATTATATGTAGGGCAAGACCCTTATGGGTATGATGAAAACAGCAAGAACAGACAAAGGGCTTTTTTTTCGTCTTACAATAATCTATGGTCGGTAAACGACCCTATTGTAATAGGTGCGTATTGGAATTTGCTTAACGAAAACCAAGAGCCATTAGCGTCAAATGCCGTTACATCAGGGGCGAATGTATATGGAGATATAGTAAATGTAATATTTGATGTTTATCAAATAAGCGAGTCAAGTGGGGCAACATTTCCTGATGATTGGACTTTAGTAGGTTCAATAAGAAAATCAAGAGATATAAGGAATATAAGCGATATGGATAGGGTTAATGGTGGAGATGGTGTTTCAACATCACAAGGACATATATTTACTGTTGATATTAGTGAAATGTGCAAAGATTTACTTTCTTACTCTTTAGTTCCTCACGGAAAAGGAACTTATGCTAATACCTTTTGGGGTGGATTGAATGGAGGGGCAGACCAACAGCAAAATAGATTTGAATTTATAGGTACGGATATTTTTTCAGTTACTAGAAACGGAGCATACAGAAAAATTAAAGTGCAAATTAGATGTGAAATAATTGATGGAGATGGAATTATTAGAGAGGCTACTCTAGCAGGTTCTGTAAAACAAAGTAACAGTAATTTTGCTGTTATAAATTCAGCAATTGATTATGACGATTCTTTTCCTGCAGGAGTAAGGGGTCAACCTTCATCATTTGTACATCTTGGTTGGGGAACAAGTAACAAGTATTGGAGGAGTTTTATGACTAGGGCTACTAATGGAAATTGGGGTGGAACTATTAATTATAATGGAGATACTAGAGTACTCTCTAAAGATGTTAGAATGGATGAGGCTGCAGAGTTTATACAATGGATTCAAGGAACAGTAAACAATTATGCTATTTGGAATAGTGGGTTTGACGATACTGCTGACCCTCCTGAAACAAAATATGGTACAAATAATACTTCTGACTTGACAGACCAAGTTTGGATTGAGATAACTGCAAAGGATGCAGATTGGAATACTGTAAGAAATGCAGAATTATATGATTTTACTCAAAATTTTAGACCAAAAGAAACAATAAATGGAATAGCAGGTATATGGCCTAGAAGCCAATGGAGAATGTGTGCCCAAAACATATCTCCTGTATTTATAAATGCTAATTGCATACATAAAGATTCTGCAGTAAAAGATATTTGGGAGAATGGAGGAGAAACATATACGAGAAGGGAAATTGATGTAAATGGAGTTACATCAGACAAAAGTGCTCTATTTTTAAATGATGAAATCAGTTATTATACTATATCTGTATATAACAAAACAACAACAAGTGGAAATGGTACAGGAGTAAGCAAAAGAATTTCAGAGATTAGGTATTTTAAGATAGATAGAGATAGATGGTTAAACACACTTGGGAGTAACACAGGCTACAGATATGCAGGTATTTATTATACAGAGTTAAGGTCTGACCAACTAACATTACCAAACCCTATTAGGTGTAAGGGAATAAGATGGGTAGGTGGTGGACTTACAAATCACGATAAGTATTTTAGAGTGCATTGGCTAAATAAATGTGGTGGCATTGATAGTTATACTATAAAAGGTCAGAAATCTATTAGTTATAATGCAGAAAAAGATATAATACAAAGGAAAGAGCCTGATAGATTTGATTTAAGGAGTGGTGCTATTAATGATGGTGTTGATGGTTTTCAACCTTACCCTTCTAATAATGCTCCTGTAAGTGGAAATTATTTATCTGATAATATAGGGACTACAGGAAATTACAAAGGAGGTTTAGAGGTGTTGAATGTAAATGGAACAAAATCAGGAAGGGTAACGACACTTCCTATGGGAACAGAAAAAGCAGAGTGGTTAAGAGAAATATTAACATCTCCAAATGTTTGGACAGAATATTTAACACAATGGCACGGTAATGGTGGTTTATGGTATAAAACTAATTACAGAAGTCTTGATGATTTAAATGATGGAATAAATACAGATGGTAGAACCCCTAACAATATGGATTATGTACCAATAATAATAACATCATCTAGTATTGACACATATGATGAAGCAAAAGGATTAACAACAATGACATTTGAATATACACACTCACACGCACTTGTAACGCAAAGAAATTAAAATATGGCTAAAGATATTAGAATTGAACTTTTACAAAGTAGAGAGAATGTAAGAATTGGAGGGCAAATGCTTTCTAATTCAGAGTTTTCAACATCAACAGGATGGACAAGCCCTGCTTTAAGCAGTACCGATTCTTTTACATTTAATGGTTATCAGATGAGAAAACTGACAACAGGAAATGGGGCAGCAAGAGCAACAATAGTTCAAGACTTTGTAGAAGGTTATCAGTATGAGGCTGTATTTGCTGTTAGAAATTACAATAGAGTGGGGTCTTTGCTTTTGGCTAATCACGGAGTAGGAGGGGCTAATATAACCTTGTTAAATTCTACTATTGTACCTTCAGGAGGAGCAGGAACAACTAGCGATTATGGATATTATAGTACAAAATGGATTCAAGGCTCGTCAAATATTGACAAATTAAGTGTTTATGCCAATGACGGTACAGAACTAGAACTAACATACTTAAGAGTTTATAGAACAGCAGTTGATAAGAGTTCTATATTTGGGGTTTTAGACGCTTCTACAACAGAGGATTTTCCTCTTGCACTTACTTTTTCTGTAAACGACCCTTCCAATATTGATGCTAGAAAAGGAGCATTTAGTAAAACATTTCAGGTTCCTGCTACTAAAAACAACAATAGAGTTTTAAAGCATTTTAATATTGCTAATTCTACACATCAAGACGCTCAATTATATGAAAAAATACCCTGCAGGATTCTAGTTGGAAATTTATTCTCACTAAAAGGTCTGCTTCAGGTTCAAAATATAGAAAGATTAAACGATAAACCTATTCTTTATTCTTGTATTTTTTTAGGAGATAATCTTGCTTGGTCTACAACTATGGAGGGTAGGTATTTAAGTGATTTACAGTTGAAAAACTCCACTAATCTTAAATTAAGTGCTGCAAATATTGCTGATTCTTGGACAAATGATAATGCTACATCTAAAACAGATAGAGCAGGTGTAACTACTGAAAATACTTCTCCTGTAACCTACCCTTTAGCAAGTTATGGTCAGGTAAATGAAACAGGGTATGATTATGGAGATGGGTTTCAAATGTTTAAAGAGCAATGGGAGATTGATTATATGAATAATGTTACCTACAATGTTTCTCAAACAGGTTTTTTAGGGGCTAATCAACAAAAAGTAGAGCCTGTAATGGATTGGCGACCACTTGTTTGGATATATAATATGTATCATAAAATATTTAATGATGTAGGGTACAGAATATCGTCTAATTTTATAGAAAGTGATAATTTTAAAAGATTATTATACGCTACCCCAAACTTTCTTTACAATAATGCTAACGCAAGAAAACAATCCAATACATACATAGGTAATTTCAATGATAACAGCAGTTGTGCCGCAACTCAAGCAAATTTAAAGATTTTTGACCATACTGAAACTTGGACATTTAATGTTCAAAATGTGGGGGGAGTTCAAACATATGACAATACATTTCAAACTCCATACGACGCTATACGATTTGGAGGGACTTGTGGGTCAGGAGATGGTAGTGGAAGGTTTCAACCTGCTCCAAATGTAATAACAACATCTGCAGGTCAGCAACAAGAGTTAAAAATAATGACAGCAGCAGTGGGTAATCAATGGACTATAGACAAGGCAGGTTATTATACAGTAAGCACTCAAAATATAATGTATTTTTTTAATTGGGATGAGGCTGATTGGTCAGGTAGTGGGAGTATTGTAAACAATAGTGCTTCAGGAATGACAATATATGGAAATATCTGTGTTCAAGTTAAAAGAGTTGCTAATAGCACTTGGGAAACAATAAGTTCGGTTGATAATGCAAGTGCAGATGCTTTAAGTAGTTTTACTGACTGTAACAACGATTATTCTTTTGGTGGTACTTTACCTTCAAAATCATCTACACATTATTTTAATGAAGACGATTTAGTTAGATTAACATTTGGTGTTGCTCCTATAGTTAAAGTTTCTAGCCCTTCAATAAATTTTTCTAATACAACACAGGTTGAGGTAAGGACAGAACTTTTTGGAACAGCATATAACGATTGGACAAGTTCTAATGGTATAGTAACTATAGAATTAGTAAATGAGCAGATACCTGTATGGGGAGGGACATACGATTTACAAGATGTGTTTCCTACAGACCAAAAACAATTAGATTTTGTTAAGGGTGTTGCACACGCTTTTAATTTGCAATTTTACACTCAAGAGTCCTCTAAAACAGTATTTATAGAGCCTTTTAACGACTTTTACTTACCTCCTAGGGATGCTGTTAATTGGACTCATAAGTTAGCAAGAAATCTTTCAGATGTTCAAAGTTTTATAGAGAGTAATTGGACAAGAAAATTAATCTTTAAATACAAAACAGATGATAAAGATTGGAGGGTAAACAGTATGAGTGAGGCTTATTTTGATAGTATTGGAGATAATTATCCTCAACAGGTAGAACTTCCTAATACTTACCCTGCAGGAGAAACAATATTTGAGAACCCTTTCTTTGCAGGTACATATGATTCTAAAAATTATGGAGCAGGAGAAACTGTTACTTATGGGGAAAATGCCTATACTGCTGCGTTATGGAAGGCTAGTTATTGGTATTCATCAACAAAAGGATATGAGTTTAAACCAAGAATGCTTTACTACAATAAAATGACAATGCCTGTTCAACACGACCCATTATGGCAAGGATTTAAAGCAGAAATAGGAGAGTTTCAAAATAGTTTATTGTTTGGAAGTAGAAAGGTTCAAATTGCCCCTACAGACTCTATTAATCAAAACCAATACAATGGATTGCTTTTAAATACTTCTTTTTATTGTACAGCGACATTTATAAATAGATATGACTTTAGCAATCAGTTTGGTTTGTCTTATGGTAATTATTGGGCTAAAGACTACGACCCTTCTACTAATTCCTTTCAGCAGATAGGAAATCAGGTAGGGAAAGGATTGTACACTAGATATTATAAACCTATGATTTTAGGGTTACAAGCAAGACCCAAAATGAGGGTGTGTTATATTGATTTAAAAATAACAGATATAACGAAATTAGATTTCAGAAAAATGGTTTATATTGATGGTGTTTATTATAGGCTTGTAAAAGTGATAGATTTCCAACCTCATAAGAATGAGCCTACTAAAGTAGAGTTGCACCAATGGAGTCCTAATGAGGGTTCTAGTTTTCCTACTGAAGGGGTTTGGGTAAATAATAATTCAGGTAATACAGGTGGAGGGATATTCAATCCTGATGGTTCTGCCCCTAACGACCCTGTGAATCAAGAATAAAAAAAAGATATGGCAATACAAAATTTAACAGGAAGGAATGTAAGGGCAAATGGAACTCATCTAAATTCAGGATTAGGCACTATGGCTGATTTTAATTTAGTTACTGCAGTTGAAAATAAAGAACTTTCTCATAACTGCAGGTTTGGAGTAGATAACAGAACTGCCACTACTAATGACCTGTTATCCAACCCAATACAAAACGCATATTTTACTCAAAATTCAGGAGCAGTAATTACTAACGCTGTTAGTTATAGTAATAGTTGGGGGGCTGCTCATTCTCAATTTATTGCTCCTTATGATTGCTCATTAAAAAGTGTAAATGGCTATGTGAGGAGTCTTGATAGGTTAAAATGCCCTGAAGTTAGTCTTGTTTTGTCTGTTTGGATGAAAGAAACTAATTCAGGAACAACCTCGACTCCTGTTAATTTAATATTTAGACAGACTTTTGTTTTTGCAGCAAGTTCTGATGATTATGTTTTGCCGATAGACGGAACTACATATGCTGATTTAGGGACTACTGATATAACCTCAAAAAAAGCAATAATAGTTAGTGTTAGGAGAAGTGGAGATGAAGGAGAGCCTTGTGGTCAATTTCAAGGAAGTTTTAATATGGTTTTTAAATCTAATAATTCTCAAACCACATCTGATGATTTTAAGTTAAATACAATTAGTGTGGGTAACAACAGATATGACAATACTGTTAGTAATCCTAATAAATTTAATCTACCTAAATAACTATGGCTGAATTAACAATCATAAAAGATGCTTTAAGAACTGCAGGGGGCTTATATATTGACCTCTTAAGAGAGGAGTTGGCTTTTCAAAAACACAATGCTTCAGGAAAATTAAGTAAAGGTTTTTTTGTTAGAATTCATAAAAAAGGAGGAAGCCTTGTTATGGACGTTATGAATAACGTAGAGTATATGTGGCTTGTTAATGATGGTAGTCCTGCAGGTGTAGATTTAAACATTGAAAACGATTATGACACAATAAAAGAATGGGCTTTAAACAAAGGCTTTGTTTTTGATAATCAAAAACACGAAAGAAAATCTATATCACATATAGTTAGTGAATTAAAAACAAAATACTTTACTCCAATGGGAGATAGAGTTGCTCCTAGAAGGTATTTCTTTATAGATGTGGCTTTTGATGCAGCAGAGAGAATGGGTTTGAACGATATGATTGAGGAGGATATAAGAAAGCAAATTGATGTAGTTATAGGGCAAACAGGTAAAAGTAAAGCAATACAATTAACAATAGGATAATATGGCAATAAATAGCAAAGTAGCAATAGAGGTAGAAATCAAAAATATTAAAAAGATTGCTGACCTTAAACAAGAGTTAAAAGAATTAAGAAAGGCTCAAAAAGACCAAGAAAAAGAGTCTAAATCAGGTAGATTTCAGTCTAAAAAAAATGCAGAAGCCTATAAAAAAAGAGCCCAAGCAATAAAGCAAAACTCTAAAGAATTAAGAGAGTTAAACAAGAATATGGCAGGTACTACATCTGCTACTAAAAAAGCAACTCAATCTCAAAATAGTATGGCGAAACAGTTTATTAAAGGGGCTGCAGCGATAGGGGTTATAGTTGGAGCATTTAGAACTGTAAGTCGTGCTATAAGTAGTGTTGTTTCTACATTTACAGAATTTGAATTTGTTATGGCTAAAGTAAATGCTGTTTCAGGGGCAACAGAATCAGAATTTGAAGGACTTACAAAAACAGCAGAGGAATTAGGTAGGTCTACATTCTTTACTGCAGCACAGGTAGGAGAATTAATGTTAAATTTCTCTAAACTTGGTTTTACAGCACAAGAAATACAAAAGGCTGTAGAGCCTACACTTGCATTAGCAACTGCAACAGGTAGTGATTTGGCTAGAAGTGCAACAGTAGCAGGAGCAGCAGTAAGAGGTTTTGGGCTAGACGCTTCTGAAACAACAAGGGTAGTTGATGTAATGGCTGTTTCCTTTGCAAGTTCTGCTATGGATATTGAAAAGTGGCAAACATCTATGACTAAAGTTGCTCCGATTGCAAAATCAGCAGGATTCTCTATTGAGGACACAGCAGCAATGATGAGTAAACTAACAGACGCAGGTATTGAGGCTTCTATTGCAGGTACATCTTTAAGAAATATCTTACTTAAAATGCAAGACCCTACATCTGAACTATCTATGAGTTTTGGAAGTACAATACACTCATTAGATGATTTAGTTCCTGCAATGGAAAAGTTTGTTTTAGAGGGTGGTAGTATGGCTGATGTAATGGAGGTTGTGGATATTAGACAGGCAGCAGCATTTGAAACTTTACTTATGAGTGCTGATGGTCTTATAGACTTTAGAAATGAATTAAATAACGCTACAGGAGAGGGGTATAGAATGGCTCAAATGGTTGGAGATACGCTACAAGGTTCTTTTTTAAGGTTAAAGTCTGCAGCACAAGGTATGAGCATCGCTTTAATGGATAACTTTGGAGATGCCTTAAAAGAAAGTATTAACAAATTGGCTAATTTTCTCAATAGATTAGCAGAAAATGAGGAGGGAATTAAAAAAACAATCAAACAGGTAAAACTTTTAGTTAAAGGTTTATTAGCGTTAGTTGTAGGTTTAAAACCTGCTAGGCTTTTAATGAAATTATTTGCTGCAGATGTAGCAGCAACAGGTGTTGCTATGACGGTAACTAAAGGTTTTGCTATTGCCCTTTCTGCCGCTATGAGAGGGTTAAAAGTTGCTATTGCCTCTACAGGTGTTGGTCTTTTGATTATTGCTTTAGGAGAACTTGCTGCTAGATTTATGTTTGCTGCTAGTGAGGAGGAAAAATTGGCTGCTATTACTGATGAACACGGAAGGGCTATACAAGGAATAATAGACAAAGAAAAAACTCTTAATAAAATAAAAAAAGAATCTGAAAATGTAGATGCCAAAAAGTTTACAATAATAGAGGGGTTAATTGATAAGTATGCAGATGAAAACACTACCCTTAAAGAGCAAGAAAAAATATTAAAAAAACTAGAAAGAATTAATGGCGATTTCTTTGGAGGAATGAGGACAGGTATAACCACTGTGAATGACTTAAAAGACGCTTCTGCAGAATATAAAAAAGAATTAGTAGAAATAGCAAGAGTTAAAGCAACAACAGAATCACTTGCAGAGGTAGATATAGAACTTGTTACAATAAAATCAGAACTAGAACACGCATTTTCAGCACTAGAGGATGCTAATGAACTTAATGATTTAATAAAAGAATTTAAAAATGAAAACAGGACTGACATTTTAGGGATGGGTTTGTTGGTTTTGGCTGATGATGTAATGAATGCCTTTAATGGAGGAATGCAAGGAGAGGCAAGAGATGATATTAGTGCTGCTATAGACAAAGTAAATGTTTTAAAACAAGAACTAAAAGAGGCACAAGATTTAAGAAAAATTTTAAAGAAAAATTTAGATGGTATAGATTTAGAAAAAATGCTTGGTCTTGATTTAGGAGGTGGCGGTAGTGGTGGTAATGGTGGTACAACAGGTCAAGATGCTATTGATTGGGCTACTAAACTTCAGGCAAAACTTAACGATATAAAGGCAAAGCAAGATTCAGGAGAGTATGGTGTTGGAGAGGCTGCAATAAAAATAATAGAGGCTCAACAGAGTATTAACAGGCAGGAGTATGCGACCTTGAAAGAAAGCGATAGAAATGGTAAAAGAGGGGTGGCACTTCAAGGTAAATATTTAGATGATAAACTAAAACTTACCAAGTTAAAGTTGGGCGAAACTATGAAGGTATATCAAAGTGATTATGCTGACGAAATCACAGACCTACAGCAAATGTTAATTAAAAAAGAAATAACAGAAGCAGAGTTTAATGAAAGGTCTTTAGAGGCTAGAAAATGGTTTTTAAATGCCGAGTATGAGGAAATGATAGACGCTATAGGAGATAGAAAAATGCTAACCAAAGAGGAGGCTGTCGCTATAGAGGAAAACAGAAAATCCTATAACGCTGTTGAACTTAATCTAATTAAAACTCAAACATCCGAAAAAGAAAGGCTTTTAAAACAAGAATTTGAAAAGCAGGTTTTAGAGTTAGAGAATGAAAGAGCAACAACAATGATGAGTGATGCTGTATTTAAAACTAATATGCTTATACTTGAGGCTCAATACTTAAATAAAAAGAAAGACCTATATGCAGGTAATGCTTTAGAGTTGATTGATATAAATAATTCTATATTAAAAAACACTATTAAAGTTAATCAAACTCAAAAAGAAATGCTTAATGAACAAGTTTCTGCTTTGGGTGGTGTAGGTAGTGCAATGAGTACTTTAGCAGGAGAAAACGAAAGATTTAACGCTATTAAAGAAGCAGGAAATAAAATATCTGCTATTGCAAATACTATACAGGCAATAACAACATTACAAACAAATTTACAAACTATTGCAGAAGGTAAGTTGGCTATAGCAAATCTAATTACAGCAAAATCTGAAGTTGCTAAAGGGGCAGCAAGTCAAACTAAAATACCATTTCCTTTTAATATAATTGCAGTAATTGGAACTCTAGCATTACTTGGAAAGATTATGGGAGTATTTGAAAAAGGTGGTATTGTAGATGAGTTTGGTAAAGGTGGTGTAATCAAAAAGTTTGCAGATGGAGGAATGGTTAAAGGAAAATCACACGCACAAGGTGGAGAAAAGTTTGCTGTAGGTGGTAGAGTGGTAGAGTTAGAAGGAGGAGAGGCTGTAATAAACAAAAGAAGCACATCAATGTATAGAAGTCAATTATCTGCTATGAATGAAGCAGGTGGTGGTGTTAAATTTGCAGATGGAGGATTGCTTAATAGTCCTCAATTTGCTAATCAACAGTTCTCATCAGGTATGGGTAATAAAGGGGGTATGCAAAAAGTATATGTAGTAGAATCAGATATAACTAGCAGCCAAAGAACAGTAAATGTGTTAGAATCACAGGCAACACTATAAGATAAATCAGTAATTAAAAAAATCAACATATGTTTGTTAGTAAAAAAGTAAAGAAAGATAGGTTAGATACTTGTAAAAAGTGCGACTTTTACAGAAACTTATTAATGTTAAAAAGCCCTAAATGGACTTTGGGAGCAAGATGTGGAAAGTGTAGTTGCTTCCTAGATGCTAAAACAAACTTAACTAAAGAGTTTTTTGGCGAGTGCCCTATAGGTAAATGGAAAGAGTAATAACTAAACTTTATATATATGGATTATAATTCAATAATCAAAGATTTTTCAAATGAAAAAAAAGACTTGATAGTTGGTTTATCAAAAAACAATAAAAGAGCCATTCAAGATATGGACAAATATGATAATCAAGCAATTCACACTTTTTTTAATTTATGGAAAGAGATGTTTCCTAATCAAAAACAATCAAAAAATTGCTTGTCTTGTAGAAAATCTGTTTGTCATTTTTTTCACACTATTGCAGATTACATTATTTCAGAAAGAGAAACTCCTGAAGTTGTAAAAGAGGTAGAAAAGGAAGTAAAAACACAAAAGAAAAAAGTTTATTCTAAAAAAGCAAAAGTTAGTGGCAAGGCAAAATAAATCAGATATAGTTTACGAGTATATTAAAGTAGCCGAAAAAGAAATACTTAAAAGGTGGCACGAGCCAACCATTGTAGATATTTTAAGACACTTAACTGAAAGAGGAATAGTAGACCCTAAAAGATTAAGGAATTATATGATAATATATGATTTTGATACTATGTTGAGATTTAATGAAGGTAATAGAACTCACACTTTTATGGACTTATCTATTAAATATGATATTTCAGAAAGACAGGCTCAAAGCATAGTTTACAAAGAGAGAAACAAAGAAAAAGCAACCTTTAATATAACCTACTAAAGTTTTTTCCTAAAACTTCGTAAAATTCTTATAAGTAAAAGATATTTTTGCGTTTATGGATAAGAAATGGTACAACATTAACGGAAAGACATCAGAAGGAATTGTTGATGTCTATATCTTTGATGAGATAGGGGCTTATGGTTTAAATGCTCAATCTTTCATAGAGGAAATAAAAGCATACAAAAAACGACCTATGAACATTCATATTAATTGTGTGGGTGGGGATGTTTTTGATGGTATGGCTATTTACAATATAATTAAGAAAAGAACTGCCGAAACAACTGTATATATTGAAGGTATAGCAGCAAGTATGGGTAGTGTTATTGCTTTGGCTGCTGATAATGTAGTTATGGCTGAAAACTCTTTATTTATGATTCACAACGCTTGGGGTGGAGCAATGGGAGAGTCAAAAGAATTAAAAAAGACAGCAAACTTATTAGAAAAAATTAGTAATGAGATTGCTGATATTTATATAAAAAAGACAAAACTACCTTATGACAGGGTAAAAGAAATGATGGATGAGGAAACTTGGTTAAATGCTGATGAAGCATTAGAACTAGGTTTTATTGATTCTATCTCGGATGCCATTAAAGTGGCAGCCAAATATGATGTTTCCAAGTTTAAAAATATAACAAACGAGGAAATTGCAAGTAAATTAAACATTAACCTAAAAAGTAAAAAAATGACTGATGAGTTAAAAACTTGGTTCAACGGAAAGATTGAGGACATTATCGCTAGAGTAAAGAGTGATAGTTCTGATTCTAATGTTGAAACTAAATCGGAAGTTCAAGTAACTATTGCAGATGAGGCTGACATTTTAAATAAATTTGTTGATTTTGAAGCAAAAGTAACTGAACTTAATGGGTCTATCGCTGAATTGGAAGGAGAAAAAACAACTCTAACCGAGGAAATTGAAAGACTTAATGCTTTAGTAAGTAAAGCAAATGCAAAGGGAACTGAAATCTCTACAGAAAAAGACCCTGAAGTAGTAGAAAACAAAGTAGAGGATAAAGATATGGCATTTTGGAATGGCCTATTAAACAAAATCATTAATTAATAATATAAAAAAAGAAAAAAATGGCAGCAACAGATATAGCACAAAATGGATTAGGTGGCTTATATAGAGGTACTTATGCTTCAGGCATAATGCTAGAGCCTATGTTCCATTCGGATGATATTATGAGAAATTATACTATCTATCCAAATGTAAAATTTAAGCAAAACATCACAATGGCTCCTTCATTAAGCAGTATTACTACTGTAAATGCAGGATGTACTGATGTTTCAGATACTTGTACTAACTCTTTCTCTGTAACTCAAAAGGTTTTAGAGGTTGAGAATGTAGCAGTAAAACAAGAGCAATGTTGGGATGAGTTCAAATCAGAAGTAATAGTAGAGTCTTACAGAAATGGGGTAAATATGCCTGACTTAACAGGAACTCAATTAGCAGATGTTATCATCAATAGAGTAAGAAATGGTATTGCTAACGATATGGTTAGAAATATGTGGGCAGGAGATAATGCAGCAGCAGTTGTTGCACTTGACTGTACTTACGCTTCAATGGGAGATGGTCTTTGGGTTTCATTGTCAGCAGGTGGTGCAATTAACGGAACTCAAATGAACGAGGTAACAGGAACTTCAGGAGCATCAGCAAAAATAACTGTAGGAGCAACTATAGTTCCATCAGATGCAATTTTAATGTTAGAGGACACTTTCAATACTGCTTCTTCAGCATTGGCAGCAATTCCTGCATCAGAGAAAAGAATTTTCTGCACTCCAAATGTATACAACGCTTGGTATAGTGCATTAACTCAAGTTGCTTCGGCAGGTTCAGTTGATTATGGACATTCAGAATCACAAGTTGGAAAACAAAGATTATACTTTAGAGGTGTAGAATTAGTGCCTATGTATGAGTGGGATGACGCTTTAACTATGTTAGGTACAGGTGGTCAGTTTCCTGCATTATTTACTGCAGCGACTGCAGGTATTGATGCAACTTGTGGGCTTATTTATACAGCAAAGGCTAACTTGTTTATAGGAACAGATGTAACAAATCCTGAAAATGAGTTAAAAATGTTCTATGATGAGGTTTCTGATAAAATGTATGTAAGAGCAGGATTTACTATGGGCTTCCAATATGGATGGAATTCTTTGGTTAATGGATGTGTATTAGTATAAAAATAATTATTAACCTTAAAAAAATAGAATAAAATGGCAATAGATTCAGGATTATTAGTAGATTGTGGCGACTTAAACGCAGTAGGAGGGATAAGACAGATATTACTTACAGATTTAGATAATATCGCAACTGTGGCTCCTTCAACATTAAACGCTACTCATACTTTAACAGGCTTTACAGCAACTAACCCTTGGGCTAGATTTGAGTTCAAAAATGAAACTGCTGCTTTAACAATAACAGGAACAAAAGAAGGAGGAAGCACTGCTTACGAGTGTGCATTATCTTTCTATATCCCTGATATTGATGGAGCAAGATTTCACGAACTTACAAATTTAGAAAGTGCTTGTCCTGTCGCATTAGTTGAATTAAATTCAGGAAAAATGTTTGTTGTTGGTTACTCTTATAAATATGAGAACAAATCAGCATCATCAACTCCTTGGACTAGAAATCAAACTTATGCAAACCTTACTTCAATAGAAGGGGGTTCAGGAGCAGCATATGCAGATGATAATGGAGTAACTGTAACATTAACTGCTAGACAATTTGAATTACCTCTTGAGTATACAGGGGCAATTACAGTTGTTGCAGGAGATGTAACAGCAACTACTTCGTAATTAGTTTTAAGATAAAGCAGGGGGTTATTAACACTCCCTGCTAATATCTTTTATATGTGTGATTGTAATAATAGTAAAAATGTGGTAGATTTACCACATCTTAAAATATATACAAATATGGCAACTTATAAAGCAAAAAAACATTTAGAAGGAACTTCTACTACTTTTTATGGAGGCGATTATGTAAATTGGTCGTTAGCGACTCAAGAAAAATTGGCTTACTTATATGAGGAGAAGGGAATGACAGATTTAATTACGAAAACATCATCTAATGAAAAAAGCGACAACAAGGTCAGTAAAAAAAGTAGCGACAACAAGAAAGACTCAAAAGAAAAATAATACTTTTGAGTTTGGAGTATTTGATTTATCAGTTCCTCCTAGTATAAAAGAAACAAAAAACATTAAAAACCTTCCAAACGAGTGGGTTCCTTTTGGAGATGACAATTTGTTTCCTCAATATCTAGCAGAACTTAAAAGAAAATCATCTACTCATAGAAGTGTTTTGGCTCAAAAAACTGTGTTCACAAGTGGGGCAAAATTTGTTTGTGAGGATGAGAATTTAAGAAGGTTTATAGAGGATGTAAATGCTGACCACGAATCCTTAAGAGATGTTTTCAAAAAATTAGCAGATGATTATTACACTTTTGGTAACGCTTATATGGAGTGCGTTATATATGATGGAGGTGTAAATATTTATCATTTAGATGCAACAACAGTTAGAATGAGTAAATCTAAAAAAGAGGTTTATATAAATTCTGATTGGTGTAAGTATTGGAATAACGATACAAAAATAAAAAGACTACCTATTTACCCTAGAGTAGCACACAATAAATTCGTAATGCACTTTAAAGATTACGAACCTACATTTAATTTTTATGGACTTCCTGATTATGTAGCAGCACTAGAGCATATATGTGTTGATTATGAGATTGGTAAATGGAATCATACTAAATTCTTAAATGGTTTTCAACCTTCTGCTATTGTAGAAATTAATGGAGATATGGGAGAAAAAGAGGCTCAAAAAATGGTTAGAGAGGCTCAAAAGAAATTTGTAGGAGAGGGTAATAATGGAAAGATATTATTTATAGTAAAGAATGGGGACACTTCTCCTGCCAATGTTCAGGTTATAAAAGATGACCAAGAGGGTAGTTGGATAGATTTACAAAAAATAACTGACCAAAATATTATAACTGCTAACAGATGGCAGCCATCACTTTCAGGTATTGTAAGTTCAGGTAAAATGAATAATACAGGTAGTGAAATTAGAATTGCTTATGACCTAGTAATGACAACAGTAATTAGAGATACTTCAGAATTATTATTAAACGGAATAAGAACGGTTCTTTACAATGAAATGGGCTATGACCCTAAAGATTTAAAAATACATTATGAGCCACCTATCTCTTATGCGAATGATGTAGATATTAGAGAGGTATTAACTATAAATGAACAAAGAGCATTAATAGATGAGGATTTACCAATGCTAGATGATGGAGATATGTTTGTAGCAGATAGAGAAATTATAGTTACTCAAAGAGATGATGATGGAGATGGAGAGATAGAGGAGGAAAAATCAGTAACACTAGAACAATAGATAATGGCAAACACTAAACAATATATTACATTAGTATCTGCAGGAGAGGTAATTGATAAGACATTTACTAATAAAAACACAGACCCTGTTCTTGTTTCTGAAAATACTATTGTTTTAGCAGAACTTGCCCATATAAGACCTTTGTTGGGAGAAAAATTTTACGCAGAGTTAAAGGAGGAGCACGACACAGGAACCTTAACTGTTAAGAATCAAGAGTTTATGACATATTATTTAGAGGATTGTCTTTCTTGGTATGTTAGGTTTGAGGTTGTTAATGATATTATGAGTAATATAACATCTAGTGGGGTTGTGAATAATCTTGATGAGTTTTCAAGGATTATAAATCAAGAAACATATAACGCTTTCAAGCAAGACACATATAGAAAGGCAGAAATATTTGCAGGGGATATGATGGATTATTTAAACTCAAAAGACGAGGATGGTAATTATCCAACATTTGAAAACAACAAGCCTAATAGTATGAATGACACATATAAAAATCACGGAATGATATTCTATGATAGTATATATGGGTATGATGGTATTGATGGGTGTATAAGTTGTGGTAACCCTTATTATAAAGGAAAGTGTAATTGTAATTGTAATGATTGTTAAAATATAAATATGGCTGCAAACGAACATAAAAACTTATTAGACCCTAACAGGCATTATCCTCTAGGGTATGAATTTGCTCAAAACAATATGGTTCCAAGCAAAAAGAGTGGGGTTTCATATGATGATAAAACAGGTAATTATGGTTGGGTTTACCCACTACAAACATTTGTTTTAAGGTTAGATAATGTTTTGGCTACAAACAATAATATTGATTATATTAGGATGCCTTATAACTTCAGATTAACAGAGGTAAGGGCTAGTGTTCAGTTTACAGGGGCTTTAGTTACTGTAGACATACAAGAGTCAGGAGTTTCAATACTTTCTACTCTTTTAACAATAGATTCAGGAGAGAAAACATCAACAACTGCTGCTACTCCTGTTGTAATATCTGATTATGAATTAGGTAATGATAATGAAGTGGTTGTTAATTTAACAATAGGAGAAGGAGAGGCTCCAAGAGATTTAAAAGTATATTTAATAGGTTATAGACAAGTGAGTTAAAATGAAAAGCAATATGAAAGATACAACAGAAGTGCTAATTGCAAATGGGGGAGTTTTGGGATTGAGTTTGGCAGAGTGTAATGAAATACTTCTTTTTATATCAACTACTCTTGCTATATGCTTTACAGTTTACAAGTTTTACAAATTATCAAAAAAGAAATAAAAAATGGCAAATACAATACAACAAACAATTCTTAATGTTAGTATAAACGAGCAAATATCAATAAATGGAGTAACATATGGTAACAACATAACAAAATCATTTGCAGACAATGGTAAGGTAGACCAAAGAGTAATGGAAATTAATAGTACTAGACTAACATCAGTTTTTGAATATCACGCTGCACTTCCTGATTTATCAGGTTCAGGTGTTAAAAGTGAGTTTGCTTATTTCAGAATAACAAATACAGATAATTCGGTTGGTATAACGCTTCAACTTTATGTTAGTGCAACAAAATCAGGATTCTTTCATTTACCTGCAGGATGTAGTTTTGTTTTAATGAGCAACGATATGGATTTCTTATGTGAAGGAGATTCTTTTACTTTAGCAGATTTGGTTTCTGTTAAGGCTAAAACAGATGGAGACAAAAGTGTTGTTTCCTCATATATAGAGTATGTTGCTGTGTTTAAAGGTGGGGCAGACCCTGCAGGGGGTGATGAGGCTTAATCTATGGCAAAATTAACTTTTTTATTTCGTGAGAAAAAGAATAAAAAGCGTAAAGGTGTTCATTCTAAAAATGCTTCAAAATCTCAAAATGGCTATAAAAAAAAGTATAGAGGGCAAGGAAGGTCATAGTGATTATTACTATGATTTTGACAGGAATAAAGATATTCCTAGAGAAATAAAATATTTTGACTTATCTGAATTTGATAGTCCTGATGATAGTAATTCAGGAGAAAATATGGATTTAGATTTTGTTAGATTAATAGATGAGGCTAGAGAAATAGCAGGTGTTCCTTTTAAGATAACATCAGGATATAGAACTCCAAAACATAATACTGCTGTTGGAGGGTCTATAACCTCATCACATATGAATATACCTTGCAATGCTTGTGATATTGCAATTCCTAATAGTATTACTAGATATAAAGTGATTGATTCACTATTAAAAGTAGGTATAAATCGCATTGGTATTGGAAAAAATTTCATACATTGCGACACAGACAAAAACAAAAGCCAAGATTTAATTTGGCATTATTATTAATTAAAATTTTATAAAATGAAAAAGTTTTTAGAACAATTCCTAATTGGACAAATGGTAAAGTCAAAGAAGTTTTGGTACACAGTTATTGCTGTTATAGTAACATTCCTTCACGAAACATTTGGATTAGACCCTTTACAAACAGAACAAATATTATATTCTGTAATGGCACTTGTGCTAGGTCAGGGTATTGCTGACGCAGCAAAATCAAAGAAATAATCATTGATATTTAAAATAATTTATTACTTTTGTAGTTCCTTTCTTGATTGTGTTTTCAGATTGGATAGTTAGTAGTTAAGGGTAGACGGTTAATAACTTTCTACCCTTTCTTTTTGCGAAGGTGTTTTTTTAATAAATTTGAATATGAAAAAATACGGAAGGAGGTTAAGATTATCTACTGATGAGGAAAATTTAATTTATCAGCATAGAGCAAAGTCTTTAGACAATATAAATGATAATTCTGCTTTAGACCAACATTTACTTGAAAGAGGCATTGAAAAAAAAGATGTTGTTTCTGTAAAACATTGGCAGTCTGCTAATGGAGAGTACAGATTTTCTATAGTAACTAAAGAGGATTATGGTTTAGATAGCCAACAAATTTTTGATAGCGTTAATAAATTTATAGAAGGATATTCTCCTGAATATAAATCTATTAAAAGAAAAAAAGGAAATCATCTTTTAGTTATAAATCCTGCTGATATACATATAGGTAAATATGCTAATGAATTAGAAACAGGAGAGTCTTATAATTGTGAAACTGCTGTTATGAGGGTTTTAGAGGGTGTTCAGGGATTAATAGATAAATCTAAAGGGTTTGATGTAGAAAAAATATTATTCTGTATTGGTAATGATGTTTTGCATATAGACAATGTATATAATACTACAACCAAAGGAACACATCAAGATACTGATGGTAAATGGTGGGAACATTATCAGATTGCTTTAATGTTATATGTTAGGGTAATAGAGATGTTAAGAGAGATAGCCCCTGTTGATGTTTTACATTCTATGAGTAATCACGATTATCAAAGTGGATTTCATTTAGCACACACATTAAAAGCGTGGTTCAGAAAAGCAGATGATGTTCAATTTGATATAAGTGTAGCACATAGAAAATACTATCAATATGGAGCAAATTTAATAGGTTTAGAGCACGGAGATGGGGCGAAAATGGATAAACTCCCACTATTAATGGCACAAGAACGACCTAAAATGTGGAGTGAAACTAAATTTAGGTATTGGTATTTACATCATTTACATCACAAAGTAAAACATAAATGGCTAGACGCTAAAGATTTTATAGGTGTTACTGTAGAATATATGAGAAGTCCTTCATCAGCAGATAGTTGGCATTCAAGAAAAGGTTTTACAGGAGCATCTAAAGCGTGTGAAGCATTTTTACACGATAAAGAAAGTGGTCAGGTTGCTAGACTAACCCACTATTTTTAAAATAAACCCTTAAATAACCCTTAATATAGGGTATTCCATACTCTTAAAGATAAATATAAAGATATGGTTAAAGTTAAATACTAGGGTAAATAACAAGAAATTATATATTTTTTAGAAAAAACTTGCTAAATATTTTGGTAGTTTAAAAAATTGTTGTATCTTTGCATAGAATTTTAACTAACTAACTATTAACTAAAACACTAACTATTATGAATTATGACGATTGGAAGTTAAGCAACCCTATAGACGACGGATATGGATATAATATGGTAAGTAATTGCTGTGGGTCTGTATTATATGACGATACAGATGTGTGTTCTGACTGTAAAGAACATTGTGAACCTATAGAGGATTATGAGTATGAGGAAATACAAAGAGAAAATTATCTTGAGATGATGGCAGATGGAGAAAGAGATGAGAGATAGTCTTATAAAAGATTATATAAAAAAAACACAAAACAAAAGTAATACAATTAATCTTTGTGATTACTTTAAATATTCAGGCAAGACATACGACAGCAAAATATTTAAAAGAAAATTAACTAAACTATTTCAAAATGACTAAAACACAAACGAGTGATATTCTACAACACTTAAAAGATGGTAGAAAACTAACACAAAAAGAGGCTATTAACGAGTATGGGGCATACAGATTGTCAGGCATTATACATAGATTAAGAAAGCAAGGGCACGACATAACATCTATACCAACCGAAGTCCCAACTAGATATAAAAAATCAGATGGAGGGGTTAAGATGGCTACTATAGTTAATTACAGGCTTAATGATATTAAAAATAAAAAAGGCTTTGATTCTAGGCTTAAGAACTTTATAGAATCAATATTAAACTAATTATTAATTAAATTTTTTAAAAATGAAAAAAGTTGAAAACACTACAGCAGTAAAAGAAACTAAAGAGGATGCTTTAAAAAGATTATTTTTAGCACACAACTTGGTTAAAGAGGATGTTTACAAAGACAAGAGAGGATTTGTAATAATAACAAGAACAGGTATAGATAAGATTGTTTCTAGCCTAAACATACAGGTTGCGTATGAGCCTGTTATGATGACTCAAGAATGGGTTGTTATAAGGGCAACAGCAAGTATGAGAACAGGAAGTGGAGAGCAAGATGTTAGAAATATGATGAGTTTTGGAGAGGCATCAGACTCTAACTTAATGGGTGGTGGTAAAAAGTTTCCTGTTGCTATGGCTGAAAAAAGAGCAATGAGTAGAGTAGTTCTTAAGATTGCAGGATTCTACGAGCAAGGAGTATTTGGTCAAGATGAAATTGTAGACTAATGAGTGATTGGATGGATGAGGTTCTTGATGGTAAACCATTAGAAGCAGAATGGTGGAAAATAGGATATATTGAGAACCTCTTACCATACACTTGTATAGAGCAATCAGAAAAAGACAAAATATACAAAAGTCTTGATAGTTTAACAGATGTTGATGCAGATAAGATTATACCTTATTTAAAAGAAAATCAACAACTTATAGACCCTAAAGACCAATATAACAAGATGGTTAAAGACGGAATGTTTAATTAAAATATAATAAAATGAAAAATGATTATGAAAAAGTAAGAACTTCAAGAAACGAACTTGAAGCAATCTTAAGAATAAGAGGAATATCAAAACAAAGATTTGGTAGAATTTTAAATATAAAAGGCTCAACTATTGAAAAATACCTAGACAATCCTTATCACTTAAGATATTACCAAATGCAAAGATTTGCAAACTTTCTAAATATAGATGTTAAAGATGTTATAGATATTATAGAGGTTGATTTAAAAGGAGAGGATATAATAATAGAGGGAGAGGATAATTTTCAACCATTTAAATCTATATTAAAGTTAGAAATATCAAAAGATGAATAGATATAAATTAGAGTTCACAAAAGAGAGAGATGAAAAAATTAAATCTGAAATATGCAAAAGATATAATTTGGCTTGGTCTGTTGTGCAAGGCAAAAGCAGAATTAGAAAAGTTGTAGACGCAAGAAGGCTTTATAGTGGTCTTTTAAGAAATATATTTCGCTTAACCTATCACGATATAGCGTATATTCTTAATAAAAATCACGCAACAATAATACATAATATGCAGCAACACGATATCTTTGTAAAGATTTTAAAGTCTTATAAGGCAAATTATGAGGAAATAGAAAGCCTTTTAATGATAGACGATAATTACTATATTCACGAAGTAAAAGAGGTGGAAAGAAAAATGGATGAGTTGTCGGTTAGACTACAAGATTTAATAGAAAAGAAAAATGATTATAAATTAAAAATTAAAAATAAAGAAAAATGGCAGACAAAAATTATGTAGCAAGTAGTATTAAAAAAGTTACTACTCAATATGGAGATTTATTTAACGCAAGTTTTAAGGTAGATGATTTGCAAAAAATAGCAAAAAAAGGTTGGTGTAATATAACTATAGCAGAAAGGAGAGAACCTTCTGAAAAAGGAGCAACTCACTATGCTTATGAGAATACTTACGAGCCACCAAAAGAGGTAACAGCAGATGCTAAAACATCTAAAGATGATGATGATTTACCATTTTAAATAGCATAGGTTGTGGGAGGGTTAGTAATTCTAATTAATAACCGAGCAGTTATACTTTGTGTGTGATTACAATTCCCTCTCACTTCCTTTTTTATTAACTTAAATTAACTATATGGAAACTTATATTCCTTTAAACAGTATTAACTCTGACCTAGACAGAAAAACATTAAGAATAAGGCTTGATAAAGCCAAAACAGATAACACTAGACTTTCAGAGTATAATATTGATTTAAAACTACAAATTATAGAATTGAGAGAAAAACTAAATAATATTAAAAAAACTACTAAATAATTTGGTAGATTCAAATATTATTCGTATCTTTGTATAGAATTTAAGGGTTAGATAACTCTTTAATTCAACTAACTAACTACTAACTAAAAGAAAACGCTAATGACTAAAAAGGAATTGCTTATTGATTTATTATCAGTTCAAACCACAAGTGGTAATGAGTTCAATATGATAGCACATATATTTAACTTTTGCAGACAGAATGTGCCTGAAGCAGATGTAAAAGTAAAAGACAACAATATTTATATAACAAAAGGGGAGTCAGATATATACCCTTGTGTTGTGGCTCACACAGACACAGTTCACGACATACACGACTTTTTCAAAGTATTTGATGATGATGGTTGCTTGTTTGCATTTAATGCAGAAACAGGTAAGCAGGTAGGTGTAGGTGGAGATGACAAGGTAGGTATATGGTTAGCACTAGAAATGCTAATGAAATTTGATAAAATTAAATGTGCCTTCTTTCATTCAGAGGAGGTTGGCTGTGTTGGTAGCAGAGCAGCAGATATGGATTGGTTTAAAGATGTAGGATATTGTTTACAAGGGGATAGAAGGGGTAATAAAGATTTTGTAAATAATATATCAGGCAAACTATTCAGTAAAAAGTTTAGCAAGACTATTGCCCCTATACTTAAACATCACGGATATTCAGAAACATCAGGGGCTATTACAGATGTAGGGCAACTTGCAGAAAATGGTATTGGCGTATGTGTTGCTAATATGAGTTGTGGGTACTATGCTCCACATTCAGATGAGGAGGTTGTAGAATTTGAACACGCAGATAACTGCAGACAAATGATGGAGAAACTTATATCTGAATTAGGCTGTAATAAGTTTGAGTATAGATTTACACATAGTTATGGCAATTATAATTACAATAGCAAATGGGGAGATTGGAGTGGAGCAGACGAGGACTTTTGGTACGGAAAGGATGTTGAGGTTATAAATGATGATGAGGGCAATCAGACTTGTTATTACTGTGGATGCAAAACGCTAAAAGAAAGTTCGTTTGAGGGCTATAAGTTCTGTCCTGATTGTAATAGTGATATACTTTCTGCAGAGAATTATGAGGAAAAAGCGTGGAATGATTCTTTTTTAGATGATGAGGATTATGAGGATATATCAGATAGTTATGATGGCTCAACAAAGCACAAGCAGATAGTAAACCAATACTTAATTGATTATAACAAAAACAAATAATTATGGATAAAATAAACTTTATGAAAATGTTTCTTAAGATGGGAACATTAGCAAATCAAGATGATAAACAGGCACTAGCATTTCAGGAGAGAATAGTGTTTGCTACAGAGGGGGTAATCAAACCTGATGATTGGGATGAACTACCTTTTGAGGAAAGAAAAAAAAGAATGGACAAACTACTAAAACAAATATAATTATGACTGAAAAAGAAAAAATAAAAATGCATCATATGTTAAAAATATTTCCAAAGAAAATAGATTGGTATAATTATTTTGTAAGTTACATATTTGATTCAGACAACAAAAAATACAATGAAGCGTGTGATTACGCTAATAAAAAACAAAAAGAAAATAAATAGATATGGCAAAAAGATTTACAGACACAGACAAATGGAAAAAAGGTTTTATAAGAAACCTACCTGCAAAGTTTAAACTATTATGGCTATACATATTAGATGATTGCAACCACGCAGGAATATGGGACACAGATTTTGAGGTTGCTTCAATTAGAATAGGCAGTAAGATAAGCGAGAAAGAGGCTTGTAAGGTGTTCGCAGAGCAGATAAAGATATTTGATAAGGGTAATAAATGGTTTATACCAAAGTTTATTGACTTTCAATATGGAACGCTTAATGAAAATTCAAGACCTCATCAGGCAGTAATTAAACTGCTAGACAAATATGATGTTTATAACATAGAAGGTATAAGCCCTGTAGATGTTGCAGGTTTTGAGGGCGAGATAAGAAACCCTGTCAAAGTTAAAAGGTTTAAAAAGCCTACTGTAAATGAAGTAGAAGTTTATTGTACCGAAAGAAACAATAGGGTTGATAGTTTAAAGTTTTTTGATTTTTACCAAAGCAATGGTTGGAAGGTTGGAAAAAACTCTATGAAAGATTGGAAGGCTGCAGTTAGAAATTGGGAAAGAAATGCTCCTAAAGACAAAACTAATAGAAAGATATTAGACAATAAAGATTATACAACATTTTAATATGAGAACACTACAAGAAACATTAAAGAACGCTACACATATAAAGGTAAGAGGTTATAAGCGATATAGTTTTGGAACTTATGAGGAGTGCCTAGCATTATTTAAAGAGGCTTTTTTATTAGTAGACCAAACCGTTACAGAGTATAAGCACTTGCCTGAATACGATACTGTTGCAAGTTGGCTTTCTGACACTCAAGGTAAGGGGTTGTTTTTAATTGGAAATTGTGGTAGAGGTAAGTCTGTTATAATCACAGGAGTTCTACCTTTGATTTTTAACGCTAAAAAAGGTAAAATTTTAAAACCTATCGCAGCAAGAAAACTACATACAGTTAAAGAGTTTGTTTCTCCCTACATAGTTATAGATGATATAGGCACAGAGGAAATAGTGAATGATTATGGAACTAAAATAGACGCTGTAGAGAACGCTATTTTTGAGGCAGAGGATGATTTAAAAACACTTTTATTAACATCTAATCTTGATGCTAGTGCCATTAAAGAAAGATATGGAGAAAGAATATATGACAGGATTAAAAGGCTTTGTTTGGTTGTGTTTTTTAAGGGAGAAAGTTTAAGAAAATGATGATATTAACAGGCATATGGTTAATAATTATTATAATATGTATATTAGAAGCCATTTTTTGTACTACATTTGCTGATGATGAAATTGAATAAAAGATAATAAAATGATGACATTTGTAATAATATTTATAGTTTTTTGTTTAGTGCTAGAGATAAAGCCTATTAAAAAATTCTTAAGAGGGCAAGACCCCAACGAAAAACTGAAGGATAATATTGAAAAACAGGAAAAGAAAGAGAAACACATAACAAGGACAGGAGGGCTGCATAGCGATTATAAATACAAAGAAAATGATAAGAAGTAAAATACCACATTATTACATTGGAAGCAATGGTTATGAAGCAAGAAAGGTTGTTTCAGGATTTGATTTATCCTACAATATAGGAACTGCTGTTACTTATTTGTTAAGAGCAGAAAAGAAACACGCAAAACCTACAGAGTGCATTAAAAAAGCAATAGCACATTTAGAGTTTGAGTTAGAAAAAATAGATGAACTAAAAAATAAAGATGCCTAGCCCTATATTTAGGGTTATTGTAGAGTATGGCTACAGGGCTAAAGGCTCGGTAAGGGCTTATAAATATGGAAAAATAGATACATTTGTATTAACAAATGATGTTGAACTAATAAAAAAAGACAAGACATTGAACGAAAGAATTAAAAGACAATGCAAGTCAAGAAAGAAAGATATTGAAATAACATTTAGAAATATCTATGTTGAGGGTCAATATGGATTCACAAGTTATTAATTAAAAAAAGATTATGGAAACTATTTTATTTATTTTTGTTACTTTGTATGCAATTTATTTAAACTTAAGAATCAAATCATTGCAAGATGAGATGTTTGATTTAGAGTTAGGTTTAATAGAGTTAGATACAAAACTAAACGATAAGGCTAAAGAATTAGATAAAGATATTAAAGCCTGTCTTAAAACTAAACTCATTGAAAGACCAAGAAGCAGAAGTACAAAAAGGAGTCGTAAAGTATCTAAAGATTAGATACCCAAAGGCTAGATACTGTGCTAGTTTAGGAGGCATTAGAACCTCATATAAACAGGCAGTAAAAGCAAAGGCTACAGGATATGTAAAAGGATTTCCTGACTTACAAATCTGTGTCCCTATGGAGAGGGGGGCAGGTAAGGAGGGGGG
>TARA_R100001443_G_scaffold9577_1_pt1 | contig 32819 bp, 34 predicted proteins | sample TARA_R100001443 | Tara Oceans TARA_R100001443 (sample SAMEA2622142) | marine metagenome | biome: marine biome (ENVO:00000447); feature: deep chlorophyll maximum layer (ENVO:xxxxxxxx); material: "saline water (ENVO:00002010), including plankton (ENVO:xxxxxxxx)" | depth 50 m
AACATCTATAAAAAATCAAGAAAAAAGAGGTTAGTTATATGACCTATGAGAGCGGGGCTTGGGTTTATAATGCAGAAGAGGATGAAACACTAGAAAAGGGTGACGCTATGAGTAAGGCTTGGTTTAGTTTGTTGAAATCAAGTTTATCTTTCCGAGGAGACATAATGGAACATTTACCTGTTGAATTAAATTATGATAATCTTCAACAATATGTACAAAATAATCCTAATGCCACAATGGGTGATTTAATGACACCTTATTTAACTGGTGAATTAACTAACCCCACTTCTGAAATTCAAACAAATCCTCCTTCATACCAAGGAGGGGAGTTACCTTTCCCTTTATCTCAAGAGGACACTACTAATTTTGTAAGTAATTTTCAAGAAGATGATGGTTATTCAGTACCCCTATCTTATTATACTCCTAGAAGAACCAATGAAGAAATGTATAATCAAAAATTATTATCTAATCTTATGAGAACATTACATGGTAGGATAAGACAAGTGCCCGATGCCTTCGAGATGAGTCCACCGAGAACAGGTCATAAAGGTCAAGTGGTTGATTTACCAAAGGGTAAAATGACTAGACATAATTTAAGACTTGAGCAATACATGAATACCCCTGTTAAAGTAAGACAGGCGCAAATGAATCCTGAACTTATTCAAGAAAGCAGACAAAGTGTACCTAATGTGATGGTTAAAATGATTAAAAAAGAAAGAGTTTCCCCTGAGGCTAAAAGACATAAACTAGAATACGATAAAAAATACGAGTCAACCCCTGAAAGAGTAAAGTATAGAGAAGAGTTGAATCGAGAAAGAAGAAGAAGGGGAATGTATGGAGACCACTCGGGTAAAGATATCAGTCACACTGAAGGTGGTAAACTAACAGTTGAGTCTGAACATGAAAATAGAGCGAGGCATTTCAAAGACAAAGGAACACTTAGACAGATAGCAAAAGGGATGAAAGAAGATATCGAATTACTTCAAAATTTACTAAGTGGTCCTATGGATGAACAAGATGAAAAAATAGTCAATGCACTAGAGAGAAAGATAAAAGAGGAAGATGAAGAGGAAGAAGAGCCATATATCGCTCATGAATTTTTCATATAGTTGTAAAGATTGTAAGTATAATAGTATGTACAATATACTATTTTGTATAATAATATAAATAATTAAAACTATACAATTAATTAACTTAACAATATAAATTTTATATTCTCATCCCTTTCCTCCTTGTCCATGCTGATACATGAAGTCGGACCTAGAGATGGATTACAAGGTCATTCTATCAAACTATCAGTAGAAGAAAGAGTTGATTTAATCAGACAATTAAACGATGCTGGTATAAATCACATAGAATTTGGTGCTTTTGTTCATCCCAAAAGAGTACCTAATATGGCTGATTCAGATAAAGTGTATCAACAATTAAACGAACTATCTTGTGAATTCTCTGTTTTAATACCCAATAAACACGGTTTTGAAAAAGCAAAAGAACTTGGTATAAAGAAGGTTAATATATTTTTCTCTTGCTCTAATGAATTCAATCAAAGAAACCTTGGTAAAAACATGGAAGAGATTATTGATGAATTCAAAGAAATGTTAAAAGACACTCCGAAAGAAAATGTTAGAGTTTATATTTCTACTATCTTCGGTTGTCCTTATTTGGGTATACCGAGTAATGATATGGTGATTAATGCTGTAGAACAGGCTAGTCGATTAGGAGATACTATTGTTCTTTGTGATACCATCGGCTCTGCTGACATCAATACTTTAGCCAAAATTTTAGATTTAGTTAAAGATTATAATATCAGTTTACATTTACATGGTGAAGATTTATTGGATAAAGTCGAGATAGCCTACGAAAAAGGAGTGAGAGAGTTTGATTCTAGTATTCACGGGTTAGGTGGTTGTCCTTTTATGCCTAACACCAAAGGTAACTTGTCTACCGAAAATCTAGTAGATTGGGCACATAAACGTGGTATAGAAACCAATATTGATATAAATAAGTTGAAAAATATCTCTATACCTTTCTGAGCATAACCTTTATGTTGACCTCTCTAGTGGACACATCAGTGGTCCTAATGGAAGGTCAAGAACAACACGATGCAGAAATAAGATTAATGGGATTAATATTAGCACAAAGTGCTCTAGTGGGAGTAGCCATTGGAGTATTTGATGCCGATATATGGTTAATAAATGACACACCTTGGTTAAATGGTTTTACATACGCCATGGCTGCTTTTTTTGTACAAGGAATAGCATATTATGTGTTTAAAATGTTTTTCGAACAAGGAATGCAAGAAAGAGTTAGAACGACTAACTTGGATAGAAACCGCCAATATCAATACAGAATCATGCAAGAAAATTTTGATAAAAGGAGAGGTGAAATGGAATTAAGGATGAAAGAGGCTCAATTAGAACAAGAATTGAGATGGATGGAACAAAACCCCGGTCAAATGCCTCCTTCTTGGGGAGTATCAGGTGGCCCTCCTTCTTTAGTTTCTCAATATTATAACGAACCTCCCAACTTACCTTCTCATTCTGCTAATATAAGACAACCTCTATCTCTAGGCGTAGAAGAAAATACTCGTTTAAAAAAAGATGGAACTATAGATAAAAGATATAATAAAAAAACATCCTCTCCTGATAATACAGGGGAGTGAGTGTAATGGGTCGTATTTTTAAAACACCTTCTGATAATGCCACAGAAGGAACACTTAGAGCCATACATCTAGCCAACACTGTAGACACTACATATGAAAGAACTTGGGGTTGGTTTAAAGCAATTGTGTTTTCTATTATATCCACATTAATAATTAGTGGTTATGAGTTTCATAATCAAGATTTTAGTTTATATGAAAATACTGTAAACTGGGTAATTAAAAAGTTAGAGGGTTTAATTGATTGGTTAATTTGGTGGAATTAGAACATGGTAGAACCAGCAAGTACTGCTCTCGTTGGAGCAGCGATGTGGGGACAGCATTTATTCAATTCCTACAAGCCCCGTAAAGTAGGTGTTTATGGGGCACCCATGGTTGGTAAAACTACACTGGATAGATATATGACTACACCGGGTGAAATGGAAGATATACCCGAAGAAGATAGAACCACTCATTCTCGTATTCTAAAAATAGGTAAGTATAAAATGCCTAAACCCACTAGAAAGCGTGTTAGTTGGAGAGGGGAAAAAAGAGTTGTATATTCTGCTGATTTAGGCGGTCAAGAAAGATTTTGGAATCTTTGGATAGAAGATATGGTGACTAGAGGAGTTGAGGCGGTGGTTTACGTATTTGATGATAGAGCGTTTAAAGGTGGAGACTCAGGTGTACAACAACTTGCTGGATTTCGTTATTTAGTGGATTGCCTCATAAATAGAAATTATCGTTATCGTTCTATGTGGTCTAGGTTTAAAGGTAGAAAATACAGACCTAGAATTGTAATGTTGATTGCTAATAAGGCGGATAGATTCTTTGATGAAACCGCATCTAAATTATGGCATGATGGTAGAATAGGAGAGCATAAAATTTTCGACCCCTTCAGGGATGACCTCATAAGATTACAAAAAGCGGGCATTCCCACAAAACGCTCTTTTATGGCTACACGCATAGGATGGAACGTAGAACAATGCATGTTAGACCTCTTGACCACATGAATGACCTTAACAATAACCTTTTGAATAAAATATATGTGGGATAGACATGGGCACAAAGAATACATCCACTGTTTTAGTATCTACAGGTGGAGGTAGTCGTAGCCTTAGAACTACAATTCCTATGTGGATTGTAGACCATTATAATTTAGATGCGGGAGATAAAGTTTCTTGGAAATTTAAAGTGGAAAACGGTGATATGGTAGTAATGCTTAGACCCGTACAAGGAGATGAAAAGAAATGATGATGTTTCAACCTACTGCCTCACAACCGTTATACACGGTAAACGAGGCACACATAACCAATCTTGCATCACAAGGTAATCAACAACTTACCCATGCTGCGTTACAAGAAATGATGGCGGCACAACAAGGAATGCAGGATTTAGCCGCTACTCAAAATATAGATGTACCTAAAGTAAATTTTTACCCAAGCACCCATCCTGACCCAAGAAAAGCCCGTAAAAGAGATATTAAACAGGCATACAAACTTTTACAACCAGCGAAACGCTCAATATTTAATCCTTTAAGGTGGTTATTTGGTAGAAAATATCGTTATAATAAAGACACTGGAACTTGTGTTGTAGATGGTGCTAATGTTGCTGAACTTATTAAACATGATAATCTTTACATGAGAATCAGTGATGAAGAAACTGGCCGCTCTTTATGGGAAATGTATTGGGAAAACCCTGTTACTGGTCAACCCGAGGCTTTTATCGCTCGTGATAAAGTTACAAGTGGTAAAAAAATGAGAGGAACATATTGTCCTGAACATCTTCACTTGTATCATTTATTATGTAAATGGGAAGCAGAGGAAGACAAACAAAATGAAATGAATCCAAGTCGTCTTCGTGACAAAGTAAAACGTGGAGTTTCAATAGTCACTGTGCCAGTCGCATCTTTCAAGAAAAAAGACCCTACCCCTGAAATGCTAAAAAAGTATGAGCCTTTTTTCGCTGAGTTAGAAAGAGATGCTGGAAAAACAAAGGGTATCAATGTTTTACATTATGCTAACCCCTTAACTGGTCAAAATGATGTTACGATGGTTGTATTTGATTTGCGTATATTTCAACAAGAATTAATGCAAATGAATCAACCCACACAGGCTTTTGAAGATTTACTCGCACAAGAATCATTAAAAATACAACGTAACCAGCAAAACATTGATGGGGAGGGCCTTCGTCCGGGAATGTGATACGTATGTTCGGTTTTAATAAATCTCAACAAAATAATGGTGCATTGAATCTTTCAATGAGTGGTGCTCCTACAAATAATCAATATGGAAATAATTTAGGGGTAGGTTTAGCATCAGCGCAATTTATACCCCAACAACAACAACCTAATCCTTTTATGGGCGGCATGATGGGAGGAATGGGAATGAACCAACAACAGCAAATGATGATGCAGAACGGGCAAATAGCGCCTCCGTCTGAAATGGAAATCATGGCATCTCTTTTACAATCACAAAATCCTATACATCGTTTTATAGCAGAAGGTGGTCTTGGCTCAATTATAGATTTAGTCGCTACCGCTACTAGTTTAAGTTTAATTAATATTTTAAAGAATGCAACTTTTGTTATGAATGAAGATGAAGGTGCTATGAAACTAGACGCTACCTCTTTACCCACAGAATTACAAACTTTGAGTGCGGAAAACGTTAGTATGATATTAACTAATATGGTGGCGCAAAGTCAACAAAGTGTTCAACAAGCCGAAATGCAAAGACAGCAAATCATGGCTATGGCTCAACAATCAATGATGGGTGGTGCTTTGTCTGCTGCTTTACAAGACGAAGGGATGATGAATAAAGTGGGCGGAGGAATTGGTAGTGTCGCTCGTGGATTAATAGGACTACCGACTAATAAGTGAAAGTGATAATATGATGAGACAACCAACGGACCCTATGAACAATGCATTACGTGGATTTAGTGTAGCGAGCGTAAATATGTTTGCGCCAAAAAGGTCAGTAATCACTGACATGATTATGGTGCAATTTCTGAGCATTATAGTTACTTTATTTTTCATACTAGTTTTCAAAGGCTCTCAATTGAGTACAAACGAAGTAAGTATATTTTTAATCGGAATTTTCGCATCCATCGTCATGTTGGGTGGGATTTACACTCGAATCTCTAAGTGACCATTTACCAAGAGGACAAACAGAAGATGGTAAGGCTGCTTTTATTTTCATGAAACACCCACAAACTCTACACATATTAGTAGACCTCATTAGATAAATACAATCATTACATGTTTTCAATCTATTTTTGTATTGACTCTCCGTTACTCTACTTTTGTTAATTATGTCTTTAGTTGCTTTCTTAACCTCTTTTATTTTGGTAGATATATTTTGCCGTGGAACTCGCTTCATTCTACGGAACATATAATACGCAACAAGTTTATACAGTTAGAGTTATCTGTGATGTTGCTTTAAGCGTGCACAATGGGAGAAGATAATAGAGTCACCAAAAGGTCTTGTCCTTTCTGTCAGCACCCTAGTAGAGATGATTTAGAAGAGGCTTTATTAAACGGTACTATGTCTCCTAAAGAATTAGATAAAGAAATGGGTTGGAGGTTAAATACTTCTGACAGGCATTTTAGAAACCATATGGGTCAGTATCATATGGCTGCTAATCCACAGTGTAAAATTTGCACTCATCCGCAAAGAGCAGAGTTTGAAACTAGATATTTTCAAGATGGTAGTGAGTCCGAAAATATAGCAAAAGAGTTAGAACTCGCTGAGACCACTGTGTACCATCATATGAAAAACCATTTTCAACCCCTAGTGCAACGCAGTGCTATAGCGGAGACCAGTCTCGCCGTTGGAGGAGAATTAAATGTACTTCGAAATAATGTCGAAAAACTCAACGACAAGTTGTCCGAATTGCTCCATGATGGGAGTATACACGAAGACGGTTTCGTCAAAGATGCAGTGTCTTTGCACAAAGAAGTCAGAGAGTCAATAAAAGATTTAATTAAAATGCAAGAAAATTGGGGAGCAACGAGTGAAAATGGCGAAATTCATAACACAATCAACATTCTTAAAGTTGAGTTGGGTAAAGAAAGTCCTGATACATGGGCGAGAATTCGTAGCCAATTGATAGACCAAGCAGGTGATATGTAATGTTAGCAGTGCCAGTTCCTGACCTATTACAAGTAACCCATCCGGGTTATCGTTATGTAAATTTAGGTAGGATAATGACTGAGAGAGATGTTCCTACTTTCCTCGATTATTGTATTAAATTAACAGAAAGGTTCGAACACTACGGTGACATAAATGTCACGCCTATAGATTTGTTTCCTGCTATGATAAAATCTTTTGATACTGTGTACAATAATGATGAGCCTCAAGATTTCTTCCCTGCTGTTAAATTATTAAACGGTTTACTAGAAGAATATGATTTAGTGGTTGATAATATGCAGCGTGCGTTTTTAAATAACCCTAGAGTCAGCAATTTCTATAGAGACGTAGCATCAACGCTAAGATGTATATTCGAAAATATTATGGTGAGTGGTATAGATGACTGAGGGAATGATGGGGAGGGGTTCTGATACTAGAATCTATAATCCGAGGTCGGAGTCCTCTTACATGTTTCGTAATAATCACGAAGAAGATACATACGGACCTGAAGATGGTTATAATAAAGATAAAAGAATGGATAAAAAACAAGCCAAAAAAGAAAAAGAAGAAAAGGCTCACAAAAAAATCAAACATATCAAAATCAAACCTCATCATATAGCCCCTTCAACTACTACTGAAGAAGAAGAAATGAACGAAGATGATTCAGACAAAAGAGACGCTGAAAGAGAAATAACAGCGCAAACTGGTTCACCTGATATAGGTGGCTTTCTCACAAGTCTTGCTAATCAAGCAAAAGGCCCCGGTGCTGCTGGTGGACAAATGATGCAGATGTCCGAGCCAATGGAAAATGCTTGGTCTGATTTATTAAAAAGACAAAAAAGAGCGTGGGAAACATCCACTAAACCTTTCAAACAACCTAAAGGTGGTTTCGGTAATGAAGCACAGCAAAGTAATAGAAGGGCAAAATATGTAAGAAGAGAAAATCCAACTGGACCGATGGCCTTCGGTGATGATACATCTGTTGAATATTCACATAGAGGTCTTGCTGTAAAACAACCTATGAGTCAAGCAGACATGCGTAGATATAAAAGACAACTTGCTCAAATAAAACAGCGTAAAAAACATCTTGGTAATATAAGAGTTGCTGGTCCTAGACTTAGAACTCGCTCTGACCAATATTCTGCCCCAATGGGTGCTCCTAGTTTAACACCTAGAAAACCACGTTTACATCCAGTTCGTGCTCCACCAATTGTTCCTCCTAAGATGAGAACACCATCTTTGACTCGTCCTAAAATGCCTAGTATGGTAACTATGAGTGAGGATTCATTACCTGAGGATTCATTATTGAAAGCGGCTAATAAATATCAATTGGCTGAATTAAGAAACATAATGCGTGAAATGCGTAATCTGTTAAGAGATAAAAGGAATGAAAAGAAGAAGATGGCTGAAAAAGATGTTTCAGGCGGAGCGTCTTCTTTACCTAAGCACAACACTGGTCCTTCAGATAAAACTACCAAACCAACGGGTCCAACTGAAAGTGAAGATGCACGTAACTTTGCATTCAAACCCAGTCATGTGCGAGGTGGAACGGCTTGAGTTACATTTTTGTAAAAAGTAATCCAATTATTTTAAAGGGTCACGGCGTGGTCGGTTGGCACGCTCAACCCGGTCAAGAATTACAAAGTACAATGTATTCATCATTTCCACCTGAAGCGGTAGGCGCAGGTGTTAATCCTAAAACTGGTGGTAAAATTGACGCACCTGCATATGCTCATGGTGGGACAGCAGACCCACATCCATCAGGACACGCAGGTGTTGGTAATTTAATCCCCGGTAAATTCAAAATAGGAAGGCACGGTGAATTGGCTTACAACACAGGAATGAATAACGATGGAACAGAAAGAAATCATTATCATGGAATGGATGGCGTGATTAAAGATTTAGGAGATGCATTAGATAGAGCAGGTATTCTTGGTAAACATAGTAGTAGTTTGGGTATAAGGTTAAATCCAATTGACATACTTAATATGGCTATTGATGAAACAAATAAGGCTAGAAAAAATGCTGGTAAATCTGATATGTTACCTCATATTGAAAGTGATGAATGGAGAACAAATCATGTTAGTTCCTTTAAAGGAAAAAACTCAATAAATCAAAATGTAAGAGATAACGAGGATAAACTCATAACTCAATTCACAAATAGTAATCCTCAGACATTGGGTACATTTATAGAATCTTATTCAAATCCTATTCACTTGGCTCTAAGAAATATGTTGTTAAATAAATTAGGAGGAGAATTCGGTCAAGAAAATATAGATGCTATATTTGGAAGTAAAGGGTATATACATGACAAATGGGCTACAATCGATTCACATCCTAGTAGAGTACAACTTTCACCTAATGTGATGAGACTTTCAGGAACAGGTGGAGACCAATTACAACAGGGAAATTTACCTGATAGTTTTATGGAAACAGTTCCCGAAGGATATAGTACTGGTGCTATTCCTATTGATATATTTTCTTATGAAATAGCACATCACTTGCCTGATATATTTCATTTACATGGTAATAAAACAACAAATGCGGGCACACAAAAAGCAAAAAATTTATTCAGAAATGCTATTAATTCTTTGAAACAAAAAGGTATATCTGAAAATTTTGGAAAAATAACTTTACCTGTTCGTACTGCAACAGGTGATTATCAAGAAAGGTCACTTGATGAATTAATGCACGAGCCTACTGGTTATTTAGACGATTTAATGGAGGATTTAAGACAAACTGATGGATTTAAGGTATTATTTAGTCGTTTGAGAAAAAACCAAAGGGGTGAAAAAACAATTCAACATTTAATTGACCATTTTGATTCAAATGCAACTCTTAATCATGATGGTTTCATAAATCATCTTAAAGGGGGTAAAGGTAATCCAAATTATCAAAAAACATTAACTTCAGAAGGTGTTCACCCTAGAGCAAAATCAATTTATGCTTTAGCCAATGTATCGGGACACTCTGAAAAGGGTCCGAGTAATCTAAGACATTATGAACCTGAAGACCCATCTTTGTATGCTCAATTAGGTTACAATGTCGATTCTTTGGATACTGTGGATAGTAGAAGAAAGGGTTTAGAGGGTATAGCGGATATAATTGCTGGCTCTCACGAAGGTATGAAAGTTAAAAGAGATTTGATACATCCTGATGAAATGCCTACTCAACACTTAGCGAGTAGAAAGGTTACAGACATGGGTTTGTTTGAAAATAAACCAAATCTTCCACCACATGTATCATACGCTACTGATTTCGAGGCCCCACCGCCACCGACTGAGGCTCAAGCGCAAAAAGTGCCACCGGGTCCACCTCCAAAAATAGACCCTCCTATGCCTACGGCACAACCGGGAGTCAAGGTTGCACCACCTATTACACCAATGGCTGCACCAGCACCTGCACCTAGTGTACCCCCACAAGTTCAATTTCCATTACAACAAAGTCCTGAGTTAGTGGCTGCTAGAAGGCATTTAGGTCAAGCGTCACCTCAATCTTTCAGAAGTATAGCACAACAAGCAAATTTACCTGTAAGATTACAACCCGAAGGTCCTTTGAGTTTTGATGAACAAAGATATCAACAAGCCATGGGAGACCCCGGCCAAACATTTTTATCTCAATATATGAAGTCACAAGACAAAAATCTATCAATTACGGATAGAATTACTAAAGCCATGGAAGATATGCAAATGGACGATGCTTTTGCTGATGACACTGTAATGAAACATGCTTTACCAAGACCAGTAAATATTGCTGATGAATTTGGTATTAGACATCTTGCTAAAAGTGTAGACCTAACACCAGTTGATGTGAAAACAATCGCTCACTCAATGGGTGATTGGGAACGTATAGCAAAGAGATTAAATGTTTCTCCCACAGTCGTAAAGGTAATCAAAGTTAGTATTGGGGGTGTTTAATTGAGTTATGTAGGAGTGATTAAAAAACAAGAAGAGATTGTTGGTTATCAAACTATTGGGGACACAGGAGTTCAAGTTCCAATAAGGTTTGGTTCGAGCAATAAATTTTTTGATAGTAGACCTTTAGGTGAGATAGACGAAGATTTAGCAAGAAGAAGCACTGTTCAAAGCACTATATCGGGTGAACCTGCTCGTGGATTTAAAGAGGCTAAATTTAAACCTCGTAGCATGGAAGAGGCAGCGGCTTTTGGTGTAACACCCACTGTAGGTGCAGAATTACCTCGTGGTGTTACTCGTGAACAAATTTATAATCTTGCTCGTAAATACGGCGGGGGTTTAGGTAGAGCAGCAGATATAGCATCTAAATTATATGGAACAGTAAGAGGTTTAACTGCTTTACAAAGAGCAACCGCTAGTGGTACTGATGCTTTTTCTGCTTTAGGTACTGCTGGTTTACAAGGTTATACTGCTGCACAAACTCTTGCTCCTGTTGCGGTAAAAACAGGTACTGGTATAGGTAGTCGATTTGGTAGAGATGTTGCTTTAGCGGGGGCGGAGCCCGAGGCTAAGCCACAACCCACAATAGCGGAACCTATGGCACAACCCACAATAGAGCAACCTACATCCGCACCTATGCCTTTTTCACCACCAACAATAGAAATGCAACAAGAGATGTTAAGACAAGCACTTGAAAATCAAGCCAAATGGAATGAAGAAAATACAATTCAATATACTAGTGATGGAAGACCTTTGTTTGGTAAAGTAAATCCTTATAACGAACAAGTTCAAGCGAGAATGTATAAACCACAAGGCGGTTTTTCAGATGCTTTTCTTGGTGTAAATAACCCTCCTCCACCACCTACTATACCCACTGGCCCTGCTACTCCTCCTCCTAATCTGAATCGATTAGAGGAAAAAACAGCAGCAGTATTAGGAAGCGCTATTGGACCTCAACCTAATATTAATAATCAACCACCTAAACAATCTATGACTAATATTGATGATGATGATAATGAGGCAATAAATCAATTTAAACAGACGAATCAACATGTAATCCAAGGTGGTTAATATGCAAGATAAACAGCAAATGCAGGAACTTCTCATAGAGATGGACACTAAAATGTCCGAGCGTTCTTTCAAGTATTTCTTTGAAACTGTATTGGGTTTTCATTATTCTGACCATCATAAAAAATGGGATGAAGGTTTAACAAATGAAAGATATTATTGTGTTAAAGCATCTCGTGACCACGGTAAGTCTACATTATTTATGTCGTATGCATTATGGATTGCTGCTTTTAATCCGAAAACACACATCATGATTTTCAGTCACAGTCTTGAACAGACACTAGAACATATGCGTTTTATTCGTAACTGTATAGATATGGCTCCTTGTTTAAGACATCTAAAACCCACAGGAGGAAAACCTTGGGCTAAATCATATTTTGAATTTACAAATGGTAGTCGTATGATGGCTAAATCGGTAGGTGGGGCTACTCGTGGTTTCCATCCCGATGTAGTAGTATGTGACGATATTCTTTGGGGTAATACATCTTCTGAATTACAAAGAGCAGCAGATTGGTTTTATGCTGTTTTATTACCAGTACTCCACCACACAGCAAGATTGATGATGGTAGGAACTCCGTTTTCTTATAATGATTTATACGCAGAACTTGAACAAAAAGATGCTTTTCTTGTTGAAACATATCCTGCTATAAACGACAAAGGTGAAGCGTTGTGGCCTGAGCGTTGGGACTTAGAAGCACTAGACCAAAGACGAAATGCTATGCCAGCCATACAATTTGCTCGTGAATATTTATGTGAACCAATTCATGATGTAGCGAGTATGTTTCCTATGAATGTTCTTGAAAATGCAAGAGATAAAGATTTAGTTTTACTAGATAGGGCTGAAACAGAATTCGATGAAGAAGGTGAACCAGCGGGAGTATTTGGTCATCATTTCATAGGATGGGATACTGCTATTGCATCTGATAAAAATGCTGACTTTACTGCGATGACAGTTCTTCGTACTCCTCCTGATGATGATGTTAAACAAATTATAGGGATAGTGCATGAAAGAGGTATGTCTTCAATGGCTCAGAAAAAGAAAATAATATTGTTAAATAATAGATTTCAACCCGATTTAATAGAATTAGAAGGTAATAATTTTCAAAGAATGTTTGCGATGGAACTTCAAGATATTAGACAAGATATTCCAATTAGAACATTTATGACCACACGCACTCGAAAGGAAAGCCTCTTTATGAGTTTACTCATGGCCTTCGAGCAGGGGCAAATCAAAACTCCGTATGGAGATGAGAGGAGCCGTGAGTTTACACATAAGTTAGAAATGGAGTTAAACAGATTCGGAATGCAAAAAAATGGAAGGTTGGAAAGCGTGGGAACTCATGATGACTTGGCTATGTCTTTGGCGCTTGCTAATTGGGGTACAAAAGAGTTTAGAGGGTCTGTTATGTTACTAGATGATTATTTACCGGGTTTCGATGGATGGATATCGGGAACGGGCAAAGGCGGAGGATGGATGATACCATGAAAGAAAAAAAACTAGGCGGAAAGAAACACGGAATGGTGTTAATAATATCAGTTGGAAAGAAAGGTGGAAAAACTCCAACTAAAGTTTCTGACCCTGATACTAAAAAGAAAGCAAGCGTAGAAGATTTGTTACAAGAATCTGAAAGTATGAGAGGAGCAGGAGACTCTGTTAATGCACGTAGATTTGCCGATGTAGCATCTGCTATGCAAAGAGGGCCAGCATACGAGCAATCCGTAATTGATAGATACGGAACAGCGGCATCAAATATTTTAACACCCGAGGGCAAAGGTGAATATGCAAATTTATTGTATGATGAAGGAAGACAGTCTCCTGATTACATTGAGGCCAAGCGATTCCCTTCTAAGTTTAGTGCTAATGTTGGTGGAAGTGACCAACGTAGAGCATTTCTTCAAGCATTGAATGCATTACATCATGGAAAACAAAAAGTTGCTCAATTTAATACTCGTGGGCAAGATATGCTTCGACAGTTAAGAGAAGAAGACCCCACAAGTTTCTTCCTTGATAAAAAGAGAAGGGGAAAAGTAAGAGTAGATAAGGGGTACTAATATGTGGGCCTCTGCTATTCTTGATGATGATTTTGAGATTGTCAAAGAGGATAGTGTATCTTTAGAAGAAGAGGAAGTGGTCAAATATCAATTTCCTATTAACGGTGATGGTTGGTTTGAAACAACTTTAGGTTGTTCCGCTGATGTCTTCGTTAAAAGATTTAGAAAAGCGAGAAGGCATAATAAAGATGATAAAAGTGAAATTGACAGTTTTATAAAAGATATTAGAGCAATTAAATCTTTAGAAACAGAAATGACTTTACATAATTTATCTTGGGGAAAAGACTTGCACGATGTTATGAAACAATTAGGTTTAAGCGATAAAAAACTCAAAAGTCTGAGAAAATTTGGAGATACTAGACAAATATCTTTACTTCAGGCGTGTAATTTGTGGAAGGATGCAGAACGTACCTTAAAGATGCTAGACCAACATGAAGATGTGTGGGGTAAAGAAGAGGAACAGGCTTGGGCTACTGCTATGGGTAATAGGTCTGCTGCTAGAAAAATGTGGTCTACTACATTAAATCAAATAGATAAACTCACTAAAGCGGAATTAAATTATTTAGAGTTTGTAGTGAACGAACTAAAACAAAAAGGTCCTATGAGACCATCTGACATGAGAGTAAATTTACATGATGCTGGTCTACTGAAAAAATCATTTACAGATAGAAAGTTAACTGCTCTTCTAAATATGTATGGTGAAGAATTAGATATCATCAAAGGTGCGGAAAGAGGTACATATGTTTTGATTTCTACTCAAGGATTAATCATGAAAGATGTTTGGGCTTACAGTGCTGGTTTTTTAGATGCTGATGGTTACATCACCATAACAGAAAGAGGAGAACCTCGGGCTGGTATGATTGCCACTGGTGCTAGAGGTAAAATTCATTGTGAAGATTTGTATAAACATTTAGAATGTGGTGTTTTACAATTAGATAATAAAGTATACAAGGAATCTCAAAGAAGTCAACATAGGCTTCAATTTTATTCAAAAAACGATTTAAGAAAACTATTGAATGGTGTATCACCTCATTTAAAAATGAAATCAATGCAAGCAAAATGTGTTTTAGCGTATTTAGATGAAAAAGACCCTGTGAGAAAACAAGAAATAAAAAGATTAGTAAGATTCGAAAATTGGAAAGATGATGCTAAGAAATCTCGTGAGTTATTAGAAGGGTGGGGTATTGACGAAGATACTATAGGTAAATATAGAGAGGGATTATAATGGCTGAAGACGATGCAGGGGAAAGTAGGATTAGTAGATTCTTATCAGCATTGGCTAGTCCATTTAGAAGAAGAACAACTCCACAGCCTCAAATGCCTTTGTATACCACTGGTATTCAAGAGCCTGTTTTAGCACAAGGTATTACATTACCAGCATTGTATGCAGTCACACATGAAAATTTAATCCTCAGAACTGTTACATCTAAATTAAACCAAGAAATATTTAGACGTGGTTATTATTGGGAAAAGAAATTCCGAAAAAAATGTGTTGAATGTGAAGAAGAGTTTCAACACGATGTAGAGGAGTGCCCTTCATGTGGTGGGGAAGTAAGAGAGCCCAAAGTAGACGATGTAATATATGGTAAGTGGTTATTAAATCAAGAAAATTCTATGGAACAATCCTTTTTACAAGTATTATATGAAATAGAAAGAGATTTGAACATTGTAGACGATGCTTTCTTAATATTAATCAAGGAGTATTATGTAGACGAAGAAACAGGAGAAATTCAATTTTATCGTATCAAGGAAATAGTTAGGGGAGACCCTATATTTATGCGTATTATTGCCGATAAACGTGGAGTTAGAGGTGGAAGATATCGAATCTGTAGATTACATAGAGACCAAGTGGCTTATCCCGGTCAAGATAACGCTTGTCCTACTTGTGGGGCAGAAATGGTAGATGCTCATTATGTTAATATGGCTGGTTCGGGTAAAAATCAATATTTCACAAAAGGAGAAGTTTTACATATTTCTAAATATAATCCAAGTAAATTGTATGGTAAAAGCCCCGTCAATACATTATGGAGACAAGCCATGACGTTAACTGCTATGGATAATTATATGTACACAGCATATCAAAAACGTAGAAGTCCCAAAGGTATAATTTCAGTAACCACTGATAATTTAGAATCAATGAAATCTTTTTGGAAGGGTGTTGATGAAAAACTTGAAAGAGACCCGCATTATATTCCTAAAGTTGGTATTGAAAGTCAAACTGGCCGTGGAGGAGTTAATTGGATTAAATTTATGGATACTCTCGAAGAAATGCAATATATCGCTGTTCGTGATGAAATAAGAAATAGAATAGCAGCATTCTTTGGTGTATCATCTATCTTTATGATTGATAATGGTAAATCGGGTGGGTTAAATAATGAAGGTTTACAAATTCTTGTGACCAATAGAGCGGTTGAGTTCGGACAGAAAGTTTACACTGAAGTTTTATTCCCTCGTCTTTTAAGAGAAATGGGTATTAGTGATTGGAAAATTACATTGTATCCAAACGAAGAAGAAGATGAAATTACAAGACTGCGCCGTGATGAAATGGAAGTTAACTTAGCACAAAGAATGCAAATGCTTGGGTATAAACCTGAATTAATGGAAGAAGGCGAAAGAGATGTCAGGTTTACTTACAAAAAAATAGATGAGCAAGCGCAACAACCACAAGCACAACCGCAAATGCCCATGAGAGGTGGTATGCCTATGGGAGGCGGTATGCCTCCGAATGCACCGGGTGGTAGAAGTGCAGTTCCACCGGGTATGGGTATGGGTATGGGAGCGATGCCTCCTTCGCAACCGGGCGGAGAAGGTCAAGGAATTAGAACTCCAAGAAGTCCAGCAAGGCCACAACAAAGAAGTACGGGTGGTATAGGTTCTCCTATTTCTAACGTTCAACAAAGAGGTTTGCCACCCACGATACCGCAACAAAATTCACAAGCATTGATGGATTCAAGAAGGTTACGAGGTGCGTAACTATAATTAGAGCGATATGCTTGGGAGTTATAAGGTGAGACAAATGGACTTACAAAAAATGCATCCTATGGCCCGTAAATTAGGGGTACATACAGAGGAATTTACAAAGGCATTAGAAAACGATGATGTCATGGTTGCACAGCAACATTTGAACGAAATTAAAAAGTTTGCAGAATTCCTTTCTGATGATATTTTTATTGCTATTAAAAAAGCAGAAGAACAAGTAACACATGCACATCAAAGTCATGTAAATGGTGTTGTATTACGAAAAATGAATGAAACTGGTGCTAAATTTGACTCTGCTCAAAGAGACCGTGTTTTACCCGGTGTCATCATTCCTGCTAGAACAGGCGGTGGAATGAGAAAACACAGTGGTACTTTTGGTCGTTATTCTAACTAGGTGATTCAATGAGTGAAGACACATCTGTTACGGAGCGTCTAATGAACACATTAATTTCAAAAATGGAATCTATGGATTCTGACTTACAAGTAATAAAAAATGAAAATCAAAAATTACGTTCTATGATTAACAACCCTGCTACTTTACTACGTAAAGCAGGATTCGTATCGGCGGTTACACCTCTCAGTGAAGATGTTTCTAACGATGCTTTTAGAGGAGAAGAGGACTTATTAATTAAAGGACAACCGAGTTATTCGAATGAAGAAATTCATCTTATGAGTTGGGAAGAAATACACGAAATGGCTGAACAAGCCAAATCCACAGAGGAGGTAAAAGCATGAAACCAATATCATCACCAATAAGTAAAGAAGCACTAGACCTAATGAACAAAGCACAATTTATGATTGAACGTATCGATACAATCGAAAAGAAATTAGAAATGGTTGAACACGAAGGAAAGCAAGTTCCCGCTTTCGCTGCTGATGGTAGGGGTAAAAAAGACTTGAAAGAAAAGGGAGAAGGTAGCAAGAAGTGCCCATCTTGTAAAGTAAACAAAATGCATTGTCACTGTGGTGGAAGAATAGAGAAGGCAAAAAAATGTCCTGAGTGTGGAGAAGGAATGAATAAAATGGGATGCATGAAAATGGGCTGTAAGATGTACAGTGGTAAAATGGAAAAAGCACAACCTGAATATACTACATCCTACAACACAAATCCTCAAGAAAATATGTTTGTAGTAGAATCAGGTGGACAAACAAGAAGTGCTTATTATACAACAAATCAACATTTATTAGATAGCCAAGACGTTGCTAATAAAGGTGCCTCGTCTTCATCTGTAAATTTACAAACTTTAGCATCACAAATGAATCCACACGAAGGTGGCGGTGCAGATAGGTTAGATGTAGAAGGTAAAATTAGTAAGTCAGATAATTCACCTTATTAGGGGTGAATAAAATGCGAGAAGATGCTATAGATGTCTATAAAAGACACAGGTATGATTTAATAAAATCTATTTACGATGGATTAGATTTTGAAAATAATGTAGCATATTATAACTTAGCATTAGAAAACCTAGAAAGACAAGGCTATGGTAATTTTGATAACACTTGGGAAGATTTAGTTTGTAAAGCAGTTTCTAAATCTAAAGCAGATTTTGAAGCAGGAGATGAATTACGAATTGCTCCTAATCAAGTATGGGATGGTAGAGGAATAGAAAGAAAAATACACGAAATGAGCGGTAGTAAACCTTCTTTTGAAAATGTAGAGGGTGGTCATTATAATGATGCTAATAATTGGCATGAATTACATGACCCTTTATTGATTAAAAATATAGTAACGGGTAGAACCGCTAGAGATGAAATGTTGTATAGTTTTTATTTACCCCGCTCACCGGGTGAAAAAAGTTTAGCGGAGGAATATGCTGAAATAGAAAAAAACCATGAAAATCATCATACCAATAAACAAAACCCTTTTTACACAGGTATATTTACAATTAATAAAGTAAAAAAATATCCTTACTCGGGTAAAATAGGTAAATCTTTACATGAAATATACAATCAACATTTTAACAATTGGAAAGAAAATCCTGATAACAAAGAACAAGTAGAAGAGATAAAAGAAAAATATTCAAACGAGGATATACAAGATTTAGAATTAAGAAAGGCACATTTTGACCACACCCGTATAAATGAATGGGAATCAGATGAAACTCATTTTCAAATCGACCCTTTAGAAACTCTCTCTGATAAAGAAAAAGTAGAATTAGCACTAGAGGGTGGTGGAGATTTTCCGCCTGAATATTATCAAAAAAAACCTGTTAAAAAGGGATTAGGCTTCGAAGACTATTTACACGGTTTAGAATTTAGAGACCCTAAAGAAAGATATGAAATTCATAAACACCTACATGAAAAAGGTAGTGATTCTAACGAGGCTCAGATTATTAAATTATCTAACGGAGAGCGTGTCAATATAGGTAGGATTAAAAACGATACAAAAATGAGGCTTCAAGCGATTAAGAATCATTATACAAGAGATGAAGGTAAACACGGCCCTAATATGAACACCACAGTTGAGGATATAGATAAAGATGTAGAAGGTGGGATGGATGCTCACACTCGGTATGTTTTAAAAGATGTTATAATGGAACACCCCGAGTATGCTAATTTATTAGGTAAAACTAATCAATTACTGGGATTTAAAGACCACAGTAAAAGAATTAAAAATTTGGAAGAGCAACTAAAAAGTAAATCATTATCCCCCAACGAGGAATATGACGCTGAAAAAGAATTAAGAGATTTAAAACAGGAACATGGCCTAGAACATTTACCTGCTATGGATAAAAGTTCAGTAAAAAAATACGGTGGACCTACGAGTTTTAGAGATAAAGATTCTGATAGTAATAATAATCAATTGAGTATAGATGATTTTAAAAGATTTTTAGGTTATGACTCTGAGACAAACGATGTATTGGGCGAACACGACTTATTCACTAATTTTAAAGAGCCTTTATTGAGTCAAGAACATTTGAAAGAGATACTTGATTCTGCTAGTAAGAAAGCGGGCTCTTTGGGTATGGCTAAACCGATTAGAAATGCTCACAATCAAATATTCGGTGGTTCTAATGGACCTAAGGAAGAAGATATACCTGATGATGAAAAACATCTTTGGAGAATTAAAGACGGTCAAAGAGTTGGTTTAGGAGAGGCTTTCGAAAATGCTCATCATTTTTTAGGGGGGCATGGTAGAAATTGGGCTAATGGTTTAAAAAATTGGCATGATACTTTACCTAAAAATAAAGATGGTTTTAGTATTCTAGGTAGAGTTAACGCCGATGACCCAAGAGGGATGTTTGAAGGTAACCCCGAAACAATTGGTTTGTTCGGACACGTAATACCCGAAGAACAAACAAAAGGTGATATTCTAAGATATTCCAACCCTAAAAGTATAATATCTCAATATAATCACTCTAGTCCTGTAGATTTAGTAAATGGTAAAGCGACAGGTAGACCTCGAACTTTAAAGAACAACACAACACATGGTATGACCTCTAAATTCCCACGTTGGTCGAACAAGGTTGCTAACTGGGGTGATGGTGATTTTCAAAATTTTACTGGTGTCAAAGATAAAAGAGGAGCCGTACGGAGGGGTATTGATGGCAATACAGTTGGAACCTATTTCAGCACAAACCCTTTAACCGCAATAGGGAGTAAAGGAAGGCCACTTGCTAACACTGAAAATAAAGCAAGAATTGCTTTTAGAAGAATAACCACTCTTGGTAGACATCATCCTCCCCATAAACCATTTTCTAAAAAATATTTAAAATACAGTGATTATGATAAGCATCCCGATAATTTAGCACATGGGGATAGTGTCTTAGAATATAGATTAGGACAAGGTCATACTGCTGGTACAAAAGGAACTGCTGAAAGAAGTAAAAGGAGAGAGGTCGGATTTACTGATGCTGAAATAGAAAGAATGACAGTTTTAGACGAAATAATTAACAATGGTAAAAAGCCTGATACAGCCCTTCCTAGTGGTAACACAGTGGTGGGTGAAAAATTATCAGAAGAAGAATTAAAGAAATTCAAAGAAGAATTAGAATACCTTGAACAGAAAAAACAATTAAAAGAAATTCAATCTCTTCAACCCGATAGTGCTAAAGAACATCGAATGCAACGTGAAATCGAAAAGGCAGAAATTGCAGATTTAAATGCTATAACAGAAATGGCTAAACTACTAGCGCCTTTAGCATTAGAAAAAGACCCTGATGCTTTTAACCCCGATAATCCTCAAAAATTTAGTGATAATGTTGCTAGATTATTTTACGATGCTAACCGTGGATTGAAGATATTACCACATGATTATCATAAACTCACCACATATGGTTATAATGGTGATTATAAAGAAAGGGATAAAAGTATATCTGAAGGTTTAGAAGGCGTCAATCCTCATCACACATTACAAAAAGTGTTACAACACATGGGTGTAGAAATAGACCCCGATTCTGTTAGTAGTAATGAGGGTGTTGAAACCATTCTTTCTGCTCTTAATTTACCTAACGATAATATTCATATCAAGCATATCAGAGAATTAGCAGACAAATATTCTGATAGACCATTCAGAGTTTTAACTAATGCTCAAATTATGAGCACGGGGTTACCTATACATCCTAGACAAAATTTTTCTGAATATACCGAAATTGAAAATCATCATGAACATATAGATGGTTTATACGATAAATTTGATGAAAAGAGAAAAGAGCAGTTAGAAGGCATGGATGAGGATGAAAGAAGAAGATTCATGAACAGAAAAAGTAGCAAAGGTGGGTTTGCTCAAAGTAAATATTTCAAAGATATTTCTATGATTCCACATTTTTTACGTAATGCTGTTAAAAATCAGTTTGAGCCTTACGGTTTATCTTTTCATGGTTTTGACGAAAACACATTTGCTAGGGATAAAATAAAAGGCACAGGAGAAAAGGGTGAAATTAAAACACCTATTAAACAGGCAAAAGCGCACGCACACGGTATGGTTGTATTGAATCCTGATGCGGTTACTGAGACAGATAACGTTGTGATGGAAGGCTCGATGGTAAATAAACCCAAATTTATGGATAATGTACCAATAGGGCCCGCCAATAGAGCAGACTCTAGTGCCACCGTGGGGGCTTACTATAATGGTGGTATGATGAATACGGGATATGGTGGTAGAGTTCCCACTATAGGATTTGAATTCAGTGGGGGTAAACCAGTGGTGGGCACTCAACAGTTTGAGCAGTTTTTACATACTCCTTCTCAAGAACAAATGGAAGATGTATTTGGAAAAGACGCAGTAAATCAATTTTTATCATCAGGTTTCGAAGCACCCATAATTACAACTAATTATTATGGACCTGATGTTATGGGTGAATCTAGGCATGATATCGGAGTTGATAGTAGTACTGGAAGCATTTCAACTGACATATCAACTAGCGACCCCAGTGAAACATTAATGGTGATGATGAACCCTGATGCTTTGTTAAAAACAGATAAAACAAAGCCTCCACCTATATTACCTATGCATAGAATCTTTACAACAAAAGATTTTGAGTGCTTAAGAGGTTTTAGCGGAGGATGGGTGGTAACCCATTATTATGATGGTCAAAGAATGTTAATAGAAAAGAAAAGATACAAAATCTCTGCTCATGATGAAAACGGGAATGATGTATCTTTATCGGGCGAGGATATCAAACAACTAAAAGCACTATGTGAAAGAAATTATATCGTGGACGCTATCAAAACTAAAGATGAAATACATATTTTTGATATCATAGAATATGATGGTACAACGGTTGCTGATATGGCTACGTCTGAAAGGCTTAAAATTTTAAGGGGACAATTCGATAGTCATGAGCATGTATTAGTCCCCGGTCCACATAATACCCGTATTACAGACGAGGAAGGTTTAGATTTAATTGTTACAGATTTACAAAAAACATATCCTCAATTATTACTTAGAGATATTAAATCTACTTACATGAAAGGAGAAAGAAGACACCCTAAATGGTTCTTACTGAGAAAAAATAAAGATATATCTTTCATTATATTAGATGTTAGAGGTAAAGGACCTTACACTTATAGATTAGGAGCGGGACCCGTTGATGAAGATAATCTCGGAAACAGAGGTGTAGAATATGAAGATGATTTTTATCTTGATGTGGGTACTGTAAAAAGTCCTAAACCTTTCCAAGAGGGGGATATAATATCTGTATCTGTATCAGGTGTTAAAGAGAAAAAGAAAAATGGTCGAGTAATTTATGATGTTACTATGTCTAAAATTAAAGGAGAAAGTGATATTGAAAGTCCTGCTAGTTTAGAAACTTTAGGATTACTCGCTAAATCACACCCAGTCATACAAGTTCCTTACGACTTAGAAATAGATGGTAATAAACTTAAAATTTCATTTAATGAAATAGATGATGTTGTGTATAAAATGGACGAGGTACAATCGGGTACATGGATTCATTCTCCTCGTTCCGCTTTAGGCGATTTAAAGAAAAATAACTATTCTATGAGATTAGCAGAAAGTCTTAGACCCGTGTGGTCAACCGCTGTTGCTTTATTAAGAAAAGGAGTAACCAGTAAGCCACGCTCTATGGCAGAGGAAAAGAATAGAAAACAGTCAGAAGATAACTCAGCGGGTATCATAGACGCCGATGCCGAAGATAATGTTATGAAACCTAAAGATGAAGAGAAACTAAAAACTATGGTTAAGGCTTTAGAAAAAATAGTTGATTTATTCGATAGAGTTGAAAAAGAACAGATGTTCAATACCACAGGTGCCCGTGGGTTAGGTATAGATGTGGGGGCACAAATAGAGTCCCCTAGAGGCCCCACGGAACTCACCGCAGAACAAAGTATGCCTGACTGGGACATGTTAGACCGCCCAACCGAAGACCCCGAGAAAGAGTACCCTCATATGAAAAATAAGAAAAAGAAAGATAAAAATGCAGAGCAGTCTAGCGTTTAGGAATAAAAATAAAAGGAGAGTCAATGCCGCTTTATTAATATAGGTAAACAAGCGAACAGGTGACTAGTGTGCTTCGACAAACCAGTGCAGATAGCAATATCCAATTGCTTAAATCTAGTAATGACCTCATTGTCGCAGGATATGCCTCAGTGGAGTTAGTAGATAAACAAGGAGATATGATAACCCGCAAAGCGTTAAAAGAAGCATTCAAAAAATACATGGAGGAACCAAAATACCGAAACGTGCAACTAGCGCATTCAAATATACAAGTCGGTGAAGTGATTCCAAGTTATACAGATAGTGAAGGGAGGTTATGGAAGAGCGAAGTTGATGACGCAGGAATGTTTGTCGTTGTTAATCTTAGAACTGATATTGAAAAGGCTAGAGAAGTCGCAGCAGAAATCAGAAAAGGAAGTCTAAGAGGATTCAGCATAGGAGGACAAGCATTCAAGCGGGTAAGAAAAAGTGATGCAAAACACGGAGATTACCAAGAAATAAGCAAACTCGAACTTCACGAAATCACAATCTGCGAAAAAGGGATAAATCCCGAAGCAACATTTAGAATACTAAAAGAAGATAAAAAAAACAATAAGGTGAAAAAAATGACTGATGATGTAATGGAACAAATGACAGACGTATTAAGTCGTCTTGAAGGTCGATTAGACTCCATGGAAAAAGGAGAAATCCCCGAGGGCTTGAAAAGGCACCAAATGGATAAAAAGAAAGGCAAGAAAGAAGGCGAAGAAACAGAAACAACAGAAACAACAGACGATAAAATGGACAAAGGTGTTCATGCTATGGACGATGATAAAAAGAATAAAGATGACAAAAAGAAATCTGATGAATATTCTGACGTTATCACATCCGAATATCTTGACTGGATGGAAAACACTCTAAAAGGAGCAGGAGTAGACATAGATGGTGCAAGAAACCACTTTGATGACCTTGCTAAAGCAAATTTAGGGTCTTCTCCTGAATCAATTGGAGATGGAGGAAGTTACTTCGCTGGACAAGCACCCGGACGTGTTCAAGAAGGTGGTAACCCTTCAGTAAACGCTGTTGGTAAATTAAACAGTGGAAAAGGTAAAAAAGATGGAGCAGTAGAAAAATCACAATTCTTAGTACCAAGTGATGTAGACGGTTCTCAAATAGAGAATGCATATGAAGTTTACAAAGCAGCAAAAAGAGAAGAGGAATTCCGTGCTACATTAGAAAAACAATTCGAAGGTAGATACCACCAAGAAATCACACAAGAATATCAACAAGCAGAAGCAGCAGCATTCGATGCTCGTGGACCACTTGGTGAAATTCAAAAAGCAATTAGTTCATTATCAGAAAGAATCGATAACATTGGTTCTGATGAAAGTGTAACACTCCAAAAATCAGTAGGAGTACCTACAAGCGATGTTGTAGTACCATCAACACCTGATATGGCAAACATGTCTTGGGAAGAAGTACACCAATTAGCAGGTAGTGTTTTTAGAGGAGATTAAATTAAATAAAGGAGATGAAAAATATGGCAAGAAATTACGTAAGAACAGTAACAGATATGGAGCGTTATTATTATGGCGCTGGAAATGCAATGGGCTACACATACACTGGTAGCGAGTTGTTAAAAGCAGACTCACCAATGATGTCTACAACTGCTGGTACATACCAAGCAATTTATGGACGAAAAGTGTGGTCTCAATTAAACCAAGAATTTAATGCATTCAGCATTCTACCTAAGAAACCTTGGGATAGAAGTGGATGGAGAGTAATCACTGCAAAACCTAATGCAGGTACATTACATGGTGGAGTAGCAGAAAACGCAACACTACCTGAAACAGTGAAACCAACTTTCCAACATGTAGCAGCAAAACCAAAAACAATTGCTCACACATTTGATATGTCAGAAACTGCAATCTTCCTTGCTGATAAGGATGATGGTATGGGAGACATCCGTTCAGTATTAAAAGAAGAAATGGGTAAACACCACGCAGAAATGATTAACAAAATGTTATTAACAGATACAGATACACCAGCAGGTAACAACTATGAATCACTTGACAGAATCACAGCAGCATTCCTTGCTGACGCTAATGCAAAAACTGGTATGGATAATCTCCACAGTGATTTAAGTGCTGATACAGACTTAGATATCTACAGTATTAGCAGAAGTGCAAACTCTTGGTCAAATGCAGAATTGAGTAATAATGTTGTAAGTAATACAGCAACTGATAGAGTTCTTTCATTAGACCACTTAGATGATTTATTCCAAAGAGTTTGGGAACGTGGAGGTAATCCAAAAGTTATCTTAACAGGATATGACACTTTAATGAGATTACAACAATTACTACAATCCCAACAAAGATTTATGGAAGAAAAGAGAGTAACACCTACATACAATGGAGTAAAGGGTGTACCGGGTATTGAAGCAGGATTTATCGTTGCTACATATAACGGAGTACCAATCATTCCTTCCAAGGATGTACAAAAAGATACTCTAAGTAGAATGTACTTATTAGACACAGATTACATGTACTTCAGCACAGCAATTCCAACACAATACTTTGAAAGCGGAATTGAAACTGGTGACCCATTCGCAATTAACAGACTAGGTCAAGAAGGACTTTACAGAACAATGGGAGAAGTATGGACAACTTTCTTTGGAGCACAAGGACAAATCCGTTCTTTGAAATGAATAAAATGGAGAAAAAATAAAGGAGATGAAAAAATATGGCAGAACAATTAACAGCAACAGCAGCAGGCGGCTCATTGACAGCCGCAGTAACAGGCGCTTGGGAACTCAGAGCGGGTTCACAAGACACAACTGAATATTTAGATGGAGCAGCAGACGTAACTTATCCGGGCGGTGGTCCGGGAACATTCAATGCTTCCAACAGCGATGGTGCAAACGGGTATGACCCAGCACCCAAAATGGCTATCCTAACTCTAGGAGCAATCGCAGACAGCAACACAGTAACGCTTGCAGGTGGCATCAGTGCAATCACAGGAGCGTTTATGACGACCTTTACTGCTAACAACGGTCAGACCGCAGGTCTTTCTTTCAGCGGAAAAGTCATCACACTAGAAGCAACTGGTTCAGTAACTAGCGGACAAGTGCTGGTATTCTACAGTTGAGGTGGCTCTTTGTGCCCACAGTAACTTACAGGGGTAAGTCATACTCAGTTAGATGCATAGACCCTTCTCATCCTGAATTTATCAGGGGAGAAAAAAGGGAAGTCACTACAGCATGGGTTGACCAATGGGGTCATAGACTAGGAGACAATTTCACCATTGAGGGATACGAAAAACCAACAGAAACTAAAGATTTAGGTAATGACGGAATTCCTGACGAAGGATGGTCAAGAAAAGATATTCTTGCTTGGTTAGCCAAGTATGATATAAAACCGAATGGTTATGCAACTAAATCTAAATTACTAGAATTAGTAGCAACAGTTATGAGTCCCGATGGTGTCGCAGAGACTGACGAACTCATAGCAGACTCAAAAGAACAAGAAAAAGGAGATGAATAATAATGGCATTTAGCAGTACAACAGACACAAGAACGCACGTATTAGGTGACCTGATGATGGTTACCGGAGATTGGAACGCAGCAAGCGTAAACACAGGACCTATCGTAACTGGTTTATCAGAAATACTTGCTTGTGGAGTCATGGGCGACACATATGCAGATGTAACTGGTGGTGGAGTAGATGGTGCATTCGCAATCGTAGCGGACGCAACACCCGGTACAATTACAGTTGATTGTGTAGCCAATAATACTGGTTCATGGTGGGCATTAGGTAAGCGCTAATCAGGAGCGTGACCTAAATGGCTAAATCAGTTACAATACTTGGACCCTATCAACCTAAGTTGTTTAGTGCAGATAGTGACATCACAGCGATAGAAACTGCTATTAGCAGCGCTATTGCATCTAACACATGTGTATCTTGTGACCCACATATGATTCTAGGTAATGTATTTATCTTTGTTACAACGAGTTAATGAGAGTGAGGGGAATGAATGGCGCTCGACTTTCGAACAATTGATGCTGAAGACATAGAAAGGTTTCAGAAACAAAGTATACGTAGTGATATTCAATATGATGTATCTTCTGTTTTAAACACAGAAAAACCTCTTGCTGGTATAACCAATGAGCAACGTAATCGTAACTCCTCAGCGGGAGATGTTTTAAACATAGGTGCTGGCACACGTTGTAAACACTGTGGTATGCTCCACTTTTTATGGGTGGAGAACTGCGGTGCTTGTAATAAACCGATGGAATATAATCTAGGACACAGAGACGAGGAGAATAGGGATTGATATGCCAATAGTATTTAGTCCGGGTGAAGGAGAAACAAGACCTTTGTATCCTAATGAAATAGTATACACTAGTGCTCAAAAGGTAGCAGATTATCTCAATATTGGCCCTAGTGAAGCAGTATTGGTTAGTGCTGATACTGAAGCAGATAGAGTATATGTTACAGGTGCAGACTATCGTGATATAGGATTTAGTGTAGGAGATGTTCTTCTTATCTATAGTGATGCTCAAGCGATGGGAGTAGAGAAGACAATTACAGCAGTTGCTGAAGGAGGCTCTAATGGTGTTGCTTTATATTTCACTGGTGATAATATATCCAATGTTACTGATTTTCAAGCAGCGGATAATACATATGTTCAAAATACAGCCTCATTTACTAATGGTAGAACTAGAGGTTTAACGAAAAGTAAGGTAGAAACCCGTATTAAAGAAATACAGGACCGTATAGACAATATTACACACAACGCTTGGAGACCATACATAGTGCAAGCAGAATATATTAACTTCGATACATATAAGCCATATAGAAGGCGATATTATACTGATTATGTGGGTACTACCCCCCTATTGTTTAGGAACGTTCAGCAAATGTTGCGTATAGAATTATGGCAAGGAGACGATTATAGAGAGATATGTGGTGCTGAAGCACGTATATCAATACCCGAAGATGTAAGAGCAATCAGTGGTTCTATAGTTGTATCACCGGGAAATGGAAGTGCTGGTGTACTCACAGCGGGCACGAGTACTACACAATGGAGAGCAGATTTTGATGCTACTACAACTGCTCAAAATCTTGCTGACCTTGTCAACAAAGAAGATAGAGTAAGTAAGGCGGCAGTGGAGTTTTCTCCCACGTTTACCTTAGAGGGCTCAACTTCGAATGTTGCCGTCAATAATGAATTCTTAGCAAGTGCTAACTCTGATTACGGAACTGGTATAGTGAAAATTAGTAGTATGAGAGCAGTCAAAGCGGGAGAAACATGTTCTATAGTTACTACTGATAGTAGCATCGGTATATCTCAAACATCATCGCACAGCACAACATTTAGTAGCCTTGCATCTACAACTATTAATGTTACTTCCACAAGTGGTTTCGCTAAGGCCGGTGTCTGTGTAGATACTAGTGGAGATGTGTTTAGATACACAGGTGTAACTGACACATCATTCACAGGATGTGCCATTGTAGTTGGTAGTGGTTTATCCGACATTGGTGGGACTATAACTCAAGAAACTTTACAAGTTGATTTACAAGGCGGTAGCGCAAGTGGAGACAATGCTCGTCTGAAAGACTGGTGGTTAGACCACGAAGTAGGTATAGTATACTTCAACAATTCATATCCTTTCTTTGAATGGAATGCTGTAAAAGTAGCGTATGTATATGGTGAAAGATATTTAGATAAAGCAATAGAAGAAATCGCCACTAAGATGACTTGTATCGATTTATTGATGTCAGATGACCGTAGTGTCCTGATTCCCGAAGGAACACAGAATGTTGATTTAACATCTAAAATACAACTTTTACAATCCGAAGTTGACCGATTATTACCTCGGTATATAGAAATGGTAATATTTGAGTGATTGAAATGGTACTAACAGAATTCGATGAATTGATGAACGAAATCATTGAAGAGTACAAGAAGCCAAAAAATCAAGAGAAAATCCAAGAGGCTGTTAAAAGCAGTCCTCCTTCATATAGAGAGAAAGTGGAGAGAGAAGAATTAAGATTCAATGGGATAGAAGAAACTCAAGATGGTTATAGATACACAAAGGGCAACGGCTCACCATCAGAGGGAGAGATAGATTCTGTCTTTCAAAGAGTAGACGCACGTATGTTACGTGAATCTCCTCTATTAATAGAACAAAAATTAAAATTCTCGGGGGGAGTTATTATACCTGATATGACTAGGTATGACAAAATGAATCTCCCCATTAGTGCATTCATGTAGGTGATATTATGGTAGCAACGTTTTCAGAAGGTATAGATTCCGTAATATCAGTCTTATCGGATTGGAATAGAGGTAACACAAACAACATAAAACCCATTATCCAAGACATAGCATCCGTGGGACCCGAGAGAGGAAAGAGGCTAGATTTATCAAGACATGATTTTATTTTAGTCTTTGAAACAGCACATAATGAAGAAACACCTGAGTTACTCTATGATTTTGTAACTACTAGATTAAATATTACAGTCGATTGTCGTACAGCAAAAACCCGTGAACATCTAAAAAAGATGGAAAATGAGATAAGGAGACTTATTCATGTGAAGCGAAAAGGTGATGGTACGAATTTCGATAGATTAGTTTTCAAAACTAGAACAGACCTATCTGACCGAACTAAAAGGTTATTTAGAATGACATTTCAGATAGAGGTTGTTATATTCGCAGAACTAATCCCATGAGGTGAGCCGACATGCCAAGTACAGTATATAAGGGAGATTTAGCCGATGTTTCATTCGGCCACGAGACAGGAATAGTATTAATAGATGGATTCGCAAATGACCAAGGAACTTTTAGTTTTGAACATGAAACGTTGAATTCAGCAGACAACAATAGTATAATAAGATTATTTGGTGGATTTTCTACAGGTCCTGTGACCGATGGAGTTATAAATTTACCTGCTGGTATGTTAATAGGTTGTAAATTATCTATTAGATGTGGTACAGGTGGTAATTTCACAGACGATGATTCAAATACCACGGGTAGAATTTACACTATAATAGACCATGAAGGGGATGAAATCACTGTCACACCTGCATTAAAAGAGGCTGAAGGTACAGTGTCAGCGGGAGGTAGTGGTACTGACCTTGGAGCAGGAGATGCTTTAATTATTCACGGATTTGGTTGTCCTACATTTGATACAAATAATACTCATAAAGGTAATTCAGCAATTAATTCAGAAAGCGCTCTTACAGACCAATTTTTAGGTTTAACATCCGCTTTAACATTACCTGAAACTAAAGTAGATTTGAAAAGATATCATGTAGTTGGTTTAGGGAGAGATATTGCTGTACAAGCACCGGGTAGATTTACCAATGAAGGTGGGTCTTTTGAAGTTAATATGCACAATCCTAGATGGTTATATTATTGTCTAGGTATGGAGGCAGTTGATATAGGTAGTGAATATGACAGCACATGCACTGAAAGTGATTATCTTTTAGATGGTGCTACTTCAGCGGGTGCTACTTACATAGTTGTAGATGAAACATCAGGTACTAACGCACCTACTTTTACAGGAGGTAGTTCCACCGCAGTAACAGTGGGAGATTATGTGGTTATTAATGATACAGACGCAGTTGATATTATTTCCTATAAAGGTTCATCAGACGCCACAGCAAGTAGATTTGGTCATTCAGATGCATCTGACCCCGCCACTAAATATATTGATGCTACTCAAAAAGGTGAAATAAGAAGAATTGCTGCTTTTAAACATAATGGTTCACACACCTATATTTGGTTAGACGATGCTTTATGCTTCTCTCATGCCGATAACACACCAATAGAATTTGTTAGATTTAGAGAAGATAGTACACTCGGTAGTCCTGATAGAGCGAGCACTGGTGCTTTAACCAATGGGGTAACTCGACTATTATATTCAAGAAGTACTGTTCCATCTTTTGCTATCGAAGTAAGTATTAGAAGAACAGATGTGGACGGTGGTGATTTAGATGTGGTAGATGGAGGAACTTCTGATTCTAAACAACTCACTCGTGTATTCAGAGGATGTAAAGTAAAAGACTTTAATTTAACAACAGACACAGATGCTGCTTTGAGATTAACTGTAAATTACGATGCGGCTTTCTGTTATACAGATACAGGTAGATTAGTAACTACAAGTAGTTTTACTGATAGCACTTGTGATTATAATAACGACCCTACTATAACACACAATGCTAACGCTAATATCGTTAAAGGTTTAGCAGTAAGCGGCACAGGTATACCAGCGAATGCTTACATCGCATCTATAACTAACTCAACTACGTTTGAATTAAGTGAATCAACAACTGGTGGTAGTGTTACTAACGGAACACTGACTTTTTCTAAGACTTCAGCGGATAGATATAATCCTCATCGTATGTTTGAAGACACGGCAAATACGGCTGTTAAACGTAAAGAAGCAGGTGTCGCCGTAGGCACTCAAAAACCATATATGTTTTACAATGGTCAAATTACTTTAGGTGGAGTTAATGTCGCACAAGTGGTATCTTTTAATTTATCAGGTAGTACAGGAGTTACCCAATATTACACAATCAATGGTACTAACACAGTAGATGCGGCAACAGACCAAGTTCCTTTTACTGGTAGTAGAAATCCATCATTATCGGTTGAAGGTAAAACAGAGTACTCATTGGATATGGAAATCATAGTTGATGACCCATTATTCTATCATAAAATGCGTAGAGCAGTAGGACACGATTCATCTGTAACATTAGGAGACCAAATTAGATTATCATTCACTAAATCAGGAACGGCGGCTACTCGTGAAACATTAGATATTCAAATTGATGATTATGTTATCACAGAAGCACCATTACAAATTCCTGAAGATAAAGGACCTATACGAAGTCCATTAAAGATTTTACCAAAAGGAATTAAAGTAATTTCAACAGATACACTATTCCATTGTTAGGTGATTAAATGAGTAGAATAAATGTAAATAAACATCGCAGACTAAGCACAAAAGATTACGCTTTATGGTTCGCATCACAAGTTGATGTGACATTAACATTAGAAGATTTACCTTATATCGTAGATGATAGAAATCGTAAAGTTATTGAAGAAAGAGTGCTTGCTAAACTAAAACCTGTTGAAGAAGTAGTTGAAGAAGTAGTTGA
>TARA_R100001443_G_scaffold25193_1_pt1 | contig 32445 bp, 42 predicted proteins | sample TARA_R100001443 | Tara Oceans TARA_R100001443 (sample SAMEA2622142) | marine metagenome | biome: marine biome (ENVO:00000447); feature: deep chlorophyll maximum layer (ENVO:xxxxxxxx); material: "saline water (ENVO:00002010), including plankton (ENVO:xxxxxxxx)" | depth 50 m
TATTTTGCATCTACAAAATTTGATGAGCCCTTTATATCTGCATGGAAGTATTTAGGCATTAAAGAGATCCATGACACTTTTAATCTCCCGGTATTTTTATATGTACAGTTTACTGATGGCTTGTTTTGTTGGAGATTTAATACAAGTGATAAAATAAGAATTGGATGGGGGGGAAGGACTGATCGTAATAAAAGTGAGGATATAGAACCTATGGTGTATATCCCATTAAGATATTTTGAAAGGTTTAAAAAATGAAAAAACCATTAATGACTGTGGGCCTAATAGAAACAATAGAATGTTTTCATTGTAAAAATGATTTTAACCCAGAGGATGCAGTATATACAATTGGTGAGAAGGAAAAATATTGCGATATCCGTTGTCATAATGAAGAGCTTTTAATACAAGAAGAGCGGTTGTATGAAAAGTTAAATGTTGAGCAAGAAAGATTAGGAGCAGAATGGCCGGATCTTACATAAAATTACAAAGGAAGTTGATGAGATCAGATGTATATAGATCAGCCCCGGTAGTACGCGAGCTATTTATTTGGCTCTTGATGAATTGCGGTTGGCAAAAAAGCGATGAAGAAAGAAGAGGCGATATTACTGGGGTCGGTCGTGGTCAATGGTCTGGTACATTAGATGATATTAGAAAAGGTCTTTCATGGAAGTCTGGCTTTCGTACAGAATACTATACAAAGGCACAAATACAACGTGCCCTCGTGAAATTAGATGGAATGAACTCTGTGCAATACATGGGCGATACAAAGGGGATCGCTCTAAAGGTCTGTAAATTCGACACTTACCAAGGGTCACAGAATGATGGGCGCAACACTAGCGAATCGCTTGCGAAACGTGTGCGAAACGTACCCGAAAATGTTAAAGATATATCTTATAATAATATATATAATAAAGATATATCTTATAATAAAGATAAAGAAAAAGAAGAAGGTAAAGAAGTGTTAGACCTTGATCAGTTTTCAAGTTCTAAAAATCACGATATTTTAAAGATTGTTGAATCTGTGTTTGGTAACCTAGCTGACCCTTTCTATGGTTTAGGTGGCTTAAACAAATGGGGTGGCATTGTAGCCATGTCGATCCAGACATACGGCTACGAGTCGGTTAAGCAAGCTTGCGAACTGCTTGTCAAATTGCATGAGGCTGGCGAAGCCGAAGTTTATAATCCAGAAGTGTTTTTTAAAAAAGGTATACCGGGGTACATCGTACGTGCTAAAAATGAAACCAAGGAACTTGAGAAAGTCAAGGAAGCAAAAAAGTGGACGGGGTATTGTACGAATTGCGATCATCAAAAAACATTTGATGAAAAACCAAAAGACATTGTCAATTGCGAAGAATGTGATGAGATGTACTACCAAAGCAAGTTGTACTATGATTATGAAAAGCGTGATGACATTAACAACAGTTGAAAAGGGTAGAATAGGAGAATTGGAAATTCAAAAAATATTAATTTCCAGAGGTTTTAATATTTTTAGTCCCGTAGCGGATGTGAACCAAGTAGATCTATTGGTTGAAATACATGATGGGGTATTTAGTCGATGCCAGATCAAATCCATATTTGTTACCCACAACAAATCTAGTGTTGATGTAAAACTAAGACAACATAGTGGCGGTAAGATAGATGTAATTGGTATCTATTACTACGATAGTATAGCTGAAACCGGGATAACTGCATTCATCCCATATGCTGGTGAGGATAATTTTATTTTGGCCGTTAAAAACGCTAAAAACAATCAACAACAATCTAGGAAGTGGATCTATGCCTATGATGAATATCCAGAGCATTTAGCAAATAAAAAGAAAGGGTATGGCAAATAATGTTCCCATGTCATAAATGCGATAAGAAACTCGTATGGCAATCTGATTATGATTACCAAGACTTTGGGATTGAAGATAGGTTAGGAATTGTAGGTATGTATGAATGCGAGCCATGTGGAGTATGGGTTGAAATATATGAGGATATTATTGATGGCAAGCAAAAGTAAAATAAAAGGAAATACCTATGAGAGGGAATTGGTCAATTATTTTATAGATCAAGGATTTGTATCTGAAAGAGCTAGGGGTAGTGATGGTAGATCTTTAGGAATGGCTGAAGATGTAGATGGATATATAAAGATTACTGAGGATGGATTAAAAATTAAATGGCAAGCCAAACGTAGAAAGTCAATTCCAAAATGGCTTGCTTGTGGAAATAGTGATATTGTACTTGTGAGAGAAGATCGTGGCGATAGTCATGTCGTATTACCTCTGGAAACTTTTATTGAATTAATAAGGAAATAGCATGAATAGATTAACATTTAAAGCGGATAGGCGAGTAATCGAATTGTTATTAAAGGGATTGCGATTAGTTCGAGTATATCGAGATCAAGAATCAGAGCTTATAACCGAGGAAAACACTAGGGATGCAAAAATACTTGGAGATGAATTAGCAAAACATCTAAATAGTCTATCAACAGACCTACCAAGATTAATAGATCCAAAGTGTGACCCAGATGCTAATTGTGACTGGTAAGAAAAAAGATCAGTACGAAGAAAAAGGATGGGTAGATAATTATTTTCACAATGATTATAAGTATGGGCCCAAAACCAAATCTCGCAATGGTTATACATGGTCAAATAAGATGGCAGATGATGTGCTTAAATACTGCACAAAATGCAATCTGGTCTGGGAATATGTTCAGTATAAAGAAAAACAAGTTAACTATTATGAAGACTTTCCAACACTAGGAAAAGAGAGAAAGGAATGTGATAAATGCAAAAACCAAAATCCATAAATAAAAAAATATTATATGCAGTTAAGAATCGATTAAAGCTAGGTCAGAAAAGATATGGCAATGATATGACTGATCTTGATCCCAGAGATTGGTTAGGGGAAGCGACAGAAGAAGCTCTGGATCAAATTGTATACCTTACTGCTCAACATTTTAGAATGCTAGAATCCAGAGAGTATTATTTTGCAAAAATGTATCAAGTGGAAAAATTAATGAAAGAAATAGCGAATGACAAAAAAAGTAAATACAGAAATAAAGCAAAAGTTTGGAACAGTACATTCACAACCACTAAGTGATGATTATTATGGGGACGAAGATTGGTGGAAAAAAAATATACTTCGATGGAACAAAGCTCAAGATGTTATGGGGATAGGACAAACGATCTGGGTGTTAAGAATTACAATGGGATATAAAGGAGATTTGGTAAGCATGGATCCAATGCAGTGGAGTGTGTTATTTGATTTATTAACCAAGAGATACGATATGCTTGTTAAAGGTGGGAAGATAAATGCCAAGGTATGATTATCAATGTCCAGAGTGTAAGGATGTTCAAGAACACGTTTTACCAATGGATCATAATAGCCCGGTATGTAGTCACTGTAATTGTATTAAAAGCCAAATTATTACCCGAGCTCCAAACGTAAAGTTTGTGGGCGCAGGGTTCTACAGTAATGATTATAAAGAAAAAAACTATGATCATATGACCAATTTGCAGCGAGATGATCACGACAAACGTCAAGCAGATAAATTAGATGATCGATATGAAAAAGAAGAGAAAGCATTTAGAGAAAAAGTAAGGGATGATCTAAGGTAACCCAGACATCATAGCAAAAGGGTTGATGTCGCTATGCCTACCCTTCTACATACCAAAAAAAAGCCCCAGACTTTCGTCCGGGGCTTTCTCGTTTGGGGATGGGCGTACTCTAGTCAATCTCTTTACTATTTCTAATCTCCCTACACAACGTGTCTCCAACAAACTTCTGAAAAGTTTTACCAGATAGCGTTGCTAAGGCTTTTAGTTTCTGAAACTGTGACTCAGACATCTCTGCTCGAATCATATGAACCATTTTGTTCATTTGTTCCCATTCAAACTCATTTGCTTTAACTTCCATTTTCACCTCTATGCATTAGCGAACATTTGTTCGAGTTTACGTTTACCTTGTTCTGGATCTACTGTAGCGTAATGATCCACCAGAGTTTTTATATTAGTATGTCCGGTGTAAGCTATCGCATCCTCTGCTGACTCAAATTGAGTAAGTAATGTAGATGCAAATGTTTTACGAACAGACTTCAATTGAAATCCGGTTTTTGCTCTGAACCTTCTAGCACTATCATCATAGGTTGATCTATTTTGATATAAACCAAAAATAGCATCACCATACTTTTTGATCTCTGGGTGTAACCAGATCATAAATCGTACGCTAGTTTTAGATCGCTGATAGTAGCCACGTTTAAAGTCAGACTTTTGAACACTTTTAGCATCTATGTAGGTCATACCGGTATAGGCTAATAATGTCCAAAACATCTTATCTTTTATGTTGGTTGTATCATCAATGGCCTTTATCACCAGATCCCAAGGACATGGCAATTGTTTTTTCCCTTTTTTAGACAACTGTTTTACACCTTGTGCCCATTCAAATGGATTGTACTTGGCATTGTATGGTGGTCTACTAGCATAATTAAACATTTGTCTGAGTATTTGACCACCTTTATGCAAGGTAGTCTCCTCAACTTTTGTTTTCCAATGGCTAACAAAGTTATTACACTCAGTTTCTGTGATTTTATCTAGCTCAGTATGTCCACCAATATGATCTACAAATCGATTGACCCATCGCTTATCAGTGCTTTTAGATCCCTCAGATTTGTCATTTACATCAATAACGGTATTTTCGTAGTTAGTGGCTAGATCAGATAATGTATATATGATCGCTTTTTCTATTGCCAGACCTTGATCTACCAACCATTGATGCTTACGTATTTCGTCTGCACGTTCTTGTGCTTCCGCTTTACGTGTGGTTTTAAGTGACATTCTCACGCGTTGACCATCTTTGACATAGTCAATCCAATAAAAAGAACTATCACTTCTTTTGAATATTCTCATATTCTATCCTTTCTTTTGTTATTAAAACTTTGCCGGGATTAAACCGTCCCGGCTCGGTATTAGCCATATCTCACCTCATCAAAACAAACGAATTGAACAATGTTATCACAATCACCGGCATCTAAAGATCCAACCTCAAGTTTATAAACATTTTTACCATCGATATTCCTCTTATGTCTAATCAACTCTGGTGCATATTTGTTGATATACAATTCCATACCTTTTATGAATGTGTTCTTATTGAGAACTCTTACCTTAGATATTAGATCATTGTCTTTTCTATTTGGATCTGGAATATGATCATCTCTTACCACAATAGACAAAGATCCACCACGAGATAGATATTCATAATTATGATCAACTTTCATGGGTATTTCTTTCCCATCTATGTCAAACGGTGCATGGCAGTTATAGTATTGACACCAATAATTGATGCCACCTTCAAAAGCCGTACATAAAATATCATCTATGTCTTGATCAGTTACTATCACTTGGCTCATAAAGGGCACTATGTTTTCTCTGTTTTCTATTACCATTTTGTTATCCTTTCTTTTTGTTATTAAAAGTCTTGCCCCCCTATAAAAGGGGGGACTTGGTTTATTTTTCTTTGGTTATATCAAATGACCAAATACTGTAACCCTCAGTAACATAAAACCCGGGTTCTTCTTCAACAGTCTCAAATACCACACAATCAATATTTCCATCATCTTCTTCTAATTCCCAACCACTCCAATTTCTAATCCATCCATCAACCACTGTTCCATTATTTAAGGTAATATGGTGATACTCTTCTATATGAGCATTATTCTTAACTTTGTTATATATCGGTACTAGTTCAGATATTATTTTCTTTTTATCTTTTTTTGTTAACTTGATGTCGCTATACATTACTTAACCTCCTTAACATTGATAAAATCCCGGTCAACACGTTTATCCTTTATTAATTCGATATCAACGTGTCCATTGGGGTTAGCTATCACTTTATTTATACCACTTCTTTTACTCATGGCTTTAACGATATATGTTTGAGTTCTAGTTTGTTTTACTTGTACTTCGTACTCTTTCATTTTATTATCCTTTCTTTTTATTATTAAAGTCTTGCCCCAGACCTTACGATCTGGGGACTTTTGTTAATCACATGGACACCAATTGCATTGCCCATCATCTTTTTCTTCTACTATAGGGTTACCATCTGGGAAATAATTAATTTCTTTTCGCTCCCATAATTTCATAAAGATTTTCTCAGCATCTTTTAGATTATCTGCAAAGATCGAATATGTTGGAATTATCGGTCTTAAGTGATAGTGTTTTTTCATATTATTATCCTTTCTTTTTGTTAGTAAAAGTCTTGCCCCAGACCTTACGATCTGGGGACTTTTGTTAACTACATAACCTTAATGCATTTGCTCGATCTGAACCATTGATGCCAACGGCACACAATCTATCGTTGTGTAGTTCCTTTGCTCTTCTTGGGCTAATCTCACCATCTTGATGATAATTTTCTGGTGCATAGTGTGGTAATAGAATTACCCCTACTTGCTCATCAGTAAATTTATCTGGATTAAGATCTACGCTCTCAAGAACCTCTCTCATAAATGGATTCATATTATTCACCACTTGCCCAAACTACTTTTGCCCCACAAATGGCAATAGTTATATGGCTAAAATCAATTCCATCACCACCAACAGTCGTTTCAACTACTGCATCCCAAATGTGACTTTTTCGGAAGTCATCAGCATACAAATGTAGATGGCAAATATTTGGTTTATAGCCGTGCTTTTTTAGCTCTTTTTCTTGTTTCTGGTTTAGTTTCATTTTATTATCCTTTCTTTTTGTTAGTAAAAGTCTTGCCCCGGCAAGGATAATACGGTATAGTGCCGGGGACTTATGGGTCTATGACCTCTGGATTAAATAACTAAGATCAGACTCTCGCAATCCTTGTAGTATCGGATCTATATATCGATGCTCTACTACTATACCTTTTGCAAACACTTGGTAATCGACACCAAGGTTTTTTTCTATCCAATCTTGTGACTGCTGAGTTTTTGGGTACAGTAATGAGATATTACTGCCATCCACTAGCAATAGTGTTAGATCTGGTTTCATGTTGTTATCCTTTCTTTTGTTAATAAAGTCTTGCCGGGGATTGCTCCCCGGACTTGGTTATTTGGTTAGGTATTTATGATCTGGATTAAATTCAATCATCGTATCTACTCCTACCCAATCACAAGCTATATCATCAGCTTCTTTATAATTTGGGTATGTTATGTATGCCCATTGTCCATTGGTTGTGTATACACAATCATAGCCATGATCATTTAATGAATCGATGATACCTTCTGGATTTTTTGTATAAAAGTCTAAACTAAGCTCCTTCATTAGTTTTTACTCCTATCTTTTGGCTTGTAGATCTGGATTTGACTATTTCTCAGATTACTCCACCCACCATCTTTACCATCATATTTTGTAGTAGGTATAGCACTTTTGTCATAGATCAGAAATTGACCATTATTTTTGTATTCAATATGTACCCAAGCTACCGTACGTCCATCATTTGTAATAGCGATTTGTCTCTTTGTCCCTTTTCTGACAAATGTCTTTGCTAGTTTTCTTGATGCTTTCATTTTATTATCCTTTCTTTTTGTTAGTTAAAGTCTTGCCCCCCTATAAAGGGGGGACTTTTTTATTTTATTATTTCAAGAGTACTGCAATTCATTCTTTCGTAATATGTTTGGCTCCAATTATCACAATCACTCTTTACACCAAAAGTAATTGATAGATGAAAATTATCTGTTTCCTCTTCTGTGTCATCGTCAAATACATCTGTGCTTTTATCTAGAATTTCAATCATGCAGTATCCACCACTAATTCCAGATACACCATTGTGCTTACCGATGCTATACTCAAGATTGCCTATTGCTCTTTGCACATCTAAAGCATATTGATCATCATCACTCCACGATCTAGCCATTTCCTCGATTTGTAGTATTGGGTTTAATTGAACTTCAGTTTTAGCTATTCTCAAAACATATTCTAAAGCCTCAATCCATCCTAGAACGATATCGTCAGATTCTCCACCATTGTTGTAAGTTTCTTTTTCAACGGCAAGAGTTTCTTTTATCTCTTTTAGATCTATTATTGCTCTTTTCATTTTATTATCCTTTCTTTTTGTTGTTAAAGCTTTGCCCGGTTTAACCCCCGGGCTAGGTGCAGACTGTATTGTTTTAGATCTGCTTTTTTATTTTGGCTTGTAGCTTTTTATCAGCGTGTATCCAACCTCTGATCAGATTAATCTGGTTCTTGTAGGTCTTATCGATCATAGGAGTGACTAAAGTATTATTAGTCATATTAACCGGATCTACCGCCTTGGTTAGGGTAATTTTACCGTTACCGTTTTTATCAACAGAATCAACTTTGATATCTAGGTATTTCCTAAAGCCAAGTTTCGTGATCTCGCCAAAGACCGGTTTTTCTCCGGGTAATCTAACATGACCACTCTCCCAGACTCTGACATACATCGGGTATTCGATATTTAGCTTTACTGTTTTTTGTTCCATTGTATTATCCTTTCTTTTTATTGTTAAAAGTCTTGCCCCAGACCGTATGATCTGGGGACTTTGTTACTTACTATTTCAGTGATTAACCCACCATGAGTGAGGTATTTGATATGCACTGAGATTGAAGGCATCCTCGTTTCTAAGATCGTATAAATCGTACCGTGTGTCTTTTATCCTAAGAGCATATGCGAAAGCTTCTGCTATTTCAAGAGATTTAAAATAGTAGGCTTGTGGCCTAGTGCTTGACCCTCTATCTACATATATTTTTATCGGGAACCTATCAAACCATTTCTCGTACTCTTCTTTAGTGAACTCACTAAATCTAGATGGCTCATATGTATGACTATGGTGTAACTGTTTTGGGTTTAAACTCATTGTATTATCCTTTCTTTTTATTGTTAAAAGTCTTGCCCGGTTTAACCTCCGGGCTAGGTACAGATTGTATCTTAATGTATTCTAATAGTCGGGAAACGGTGACTGTTATTTGGCCATGCCTCAATAATGAATTCATGACTATAGTCTTCACAGTCTTGATCTTCGTATGCGCTAATAAAACAACTATCAAAGTCATGCTGACTTAGTTTTTCTTTAGCGACCTCTATTGCAACAAATTCAGCATAGAATTCATCAGAGAAGTATCTATCGATAAATGTTAACAATTTATCTTTACTTGTAAATACTCCACAAAGACCATCAATTCCGGGTGTTTCTATTGTAAATACCATGTTATTATCCTTTCTTTTTATTGTTATTTAAATCTTGCCCCAGACCGTATGATCTGGGGACTTTTTTACTTGCGACTTTGAAAGTCTTTAACATATGATCTAAATACTGACCACTGTTCACAAGGATCGATCTCGAGCCAATCTTTATGCATTAGTGGACATCCATCCAGATGAAAATATCCGATAGCGTGCACAATTTCGTGCAATATTACGTGCTCAAAATCAGCCTCACTACGTTTCCATTTGGTAGTACTCTCAGCAATATGTAGAATTTTATTACCTACATAAGCATAACCGGCAAATGATCCATCGCCTTCAGTTACGATCCTTACTTCAAGCCTTGGCAATCTATCTAAGCCAGATTCAACTAGCGTTGCATTAGCCTTATAGATTACCTCGATTACTCTACGTCTAAGTTTGTACGTATCAGAGTTTCTTGATTTAAGAAGTTTAGCACCATATGATGTTTCGTTTTTCAAGTGTGTTTGCATTGTTATTATCCTCTCTTTTGATTGTTATTTAAATTTTGCCCAGACCGTATGATCTGGGACTTTATGAATTACTTACTGTTGAGCTTTGCTACTGCTGAGTCAATGTCTTTTTGAGCATCTGTTGTTGTTATTACTTTACCTTTTTCATCTGCATAACTATCTGATTTCTCTTCTAAAACAACATCGCGATCATAGTCTCCAAACTCAATATACCATCTGCCGTTAGACTCAATTAATAGTACGTGATATTTCATTGTATTATCCTTTTCTTTTGTTATTAAAATTTTGCGGTGGGATTTAATTATGAGACTAAAATCAAGTACATCATAATCGTATCCGCTCCACCGCATAGCGGTAAAGAAAGAAAGATAAATAAGATGATCCTTTCGGATCAAATTCGATCAATCTGAATTCCTTACTTGAACTATAGTTGCTCTATTATCTGGGTGTTATCTGGGTCTATCTTGATGGTGGCCTATGGCCCCATAGTCATCTGCTTAGTCAACCGGTTGCAAATTCGAGTATTGCTCGGGGCTAACATTTTGGGTTCCGATCATATCTGGTATAGTTATTTGCCGTGTCAACGACTGATCTGGCTACATCTGATTTTGGGGTAATTGATTCTGGATTTCCGGGCTGATTACCGTGAGTCGCTATCGTGTGAAATCCGAGAGCCGTAAGCCCTCAAAACCGATGATCTAATTGTCAATAACTGTGAGAAGGTAATGATACAAATGTAACAAATGCAACATAAATAGTTATACAATCGTATCAAACGACCAGAGATCTTCGGTAGAGGTAGGCGATCATTGATCGGTAGCGTGTCGATAAGTAAGTCCAGACCACCACAGTTAGTGCTCTACTTTTGCCAGATCTAGAGCCAGACCCAGCCAGATTGTCTATTGTAGACTGCGGTTGTCCTCGGTTCTCCTCGAGAACGTGCCAGATCTGTGCCCTTTTACCGAGGATCTCACATCTGTGCTATAATTTATCGGTGTCGGTCACCCCCCGAGGCATGGTGCTCACACTCCGTGTGAGCTACTCATTTTACACTGACAGACTTTTAACTCCACTTTAAGCTTACTTAGTATTGGAAAAAGTGTTACTATAGTGTCATATGCAAAACATTGTATTTGAGCCTCATCCGGGCCCACAAACAGAGGCACTTACCAGATCCGAGAAGGAAATTCTTTATGGTGGTGCAAGAGGGGGTGGTAAATCTACTGCTATGACTGCTTGGATGGTTGAACCACATTATATTGAAAATCCATTATATCGGGGGCTCGTCATTAGAAGAAACTATACTGATCTAAGAGATTGGATTGATAATGCTAGGCATATGTGGCGTTATCTTGATGTTAAAGTAGTAGGTAATCCAGCGGAATTTCGTTTTCCTAGTGGTGCTAAAATAAGGACGGGTCATCTTTCTGATGAAAACTCATGGTCTGCCTTCTTAGGTCACGAGTATCATAAAATGGGAATAGAAGAGCTTACACTGATTGATACTGAGGAAAAGTATTTGAGACTTATATCTTCAGCTCGAACGACACAGAAGGATTTAAAAGTACAGATCTTTTGTACTACTAATCCCGGAGGGCCGGGACACCATTGGGTTAAATCTAGGTTTGTAGATTGTGGGTATAAAGAAACATTCACAGACCATAAGGGTAATACCCGAATATTTATTCCAAGTAGAGTATATGACAATCCCACTCTTTTAGATATTGATCCCGGGTACTTAGATATGTTAGAAAGTTTACCAGATGAATTAAGATCAGCTTGGTTAGAAGGTAGTTGGGATACTTTCGCTGGTCAGTACTTTAAAGATTTTAATAGAGATGTTCATGTATTAGAGCCTTTTGAAATACCAGAGGCTTGGAGAAGATATCGATGTATTGATTATGGGTATACAAACTACTTTGCTTGTATATGGGCAGCAGTTGATTATGATGGAAATGTATTTATTTATCGTGAACATTATGAAAAGGAAAAGCAGCTCGACTATCATATAACAAAAATACATGAGCTATCTGGAGATGAGGATATTTATTTAACTATTGGGGATCCAGCTATGTGGATACGAAATCCTCAAAACTCAAATCGTCCAGATGAAAAGCTTCCAAGTATGCTTTCTATTGCGGATATCTTGTTAATGAAGGGAATCCCAATTGTAAAAGCAAACAACGATCGTATAAATGGCTGGAATAATATGAGGGCCTATATGCATTGGGAGGGGGATGTTCATAAAAAAGAGATTACTAGAAGACCAAAAGTATTCATTTTTGAAAATTGCCAGAACTGGATTCGGACGATTCCTAGTTTAAGCCACGATCAACATCGAGTAGAAGATGTGGATACAAAAATGGAGGATCATTTGGCAGATACAACTCGCTATCTATTATTTCATATTGGTCGACCAGATAAACCAGTCCCAGCTAAGAATTGGGTTATACGTGAACTAGAAAAACTAGAGAGAATAGAAACAAATGAGCTCACCATTAGAGCCTAGTAACTGGCTAGAAATAACTTACTATGACGAGGTTGATGAAAAGTGGAAAAAGATAGAAATTGCACTTGACGATGTCAATTATGATGATAAAAAATTATTCAGATCTGACCTCGATAAGGCTTTGCAAGATATTTTTGCAATGATTGAAAGAATGAAAATTCGTTTAGAATTAGACACCCGATTATGGGATAAGAAAAATGCATAAAAAGAAAAAAAAGAAAAGCAAAAAACTTAAAGCAATGAAAAGAAAATTAACTGGTGGCCAACCAAATAAAGGCAAATCCTCTGGTGGTTATTAATGGATGAAACTCTATTTCCAGTAGGTGCAGAAAATGTGCCTCGCTATAACCCTCCAAAAGAGGATGAAGATAAAATAAGAGATCTTCAACGTAAGTTTAATATATCTCGTAAAAATAAGCAGACCGTTATGAAACATTGGCGAGAAGCTGAAGAGTTATATGCTGGAAAGCACTGGGGTAGTTTTAATTTACCCGAGTACAAGAATCAAATGACTATTGATATGATTGCAAGTGCAATTGACACAATGATCCCGATTCTTTCTACTAGGCCACCAAAAATAGATGTAATTGCATACGGTAAGGAAGAAGAAGACCGCTTAGTTGCAGAGACAATGCAAGGTGTTTTAGATGAGTTATGGACGGTAAGAGACATGACTAGTATGATGCCAGAGTGGTTATTAGACTTTTTAGTGTATGGAACGGGAATTGCAAAGGTACATTTTAGAAATGAAGACGATATGCCCGATTGTGATGTGGTAGATCCTTATGCATTCTATGTAAATCCTAGTGCAACAAAGCTAGAAAATGCAGATTATGTTATTTATGCAGCTCCAATGCCATTACATAAGATCCGCGATCGCTATGAAAATGGTATGTATGTAGCCCCAGAAAGCAACTTAGGCGCATTTGAAGCTATGAAAATTTATCAAGAGTATGACCCAAACGATAAAAGTTCTCGTAGGGCCAAGCTTAAAACAGATACTGGTGCTCATTTTGTCGTTGATGACGAAGAGCAAGCTATGAAAGAATTGGAACCTCGTGCGCTTCTTATTGAGTGCTATATGCGCGACCCCAAGAGACCAGATAGGTTGAAGATGACCACAATTGCCAATAACGTCCTCCTATATGATGGAAAATACAAATATCCATTTTTTAATCGTGATAATGGTCTTCCTCATCCATTCCCCTTCGTGCATTTAAAAAACAATGGGAGCGCACATTCCTTCTGGGGTAAGCCAGAACCAAAAAGATTAAAAGGTCTAAATCTTGCTATGGATCAGATTACAAGCCAAGTACTTGATAATATATCACTTACGGCTAACCCAATGTGGGTAGTAGATGAGACCAGCCAAGTTACAGAGCAAATTACCAACAGACCCGGATCTATTATTCGTAAAAAAGGGCCGGGCCAAGTTAATATGCAAAACCCAGCTAGTGTACCCGGATATGTATTTAATTTTTACCAGACTATGATGGATGCATTTGAAATTGTTTCTGGAATAAATCCAAGCTCTCAAGGTAGATCGGATACGAATGTTACTTCTGGTGTACAAGCTCAAATTATGAAACAAGCTGCAAGCACTAAAATAGAATTTAAAAGTCGAGTTGTAGACCAAGGAATACAAACTATGGGGCAAATGTGGCTACAAATGTTTTTAAACTTAGGAACTAAGATCCACTGGGTGTCTGTAACCGACCCAGACGGTGTTTCTGAAATGAGAGATGTGATTGGTGCTGCTTTTAAAGACCGAAAAATGGCCGTAAGGGCAAAAGCTGGCTCTATGTTACCAGAAAACAGACAATTTTTGGAAAATAAGATCTTACAACTAGCTCAAATGGGTGCTTTAACAGATCAAGAATATATTCTAGAACACATGGAATTACCGGGTAAAGAGAGACTTTTGCGGAAATTAGCAGAGCAAAAAGAGGCTATGGCCATGCAAGAGCAACAACAACAAGGTATGGCAGACATGGGAAACAACCCAGAAGAAATATTTCAACAATTACAAGCTAATCCAGAGTTAGCACAACAAATGCAAGGGCAATTAGGTGTCGAAGAAAACCGGAACTAATAAAGGCGGTAGACCAAAAACTGGTTGGGGGGATGCGATTAGAAAGCACCCAGCCGTACCCAATGTAATCGATAAGATTTTTACGGCCGCAATGGATGATACTGACGATAGACAACCTAATGCTTGGAAACTATTGATGGATAGAATTGCACCGCAATTAAAAGCAGAGACTGTGACCTTGGATACAGACAATTCTGTTAAGGGTGTAATTGTATTACCACAGAAAAAACCAATAGAAATTGAAGAGCAGAAAGAAAAAATTTCTGCAAAGGCTTGATACAAAATGGAAAATAAAAGAAACTATGGAGAGAGAAAATGTCAGTAGATAATGTAGTGAGTAAAATAAGCTCAGATGAAATAAATGCTTTAACTGAGCAAGGCTTTACGCCGGCTGATAACTATAAAGAAGTTAAAGGCGAAGAATTAACAATGGCTCCGGCACTTGAACAAAGTGCATCATTAGCGGACAATGTTGACCAGTCAAAAGGATCGGAGCAATCCAATGACGAACAACAGACTAAAGAGGTAGTACCTCAGAACTTTAAGTTCAGAGACAAGGAATATACAGAAGATCAAATTCTGGCAGCCTTGGATGATCATACTAACAAGGATAAGTGGCAAAAGTCATATACCGAGCGTGACCAGCAACTCGCAGAACATCGAAAAAGTCTAGATAATCAACTTGATAAAATAAAGTCGATACAACAAGACGAGAAATTGATGGACACACTCAAAGATTTCCTTGGGGATGATCATCCACTGTTTTCCCTACCTACGGTCAACCAAACTGATAGCTCAGTTCAGAACACCGAAGATCAGAACATTAACGAAGAATACAATTCTGTTAAAAAGATCGAGGAGCTTCAAGAGCGTATAGATCAAATGCAAGCCGATAAAGATCTTGAATCTGATATTGTGCAGTTAAGACAAAAGTACCCAGCCATCAATGAGGAATCATTGGAGGAGGTGCTCAAATTAGCTACCGATAAAGGAGTCGAGAATATTGAGGATGCATATAAAATTGCTCTTTATGATGCTGCTGAAACATCAGCTATAAGTAAGGCTCATTCTGCCTTTGAAGAAGCGCAGAAACTTAAAGAGATTCCAGAGACTGATGGAAAATCACCGGGGGATAAGGAAGTTCCTACTCCCCAGATGAAAGATCCTTCAGATTTAAGGAGTTTTATAATGAATGAATTCGGAGATAGTATCTTCGGTGAAAATAGATAAAGGAGTAAACAATGGCTAAAACAAGTGTAGCTATTAATTACGACCAATTAAGTCATATCACCAAGAAGTATTACATACCTCAGCTAGTTGACAACATCTTTAAGTCAAATGTCGTTACTTATCGCTTATTAGCTAAATCTCAGCCAATAAGTGGTGGTTACAAAGTTGTTCAGCCAGTCGAGTATGCTAAGAGTCCAAACTCTGGTGCTAATACTCATATTAATTGGTACAAAGGTGATGATGAAATGAAGTATGGTGCTTCTGACATTGTCAAAAGTGCAGAATATGATTGGTCACAATCACATGGAACAGTTTCAATAACTGGCCGTGAAGAAAACATTAACTCTGGCCCAGAAGCCGTTTTAGACTTATTGCAAGCTAAAATAAATAACGTAGGTCGTACAATGAGAGATCAGTTTGCAACTGCAATCTACTCTGATAATGATCCAGCCGCTGGTTCGCCAACTGTAAGTGCAAATGCACCAGTTGGATTGCAGCACGTATGTGCAGCAGATAGGACTCTGGGTGGTATAAATAGTGCTACTACTGGCCTTGAGTTTTGGGATGGTGGTTATGTCGCAGATGGCACTCTTGCTAGTGGAGGTGCAGAAGGTACTCCACTGACATTTACTAATATCAAAGACTCTTCTAAGTCAGAATACATCCAGACAATCTTTAGAAATGCTTATAAAGAGCTTTCTATTGGTTCTGATGTGCCAACTATGATTGTTACAAATCAAGTTGTGTTTGATGCTTATGAATCAACATTAACAGACCAAAAGCGTTTTGGTGCAAGTTCTACTACTCTGGCTGATGCCGGATTCCAGAATCTTCTTTACAGAGGTATTCCGGTAGTAGTAGATCAAGCATTAGACCTATATGAGGCTTCTGATGATGATGAGGATGCTGCACACCATATGTTTTTCTTAAATGAAAAGTATATGGGGTACAAACATCACTCAAAGCGCAATTTCACTTGGGATGGTTTTGAAAAGCCAATCGATAGAGATATGCGAGTAGGTAAAATCCTTTGGATGGGAGCTTTATGCTTTTCATCTCCTAGGATGTTAGGTGTTGTTGGAGATATGCCTAAAGTTTACTAATTAGGTAACTGGTGGGGGCTTTCTTTTAGCATTCTATATGGTTTTGATTCCTCTCTCTCGAGTCAGCCCCCACTTACGAAAAGGTAAAATATGAAATGGTCTGAATTAAAAACTAGAGTATGTAAGCCTTTTGGAGGTTCTCATTTAAGTGATGCAGAATTGTTTTTAGAAGATGCCGAGCGAGATCTTGGCATTTTTGCAAAATGTTATAAACGAACATTTGTTACCTTATTGGATGAATTCAGTAACAATTTTGCATTACCATCTGATTTCATTGAAATGGATGGCAGACCAGATTACAACGGTGATTTATTAGATAGATATACAGAGGTAGGTTATGCAAGCAATAAAACATCTAGTACCACTTTCGAGACTGGCCACCCACAATATTATCGTATCGAAGGTAATAAAATGGTGGTTGTGCCTAAGCCTACTTCCGCTCAATTATTAAGATTTCAATATGTTGCAGTGCCTACAAAGCATACTTCTAGTACTGCATATAAAGCATTGCGCTATAAGTCATTATCTGGTGAAGGGTATCAGATTGGAGATGTAGTAGAAGGTCGTGTATCTGGTAGTTTAAGTACGGCTACTGCAAGTGGAAAAGTTTTAAGAGATGATTCAAATGGTGACGGTACTGGCACATTAATTTTATCAAATATCACTACATTAGGTAGTTATACTGGATTTAGGAATGGTGACACGCTAGTGACTATAGATCCAGAAGAAGATGCTTATGCATCAAATTCTCCTTATGGATATGGATATACATTTGATCAATTAATTCAAAATTGGGATAATATTGGTTTGGGAGGCAAGGCAACAATAGAAGGTACAGAATATGCTTTGTCTGGAACCTCAAATAATATTCCTTATGGAAAAACAGTAGGTGAGTCTCCCGTAATACCAGAGCCATTCCATTATTTAATGATTGAGTTTGCACAAGCTCGCATTTATGATATGCTAGGACAAAGCGCAGATGCTGATAGGCATTATAATCGTTATTATCAAAATAGAATTGGATTAGCTGGTATTACTGCTAATCAAGATTTTGGTGGGCCTACTACAGTCATAGATGCATTATGAAACATATAGAAATTGACACATTTGGCGGCATTGTAAGCAATGCTGACGGTGAGGACATAAGACCAGACCTTGGTCAAGACGTAGTAAATTTTTCTTTAAACAAATCTGGAGTTTTAAAATACAATGATAACTATATCATTGGTGCTTCTTTTAATGGGGTTGAGTGTAGTCTTGTATACTACTGGACTGATTTTACTAATGCTACACCAAATTATATTGTTCTTATTGACAAGACTAATAGTCAATTGCAAATACTTAATAGTGTTTATGCAAAACAAATTTACATAACTACAGATGCGGATGATACAGATACTAATTATAAGCTTTATCCAATTACTACATTAAATGCAACGTACAAAGCTCAACCAAGCGTACTAAGCTCTGGCAACTATGTTCGCATATCCCCAAGTAAAGGACATGAGCCTATACAATTACAACATATTACCGACAGAAAATTCTGGGGATATTGGCAAGGAACACCAGCAGCATGGAATTGGTATGCTAAAAGAGCAATAGCTTCAAACAATGCAGAGACATATACAAATGCTGATGATGGCTTTTTTGCAGACATTGCATATCCACGAATGGATTATGCTAGGGGTAAAACAATGTTTGCTGGAGGAGACCTAAGCTTAACTTTTAAACCACAGATAACTGCTAAAAATCACAAAGATTCAACTGGCTATAGAAATGTAAGTAGCATTGATGTGGCTGATGGAACATTGGTTGGCAATCATGTATATGATTCCGCTACTGTAAATACATCGTACTATATTCACGAATATGCTATTGCTTTAGTTTATGACGGCAATCAAATAGGCCCACTAAGCAATAGTACTTATACAAGAATTAAAACTGTTAAACCATCAACAAGGCAAAGGCCTAGGGGAATGAGTACTAGGGTAGACGTAAACATGGATCTTGCTACAATGAGTGGGACAACAACTACTGTTAGGGATGTTATGCAAAATCCAAGAGTTACTGGCATAGCATTGTATCGATCAATATCTGGAGCTAATTATACAAAAATTAAATCAAAAAGCAATCTTCGTAGAGTTGGAACATACCGAATTGATAGATCGGAAAGTGATATGAATCGTGTATCAATAGCTGCTTCAGATATACAGTTATTAGCTTACAATAAACTTTTACCGATTGATATGGCAAGACATAGCTCAAACATTACAGATGTCACATCTGTTTATTTAAAAACATATTGGGATAGTAATGGTGATGGAGAAGTGCAAGAACAAAGTAATGCAATATCTACCATTGATGATGATTATGGTGTCATTACAATTGGAGGCTCAATAACTAGTGCTAATTTTTTACCAGACACTTTAACAGAGTATGCTATTACTGAAAACTCTGCTGCTATTGGCACTGGTGCTGGAACAATATATAATAGCGGTATAAAAGGTGTAGGCGGTGAAATGTGGATGATCGTTCCCGGCAACTTAGAAGATGGAGATGGGTATTATAAAAATTGCATTGTTACTGAACAGTCGGTGGTAACAGACACAAAATTTGATTGCATAGTTGAAAGTTATTTAGGAATGCACAAAACTAGCGGTGGTGCTGAGGTGTATTACCATGCTTGTAGATTGTCTGGGGATTCAATGTGGACTCAATTAAAATCGGGTGTAGTAGCTATTTATATCCACCGTACGAATGAACCAATGTATTGGTATCACGATCATATCGCTCATGGATCTGGTAATAATAGAAAGCAAGCTAAATTATTTATGTATGATGCAGATCCTATTAGCTTTGAAGGGCATCCATATCCAGAAGACAAAATTAATCATGGGTATGAAGTTCAATATAGTTTTATGGGTAGAAGATTTATTGGTAATGTGAAAATGAATCTAGGGGACACCGATGAAGAAGAGCATAAAAATATGTTATTGTATTCTGAGGTTGGAATGCCAGATGTAATCCCATCAGCTAATTTTATACAAATACAAGATAACAATGGAGGTGAGATAACTGGGTTTAGTAGTGCTGGTGGAGATCTAATTGTTTTTACCACTACCGGTATTTTTTCCTTAAATATGAGAAGCACAGATCCCGAGAGTTGGGTTTTATCAACCATAAGTAATCAAGTTGGATGCATTGCATCTGACAGTATTGCAAAAATAAAAGATCAAATATTTTTTGCCGGAGATCATAGTTGCTATTACTTAGCCCATACCCATCAATTAGTGCCGGTCAGCGAACCAATAAATGATTTCTATAGACCACTTCCAGATACTAGTAAAAATAAAACACAAACGATTTACGAGGCCGATAAAAATATTTTACATTGGTTATTTGGAGGAACAGATACAGTGGGTGGTAGTTCATTTGTCTACGAACTGCACTTAGAAAAAGGGGATGTTACTTGGACAAAAAGAAATTATAACAGACCATTAAGCTTACTATCAAAAGATTTTAACAATGATCCAGTATTTATTAGTAATACATCTCGAATCTCTAACCCATTAAGTAGGTAATGGCAGTTAGTTCAAATTCAAATCAAATCAATTTATCTGCTGATGGAAATGGCTTAGTGACCGTAAGTGGCACAGTTGTTTTACTAAAAGATGAAAGTCTTACATTGGCAGACGGTACTGCCGTTAGTTATGCAAACTATGGTAATTATAAAGCCGTTAAAGTAACAGATGGCGCAAGCAATAGTCAATATATTGTAAGTCTAAAGGGGGTAAAAGATGTTGTTCGTTTTGCAATTAGGAACGCTCTTGGTAATTATATTGATTATCCAGTAACACAACACAGTCTGGAGTATAGCGATGCCGATAAACCATTGGTACACTTTGTAGATAGACAAAACGCTATGTTTTTATATGACTCAAGCTTAACTAGTAGTAGCCCCCAAAGTAGAGATCAGCAGTTTAAACATGAATATCAAGTTGAAATAAGTAGTACATATACAACTGTTGCTAAATATGATTTATTAAAAGGTGCAGCTATTGGTGACACGGTTACAATAAAATTTTATAGAAACCAGCAAGTAAAAGCATTATTGGATAGCACAACAACTACATATAATGATGGTAGGCTGGCAGAACTAAGCGGTAATAGCGATATTTATGAATATGTGATATCTAGCATCACCTTACCAAATGATGAGCGTGTAGATGGCAATAAGACCTACACTGTTTCTGATAAAGGTGTATGGAGTGTAAGGCCCGGAATTAATAAAATATTATTTAATACTGTAAGTAGTAATAATAATAAAGCAGTTAGAATTTTTTTAGATGCTCAAGGTTTCCGAACGGGTGGAACTAATGAATTGGGATATACAAGTAGCACGTTTGGTGATGACTATGGTGGCTTTACTGTTTATATTGAAAATAAGGACGGTGATCAAGTTGCTCAAGAGCAAGTTATTTTTTCACCAGATACACAAGGATTTGATAAATGTGGTCGTTATTTAGGTACTTATATCACTGGATACGAAGCTGAAGATAGTGAATTCCCGTTAAAGTGTCGAATCGCTTTGAATTTTAGTAATTATAATGGTGAGTACTTACTTGCTGACCTACATAATTGGGAAGAGTATGACGTTGATCATGGATCTATTGGTGCTACAAATCCAGATATTGTGACGGGTGAATTAGAAAATGATCCATTTTGCTTAGATCGTCAACACTCTTCTGAGTGTTTAGTTTTTATTAGTGACTCAATTAATCCTTGGTCACAATATGAATTTATAACTGATAGTTCCGGCACTGGTGGTGGAGGTAATGCCACAACAATAACAAAGCTTCATTACTCAGATCGAGTTACAAACCAAAAGATACAATACGGTGGGGCCGTTACAAAAGAATCTAATTTTATTATTAAATCAACAAGTGCAGATCAAGGGCTTGTTAATTCATATAGTTATCAAACAAAAAAATTTAGAATAAGTACTCAAGATAGGCCCAGTATGATAAGGACACTATCTATGACTTATACGTCTTTTAATAACATAGTAGTAAGAATTGATATTGACAACGGGTCTCAAACAAAGGACATTGTTTTTAATAAAACTACTGAGCGAAATAAAAAAGCTCAGAAAAAATCAGTAACAGAAGTTGTTGGCTTAAGAGCAAAGAATTTTAGTCTTACTATTTTTGCATCTGGAGTCAATCCAGATATTTTAGAAATTTCAAAATTGAGTGTGACACATGGCTAAGTATGACGATCCAGATATGTTAGATAGAACTATACATAATCTTGAGCGAATTAGTGAAATGGTACAGTCACAAAAACAAGATAAAATAAAAACAGTATCATCTTTACCGAGCTCTGGAAGTATACGAAAGCGAGAAATACAAATGCTAGATGACGGTGAAGATGTAAAGATCGTATTTAGAAACAATGATGGATCATTATTTACGGCAAAACTAGTGAAAGAAGAGGATTAACATGGCAGTAACAGAAAGTTTGTTAGTAGCTAATGCGGCCTTAAATGTAGGTAAGGGTGTATTTAATTGGCTTAATGCAAAAAATAAAAGATTTAAAATGACCCCAGAAGAGCGGAAAGCTCAACAATCAGCCGCGAGGCAATCTACATTAGGTATGGGAGGTCAAGAATTCCAAACTGCTGCAAATCAAATTCGGGCTGGAAGTGCAGATGCCAGAGGTATGGTAAGAAATCAAGCATTTGCAAGTGGGTTAGAAAACAGTGCGGTAGCTAGAGTTGGCCAACAGAAAGTTCAAAATATGAGCGAAAATCAAATTGCTGATCTAGCACTACAAATTGCTGATAGGAATTCACAGTTTAGACAACAAGCTGCCCAACGAAGTGAAATGATGAATATGCAACTTGGTGAACGTAAAAGACAATTTGAGGAGAATAGAAGAGATCGCATGACTGAAGCCGCTTTTAATACGGCAACGGCAGTTTTAGATCTAGGAGTAAAATCGATGTCCGCAAAGGAATCTACCCAGCAAATGACAGACCTAGCAAATCAAAGCAAAATAGTAAACGCTGCAATGTCAAGTATTGTTGATGATATAAAATTAGGAAATAATGGACAAGCTATGGAAAAAATTAATGCATTAGCTGAATTAAATCTTGATCTAGTTGATGTAAATATTTTAACAGAATATGCAAAGAAAATGTTTGAGGTAAAAACAAATGAGCAATCTACTAACTAAAAAAGATAGAGCTTCTATTGCTTTAAATAATAAGATGCAATTAAAGCTATTAACGGCATTAATGAAAAAAGCAGTGACTGATAAAGATCGAGAAAAACTAATGAATTCTTATGAATTTAAATTAGAAGAGCTAGAGACTGAAATAACTAGTGCTAATGATTTATTAAAAAAAGCTGCTGAAGATAGAAAAAAACACAGAACAGAATGGGCAACAATAAATAGTCGATTAGAAAAAATTAGCAAATTTAACTACCTTAAAGAAAAAGTTGGAGATGAATTTAAATACTACAAGTTAAGAAGGCCCAACCCTAGAGATTTGTTGTATAGTGATACTGAGGTTTCTGGCAATTTTTTAAATCCAGATATGGTACAATCAACTACTACTCCAGAAATACAAACACAAAGAATTGAGCTTGATGCTATAAAGATACCTATAGAAGAGGAAGTTTATAACAGTATTATGAGAGAAAGGCAAGAAACATCACTTTATGCAAAAGATGTTTGGCGCAAATATAATGCTGCAACAAAACAAGAAGTGACTCTTTTAGATAAGTATAAAAAATCAAAAGGTAAAAACAAGAAGTCTGGACTTGATGACCTAGGTTTTAAAATTGACATATTAAAAGAACAACTAGCTCATGGAGACATTTATTTAAAAATGTATCAAAACAACAAAGATGATTATGATGGGGTAGTATGGAATGAAAAACAAAAAGCGTATATGCCAATAAAATACGATGATTATGTTTCCACTCAGCCGTTAAAGTCTATTGGGTCAGATTCAGATAGGGTTACTCCATATAAAATTAATGTTGAGCCAGATTATGATCCAGCAACTAAACAATTTAATAGTAATATATCCGCACAGAATTTAAAACTTGGACAATCCATACAACAATATGAGGGTCGAACATTTAGAATACCAGATGTTAGTTGGTATACAGATCGAGATGCTGATTTTACAAGTAAGTATATACAAATAACTCAACCACGTAAAGAAGTTGAGGGTAGGAATATTGGTCAAGTCACCGCACCGGGTGTTGTTAACTATAGAAATAAGCCCTCATTAAATCCAATGGCAAACACACAACAAGATATGCAAAATCAAATTAAATCAAGATTAGCTCGTAAAAATCAAAATATGAACCCAGTTGGCTTTAACATGAAAAATTATTTAGATAAATAAATGGGTCTAAACCTTAAAGAAAAGATCGATACCATGCTTGGCCGAGATAAGGATGCGAAAGTCCCTATCCAGCCAGAGGTTAATTATGATCGATATGCTAATCAATTACTTGAGCGCATATCAAGGGATGAGGTACTGGAGTTAAACGATTTATTATTGTTACCAGAAGATCATGCATCTGATTTAAGTAAGCGTTATCAAAATGATATAAAAATAGATAGTGATAATTATATTACCCCATTAATTATTAGAAGTCAGTCTGATAGGGAAAGAGCTAAAAGAAGAATTAAAAAAGAATTAAGTGCTGACAAAGAAGAATTAGATCGTTCAGAAAGTTTAAATGTTCTTGCAAAATTATATGCAAATCTAAAAAAAGATCAGAGAAATAGTGAGTTAGCCAATCTTGATCCTATAGAGGCTGCTAGAAGAAGGGAAATAAGAAAAAGAGATTTATTAGAAAATCGTCACAAACTTGAAGAACAATTTGAAAATGTTTCAGATAAAATTGATCAATTTGCAGAAGAAGGGTCAATGGACTATGCTGATGCTTGGTTACTATTTTCACAAAACGATAAACACGTACAACAATTAGACTGGACAGATTTTTTTAAAAGAGATCACCCATCAAGATCTTTTAGCGAGGAAATACCTTTTTATGGTGCAGTTCATGGTATAACAAAGCTAGGCATATTGTCTGACAAAATAGAAGCCTTAGACCGCGCCAGCACACAAGATTTACAAAAACCAGAATATGTAGAATTTATACGAGATGTAGCATTGTATCTGGATTCTTTAGAGTCCGATAAAACAGTTTGGTATAAGTTATTAGAAAGCTTCTCAGCTATGGGCGATTATATATTTACCAGAGGTGCTGGTAAGGTGTCGCAAAATGCTGGGATGAAAGTTCTTAGTAAAATATTTCCTAGAATAAAAAATGCTATGAAGACGGCAACTTCTGCTGGCTTTAGAAACAAATTATCTAATGCTACCAAAGGCACTAGTAAAGCGGTTGCTTCAGAAAGTATTCTTGCAATCAACCCATTAGGTAGGGGTTTTTCTACTTGGGAGCAAGTCAATGAGCATCGAATTAGGGGGCAAGAACTTATTGGCCTTGAAATGGGTGATATTGATGGGAAAACCTATGTTAAGTATCTCAACTTTAAAGAACCTAAAGAAACACTTGATGCCGTAACCAGTGCAGTAGGCAATGAGGTTATTGCTGGATTAACTGAAAGAGTGGGTGGTGCATTTAATTTCTTCAAGACAAGCAAAGATAAAAAAGGTATTTTGGGCCAGATATTTAATGGTGCACTATTTAAATCCCTTAAAAAGAAAAATCCAAATATTGATTCTGGAACGCTTTTACATTTTATGGAGGAAGCAAATATAAATGGTATTATACCAGAAATATTTGAAGAAAGATTAGAAAGTGTTATGGTAGGCACATTAGGTGTTGATCAGCCGGGCATGGAAATAAGACCGGGGTTTCAGTTATTTAATCAAGATACAAAAAAATGGGAAACAGAATTTGCAGAAATAGTTATTCCCACTGCTGAAGATTTTGGAGTAGAAGTAGCCACAATAACACTTTACGGTGGAATGTCTAGGCACTTACAAAACAGAGCACAAGGATCTTTACCCCCATTAAAAATGAAAGATGAAGGCCCAGTTGTTAAGGGTGATGATAAATTTGTAAGAGATTTTGTTGATGCTGGAACAACTAAAAGCGGATCTCCAAGATCAATAAAAGTTGTTGATACCATAATTGCTCGAACAAATAAAATTTTAGAATCAAAGGGTTTAAAACCTATCCGCTACAGAAGAAAAGGGAAGGTCTCTTCTCAATATATGAAAAAGGTAAAAGAGAGAGGGGTAGAGTCAATTGTTCCAGATCTTATAGAGTGGTTTACTAATCCTAGCAATAAGGAATTAGCCGAACACGCGGCAACATGGTATGGAGATCGATTTGAACAAACTATAAATTTACTAGCTAATGGAGAATTTCCAGAGCTACACAACAAAGATGATCGAGCCTTTTTTACTTTTTTAGTTGGCATTACAAGCCCTAGTCAAGCCCCAGAGCCAAATTTAAGAAATGCTATTAATGAATTTATGATCAGTAAAGGGTATCCAACTGATACAAAAACTTCTGCGGCAGTTACAAAGCAAATAGAAACATTTAATGCTATTGCAAAGCACAAGGGTGGATACGCTGGGGCTATGGATTTTTTAAGTCAAAGAATGACTGGTGAAGAGCTAAGAAAAGAATTATTTCTAATGGGTGTAGGAGATTTTACCTTAAATAATAAAGGGGAGATTACCGGTGCATTGGGTAATCAGATGACACTTGATGAAGAAATATATGGTGCTGAAATATTTGGGCCTAAAGTAGGAGCTTTTACATTAAATCTTGCTGGTGTAAGTGAAATCCCAACTATTGATTTATGGATTCTTCGGTCAATTAGTATACATCTCGGTGATCCTTTTGATAATAAAACATTGGCTCAAGTTAATTATGCTCTTCAAAGAGCAAAAGACAAAGGCCCAACAAAAGATGATTGGGCTGCTGGATTAAATCTTGAGCGTGTTGACTTCAAGGATAATGGAAATCGTAAGCGTATTAAAATATATAGAGAGGTCGTAAAAGAGGTTCAAAAAGAATTTAATAAGCAAACTGGTGAAAATTATACCGTTGCAGACATTCAAGCTTTGATTTGGTATATGGAAAAATCAATATTTGAATCTGCTGGGACTGTTGGATCTAGTGTGTCTATGGCCGATTATTTGACAGTTGCTGAATCTATAGTAAATTCCGGAGAGGTATATAATGAGAATACACAAAGACGCGTTAGAACAACTAAGCAACTTGAGCAAGAACAAAGGGCTGAACAAGCCTTATCTCGAGACAGTGAAACAACTGACGAGGAAGGCATTTCGGAAGAGAGAACCGGAGATCAAGAGGTCGATAGTGAAGAACCAGATGGAACCGGATCTGGTAGAACTGATGACACAAGACGTACTGAAGAGGCTCCCGAAAAGCGACCCGGTGTTACTACGAAACAAGTTCCGCAAGTTGCTGAGTTAGATAATACCGAAGCCCCCACTTTTCACCAAAATTTAGAACGACATAAAGCCCAACATGAGGAAGGCTACCTTGTTGATCTAAAAGATTTAGAACAATACCAAAAGCCATACACAGAAGACAATGGCTACACAACTGTTACCCCAACTTTAATTATGTCCGAAGATGGCCTATCGGGTGCTGCTATATTATATAAGGAGCATGGTGATGGGACTACTGAAGCAGATATTACTGGTGTATTTAGTGGTGAGTATACTGATATAAGTGGTACTGAGGTAATGCGAAGTGCTATTCGTAAGGCACAACGTATGGGAGCAGATCGCATCATTTTAGATGCTTATGAAAGTAACTTACCAACTTATTATAAATATTTTGGGTTTGTTGAGTATAAAAGAGATAAGTGGGATGATAATATGGCTCCCTCTGATTGGCAGTATGAAACTCATAAAAGAGAATATCCAGATACAGATGGTAGGCCAGATATTGTATATATGGTTTTAGATCCTAAGAAAGCCAGAGAAACTCAAAAAGATTTATATAGATATACATTAGGGTTGGAAAATGAAATAGAGTATAAAGAAAATAGTGTATTGGGAAGTGTTACTAGGTATATCAATGACAGATTAGATCCATTAAAAAGACTAAAAAAACAATTAGAAACAAAAATGGGAAAATTAAGAAACCATGAAGATTTTTTTAGTCAAGCAAGAAGATCATATAATATTGCAATTGGAAAGTTTAATAAAACTATTGAATGGGCTGATGATTTTATAGCGCGTATGGCTAAGGATGGAATTAGTATAGAAATGCTAGATCGTTATATGCACGCTAAACACACTAAAGAAAGAAATCATATAGTAAAAGCAAGAAACAAAGATATTGAGGTTGGTGCTGGATACAATAATAAAAGTGAGCTAATGACCGATGACAAAGCAGATGAGATTTTAAAAGAATTTGAAGGATCAGTTATTGATGATTATGCAAAGGAATTTAGACAAAATGTAATTTTAAGAAACATACAAGTTAGACTGCAAGGTGGATTACTAACAGAAGATCAAGCAAGAATTTACAGTGGTGATGCTCCCATACTAGAAGGCAAGGATCCTAAAGACAATATTTCATTTCAAAATTATGTGCCATTAAATATTGAATTAGAAGATGATGGCCAAGTTGGTGGAGTATTTAAAAATATTTCTGGAGTAAAGGGACATAGTTTGTCTGGCCCAGAGAGTAAAAGAATTAAAGGTACGGATATAGAAGCTAATCGTAAAAGTATTTTTGAGATGGGTATGCAAAATTTATTAATGGGAATGACTCGAGCAGAAACAAATCAAGTAAATTTAAAACTATTAAATGTATTAAGAGCTACTGATGTATATGTAAATAAAAATGGTGAAAAAGTTCCTCTGTTTGAATTTGAAGAAGTAGATAGAGAAGATAGAAAAAATTATGATCGATTTGGCAATCCCAAGTATATATACGCTAGTCAATTAGAAGATAATCAAATATTAATGAAGGAATCTGGGATTGAATATATTGTAACTATAAATAGCCCAGAGATGGTAAAGGCATTTCAGAATACATCTGTATTTGGACAAAACCCAATTGTACAGTTTGCAAATGCAATTAACAATTTTAGAAAACAATTTATCACAACTTATAGCCCAACATTTTTTATTGGCAATGTTCAATCAGATCTACAAACTGGATTAACCAATTTAAATATTGAGAAAGGTTCAGACGTTGCTGCTGATGCTTTGAAAGTATTGCCAAAAGCAAGTTTAACAATTTCTCAATACAATTTTAATAAACCTAATAAAAGGCCAGATACAGAAGAAATGGTTTATTACCAAGAAATGATTGCATATGGTGGAAAAATAAGCTTTTTTGATTTTGATGGCTTTGTAGGAAAATACAAGGATATTGGGAAAAAAATGGAGTCTATGGGAAATAGGGCTCAGTCTAAAAGTTACACACAAATAGTGGGAGACTATTTAAAAGGGGTTAATGAAGTATTTGAAGGTCAAATGCGCTTTGCAACTTATTTAGCTATGAGAAAAAATGGTTATCCCCCACAAGATGCTGCCATAGCCGCTCGAGATGTAACCTTGGATTTTAACAAGAGTGGTGAGTTGGGCCAATTGATGGAATCGTTATATATGTTCTCTAAAGTTGGAGTCAATAATATATATAGAATAGGTGAGGTAATAAAAAAAGATCCGGCAAAAGCGACTGAGGTAGCTACATGGTATATGATGGCTGGATACGTTCTTGCAGAAATGGCCAGAAATCACGATCCAGAAGAAGAGGAAAAATTATCAGACTGGTCTAAAGATCATTATTTCCAGATACCAAACCATTTATTTACAAACGCTGATGGGGATAAACGTGGATTTATACCATTAAGAATGGCATATGGATGGGGTATGTTTGCTGGGTTGGGCTCAATGATTTCAGACCGTCAACATGAGCAATCTAAATTAGAAGAAGGGGAAGAACTAGCAGATGGGTATTATTGGCAAAGAGCCTTTAACATTATGATGGATAATTTTGCCCCAGCTTCTGGTATGCCCTCATTTCCACTTCAAATGGCTAGTGATTTAATTAGAAATAAAGATGCAATTGGAAGGACAATAAAGCCATATAAATACGATAGTAGTATAAGTGATTTTGAATTGCAATTTAGTAAAACCCCAGCATACTTACGTGACATAGCTTATGTTATAGCGAATGCTCCTTTACCGGGAAACCCGGGATTGACCCCAAATGGAAATATTGATAAGTATGGTCGCATATCATATAATGACGGTGGCCCATTGGATTTTAGCCCAGCAGAATTAGATTACTTTTTTGGTCAATTCTTAGGTTCGGTGTGGACAAATTTTAACAATACAGTTGGTTTAGTTGATGACCGTTCAGCACCTAATACATTTAATAAAATAATGAAAAAAGCTTATGAAGGTTTGGATCCACAAAAAACTCCATTTGTAAGAAAGTTTTGGAGTTATAAACCAACTTTAGATGTTCGCCAATCAAGATATAGAAATGCAGCACAAAGTAGTAAAAAAAGATTATTAAATATGTGGGAGGTTACATCTGCTGAAAATTCAATAAAACATCTATACCTAGATGGTGCGATTAGCCTTAATGAATACAATAAAAGATTTGATGAAATATTAGAAAATCAAGCAAAGATTTTAAATACACCAAAACAATTGGTGAAAGCAGTAAAAGAATTATCAACTAAAGAATTTGGAAAGTCAAAATTACCCTCTGGTGTAAGAAGGACTAAAAAGAGAAAAAGTCAAAAAGCTAGAACTAGTTTGTCAGATGCCTTATCAACAATGAAAGGTGAATTAGAACAAAGAACAAAGGACGATTGACATTGATGAAAAATGGAAAAAGGGATATAATAGATTATGGCACTAACTGGAAAAACTGTAGCTGATACCTACAAAGATTTATTAACAGTAAACTCAACTGGATCAGATAATCAAGGATTAGAATCTTCACTTAAAAATGTAATTGATGGTGAGGGTATAACATCAGCGATCCAGCTTTCTACTACACACCTTAAAATACCTACGGGTAAAACATTAGAAATAGCTGGAACACTAGCCGTTTCAGATGCTTCTTTAGTAGGTAGTTTAAAAGTTGGTGATGACTTAGATGTTACAGACCTTATTTCTGGTGCTAGTATGGTGCTAACTGGAAGTATGACCTCAGATAGTGCTACCATAGGCGGTGGGTATGGTTCAACTGGTACAACAATTACATCGGCTGGAAATATTCAAACTAATGGATTATTGGCAGTAGATGGTACTTCTACATTAGCTGGTGAAGTTCAAATTGGCGGTGGTCATGGAAGTACTGGCGTAACAATAACTACTACGGGAAATATTAGCATGGATGGCAATCTTTCTTGTAATCAGTTAAAAACTACTTCTGGAAGTATTTTATCGGGAAGTGGCACTCCACCTAAAGTAAAGCTTGATGATGATACGAAAGTAAAGCTAACAGTAACAAAGTCTGGTGCTGATGCAGAAATCCTTACAGTTGAAAAAACGGGTACTGCAACATTTAAAGATGAGGATGGGGACACAAAATTTACAGTTAAAGATGATGGAAGGTTAAAACTTAAAACACTTACCACATCACAAAGAAATGCACTTAGTTCACCAGTGGTTGGTGAAATAGTTGCAGACGATAGCGGAAATCTTTTCGCTTACATATAACAATAAAGGAGAATGCACATGGATAAGCTAACTCAACAAGAAATGGAGTTCGTAATTCAAGCTATTGCAAATACTCAGATCCAAGCAAAGGATTCTGCATTTGCACAAGGTGTTCTTGAAAAGCTAGGATCTAGTTATCAAACTATGATCAAGGCTAATGAAAAGAGCAACAAGAAGGTTGATAAGTCGAACTCAAAAAGTGCGAGTGCTTAAAAAATGTCTGAGTGGAAAAAGCTATTAGTAGCAAATCCTTCAGCTAGTGACATAGCATCTTCCCCAAGTTCGGGGAAGGTGCTTAAAGTCGGTAGTGGCGGTGCATTAGAATGGTCAACCGATTCTGGTGGCTCATTTACAACTAGTGGCACAGTAGCATCCTTTATTGGAACGAAGGTTAGAAGTGTTATTAATGATAATAATGCTATCGGTGCTGAAGTCTCTTTATATAAGAATTCTACAACTCCAGCAGATAATGATGTTATAGGGAATATAGCATTTTATGCTAATGATTGGGATTCTGGTGAAAGTGCAGTAGACCAAACTGAAGAACTTCAAGCTAAAATCTTATCAAAACAACTTGATGTAGATAGTGGCTCTTCTGATTCTAATTTAGTATTTCAAACAAATATAAATAGTACAATAACCGATGTATTAACACTTAGTGATAGAGTTACATTTGGTAAATATGCAGTATTTGGTAGTGGTACTGCTATCGTTGGTAACAATAGTCTTATCGAAAGAATGTCTGAGTATCAAGGTAGGCAAGGATTAAATCATAAAATTGAAATGCACGCTACTGGGGATGTTAGTATACGAAGTAATTCTACAGATGATGCTTTATATATAAAAGATAATGGTAGGATTGGATTAAACACATCGAACCCTCAAGAGTTACTGCACTTATATGGAACTTCTGGTAATCAAAGATTAGAAATTGAGGCAACAACCGCAGAAGCAATATTAAAAATTACTGGGGGTTCTCATTCGTGGAGTTGGTCTGTTGATAATACTAATAATTATTTAAAAGCATATAGTTATACTGGCGGTTCTAATGTGCTTACAATGACATCTGATGGCAAGATTGCTATTGGCCATAGCACTCCAACAACTGTAC
>TARA_R100001443_G_scaffold3945_1_pt1 | contig 31799 bp, 48 predicted proteins | sample TARA_R100001443 | Tara Oceans TARA_R100001443 (sample SAMEA2622142) | marine metagenome | biome: marine biome (ENVO:00000447); feature: deep chlorophyll maximum layer (ENVO:xxxxxxxx); material: "saline water (ENVO:00002010), including plankton (ENVO:xxxxxxxx)" | depth 50 m
ATTCAGTAAACTTTTCAACCTTATCTCCCAGTCCTTTTTCTACCATAGTGCTAATATAAATAAGATTATTATTATTAATAATGTTGTTCCGATTATAAATTCTTCTAAATAATTATTCATCTTGTTTTAATTTATCTTTTACTCTCTTTATTGAATTATATAATGTATTGCGATTAATCCCTGTTTCAGCAGATAGTGTGTTTAGGCTGTGTTTGTATAGATAATACACTTTAAAAACTTCTGCGTCAAACCAGTTTAATTTAGATAATTGTTTATCTATGTTTTCAAGCATTACTTCAAACTCTTTCTTTATTTCAATTTGGTCTTCTTCTTCTGGTATATTATTCAGCCAATGTTCAGTCCACAATATACTTGTATTATAATTTGTGTTTACGTGCTTATAATACTTTTTATATTTATAAAAATAAGGAGAGGTGTTTGAGTGAAATTGATTAATCATAATTCTAACTATAAAAAAGATTAGTTTTTCGGCTTTTATTAATCTTTTTAGTTTTTTAGGATCAATCTTTGTATAAAGTATTTCTATTGTTTCGTGTAGTAAATCATCAGCATCGGTGGTAATCAATGTTAGATGTTTGGATCCCGTTATCGTCCGCGAGATAGTTTGTAATTTATTATAGTTTTCATTAATAAATTCATCTAATATTGACATTGTTTATACTTGGTGTTCCTAAATTCTTTAACATATCATATTCTGTCTTTGAAATTCTGTCGCACTCTATATATTTTACTCTGTCTTTTCCAAAGCGTTTGTATATAATTTGGTTTGCTTTAAGTTTTGTTTTTTTCAAATCTCGAAAAATAAAATTTAATTCTTGCCCATTATCCAAAATAATTGTTAACAACCTATTGTTAGTATCTGTATAATCCCAATGTAAACTCTTGTTTCTTGTATTAAAAAAAGTAGGTTTAATTCTCATTCAATTTTGTTATTGTTCCGTTTAAATATCTTTCAATGACATCTATTGTTTCATTAAAACCGTATGTAATCTCGGAAACGTAATTTCGTTTATTTAATTTATCTCGCCACTCTAATTGTGGTTTTGTTGGTCTACCCTTTTTTATTTTAACTTCTATTGCTAATCCGTGATAGGGTTCTACTGGTTCATATATAAACAAATCGGGAAAACCTTTTACATATCCTGTTTGTTTCATTTTTATTGCTTGTTTAAAAGATGTTCTTACTCCACCTGCACTTGCACAATATAACAAGTTGGGATATTTTAAATTCAAGTATTTTATAATTGACTTTTGTAATTGGTGTTCTTTCATATACTACTGTTTAAAATTTCTTTACACAATTCATATGGAACAACACTTCTTTCATAATTGTTTTTTAAACCCTGTGTTCCTGTTCTAGATCCTCTCGGTGCTGGTTCGTGGCAAGGCATACCATTTTTACACATCTTTCGTGGTTTCCAATTTAGATTATTAGTCCATATATCGGTTGGCTTCATTCTACTATCTCCATATTGACAATACGTGACGGTGTTTCTTATTCCAACATTTTGCATAAAACTCATTTTTCTTAATAGTCCTCTTGGGTTTTCTATATAATAATATTTTGGTTTTAAATATTGTATTATTGATAATGTTTTTTTAATCATTAATATACCTTTTAAACACTTTTCAGTTTTGGGTTTTTTATCTTTAGTCCAATGTGTTGAGCAACTTGCTATTGAAAATGTAGTGCACGGTGGACTAGCCCAAATAATATCTGGCTTGAATGGTATTTTATTTATATCAAAATCTAATATATCACATACATAATCTATTCTTTCAAAATCTTTATAGTCAGTTGTAAATGTTTCCATTTCCATTTGTTCAGCCACTTTACTGAATGACCTACTACCAGCAAATAATTCCAATACTTTCATAAATTTTTTAAATGAATTTCTTTCACTCTTTGATTAAACTCTTTATTATGTTCAGCTTTAATATGGCAAGGTCTACATAAGGCCACGAGGTTTGCAATAAAGTCTTTAGTTTTACTGCCCCCCAAACCTCGAGGCTTTATGTGATGAATATCGACAGCTTTCGCATTACAATACTCACACAAAATTACATCATCTAAACAATAATCAAAATATTGCATATAAATTTTAGTGTGTTTTTTCATTTTTTGGTTTTCTTATTTTACTATCATCTTTTAAACCAGATAATACAAACTTACCTTTGCAGAAAAAACATTCTCCATCTTGTATTAAAGACATTCTACAACATCTGATACAAAATCTAAATATCTGACTCATAAGTATCTGTTTTATATATTTTTATTTTCGGGTTATCTTTTAACCACTTTTTATATTTTTTTTCATTCATAATGCCCGGACTATGTAAATAAACACCTTTAGTTCCATTTGTTTCTTTATCTATATAAATAATGTATTTTACTTTTTTTTGTTCCATACCATTCCAACACTTGGAGCATATTTACTTTCCCAACCTAAAGATTTTAAATGTTCTTCATATTTTTTTCTACCATCATTATCTAATTTCTTGTAGGTATATTCATCATACCAGTCTGGAAATTTGGTTTGCTTATTTATATTATTAAATTGAGAATTTGACCACCTTTGCAACCGTCTTTTCAGATCCCACGTTCTCTCCAGTTCCCACCTCATTCTAGTTTTTGATTTGTTTAACTCTGACCAATAGAGGAAAAAGTTTTCCTTATCATCTTTATTAAATTGTTCAAATGAATTAATTTCGGTTTTAAATAAAGTTATTCTTTTATCTAATTTAATGTCATCTTCTTTACTTTTATTTAATTTAATAGCATTACCGTTGCTATGCGACTGCATATTATTAGGTTTATTCCACCGTTTTTCTGCGTTCTTACGAGCGTTTACACTTTTCTTTATAATTTCACCTATTGTTTCGTTTAATCGTGCAGAATAAAAGCAATTACCATCAACTTCAAATAGATCAAAATCGTTGATAACTGCTTTTAATTTTTCTGGTTCGCAATGTAAAGCAAACGCAAGTGTATCATAATCATCAACACATAGCATATTTTTATCGGCAAATAACATTTCAAGTAAACAAAAGTAAATTCCGTATCCCTCTAAACCCAAAGACTGTCTCAATTTTATTATTTTAATATCATTCCTTGCGTTTGAATCGTGTGGAAAGTATGTTTGTTTCATATTATCGTATTTTAAGGTTATTTAATCGCTCATAAGTTCCTTCAAAACCAGGCATATCTAATTTCTTTAAAACAACATTACTATCTGCGTCAATAATTGGTTTACCTTTATATTCTTTTAAACGTAAATTTTCAAGTATATCTCCTCGTTCTGCTGTTGCGAGTATTCTGTTCCACTTACCAAAGTTTATAAAACCATCACCAATACAACCACGATATGATTTTCCGTCTTCACCTTTTACAAAAATGTAGTAAAAAAACCCCCCAAAGTTAGAGGGTTTTTTTGAGTATTTTAAAAATGTAGCTTTCATATATATAATATTTTAATTAGAAAATGGTAAACTAACTTGCGGTCCGTTTTTCAACTTCTCATAATATCTGTTCGCAACCTCATCAATCTGGTCTTCGGTTATTAGTCCGTGGCAATATTGAAGATTAGCTATATTTAAACCTTGTGCAAATCTTATATTATCCTGAACATCTGAACCAGCACTTGAATAATTTGCTCTTGGTTGAAAATTATTAACAGGTTTTATTTTTGGGAACTGTCCGTCCACAAATTCGTATTCTGTTTCCTGTCCTTCTTTGAATTTACATTCAGAGGTTTTAGATAAATTTTCGCCTATGTCTCCGTTTTCCATTTCAATTTCAAACTTATACATAAGTCCGTATTTGCCCTCCCAAGTTCCATTACCAGAAACTCGAACTACTTTAGATTTTTTTGTCATAATTCTGTTTTTTTAAAATTTTGTGGTCAATTTTGAGAACCGAACATATCGACCTTAATTCACTTAATTTTAAATTATATGGTTCTTTTAATTTGGTCAACATAGTAGGATAAGTTAAATCTAATTTCTTTGACATATCCAACTTTGTTAATTTATTTTTGCACATCAATTTCTTAATATCTTGTGCTAATATTTTTTCATCTTTAATCATAATTAATTAATCTTTATCATCATAAAATGTTTCACTTGCATAACCTCTCCAACAATCATCACAACAAAATTGCTCATCTTCTTCCACTTCAACATCACCGCAATAGCCACATAATTCATTAGCATAATCACAATGGTCATTACATTGAACACATATTAAAACATCGTCATAAACCTTTGCACCACAGCAATCACTCCTACCACTTGTTCCGTGTTGATGTTTGTATATTTTATCTTCTTTCCAATCTTGATAACTCATAGTCCAAATCTTTTAATGTCAACCCACTCATCTAATTCATTTGAATAAGCCTTTCCGTTTATTTCTTCAAGCTCATAATACCAAGTCAATTCAATTCGTGGTGTTAATAATTTCCAATCAGGGTTTTGTTCTTCCCAATTAATTGCTCGTTTGAACCCCTTATTCGTAGAGGTATCAAATTCTTTAATGTGTAATGTTTTATCCATAATTATTTAATTAAATCAATTGTTTTTCTCCAATCTTTTAAGATTTGTTTTATATCTCGTTCTCGAGCTTCTAAATTGCGTTCTAATTCATCTATTCGTTTAACTAATGTTTCTTTATCTAATAACATTAAGTCTACAAGTCTTTGATATTCCATTTTGTATTGTTTTTAATTGGGGGGAATTACACCCCCCTGTTATTATTATTATTCTCTATTAAAATCTATGTCCTCAATTATCTCATAATTCTCCATATCTTCAATTAACCAGTTAAAAGATTTCCATGTATTATAATTTTTATCTACATAATTAATAAAATCCAAATAGATATACATTTGACTTTCTATGCTTTTAAATATCTTTAATAATGGATTCAATGTTTTAGTAATCTTTACAGCTTTACCATTCATTTCTAAAATAAAACTATCATAATTCTTATGTATAATATAATAATCATCATTATTTTTATTATATAATTCTATTTTTAAACCCTCTTTTAATGATTCTTTTAGTATTGTTTTTAAATTTTTCATAGTATTTCTGTTTGTTTGTTATACAAATATAAAAAAAATTTTATATATCAAGCAAGTATTTTCAAGAAAAATGTAAAAAAAATTTAATAATTTTCAGATTAACAGATGTAATTAATTTATAATACCATTCCAATCTCCACCCTTATTTAATACCATTGGTAATAATTTTGGCTGTCCATTGATAATAATACCACATCCTAATATTACTCTCGCAGAATGGACTTTATTATAAGAAAATGCTAAAGACTTATCATCTATCATACATCCACACATCATACTCCAATTCAAAGCCATCGGGTTTGAGGTATATGCTATGTTAAATTCCGTGTGATAATGACCTTGAATAACACACATTCCCATTTCTTTAGCTAAAGCTAAACCATTTTTTTTCATTCCGTGTGTCATAAATACCCATTGTTTATTATTCATTTGATACTTATAATCAACATACCATTTCCAGCCCTTTCCAACACCCAGAACTTCGTTATAATCTTTCAACATATAATTGGGTATGCCGTGAGTTTTCCCACGTCTATATAGCATAGATCCGTGATTAGAATGAACGAGCACCATTTCTGGAAATAAGTTTTCTAATTCTTGTATGGTTGTTCTCGCTTTTAAAGTTTCTTGATGTTGCGTGTCTAAAGATGGTTCGCTATCGTGATAACTCAATCCGTGAAAATCGACCTCATCACCTATGCACCAGATATTCGTGGGTTTATAGCGTTGTTTTATAGCTTTTAAAAAGTTAATTGTATGCCTGTGATGGTATGGTATATGCATATCCGAAATAATTAAAATTACTTCATCTTCACCGTCTCGTCTTGTTTTAATTATATCGTGTTCAGTTTTGGTTAATCTTAACCTATATGACCTTTTTTCTTTAATTCTTTTTAACTTTTTCAAAACTTCGCCCACCAAAGTAAGCACCAATCACCGTAATTAAAACGAGCTGAAGTAGATCAATCCAATTTTCTTTTACATTAAAATTAATTACTCCGCCCTCTATAAATATTAATAGCATAGTTGATACCACTAAAAACGCTAAAGTTAGTGGTCTGATGTTTGCTGGTAGCCACCCAGCTTTGTTATCACTTTCCCATCTACGAGTAATTTGTTCTTCTGCACTCGCTTGGGCTTTGAATATAACCTCTTTTAGTTTTATTTTTAGTGTTTTCTTTTCTTCATCAGTGGTAATAACATTATCTACCAGATTATTAATATCTAAATTTAAGCCACCGAATAAATTTTTTAAGAATTTCATATTGATTTGTATTGATGTGTTATATCTATATATTTAGTTATTCCGTTTTCTTTGTATGCTTTAAGTATTTGATTTCTATTACCCTCACATTTATACGAGCAATGTATCCAAGAGTAATTGAATTCGTTTATTATTTGGTCAAAATCAAAATTTTTAATAATAGTATTCATTAAAAACATATTGTCCATTCTACCTCTTTTTACAAACTGCATATCTACCGCCTGTCCTTTTGTATGTTGACTTGTTTTTTTTGATCCTAAAGCCAAACACAAATTTTCATTTCTATATCCAGATGTTATTCTAATTGCACCAATTTTGTTTCTTAATGGTTGTAATAAATTATCCACAAGATTTTGTATATTATCTAAGGCAATTATGTTTGGATCGTTATCAATACCCAGTCTTAAAGCTGTTGCGGATCTTGTAAATTCATTAAGAGTGAAATTTTTAGATAATCTCATTCAAATCTTTTTAGTAATATTTTATCTATTTCTTTTTGAATATCTTTTTTTGTGCAAGTTAATTCCATCATAATATTTGCTTGAAATCTTTTCACTTCTTCGTCTTCATCAAATACAATAATTGTAGGAACAGATATTATATTATGTTTATCTTTTAAAACAGGTTCATTACAAATAATTACATTTTGAGTATCACAATCATTTAGTGTTGATATATCAAAAGAATTATCCGTGTTCCAATCGCTATTAAAATGAATTACCGAAACTTGTGCATTACAAACTCCTAACCCAAAAAACAAAAATCCAATAACAATTAATAATATCTGTCCTACATTCATAATCATTGATTTAAATCATAAAGTCTTTCATCAATCTTATTCAATTTATTTTCAATCTTTTCTAACCTATCGGCATTACTCATTATGGTTGAGCGTATTAATTCGTCCTTTAGCTCAAATTCTTTTTCAGAAATGGGCATTTTTGGTAATTCTTTAGCAATATCAATTTCAGCTTTCAAAGTAAAATAAGTAGTTGATAATGATACCACAAAACCAATGATTAAAATAATTGTCTTGAGATCAAGAGTGAATTCTGACTTTTCATTTATTTTCATTTGCTACATTGTCTATCTGCAATTCCTTGACTAATTAGTAAAGCAATAGCTATTAATACTACATTATTTACTGCTTGGTCGCTAATACCAACATTATTAGAGAAAAACAATAAAAATATTGTTCCTACTGCATACCAAAATTTCTTTGATTGAAAAGCGTCTTCAAATGTATCTAATATTCTTTTTATAAAGTCCATAGTTTTAAATTATTATAAAGTTAATTCCAAAGTTAATTGTGTAATTTTCTCTATTAAAGTATTTTAAATAATTTAATTGAGAATACAACGAAAACCATTTAGTCAATTTTAAATTTCCTACCAGCCCAAAATCGTAATCGTTAGAAGTTGTTGCATATTCTGTTAGTCCGTGATTATATACAAAGTAATTTCCATATAAAAGAATAAAGAAATTATTAAAATACTTGTAATAAGATAAACCCACCACCGCAGATAATGTATTTTGATTTCCTTGCTCGGTAGCCCAGTTCCTATTGTAATCACTCACAATATTTCCGTATATATCTTGCATTTGTGAAGTTGAATTTGCTATTGTATCTCCATTATTATTCAACCATAATGTTTGTGCTTGTTCCCACCGATCCATAAAACCGTTATTATTACCATCAACAAATGAAGATTCAGAATAATATCCAAGTTGATTAATTGTTTGATGAAAATTGTTATAATTAGGAAATTCGTTTTTAAAGGCATTTACATCGTAAATAGGGTAATTCCTTATAATTGTTCCAATCGTTGCTCTAAAGTCCTTAAAATCGTGTTTAAAGCGAAAATCAAGGGCTTTATATTGCAAATCTACATAACCATTATTTGATTGTTGTATTTTGACAATATAGTTTTCACCTACATAACGAAACCAAAGGTCATAATTTTCAAATTCTAACGAGCGTTCTTTTACCCTTTCATATTGTAATAAGTATTCAAATTTATCTACAGGAGAGCGATATATACTTGTGTTTTTTTCTTTTCCATCGTAATAATATTTGGGTTTCTTTTCCCATTTATATCGTGATATTTTTTTAATACCTATTTGATAACGATAATTATAACCATTATTATCAGTGGTTTCAATTAATTGACCATTTGTATATTGATATGTTTCAATAGCTGGTGCAATAGCATTCATACTTCCGCCCATATATATTGTAGAATACTTATAGAATTGCCCGAAAGACAATAAAGGTATTAATAATATATATATTAGATATTTGAGCATTATAACTTGACTATTTGATATGTTGTATAAACATCAGCACCATAATTTCCGTTGAAATTATTGTTAGCAAACATATAGAATTTCAAATTTTCTATTGATGCTCCCGCCATTCCTCGTGCTGAAATGTCGGCTACATATTGAAAAGAAGCTACTGTTAAAACAGACCCATTCCATCTTGATATAGTTTTCCAATAAGAAGTTGTTGTTGATGGAGACCAACCGAAATACAAACTATTATTTGATGTTTCTGCTGTCACGAAATTTTTTGTAATAATTAAAACACTTAACGGTATAATTGCATAACCAGAACCAGGGTTTTGAACTAACTCTTGGTATGTTCCCACCGCACCTGTATCGTCCATCGCGTTAAAATTTGCCGCCACTAAACTCAATTTGTCAGTTTGGATAATATATTTATTATCAATTTTTTTACTTGTTCCGTCTGCTGATGAGGTTGTATCTGATTTGTCAACAACCATTAAAAAATCATCACTTGCTGGGTTCTCCGCAAGTGCTGTTATTTGAGATAGTCTTGTCGCCATTTGTATCTAATTTAGTTAAGTATTTTTTTAATCGGTTTTCGTTTTTTTTAATAACCTTTTTCCAATTATTATTATTTCCTTTTATCATTAGTTGAAACCTTTAATACCTGCCGCAGAAATAATTGATTTGAGTTGTAAGTCTTTTTTTGATATTCCTCTATCAATATTTAAACCAGAATAATAATTATTTGTTGTTGCACTTAATTGATCTTCTGTGTCAGTGCTATATTTAGGAAACAGGGTTTGATTTTTACAAAGGTAATTAATTAATCTTTGTCTATGGAACTCGCCCATATCTCTCCACTGATTAATAATTGGTTTCAAATCATCATAACTTGCACCAGTAGATTGATTACTGTTCATAATAGTCACCGAGTTATTTACAAATCGCAGTCTTAAATTAGGAACTAACTCACAAAACGTAAAAGCACATAAAGCTGGTGTAATATATTCTTCAATTAATCTTCTTTGATCGGTTGTAATACTTGAGGTGTTGTAATTTATGATATTTTCTAATTCAGAATGTAGATCCCAGCCCAGAACAGGAACGATATATTTATATTGTGCAAGTGATATAATCGGTGTTATTATATCTGGGTCTACACTCTGTGAGAGTGGTGTTGTCAGCATTACTTGTGCTGATGAAACGTATAATCCTTTTACTATCATATTATATTATTTTAAAAAACCGTGATTCGGCAGGTCATAAGTTGGTATTCTCATTACATCATCTGCGGGCATATAAGCTGGATAACCAATAGATTGAGCTGTTGCTTCTGATATTTTTTCGTATTGGTTTAGTGTTCCGTTCGGTAAATACTCGCCCTCTGTATATTCCTTTCCGTCCATATCAACAAACGTGACACCTTTAGGAACTTTTTTTCTAAAATACCACACTCTCTCCCAATGATGTTTGCAGTTAGCACCGCCCTTATAAAGAGCAATATCATATGTGTTTGATCCATCAGGACCGAACCCAGAATTCACAGCCCTATTACTTGCCTTTCGTAAATCATCAATGTTGTATAATGTTCCCGCTTGAGATTTGGCTACCATCTTTTGACAAAATTGTCTACTATTATGAGATAAGTTTTGAGAATAACGATATAATAATCTAAACATTCCTAAATCACTTGCTTTTGTTATTTCATTTGGGTGTCCAGCGGGTGCATAAGCGAATTCGTGATACTTTAAAGATGTTTTATGATCTGAAATCTTTTCCGCATAACATTCGTGCCATTCATCGTCATCTAATTGTATTCCTATTTCATCAAAATAATCAAGACAAACTTTATCATCTTTTACTTCAATACCTTGTTTAGACATTTCAACACCCTCTTTTTGTTGTTCTTCTTCCGATATTGTTTCTACTACATCTAAATCAAGGAAATCGGCTGGTTTTAAAGTAATAAAGAATAAGTCTAAGTGTATTTCATTAATTGCGAATATCTTTTGCATACCATTAAGCAAAGTTTCTTGAAATGGAGCAATCACACTCGATGAAAATAACGAATAACTATCTCTTAATTCTTCAGCGTTGTTTCCAAAGCCCGATCCATCTCCTTTGACACCGAATAATAAAGGGGAGGTGCAACGATGACCCGTAAGTATCTTTTTAGTAGTTTCCTGTGATAAGAATTGGTATTGTTCGTCTGCATTATTAGTTGTAATCGGTGTAATTTCTGGTTTGGTATCGGTTCCATCGTTGTATGTGATTAGGAGCTTACCTGCATTACCCGAACCACCGAACTTCTCATACACCTTTCGTTCAACTACTTTTCTTTCTTCTTCCGTTGGTATTCCATTATTGAAATTTAACATCGCGCTTGGAAATAACCCGCTCTTGATATTAGACAGATGAAATTGTGCTATCTCGAGGTCTAATTGTATATAGCTTGTAGATCCTTGATAATCTGGTGTTGAATAAAAAACACTACTTGGAGAATAGTCTTTAATACATAAAATTTGACTTGCTTGACTTCTATCGTTGCTGTTAAACGCTGGTATTGTGTATGGTTTGAACTCTTTACGTCTTGGTTGCGACCAATCACTACTGAAATAATAATAAGGTATTTCGCCCGTGTGGTCTTGTTTACCAGCCCTTATATATTGTGATGGTATATGTTTTATTTGTGCAATTTTTGTTCGTGGTTTGTTCCATATTACATTGACATAACACATTCCGTGTAATTTTAAATCAAACGCTAATCTTTTCAAACAATCTGGGCTATTACTTAATAATGTTTGAAGTTTTAACCACGATTCCATTTTTTCAGGGTTTTCATCTTTATCGGTAGCGTCTATCCCCTCTCCGTATATCATTGCTGATACACCTTTTACTATTGCTGAATGTATTGATGAACCTGTATATAATTCAATTAAATATTGAGGATATAAATTATCATCACCAAATGAAACCCAGTCCTTTCCATAGTCTTCGTTTATGGTAGGTAAATTGTATTCACTCAAATTGAATACTGATAGATTTGTTTTTTTAGTTTTTCTCATAATTAAGATTCATCAAGTGGTGGTAAAGGTGATCTATAAGATTTAAGCCTGTTATGAGTATTCCACAAGTAAATATTATCGTGATAGTAATTACCGTATGCATACTCTTTATAAATTTTGTTTTCTTTATCCTCAAAATACATACTACCAGACCCCAGCAAAGCCACATTATATGTATATTGAGATAAATTAGTCACGTCAGTGCATTCTATTAATTGAACTTCCCAAGAGTGAGATGTTCTACTTCCCTTATTATATCCAAAGTCTAATTGACCATCAGATAAATCTTCCGCTTGTGCTGGTGATGGTGATGGATCGTCAACAGCTTTATTATTAAATACTTTAAACCATAATTGAATACCATATCGTTCAGTCCAACCAGCTGAATAATTAGGAGGTATAAGAGATGAATGAGGTAAACAATCAAAATAGTCTCCACTATTCATATTAATAAACCTACATTTGAAATATGGAAATGTAATTACTCCTGTTTCTGCTGTAATAACTGGTGTTGAAACCATTTTATCCCAAATGTTGGGAAAAAACAGGTAATTATAAGTCCACCACATCCATTGTGAACTAAAATACTCTACTTGCCAATTATTTACCATCTTGCTCAAATATATGTTCCCGCAATTTATCTTCACTCATACCATCAATCATTTCGTCTGTATAATATCTTATATCCGGAAATTTGTTCTTTTTTATTAATTCTAAAATTTCATCTTTAATCTTCCAAGCCATCTTTTTTTACCTTTTTTGGTTTTGGTTTTTCTTCAACACAATACTCGTTTCGTAAATATTCTGGTAAATTTTTTAATTGCTTTTGTGAAAATTCAGCAAGTGTAATTCCACAATGAGGTGGCTTTTGATTAAGGTATTTTGTTTTAACTTTTAACATAGTTATCTCTTTTATTAAATATAAATATCAGCAATCTGTTTGCGTATGTGTAAAAATATAACATTTAATTTAACACGCAAAATCTTCGTTTTAAGGCATTATCTATCTTTTGTGGTATAAATACATTACCTACTGCACGAAACTAAATTAACAGATGTATAAAATTAATTATTTGGCTTTATGGTTTTTTTTTATTATAACATAAAAAAAAGAGGACTAACCACCGTCAGATGTGCCCTCTTTTTCAAAAACAGAATATGAAAAATTTGTTTTATTTATGCTGGTGTCACTTGTGCTTGAATCGCCGCATTAGCAGGAGTTGTTATTCCTGTCCAAGGATAATTCGCAGTGGTTTCAGTTGCAGACGCATCAAATTTCACTCCATACATTGGTTCAGCTTCTTGTGCTGATAATGATAAAGTAAAGCCCGACATATCACCTCGTGCTGTTCCAGAAACAAATGTTCCTCCAGTAATTCTACATCCGTGTTTTAAACCTAAAACCCAAATTCTATTATTCATATCTAAAACCCAAGCAATTGTTCTACTATCTCCCAACTCTTTTAAATAAGCCAATGAAACAACATCTAATTTCTGTAGAACTAAATCACACGCTTGATCGTAGAAAGCAGGTGTTCCAGCACTTGCGTCTCCATTAGCTACCGTCACGGTCATTTGTGATAAATTAGGTCTTGTATCGTATTGAACCATATTTGTTGAAGAATCAATATCATCTATTTGATAAACATCAGTTCCGTTATAAGTTAGATCCGAACTCCAAAAAGTTTTACTCCATAATGAAAAATAAACTCTTTTGATACCTCCTATTGCTTGTGTGCAAGATAATGTTCTTCCTTTTGTTAAACTACATCCCATTTGTGTATAATTTTTATAGTTAAAGAGTGGTATATTTCAACCACTCTTATCAATTTAGTTATCAATTAACCCTCTTTAACAACGTATGTCTCGTTTGCTATACCTATTTGAACACCTGCAGAATATCGCATTGCTATTCTTACATTATCACTTCCATCGATTGGTGTTCTGTCGATAACACGAACAGAGGTCATATCAGTCATAGTATTACAGCCAAAATATAAGTTAGATTTTTGACCAGCAACTAATCTGTGATCTGACATTCCGGGACAAACAACCATTTCATAACCCATATAGTTAAGTGGTTTTTCGTTTACATAGTATTCATTTAAATAACCATCAGACGCTAATTTTTGTTGATACAATAAAGCAACTTTAGGTGATACATAAATAGTGAAATCTTCTTTGTCTATTATTGCAGGAGAGTTTGCTAAAATACCATTCGTTCCATCAGTAAATAATTTATCCAAGTTCGTTAAAACATTAGTTCCCGATGTAAAGTCAGCTCCCGACAATACTGTATTTCCGTCAGTAGCAATAACACCAGTATCACGAGCAAGTCCTTCAAATTGTCCCGATACTGTATTATCTCCAACCCAAATAGAATTTTCAATACTTTGAGCAACTTCGTCAGCAATCATACTTAATAAAAATTCTTCAAATGTTGGTGGTATTTTATCATCGTATAATGAACCAGTAGCTAAAGCCTCCCAATCACTTCTGAATTTACCTTTACACAATTCAGTGTTTACCATAAATTCTTCTGGTTGTAATATTCTTTCTGCAAGAGTAGTAGTTCCGCTTTCAGTCCAATCACACGAACCATCTTGAATAAGAGTTGCATTTGTTGCGTTTTTAAGAACAGCTTTAAACGGAATATTCTCTTTAATAGTTATCCAGTTATTAGCAAGTGTTTTACCACTCTTTAGTGCCGCACTTAAATAAGGTAGTGCTAACTCTCCAGCATATGTTGATGTTATTGCTGGGTTAGTTGTTGTAAAAAAATACTTTTTTAATTTAGGATTAATTTCTTTATAATCCTCTTGAAAATTTTTATTAGCCATTGTTTTTATATTTAGATTCTTGTTATTTTATTTTGTATCATAAATCGTGCTCTTTCAGAAGTTGTCATTTTTAGAACATCTTTACGACTTTGTTTTGCAAATAAGTCTTTTGGTTTTTTTGAGAATGAGTATTCATCTCCTGTTGGGTTAATTGATACTCCATTATCAGCTGGTGTTTCGTCTATTTCTTTTAATTTAGTCTCAACGCTTTCTAATCTTGTGATTAACTCTCCCACCATTGAAGACATTTCAGTTTTTTTCATTTCCTCAACTTCCTCTGTTTCTTCTTCTTCAACCTCTGCAACAGCGTCCTCAACTTTTTCAGTCATATGATCCACAATTTCTTGAGCAATTTCTTTAGCAACTTCTGTGGTGACTTCATCTGGTGTAGCACTATCAATTTTTTCAGCCACTTCATCAACAACCGATGTGTCAGCAACTTCTTCAACCACTTCTTCATTCATTACTTCTTCAACTACTTCTTCTGTTTCCGCTACCTCACCATATTGTGATACGATACCACCGTCAGCAATTACTAAAGCTGTTCCATCTTCTAACGTATATGTTCCAGCGTCAAGTGGATAAGCAACACCATCATCTTCTAATACTTTTACTGCAACACCAACTGCAATACTTTCTTCTTCTGTAGCAATTATTCTTCCGTCATCTAATTTCATTTCAGCATAAAAATTTACCGTGTATGCTTTTGATTTCTTTTTTCTTGATAATAGTGTTTGAATTTTTTCTAATGTTGTAGCCATTTTCTTAATGTTTTATTAAATATGATTATTAATTACTTGTTTGTTCCTTATCTGTTGTTCATAGCCCTGCACATACACTCGGCAAGTGGTTTATCTTTGCATATACCCTCTTTTCCTCGCGTCTGCTGACCGAACTTTTTTCTCATATCCCTTATGCACTCATTCCAGTCATATCGCTTTAAAGCCTGTCTTTTAATAAAAGATATATATTTAAGCATTTTGTATTTTTTCTTCTTCATTTTCTTCTTTTCCCCAAATTCATCAACGATGTATCTATCCATTGTAGATGTTTTGTGGTCTTTACAGGGCATAAATAATCTCACTCCATCAATAGAGTGTTCGTGATACCCTTTGCAACCCTTTATTGTTTCAGCGTATAATTCAGCTTCTTGTTTTGTTTTAAATAAAGGTTCACCATCAAGTTCGGCAATAGGTTTTAATTCTTCTAATAACAATTCACCTATTTTTCCCAACGTATATTGATCTAAACAATCGTCGCAATCTTCTGTGAGTGGTATTATATCTTGGTTCATTTGCTCAATTCTATCAACGAAATATCCCTCTATACTAAAGCCACGAACTTCATTTGATTTTATTTTATCCCACACTTCTTGATTATCAACTTTCATTTTTACAAACCAAGTTCCAACAGGCATTTTAAAACCATACATATTTGACTTGTCATATTTTTCATCTTCACTTATCCAGCTTTCAATAACTGACAAACCTTGTATATCTACACTATGTTCGTATGTAGCATTATTACCATTTAGGTTTTTCATAAATAATTGTTCAGCCTGTTCTATTGTTTCAGAGGTGAAATAAACCTCATATTCTTCACCAGCGTCAGCGTCATATCTTGGTATTTTTTTATCGGGTATTAATACTGCGCCCACAAGTATTCTTTTTTCTTCATCTACTTTTGCAAGTGATAAATAATTATCGTTAGATAGATAAACCCAGTCAGCTTCGATTGCTGGTAGTTCAACTAATGATATTGCTTGGACACCAAACTTTTCAGAAAACTGATCTATTATTAGTTCAACAAGTTTCTTTTTGCTCATTTCTTATCGTTTTATTAAATATAATTTTAAACATATTGTTTATTCGTGTGTATTTATAAAGTGGCTTGAAACTCTAATTCTTCTGCTAACGCTTGTGCATTAGTAATATCGTTTTCTATTACATATGCTTGGACTGGTTGTTGCTCATTTGTGTCTTGCATATTTTGTGGTAATAAAGCGTCTGGGTTAAATACAGGTGCTGGTGTTGAATTTCCACCCCCCGATGTTTCTGGTGAGCTGTCAGATGGTGGACCATCTCCACCCCCGCCCGGCACTTGGTTGAGAATTGCATAACCTTGAGCAAAACTACCAAGAGCTAAAGCAATCATACTTGCTACAAAACCCGGCGCTGTAAATACCGCTCCCGGCCCCGTTGCTGTTGCACTAGCCATCGCACCTGCTATACCACTTGAAATAGCACTCGAAGTATCAATTAATAATTTTAACATAGCCATTCTCTTTTCTCGTTTCACCGCTTTTTTCTCAATTTGTTCTTTTTGTTTATTATATTTTTCTTCACTCATTTTTCCATCGGCATATGCTTTATCTAAAGCGTCCATTTCTTTTGCTGTTGCTGTTGCCCCTATACTTTCAATACTTGATAAAATATTACTTGCTGTTTCAAGTCTCATTTGTAATTGTTGATCTATTTTATCAGCTTCTATTGCTAATTCTGCATTAGCTAATTCCTGTGTTGCTTGTAATACAGATTGGTCATAATTGTATTGGGCAATATCCATCATTTCACGATATTCTTCATCTCGAATTTGACCTTGATTTCTTGCTCTTTCAATTATTGCTGTTTCATTTAAAAACTTTTCTTCTAAAGCGTATAACTCTTGGTCTAGCATTGAAGTATAAGACAATCTCAAAGCGTCATAATCTTCGGCAACTTTTGTTTGATATTCTCTCCTTTTTTTAGCATTGTCTTTTATTAATTGAGCTTCTTTTTCAAGGGCAAGTTCTGTCTCTTTTTGTCGAGCCATTTCTTCATCGTGCAGTCTTTTATCTTCGGCAGCCTGTTGTTGTTTAATAGAATTTAATTTAACATTAATTGCTATTTGTTTTTGAGCACTTTCCTGTCTTATGTTTGCGAGTGCTATCATCAATTCAGCCTCACGGTCAAAATCTTCTTCCGAACTTTCGGCTAAAGCCATTTTTTCTTGTTGTATTCTTAATTCTTCTTCGGCATTTGCAACCCTTTTTTGCATTAATTCATCTTCAATATCAAACGCTCTTTGAGCCGCGTCAATTCTTTCTTCTACACTCTTTGTAATATCTTCCGCTATTAATCGAAGTGCCGCCACCTCTGCTCTTTGTTGTGCGAATTCAACATTTAATTCTCTGTTGCTGTTTTTTAAAGCATTTGTTCTTTTTTCTAACTCTCCATACGCATTTGCTGTATTTATTATTTCTTGACTATATTCTTTTATCTTGGTTGGATCCATTCCAGTTGATAATTGAACTAGAGCATTTGTTGCGTCCTTTGCCCCCTCTTTCATCATATCCCAATCTAAAGTGAACACCCCCTTTAATACTTTTCCAAGTGCTTTGCTGGTATTAATAAGCCCTTTAAACCTATTTATTAAATTCTCTTTTATAGACTTCCACAAATCTTTAATCGCTTGTTTAGGGTCTGTAAATAATTTCACAAGCCATTCACCCACTGAAATCACCGTGTCCATTAATTTGTCCATTATACCACCAAGAACAGCCATTCCAACTCTTAACTGTTCCGCACCTCTTTTTGTTTTGGTGAAATAAGCCATCAGAGATGTTATAGCTATAAGAAAAGCACCTATCCCTGTTGCAATTAAACCCATTTTGATACTTGAAAAAGCTAATTTTGCTGTCTTTCCCATTTTTGAAAACGCACTTTTCACACCACCAATAGTGATTCCCATAAAACCAATTTCGCTGGTTAATTCTTCCTGTTGTTTCTTTTCTTCTGAAAGCTGTTTAGATCGACCACTAGCTTGACCCTTTTGTTTGTTTTTCAACTCATCAGTTGATTTTCCTATATCTTTCACACCATCATCAACTTTCTTCAAGCCTTTTTCCGCATTTCCTACATTAACTTCTACTTCGTATGTTATTTTCTTCGCCATAATATTTGCTTTATGTTATGAATAAACTTTTTCCAGCTTGTATGCTTTTCATATTTGCCGAATAAGATGTCTATTTCTTCGTTTCCGTATCTTTTTTTCATTCCTGCTAATTTTACTTGCTTTGGTATTGTTTCGCAAGTAGAATTAATATATTTAGGTATTTGATTTAAGTGTATCATTAATTCCAAGCTAATTTGTTATTATCTTCTAATAGTATATTATCTCTTACTGATGGTGCCGACTCGTATAATGCGAGAAATGTTTCAGCAACACTAATTGTTGAATTCAATATATCCATCGTATTCACGCTCATTTGTCCAGCCCATTGGACTTTTGTATAACTGTCGGCATTTGACGTGACTACTTTAATTATCATTTGCGGTCTTCCCGAACTTATTGATTGACATTCTAAAGCAAAAGCAAAAGATAATGTTGTTAAATTACTTTGTATAGTAGTTGTTATGTTTCCAACACCTATTTTAGTTATTAAGCCCTCTGAAATTGTAAAAGCGGTGTCAATATTGAATGTAGCACTCTTTCCTGTATCTACTGCACCATCAATTACGATACAAGTAATTTTAGCATTAACATATGAAATGGTTTCACCTCGTATTATTATTGGTTTTTTACTACCTCCGACATTAATATATCCTATTGCACTCGTAGTATTACCCACCACATCGAAATCATTTCTCTGATAGCTTAATTGCGGTGTCTTTGGCTTTGTAATATCTCTTATAGTTCCATTTTTGTCTACAAATTTATATGTTTTGTTTGGAGAAAATGACTTTAATTTTGTTAAAGCTTTAATCTTTTTTACATCAACACCACCACCACCAATTAAATTAGTTCCCATCGACATAATACCCGCTTGTCCTGAACCTGTTGGTTGCCCCGGCATACCCTCTGGAACAACAGGATCATCAGTGTTGGTGACGGTTTCACTATTAGGGTCAGAATACGCACCATATACAAGGCAAAATGTAGGGTTCAAATCTGCTATTGGTGTTCCCCCAAAACATTCACAACATTCTGGGCTCATAAAAGGAGTAAAGCCACCAGAACCATCAGCAATCTGAATGAAATAATCAGCCCCAAACGCTGAACCACCCACTAATACTTGATATTCTAAATTATCACAAAGGTCAGACCAACAAACCATACCATTCAAGTCTGGTGATTTCAATAAAGTAATTTTTGTTGATGTTGTTGTTCCTACTTGGTAATTCGATAGCTTAACCACTCTCCAGTATGTTCCTTTAAGATATATAATATCTCTGAAATCAAAGTTTGCTATATCAAGTGGTGTTAAGTAAATATTTAATTCAAGAAGTCTACTATCTTCTGAATACATTTCTTGTATATATCTTTTCCAATATGTTTCGTATAAAGCTTTTGGTATATCTCCCATATAGCCATTAAACATAGTGGTAGCGGTTATCCAGTCATTACGATTATAATCCCAGAATAAAGACCTCATTGTGCTGAAATCATTTGTTGAACCCCAATTTGAATTATCTAATTCATATGCAGTGCATAATGGGTATTTGGTGTATTCGATGGTTGCATAATATATTTGTTCATAAACATAATAATAATTAAACATATATATTGGCTCATCTAAAGTAGTGGGCATACCATTATAATAGAATAATTTATGAGGAGATTTTTTTATTATCGGTGAACCATTTTCGTTGAAACTTGCTTGGTCATTAAATACAAAATTATTTAATAAAGGATCGTATGTTCCACTATTCTGCGAAGTCATTGGTCTATTAACTAAATAAGGTGCTAATACTGGTTTATTTTCAAATTCACCATCTTTAGCAAATACATTATTGAAATTCTGTTTATAATGACCCCAGACATTAGAATTAGGCATTTGTTCTTTAACTACTTTATTTAAGAAATCTTCACTCTCTTTATCGTGAAAATGAACCCCCTTTTTAATTAAATCTGATGTTGGTTTTAATAGTATTTCCTTTTCATCATCTATTTTATTATCCCAATTTCTAACCTCACCTGTTCCCACAAAATCATCAAAGGGTTCAATATATAATAATGACGAATCTTCCTTATCTGCAGACACTACTAAATTAAATCTTTGAATAATATCTTTTAAGAAATCTGATTGTTTTAAATCTGGGTCAATTCCAACAGGTGGATTGATTGTTGCACCATTAATCTGAACCCCTATTTGTTCGGGTAGAACCATTATTTCATAACGATGACCATTAATTAATGTATTGCCGCCAAGTTCTATTATTGGATAAGCATATCCACTATCTGACGCAACAGCCATATATGGTCGATAACTTTCACCAGCTTCTAAATATACTGTGGTTGTTAGTTGTAAAAATTGATCCGTAAAACCATTAAATTCAAAATCTTGAATAGCTAAAGGGTTTACCCCATACGATCCATCGTGAAAGCTGAAAGCAATTTGTCCTGTTGCAGAACCACTACTTATATTATAGTGCTCTATATATGATGTGATAGTTATTTGATAAGCACCAGTCACGTTCGGTGTAAACTCATACAAGTCTGGAAATGAACTCATTGGTCCGACCTCACCACTATCAACAGCAGGACCAGAAAAAGAACCTGTTGATAAAGTGTCTTCGCCTGTGTCCATAAATATCCAATCATCAACACCCCAGATTAATGGGGCGTCTGGTGCGTCAGTTGTTGTTGGGGCTATCATATAAGCATTACCATTGAATACAGCCGGATAATCGCTTGAAGGTAATCTATTTGCTGTTTCATCGTGATCCATTGTAGACATAAATATTCGCCTAAAATAAATACTATCTAAAAATGTGCTTGACCATCTGAAACCAGCCTTTGAAAATATCTTATCTAATATGGATCTTAACTGCAAAGCTGGTGGCAAATAATGAACCCAATTTCTATCCTGACCATCTATATCGTCTATATCTGTTTGATTATTCAACCAGTCATTTTCATTACTATTATCCCATTCACATCGATAATGTGTGCTTGCTGTTATTGGATAAATAACTTTATTTACACTCGCCACCGTATCTCGTAAGCTAACACCACTCGTATTATTGAAAACAACTGAACCATCTCCAGTCCAAGAATTCTCAACATTTCCTGTTCCCCACAAGTGTTTGAAATCATCATCATCGGTGAATACGGTAGGGTCTGTTTCGTCTTGTGTAGTAAAAGCCTCTCTCACGGTTTTTGTTCCCACCGCTGTAAATAGTGTTGCAATTTTTCCCAATATAGCAACATCGTAATATCCAGCCTTTTTATAAACCCCTTGTAGCTTTAAATTACCAGTTAATACAGGTTGTCCGTTTACTATTATTTGAGCTTCTATTAAATCATTTTGTGAATAGATTAATTTGTCGATATTTACATTATACCAATGTTCAAAGAATTGATTATTGACATCTGACATAGGTAATTTGAATGTCTGGCTGAAATCTGTTTTTCTTGTTTCTGGGTTTTTAACATCTTCAAAATTATAATTGATTGAGATATTAGGTGCGTCCTGTATATCTAAATAATAGGGCTTTGTATTATATATACTGTCTGAATTTGTTTCTCTACGAAACGCAACTACTTGTATTGTGGGTTTGCTCATATTATCTTGCTACTACTGGTTCTTTTTCAATAAATTCTATATCAAATGAATAGTTAGTTTTAACACCATCATTCAGTTTAGTTTTTTTAGTCAGTGTGCTGGTTTTAACTTTTACAGGACAAGAGATATTATTGTCTCCACTTGCGTTTTGTTCACCCATTCCTATAAAATGAACAAGTGGTGATTTTAATAACCATTGTAGAAATTTGCCCTCGCCATCTGAAATGTAGCCTGTGTTTAATGTCATTACTCTTTTCGCACTAACACCCAGCGACCTGTTGGTTTGAGCTGTAGACCATTCTGAATAGTATTCTTCATTGAATACACCTCTTGGTGTTTGCATATCAATACGTTCTTTGATTTCAATTCGTTCTGTATTTTTACAAGCGAAATTAAAATAATCCCACGTGCCTAAACTATTTATCCAACCTAAACGAATGTAAGATAAATTTTCAGTTGTATTATCTCCTAAAGCGACAGGTCTATTCCAAATATTGCAACCCATATTATCATCAGCATATTTTCCGTTAACAAAATAGTATTTTTCTGTTCCATCTGTTCCCGCTGTGCTTTCTCCGTGTATGGTATAATAATACCAATTACCAGACGCAATTTGAATTGATATTGTATTTGAGCCACTACCCCAAGCACCCGCTGATATTGATTGTAAATTTCTTGGACCGCACCCAAAATGTATTATTCTTTTATCGTCAGATGTTGCAGTTGCCGAACCACCAGTTGCAGTCTCGCTTGTAATATAGTCGGTATCTGAACCGCTTGAATAATATACTGTAATAGCTGTTCTTTTATAATAAGTGTCTGGTCTGTATGCTATTGTTGCTCTATCTTGTTGATTAATAAACTGGACATATTTAGTAGTATTAAATCTTAAATCTTCTCCAGCACTACCTGTCAAAGTATCGAAATCATATTTAATATTTACTTTAGCGTCAGTATAATCAGCGTCAGTAAGTAGCTTTCCTGTTCCTCCTGAATTTGGATCGTAATCATCTAAAGGGTCAGAATCTAAATCATATTGAGTTTGTGTAATATCTGGTGGTAATTTATATGTAGCATTTTGATAATAATCTAATTGGTCTACCGTGTCGCTCGTATCTTCTGTTGGAACACCGTTCGGTGTTGTAGCATATTCAACCCACGCTTTGACAGCTATTTTTCTAACTATATTATTACTTAAGCCATACGGTTTGTCTGGGTTATTCATTCCCAGTCCGTGAATTTCAGCGTCTTGAGATGAGCTGGTTTCGTTTGGATCCCTTGTTGTAAAACTAACATAACTCGCAACAATTTCTTTTATATCAAAAAATGTTCTTCTATCTACACCACTTGAGCTTTCATATCCATTCCAAGGTTGTTTAATTTTAGCTATTTGTGTTCCGGACGTTGTATCTAAATATACCGCTAATACAAATTTATATTTATACAAAGCTGATATATCACTACTTTGTGCAATTCCAAATATCAGATGATTTCTCCACCAAATTGGTATCCATTTTTGTGAGCCACTCCAAATCGGTGCTTGTGCTATACTTAATCCCATAATTACTTAAAATTTAAATTTAAAACCTTATCTAAATTATCTCCAATATCTTCACCAAAAGCATTCCAAAGATTATTCTCAAGATTTTTACCTTGTGTTATAATTGGTTTTGATAAGAAACCAGTATAAGGTAAGCCCCTTGTCGCTATTGCTCTACCTATTAAATAACTTGCACTTTTGATATTTGGTTTTGTTTTAGATTTGTATTGACCGCCCTTTGACGATCCTTTTAATTCTCGCAGTTTAATGGGTTTATTTGCTATCCACGATTCAACCACCCCCTCTTTTATATTTAAACCCTTAAAACCAAAATTTTCTTCTATTCCAAGTATATCTTTTGTCTTACCAACACCAGGATAAGAACTCTTACTACCCGCAACCCCTTGGTCTACAAACTTTCCATACTCGTCCATACTAATTTTTACAGATACCGTGTTCCCAGATGTGTTTACTTCATATGCTATTGAGTTGTATAATTGTTTTGATTTGGTGTTTTTCTTTCTTTGTGATAAGATCATACGAGCGTATCGTCTTACCTGTTTTCCATAATCTTGAAAAACCTGTATTGTCTTGAGTAATTGTTTAGGGTCTACGTCTATTTTCATATTATGTTTGATCTATAATTTGAACGGTGTTATCGGTGCATATACTATTCTGATTATTTACTGTTATAGTGAATTGACCAGTCCAACCCCATAACATATTATCATCACCTGTTGCAATAGGCGACATATTAATAGGCATTTGTAAATCTACCTCTTGATTGACCCACGAATTAACTTCATCAAAATTTTGAACAAACTGAATAATAACATCTTTAAATATTTGATGAGCTTGTGATAATATTCTTTTTTGTGCGTCATTTCTTATGCTTTGAATTGGTAATACATTGTTTTGTATTGTTTCTTCGTTAGGCATTAATTGTGTGTTTATTATGCCCTTATAAACAAATAAATCTAAAATCAATACATTGAATGTAAAGTTTTCAATAAAATTATCTACTGATGATGATGTTGGTTCAACATATAGTATAGGATAATTTTCCATTCCGAGTTTTGTAATATCAATTTCTTCATCTGGACCCATATGAAATGATTTGATATAATTGTGTTTCTTTTGAATTGTTTCAAATTGCTCTACTATATAAGCAAATCGTAATCTATTCGGGTTTTGTTTTGTGTTTTTATCAGCCATTAGACAATACTATTTTTTTGTTTCTTTCTCATTTCCTGTTGGTAATCCATTTGATAACATAAAAAGGTTAATGTTTCATATATTGGTATTAATGTTATTTTTTTAATGTTTAAAATGTTTTCATTTGCTAATGAGTATAATATAGCATACCAACCGTATTTACTTTGCAAATCTTGTCCACTTGGTTTATTATCATCAACAAACCCATCTACTTTTTCCTCTTGTTCAAAGAGTTGTGCAAATTCTCTATAAGTAGTCCGCCTAAACGAAAAAAAAAATTTACACACCCTAAAGCTATATCCATCGGCAAATCTAACATCACATTCTCTTTCTCTAATGTGGGTTCGTATGTTTCAATTTTATATTGCCCAGCTACATTAATGCTACCCACTATTGGTCGATACAATATGCTCATTATCCTGTGTAGGTTTTTCATCGCATTATCATTTCCAGCCCACGTTTCAAGGTCGATGAATTCACCTGTTGTCATTTCTGACATATTTGGTATTAAACCGTATTTAAAACCCTTGTATTCAATTACCTTTTGTAATTCAAACGCTAATGGTTTTTTGCTTTCTAACTTATTTATTTCAAGAGCGATTTCCTGCAAGTCTCTTGTTTTAAGTTTTTTAATTATTCTTTCCTCTACATTACATAATATAGATATACTTGTAATTAATTTATTAGTCTTACTTTTCTTTGAAGATATATTCTCCTCGAATTCTTGAAATTGTTGAATTGTTATATCTTTCCATTCATTTGGTATTACTAAATCTACTTTCATATGCTTTTATTAAATATAAATTTTTACTTTTTGTTTTATGCGATATAATACTTGCCGAAATTGGGTTTACTTAAATTCATTACACAAGCATATCTAATCGCGTCTATTCCGTGATTATCTCTATCTATTGGCTTTGTAGTAGTAATTCCATCTTTAGTTATTTCGTATTTATATGTTCTAAATTCTTTTATTAAATTAAGGCTTGATTTGTCTACATATAATTTATATCGTCTCAATATATCTATTCCAATATTAATACTATCTCTACCCTTTATTGTTGGTTTTATATTCCAACCGAACCTATGTATTTCAGCTATTGATTTGGGTTCGGCACTGTCTGCATATATTGATGTTCTACGATCAACACCCAATTCTGAAAACCTTTTAGCTATCATATCGTTTGTTAGTTTCCTTTCGTAAAACAATTCTTTAAAATAGAGCTTATCATCTTTCTTAAATACTTGCACCATCGCACTCGGATCAATAGCGTATCCAAAATCAAGTCCATAGCCCAAGTGTTCACCATCAAAGTTTTCTACAATTTGAATATTTGGAAATATAATACTTTGACTAACACCACGTTCTCCAAGTCCATATATGTTCCAATAATTGCTGTCTGTATCTTTTAGTCTTTCAATTTCATCTATTAATGATTGCTCTAAAAATGGGTTGTCCTTATATGTAGACTTTATGAATGTGCAATCATCTCTCGTTAACACTTTATCATATATCCAATGAAATTCATCGGACGGATTAAAGTCCATATATATTTTCTCGTTTGTTCTTATAATTAACTGAAAATAATCTTCATACGATAATTCATTACATTCGTTAATAAATAATATATCTCGCTTTGTTCCCCTCTTTTTTTGTGGCTGGTCTAATGAAACAAATTCAATAATATTAGATCCAAATTTAAATACCTGTTCTGATTTGTTGTGCCTTTCCTCACTATATAAATCGTATTCAATTAATAGGTTAACAAAATCTCTTAACACCGATTGTCTTAAACTTGGAAATGATTTCCTCACAATAGTGAATACTTTATTATTGCTCTGTAATGCTTGAATGATTATTAACTGCAATAACGCTATTGTTTTTCCACTTCTTGTTCCACCTTGATTAACTACAATTTTAGTTTTCGCGTTTAGATTTTCATTCAGTATTCTTGTTCCCTTTAGGTTTAACGATCTCAATTTCAATTTTGTTTATTTGGTTATCACCACTCGACAAATCAATTTGTTGCTTTTCAACATATCCTCTTTTCTTTCCTTGTGTTTTTAAATAGAATAATAATTCTGGCGTGTTTCCGTCTTTTACTTTTTGAATTAAACTAGCTTCTGCAATATCTAAATAATGTTCTCTAATATCATTAACAACATCTTTGAGTTCTGGGTATTTATCAATATAATTATAAATTGTTTTCCTTGTGCAACCTAAACTCTTACAAGCTATTGAAATGAAACCCCCAGCTTTATTAATTGCGTCTTTAATTTGTTCTAATGTGTATTTATTCTTATTAGCCATTATTTAAAAAGTTTAAAGTAATATGTGATGTATAATATAATTGGTGTGCTTAAAACCAATGTAATCAAGTTTAAATGTGGTTCTCCACAAAATCCAAACAAATGTTTAATTATTTCCATTAATTATATTTTTTATTTTATCTACTATTTCTAACACCTCATCTTGTTCCATTGTGATACCGCAACAGGTTTCTAGATTTTCCTCTATTCTGTTTAACAACTCTATTATTTCTTTTTCTTTTTTTATTGTGTGTAATTATGTATAATTATTCTAATGACTTTAATGGTATATTTAATGTTTCAATAATAGCAAATTCCATTACTTTACTATCATTCTCATATCCTATTATTCCCTTTAAACGATCTTTTAATTCTAACCATCTTTTATAAGTTTCATTGCTTACTTTTACATTAATAGTTTTATCAAATTCTGTATCACTAAATGTATCACTCAAATCATCAGTTTCATATTGTTCCCAATCAAAGTCAGTTAGTTTAGAAAAATTATCTATTTCTATTTCGCTATATGGTAATGTATTTATTAAATCTTTTAAGTCAAATTCTTTTGTTAATTCTTTAACTCTTTCTGCTAATGCTATACTATCTGTGTCAAACTTTGTTTCGTTAGTTTCTATTGCTATTCTTATTGCCTGTGCTTGAGTTATTTTGCCCAAGTTATACGAATAAGCTTTTTCGATATTTAAATCTTTTAAAACGCTTAATCTGTGATTACCGTTAACAACCTCATAAAAGCCTGTGTCTAATTCTCTAATGATAATATTTTCTATTTGTCCATTCCTTTTTATGTTTTCTTTTAACTTTTCCTGTTTGTCTTTATCTTCTGTTTTATAATTCCAATCAGCTTTAACTAATTTGTCTAAAGATATTTCTATGTATCCCATTTTATTCCTCTTTTTTCCCATAATTTTGTTATATAATTATTAAGTTTTAAATACTCTTTTGCATTATGTATGTTTAAATCGTGAAAGTGCATTACTCTTGCGAATGATGGTTCACCTTTTCTCCAGTCTCCGTCTTTATTTTTTTCTAAAAAATCTACTTTTTTTCTCATCTTTCCACCATACAACCAACTCGTGCTGTCTACAGAATAAAAAGGATATGTTTCTAAAGTTTTTTTTCCAAACATTCCCCATCCGTGCGTTTTAACATCTGACCGCAATATATTAAAGCATTTGGATAAATGTTTAAATAATTTCTTTTTTTGTTTTGCATATGGAACTAACCCGCCCAATCCTATGAAATTATATTCTTCTTTATATTTTTTTAACCATTTGAAATCACTTCCATAATGAAAAGTGGGAACAGGGCTTAATCCTTGTTTTTCCATTTCCTTTTGATTATCATACGTTGCTTTAGCATTTCCTATAATATCTAAATTAGCATACCATTCTACTTTATGTTTATTCTTGTGTAGAAATTTTATATAATCGTCTAATGTATGTTTAGATTTTCCCGATGCTATTGAAAAAGCCCCACTATCTAAAATTATAGGTTTCTTTAAATCATCTATTCCTTTTTTGTTTATTTCAACATAAGAAATTAATACTCCAAAATCTCCTTCAACTTTTAAAATTTTTGGACTTGTTATATAACTTGCAAAATATATTTTCATAACCAACCGTTTTCCTTTGCCTTGTAATATCCTTTTGCTCTTAATTCACTTGCTGGATTGTCTAATTCCCCTCTGCCCCACTCGTTCATCTTTTGAGATCCATTATAATCAGTCATTGTGTCTTTAATTATAACATCTAAACAATCTAAATCTTTTGCTAATTTCCACGTTTGTGCTTTGTCTAAATACATTAAAGGAGTGTGTATTTTAATGTCTGTGTCTAATGCTAAAGATAATGAAACCGATAAACTATTAATAAATACTTGTCTACAATCTGGATAGCCACTATAATCCGTTTGACACGTGCCAGTTATTATATTTTTTATTCCATTATTAAAAGCATAAGTGGTGGCAACGGTTAAAAATAAAGCATTTCTTGCGGGAACAAAACTTGCAGGCAAGTGTTCTAAATCTTTATGGTTTGAATTTATATCTTGATTATGATTTGTTAAAGCTGAATTTCCTAGCAATTCTTTTATGTTTATTAATTCATAAGGCACTCCTACATCTTTACATATTTTTTTAGCACATTCTATTTCTTTTAAATGCTTTTGTCCGTAATCAAAACCGATTGCTAGAACTTTTTTAAAGTTTCTCAATGCCCAATACAAACAAGTGGTGCTATCTTGACCACCCGATAATAACACTATTGCTTTTTTCATAATTCAATAAGTTTAAAAAATTCGTCTTTTTGTTCTTTATTTTCAAACACACCTCTCAACGCAGAGGTTGTAGTGTATGTATCGTGTTTCTTAACGCCCCTCATTTCCATACACATATGCTTTGCTTTAATAACACAGCCAACACCAAGCGGTTCTAATTCTTTCATTAGAAAATCTACTACTTGATTTGTAATTCTCTCTTGATTCTGTAATTGTCTACTAAATGTTTCAAGTGTTCTTGCTAATTTACTTAAGCCAATTATTTTTTTATTTGGTATGTATGCAATATGTCCTACTCCAAAAAACGGTGCAATATGATGTTCACATAAAGAGTGAAACGGTATATTTGTTTGAACAATCATTTGGTCATATCCTTCAGAAGAAAATGTTGTTGGTTTCCAGAGTGGTGGGTTTAAAAATTCTTTAAAGAATTTTATATATCTTTTGGGTGTTTCTTTTAAACCCTCTCGATTAACATCTTCACCATAATATTCTAATAATCTTATTACATTTTCCTCTACTTCTTTGTCTCCACTATTCTCCCACGGAAACTCTAACCATCTACCAGCATATTCTTTTTCCCTTTTATCAAATAGAAAATAGAAATCAGCTTGAGGATATTTCTTTTTCCACTTTTGATATGTTGTTCCACTATCGTATAAATCATCAACAATAATATCGGCTTGATTTGGATCTTCAACCACCTCAATTTTCTCATTACAAAAACCCAGCATTCCCACTACAACCTGTCCACCTCTCGGTATTCCGTATGCTTTGTGTTTCTTGTTTTCTAATTGATTAAGTATTTTATCTATTTGCTGATATATTTCTACCCAGCTTATACTCCTGTTGTTTGGTTCCATATTATTATCTGTAATCTTGTTGAAAAATTAAATCCTTGTTTTAAACACCATTCCACCGTCTGTGGTGTATTTCCCTCTAATTCTTTTATATCGCTCGCAGAGGGCATTAAATACACTTTATTTGGAAAGATATTACATTTGTCTACTATTAATAATACTTCTTGTAGGTCTTTTTCATTACTAACAACAAATTTGAATATACTTCTTGTTAAATTTAAAAAGTTAAGTGTATCGGGTTTGTATCTTCTTTTCAATTCCTCTCCACTATTTGATAGTTTTGGACTACAATTAAAAAGGTCTATGTATGTAAATAGTTTTCCTTTTGGTGTTATGGTTCCGTTTGTTTCTATTTCAATGAATGGTTTATATCCCAACATATCAACTAATGTTTCAATGAACGGTTCTAACGCTTTCTGTTGTAATAAAGGTTCACCACCTGTTATAATTAAGTGTGCACCATTATAGAAATCTTTTTCGTAAGCCATTAATTCAGCTACCACTTCTTCAATAGGTAGGTTTCGCCCTGTTCTCCACACCTCTATACTATCACATCTCCACGTTGCTCCATTGTGTAGCTTTTTATCTTTTTCTGTTCCTCTACCACCACACATTAGATTACAAGCTGTCAGCCTTAAAAAAACAGAGGGTTTTCCCATTGTTTTTCCCTCGCCCTGTAATGAATAAAAATGTTCGCTAATTGCTAATTTCATAACTAACTATACTTGATGTTGTTTCTTGTAATGTTATTTTCTTAATTGGTAAATATTTATCTACCATTTCAAATATCATTTTGCTTAAATTTTCCGCACTTGTTGTTTGATTCATTTTATATAATTTTAGCGGTGTGTTTTCTTCTTTGATAAAAAGGTTTAAATACTTTAATAATGGGTCTTTATCGTGTATTAATAATGAATGGTCTAATTCTTTTATTATTGGATCAACAATTTTATCTATATCGCTGAATAAAAATGTTATTCCTGTTTCTACATTATAATCAAATTCAAAAAACATATTAATATAATATGTGTGTCCGTGTAAATTGAAACATTTGTCATTCAAATTTTCGTTCCTATGCCCTGCATAAAAGTGATATTTCTTTTCTATTTTGTATTGCACGATTTTGAATATACTCTTTTTAAATTATTTAAAACTTTTATATTACAACTTCCACAATTACTCCAAGATGGATCCTGTTGAAACACAGCTTTATATAATACTGACAAGGTTTTTTTCTCATCTGGACTAATAGCATTCTTTTTTTCAACTTGTGGTAATATTTCTTCAAATATTTGTTTTTCTGTTTCGTTAAACGGTCTGATGTTTTTAAAATTTGGAAACATTTGGTTGAGTTTGGCTTTTCGTTCATCGCACCCACAATCTTCACCAAAAATAGATTTGACTAATTTTTTTAAACCAGTCCATTCAGTAAACTTTTCAACCTTATCTCCCAGTCCTTTTTCTACCATA
>TARA_R100001443_G_scaffold81895_2_pt1 | contig 31794 bp, 34 predicted proteins | sample TARA_R100001443 | Tara Oceans TARA_R100001443 (sample SAMEA2622142) | marine metagenome | biome: marine biome (ENVO:00000447); feature: deep chlorophyll maximum layer (ENVO:xxxxxxxx); material: "saline water (ENVO:00002010), including plankton (ENVO:xxxxxxxx)" | depth 50 m
AAAACTACAGAAGTTCCAGAAGAAACTGTGACATCCCCTGTGTATGAACCTGAAGTATTAGATAATCTGACTCCGTTTAAATATACGTCTACAAATCCTGCATCATAAGCAAGCGTTTCGCCTTTAGCGTCTGCTCCAGTTACTGTTGTTGGAGTTCCTGTAATATTATAAGTATATCTCTGAGCAGTTCCGTTAACAGTAGAACCTGCAGCTGCCCAGCCAGATGATTTATAAACTTTTAATTCATTAGCTGTTGTATCAAAGTAGAGGTCACCAACATTTAAACTAGTACCTGGAGCTGAACTTGCAATTCTATAGACATCTGCAAAGTTTTGTACAGCTGCTAAGTTATTAGCAACAGAAGTAACATCAGAAATATTACTTCCAACGTTTGTAAGATTTGTATTATTATTTGCTACAGTCGTTATATTTGAAGCATTATTTGCTAGAGTTGTTAATCCAGTTGTTCCGGCTAGCGTTGTAATATCTGAGGAGATTCCTGCCAGAGTAGAAATATTATTTGTTGGAGAAATTTGACTTGCAACCGTATTAACTTTAGCAATATCAGTACCAACAGCATTTACATTTGTGATTGCTCCTGCAACTGCATCAATTTCTGAGCTTGATTCATTTAAGTCATCTGCTACTGTTTCAATTTCTGATACGGTTTCTGCTAAGTCATTTGCTACTGCAACAACTTTTGTAATATCTCCTGCGACGGTATTAACAGAACCAATATTACTTGCAACGGTACCTATATCACTTGCGTCTGCCGCAACTGCCGTTACATTAGAAGCAATACCGCTAACTGTCGTAATATCACTTGCAATTCCCGCAACTGTATCTACATTAACAGTTGATTGAGTTTCAAAGCCGTTTCCAGCAGCATTTGTTTTTAATAGAGTATTTGCAGTAAGTTCTGGAACAGCAGGCTCAGATCTTGTTGCTGTTGATTGTTTAAATTTTAAAGCTCTTTTTAATTGCTCTTCGTGTTGTTGTAATTGTAATACGATCTTATCTAATGTATCTTCGTGCGTTTGAGCAGGAAAAGCATCACCTTCGATGTAATCAGTCGGCTGAGATAGATCTAAAATTCTAGTTAAAAATAATTTATGAGTAGCAGGTAAGTTATTATTTAATGTAACAGTATTTAATGCTCCATTAATATTATAATCATAAGTTCCAGAGCCACCAGAAGTTTGTAACGTTTCTACACCGGTTGCAATAACTACAGTATAAACTTTTAAATCTGAAGCTTGAAATAATTTATAAGGCCACGAGTAAGCGGTTGTTGATCCGTTCCCTGTATAACTTATAAAACTATTTTGTGCCGCTACTGTCATCTATTCATCTCACTTATCATCTTCTCAATTATATTTATAGGGTTATCCCCACCTCTTCTTATAACACGACTAGGAGGAATATAAAACCCTTGATCGTGTTCTTTTTTAAGACGTCTTTCCATCCGTTTTAAATAACCTGGATTTTGCCATTCTTTTATATTATATAATATTAAATAGTCTAGTGCCATTCGTAAATAAAAAAGATTAATAAATGGCGTATTACCCTGAACTAAATTTGCAAGCTTAGCAAACGGATCATCTCCTGTTCTAATAGCTTGTAGTATCTGTACAACACTATCAAATTGTCCGATAGTTGGACCCATTAAAGTAGCTAAAGCAGTGCCTCCGTATTTATTATAACTACCAAATAAAAAGTCTCCATATAATCCTAGCCCTCCGCCTTGTGCCATAGCAGCAGAGATTATCTTAATATTATGAGCTAAATCATCATTAAATTGTCTAGGTTCTTTACCTCTTGCTATATCTTTTAGATATAATGATAAGTAACCTAATAAAGATGTAGACACTATAAAGTGAGCCATACCTGTATATGAAGCTTTTCCTTTTAATAAACCTTCTTTAAATGATGAAGCACCATGACCATATATTTCTCTACCAAGAGATTTATGTAATACAGTTACAGGAAATGATTTAAACTGCCAAAACAATCTTGCAGCTACTCCTAATGCCGTACCGTCTTGAGTTCCTCTGTTCATAAACGCTCGTTCATAAGCACTTGGCATTGGCACTGCAAAGTCAGCTCTATCAATATAGTATGCAGCAAGCGAAGATACAAGTCTATCTCTTTCTCTGTTAATTTTACTCTTACTATGTTTTTTAATTAAGGGCTCTTTTTGTTTTAAATATGATAATATAGTAGCGTCATCTAAGTTTTCTATCATATCTGTTACAATATATTTTTGTCCATCTTTACCTTTGTATATAGCTTTACTAATAACATTTTCCCATTCTAGTTTACCCATATCATATATCTCTAATATTCTTTTTGTATGAGGATCTAATTTTTCAAAAGTTCTATCGGCTTGCATAGCTAAATGTCTTGACATCATTAATGACGAGCCAACTCTATGACTATCTGTCCAAGGAGATAATAAGTTTAATTTAAAGTATGCTTGTTGTGCTTTTGCAAACATACCAGGAGTTAAATCATCAGAGCTAAATCTTGATATAGTATTACCTATAATTCCATCCATACCTACACCTAGCATTTGAGCAACAGCTCTTCTATCACTCTTTTTCATACCACGTCCTTTAAATAAATTTTCTAAAGCAATGCTATATCCTTTAAATCTATTTATACCTTGATATTTTAATTCAGCAACTTGGTTAGGTATATCAGTTATAGATGATAATGTAGCCATGCCTAGTTTAGCCATATTTTGTATATTTCTTATAGTTGATGATACATGAGCAGCAGTTACATTACCAGGTATTCTTGTAGTGCCATCAACCTCTGCTAATAAATGCCAAAGCATATCATTTTTACCTCTTGACATTTTACCAAACTCTTCCATAGCTTTTATGTCTCCTCTTGCTTTTGCAGCTCGTAACTCTGCGTCTACTATAGAATCAATCATTGCTCTTGGATTCGGTCCTAAAACTTCTAATAAAGCTTGATTTTTACCAAAATGATCTAACGACAATACAATAGTTTCTCTTAACGTTTTTGTTCCGTATGATCTATTATATTTCATAAACGCATCAGAATCCTTAAAGTGTATTATTCTATGAGCTTCACTCATTCTTTTTGCTAAGTTACTTGGTCCAGTAAATCCTTTAATTATATCATCAGCAAAGTCTTCGCCTCTGTGTTTTAAATGTATACCAGTAATTAAACCATTATATACATTTTTCCAAAATGCTTTCATATCTTCAACATCTATGTTAGCCATAGTTCTTTCCATGTCAACTGTGTCTCTTATTGAGTTGTACCATTTTTCAAAGCCATCTCTTCTTATTTTAACAGGGTTATGACTTTGTCTCATTATATAATCAGGTAATTTTCTTATCCAAGCACCATGACGATTGTTAGCACTTATTGCTCTGTCTTGCTGTTCAAATACAATTCTAGCTATTTTTTCTGCAGCAGGATTTCCAGATGCTCCTGACTTGCCACCTGGTTTTATTTCGTATAACTCTCTAGCTATGTGATCATCAATTTTACCTGATACAAATTCTTCAAATACATCTTCCTCTTCTAAATGTCTTATAAGATTAGTAACATATCTTGTAGAATGAGCTTTACCAATAGCGTCTACAGATCTTCTGCTGCTTTTTATATATTGCATAGTACCACCAAGTAATGCTCTTAATCCTAATGCTCTATCTTTAAAATTAGATAAATGACTGAATATTCTTTCTTTTGCTTGTATATTTAATAATCTTTGTCTTTGCTCAATAGCAGCTGCTACTTCTTCTTTTGTTGACTCATCAGCAAGCCATTGCTTCATTTTTTGCTCAATGTCTGCTTCTTTAGATATAGCTTTTTCTTTTGTAACTTGTTTGGCTAGTTTATTAAGAAGCTTTTCTTTTTCAGCAGGAGTTGCCGCATCTCCTACAGCTTCATTAATTATGCCTATGCAATCTCTTATATTTGCCATTATACTTTACCTATTACGCAGTTTAATACTGCTTTTGCGCCGTCAAATAAAGATTTACTTTTCTTTACTTTAGCATTTGTTTCATCTTTTACAATCTTAACTTCACTATCTAAAGAATCTTTTTTATATACTCTTAGCTCCTCTGTTAATGATTCTATCTCTTTATTTATATTAGTTAAATCAATATTATCAGTATCAGATTCTATTTTTTGTAAACGTTCTCTTGTATTTAACGCTCTTGTTTCTGGATCTAATTTTACATCAGAAGTAGTTGGACCATGTTTAGAAGCATAATAATTAGCTTCTGATCTTTTTAATATTTCATCCATGTTCATACTTTGTATAGATTTTTTAGGATCAACTATTTCAGCGTCTATATGCCATACTCTATTTTCTCCTGTTTGAACTCTGTTAGCTTTAACTATTTTAAGTCTTGTTTCAGGAGGTAATAAGACCTCGGCTTCATGACCATATAAAGCTTTTGCTGTACTACTAGCATGCTTATCTACAAAAGCCATTTTAGTTCTTTTAGGAACAAATATTTTAAACTTAACAGGTTGCTGATTTTTAAGAAGAAAATAATTTGCTTTATGATATAATAAACTAGCATTAAATACTGATTTAGTAGAAAATTCCATTCCTAAAATCTTAGCACCATCTCCTTTATTTAATAAACCATAGGGTAATATGCCTTCATCAAAAAAATTAGAAGCTTCTTTTCCGGCATATATAGTTATATTATCTCCTGTTTCAAATTTATTTATAGCAGATAACAAAGCTTTTACAAGCATAGCTTTATTAGTTGATTTACCTGTCATATAAGCTTTAACGTCAGCATGGGTTACAGATTGAGCTGCCCATTTCATTAACGCTGTCTTTTCGTTAGGAGTAAGATCATCACCTAATTTTTTAATTTGATTATCTATATACTTCATAGCTTCGTCGTGAGAGTTAAATTTTTTATATATAAATTTTCTATTTGCAATTTTTTTAATTTCCATTCCAGCAATTTCGTTTATCATAGCAGGTTCAATAGCTGGATTTTTTATTTCTTGAGAAATTTGTGGCGGTATTTTTTTGCCATCTGTTTCTAATTGTTTAAATGCTCTAACAATTTCTATATTACCAACAGCATCTCTTCTATTTACTAAAGCAAATGTTAATTCATTAACAAAATCTTTTTGATTACCTGCGTCTGCGTGTTTAGCAGCATCTCTGACAATAGCTTCTATTTCCCCGTCTGATATAGAATATATTTTAGCAATGGCATTTTTAAACATATCAAGATTCATATTGTCTAAATGAAACTTAATATCAGGATTAACGCCACTTATAAAGCTTTTAATTTCTTTAATAGTAGTCATATCCCAATCATCTTTTAATTCTCCAAGAGCTCTAAATTTTAATGAGCCACCAGCATCAATACTAGTAATTTTACCTTGCGGAGATAATATTAAGTTTCCAGGAGCTGCAAAATCTCTGTTACCAAGCCATGCATGTACCATTGCTGTTTCTAAAAATTCTTTATAAACAACAGGATTAGTCTTAATTAAGTTATTAACTTCATCCATAGTTAAAGGTTTTCCTTCTTTCCATTTAGAAGCTATACCTACAAATTTTCCTGATCTTAAAACTGGTCTTACTTTAGGAGCACCATCTTTTAATATTAAGTGTAATATAGAAGACGCAATCATTTCGTTTAAAGCCCATTCTTTATTCTTAGGATATTTCATATACCATTGCTCACCTGTGCTTTGATGAGTAACAATATTGCCTTCGTTAGAGCCTTGTTTTCCAGCAGTAACAGTAAAGTCTTCTTCTAATAAAGGAGCTCCTGGTAATTCTTCTAAGTCAATAGATCTATAAGAAGATTCTCCAATTGTAGCACCTTCGTCTGCAACACTAGGTTTATATTCTATTTGAGGTGGAACATATCCTGTTCTTTTATTATAAGCTCGTTGTAACTCTGCAGCATCTACATCGTCTAAAAACTGTCCTGATGGATAATTTTTCTTTCTTGCTACATCTTTTGAAGCTTTTAATAATGCATCAACATTTATATCTTGATCAGCCAAAGCCTGCTTATAAGCTAAGTCTAAAGCAGCAGAGTGTCTTTTTGCAGATACACCCATTAGCCAATCAGCAGTCTTACCGCCAACAACATGTATACCACCAAATCCAGCTGAACCTAATGTAACAGCCATAAATGAATCTAATAATGTATAATCTGCTTGTTCATTCCATTTTTGAGCAGCAACAAATCCTTCAAAAGGAGCTGTATATATTGCAGTACGTCCTGCAGTTGAAGCAAATCTAGCTACACTAATTCCTTGCTTTGCAGCCATTCCTAAAAATCCTACTTTTGTAAATGGATCAGGAGAGAATAATAAACCTACGTTAATTGGGTCATACATTGCAGATACGCCCATTGCACCTATCCCATATAATCTTTGCCAAAAGCCATTTGCCATTTGATACATCTGTTGAAAATTCATTTCTTTTAATTTTCTTTGATGCAGTATTTGTGCTTCTGCTACAGTAATATCTCTGTCAAAAGTTAAGTTGCCATCTAATCCATATTTTTCATTAGCTTGTTGTGCTGATAGTAAGTCTCCTGTTCTAGCTTCTGACTGGCCGGTCATGTGATTAAAATATTCTGTATCACCACCTATATCAACAGCTTCTCCTGTTTCAGCATGCCAATTTGATTTAACTGTTTGCTCATACCACCTTTTAAATGTACTCTCACTAGTATCATCTTGATTCATGTCAAGATCTTTAAAATCAAGTATACGGAACGTCTTACCTTCGTCCCACATAATATCACCATACTGATCATTATTAATTTGTAAAAAATTATGACCAATATTTTTTAGATGCTCGTAGTCGTCTGCTTTTGGTAGTTTAATACTTGGCATATTTAAAACTGTATATATGGTTTACCATCTTTATTATAACTGAAGATGTCGTTTGTATTTTTTATTGACTCATTTTCTATTCTTGTTCTCATATCATCAAAAGAAAGTACTACTTTTTGTCTTGTACCTTGAGTTCCAGGAGGATCAACAGGACCTGTAAAGTATACAGGATAATAACCATTTTCTCCAAAGTCATAAACTAATTCTACTCCTGTACCGTCTGCTGTATTTCTCCATTTAGTATTTGTAGCTCTTAACTCTCCCTGTATAGATTTATATTGACCTGTGCTTTGTCCATAAGTATCTAAAGTAACATTACCAGAGTTTAATATTTCAAAGTCTAGTCCTGATTGACTTATATTTTCTAATACATTATTAGCCACCGCTTTAAATTGAGATATGTCAAGATTAGTATTTGGACTTAATTTTGGAACTATAAAGTCTTCTCCAATATGATACTTACCGGTAATATATTGATCAGTAACTTGTTTTATTGCGTCATTTACCTCTACTCCTTGAGATACTTTCATCTTAATCATTTTAGTTATTAAATTTTGCCAGCCATCAACCATTGGAATAGCATTAGCATTTGTCTTAGTTAATGCTTGTCTTATAGCTATAAAATCAGCTTGTATAGTAGCATTTATAGTTTCATTATCAGCTCTTGCAATAGCATTTTTGTCAAGTTTCATTCTTGATGCCTCAAAGATTGCACCAAAGTCAGGGTCGCCTACATACATCATAGCAGCTGCTACATTTTTATCTAACTTACCGTGAACTATTAGTTCAGCCATTACATCATCAAAATAATCTCCATATTCTTCTTTTAACTGAATAACAAAAGCTTGAATAGATTCTTTGTCAGCAATATTAGAGTCCATAAATGTTTGTGATAATCTTGCTCTTTCAACGTCGCCAAGTAATACTTTATCAGCGCCTCTTATACCAAAGCTTTCTTGCATTTCAATTAATGAATTGTATCCTTCCATTCTAGTAGCTAAGTCATCAGATTTTATTTTATTAAATATATCTTTTCTATAAGTTTGAGCATATACAACTGCATCTGATTCCATTAAATCTTTCATTTGAGTAACTTTTTTAGCCATTTCTGATTTTATAAGCTTTTGATCTGCAGTTGTATCAGGTAGTTTATTAACATAATCAGTCATACCATTTGCGTCCATAGTTGATACAGCAGTTGTATGTGTATATATTTTTTTGCCAACTTCAAATTTTCTTTGATAATCTCCGTAAGCAGCATTATTATCTCCATAATAATACTTAAATTCATCTTCAGTTAGTTCATGAACAGCACTACCATTTGTTGCAACATTAGCTAAATTATCCTCTATTTTAACTTCAAATTTTCTTTTTTCTTCTTTATCAATAGCATTCTTAATTCCAAAAGCTTTATTTTTTAAGGCTTGGTGTTTATCAGCGTCAAGTACTTTAGCAAATCTCCCCGTCTCGAACATTTCTTTTATCATTGCAACTTTCATAGGATCTCCCTCGTCAATGACTGATGTAATCATTGTTTCTGCAATATAAGCTAATGCTCTGTCTTCTGCTTTTTTTAATTCATTTTTATTCCATAAATTAGAATATCCTTCTATTCCATCTGTCTCTTTTGTATCAAGAGCCTTTAAAATGTCTTTTATAGCTGACTGATAAGTATTTAAGTCCCAGCCTGAAGGATCAATTGCTGATCTTAATGCTATACTTTCTACTGTTTCATTAAATTGATCTTTTTGATATTCTAAAGTTTCTTCAGCTTCAAAAGCAGTAGCTTGTTTAAACACTTGCATTTTAAAAGCATTCATTCTTTGCTTCCACTCTTGAATAGCATATTTATTAGGAGCTTGCCCTAAGTACTTATCTGATATTTCTTGAAACTTACCTAATGCATCATTAGTAAATCCTTTAGCACCTGGTTTTTCATATTCAGATTCCTGTTTATCTTGCCATTCATTATACTCTGTAAATACTTTTTCATAGCTAGTAGAATTCCATAAAGTTGCTTCTTTTTTCATTTTATCAACTTCAATTTTAGCCATAGTCTCACCCATATTTGTTATACCTTTACCAAATGAAGTTAGACCTGTATCAGAAGCTACAGCTATTTGACCTCCAGAAAAACCTTGAGCTCCTTGTCCTGTAGATGATCTTCGTTGTACTGAACCGTCGTATGTTGGAATCTTAACCATTAACCAAATGCCTCCACGTCTTGACCATATTTATAAGTTGAACTACCGCCAGTTAATAGTGTACTAGCGGCTCTCATTTTGCCAGCTTGATAAGCAGCAGCTCCAGTAAATCTTGCAGTTGCAGCTTCTACAGTATAGCCACGTTTTTTAAGATCAGCATTATACTGAATCATTAATAAATCTTTTTCGCTCTCTATAGCTAACTCTTCAAATAAATCAATAGCAGTGCCCTCTGTTGCATCAACACCAGCTTTTGATAAAGCTACGGTAGTAGAACCTTGAAGTTTTCTTATTCTTCTTTTTAATTGCTCTTTGTCATAATCAGCTTTATCTTGTGCTATCTTAGCATTTTGTTCTGCTATTTGTGCGTTATACTCATTTAAGGCTCTTTGATTTTTACCTTGCTGATATGCTCCGTAAGCAGAGATAGCAGTACCTACCCCCATCATTACTGTTGCTGCCATTGCTTTACTCATAAAATTTTACCAACTTATAATAGTCCTCTTTGTTAGGACCAAACTGTTTTAATTCTGCTTCTTTTGTAAAGCCAAGGAACTCAGCAAACTTTACAGCTCGGTCAAAATCTTTTATAACGTGACAATGGACCCTGTGAAACTTAAATTGATCCGCTATCAGTTTTAAATAATATCTTATATCTTTTATACAACGAATTTTATTTTTTTTAAACTCTGGAGATAAAAACATATAAGCTTCTCCTACGCCGTTCCAATGAGGCATAACTCCGCATATACCTACTATTTTTTTATCCTTATACCAGGAAAAAGTAGCTCCTACATGTTTTAAGCATGCTACTAAGTCTTTCAAAGTTTTGCCATAATTCTCTAGCATTTTCTGTTCAGGGCCATCTAATTCTATATGATCAAAGTGCCACTCTTCAAAAGGTACAACAATCATGAATAAGTACTCATCTGTATCATTATAGCGGATATAGTACAAGCTTGTGCTGTATCCGATTTAACATATAATTTATTTTCTGTAGTATATGTAGCAGGCATTAAAAATGTATAATCTCCAGTCTTAGGATCAGTTGCTGACATAGTACTTGTAGTCGTTCTAAATGGCACAACATCTACACTAGAAGAAGCCGGTCCTGCTTTTAATCCTACAGTTTCAAATAATCTAAATATAACTTTATCTATTCTGCCTCTTTTGCCTTGAGTTGTACCATATTGACTTTTTGGCTCAACGTTTACAGATTCTAACTCAGCAGTAAAAGGTAATCCTACATGACATTTAGTAGTAGAATTAGTTAATGTTATTGATCCTGATGATACTGTTTTATTAGATTCAACGGCACCATTATTTAATACAGCCACTGTTTGGCCTTCTAAATGACTTAATCCAGATATACTTGTAGCTGCACTACCTGAGTAAGTTAATCCAGAATCTACATAAAATTGATCATCTTTTGTATCACCATCAGCACCTCTAAAATCTTGTTCTAAAAATTCTACATATTGAGTTGTAGCACTATTTATTGTTCTTTCTACAATTAAATATAAAGTATCAAAAGCATCATCAACTCCAGGTATAACAGCAATACTTTTTACTTTAGCATTAGTACCTGCTATTGTATGTCTATGCCAAGCAGTAACATCTTGATCTCTATAATAAGTAAAACCTAATAATACGCCATCCCCTCTTCTTACCCATAATATATTATTAGGATAATTAGCAAAAGCACATTCTTCAAATCCTCCAAAACCTACGTGTTCTGATAATACAGTCATGTCAGGTGTAGTAAATGAATCATAATCAATATTATAAGCAAATTCTCTTAGACGTTTTTTATTTTTTCCTATAAATAATACTGATTTAGAAGCAGGAGATACTTTCTTATCTGCAGCTCCGTCATTTGTTTCATTAACAACCTGTATTGTAGTAGGTGTCAATCCTTGCGTAGCAGAACCTGATGACATATTAAATGCACCATTTTTAGTAAAAATTGCTAAAAATTTTCCACCATACATACCTGTTATTTGGTTTACTTGGTCAGATACTAAAGTAAATTGTAATCCATTATCATCGTTAACTGAGCCATCCTTAGAAGTTGGGGAAAACTTATCAAAGTCAGCCGACATTGAACTAAATACTGTGCTAGGTTGTTGAGTTGTGCCTGCATAAAATAATCTTTCTTCAAAGAAAGTTATTTTAGTAGGATAATTATTTGTATAAAAAGAACCTAATCTCCAATCAGCATTTGCAGAGGTTGCAGAAAAAGGCATGTCAGCATTTACAGTTGCGTTTACATTAGTAGCGGAGTTATAACCTGTTATTTTAGCAAATCCCCAATCACTTCCATTTTTTATTCTTACTGATCTTCCTACATCATTTGCAACAAATACATTTGAGCTAGCAGTAATAGTAATGTTTCCAGAAGTTCCAGAAGGTTGTAAAGTTGTTGAAGATGTATTTGCTGGCTCATAAGGACCATCAAAAAAATCTACATCTGTTAGTGTCCAAGAGGTATGACCAGTTCTAGATAATTTTCTAGGAGCATGATCATCATGTACTAAGTATAATACGTCAGCAGATTGCACATATTCAATTTGATCTATTTGTGCTGCTGTATACGTAGTAGAAATTTCATAAACACTACCGCCTGACGTTATTTGACCCTCATCTTTAAAAAATCTAATATAATTATGACCAAATTCTAGTATATATGCTTGTGTTTTAGAAAATACAAAGGGAATAAGTCTTGCCCCTGAGTTACTGCCTGTTTGAGTTTTTATAGGAGCTATATATCTTGTACCTGATCTTTTTTGAAGACCACCATGCATTAATACTTGAAAATTATTTATTGTAGAAGCACCATTATAGTACTTCTCCATGTCAATACGGCCATTTAACCTTGGACTAAGCTCTCCTGAAGTAAAGTTTGTAAGAATTGGTGATGATTCAGCCATGTCATTTTACGTCGTATATTTATTAAACCTGTAATCACTTAAATTTGATCCAGCAGTTCTTGATTCTAACCAAAAATCAGAAACTAGACCGTCAGGAGTACCCTCGGTTGCATCTGCTGATCTTGCTTCAGCTAATTTAGTATAATATAGGTTATTCATTGCATCTAAAGTTCTTAAATCTTGTAATAAAGGCATTGTTAAATTACATGCTAGTTTTGCTGCTAATGTTTCTACTAATAAAGCATCATAGGTTGGTACATCAGTGTTTCTAAATATATATGTACATTTAAAAGTGTCTTGATCACATAATAGTTTATCTTTTTCTATTTTATATTCAACAGTATCATCTTCTGGTTGATGAATTCTTATAAAATCGCCGGGTAATTGAAATTCTTTAGTAAAATAATATGCTGGAGTACTTGATAATAAAGATAACGAAGCTCTTTTAATACATGAGTTCCAAGGATGCAATCTAAATATAGAATCTCTTGTATCATCAAATAACTCGTTAGAAAAACGTGCAGCTTTAGTATCTTCTGTTAATGAAGTTATAAATTCTGCACCTAACAAGCCTAAAGCTCTATTTACAATGTTTATCTTTGTATTCGCCATATTTTTCCTTATTAACTAAAGGGGCCGCAATAGCTAAGCCCCTTCAGCCTGAGTTTATTAGTCTACTACATACATGATGTAGCCTACTAGATCGTCACCGCTAGCTAATGCCTGGTCTTGAGAAGTAGCTCTTAGCACAACTCCACCTTGACTTTCGAAAAGGTAAGCTCCGCCAGTCGCAGTAGTGCCAGCACCAAAAGTTTGGTATCCAGCAGTATCCACGTCTAAGCCATTTACAAGTCCATCAGGATCAGCAGCTACGCTTGTGCCGTCTGTGTTAGTATAAGCGTCCCATCCTAAGTCTAATGTAGCTGAACCAGTAGTCCAATTTACATAAGCGCTTGAAGATGCTAGCAGAACACGTACTTTACCTGCTGGTAAAGAACAAAGAGCTACAGATGAACCTGCATCTCCTGCTCCGTCTTGATCATGCGTAAAGTAAGCAATTCTTACTCTTCCGTGATAATCATGAACAGCATTTTGTACCACAGGAGTTGACGTAGCGTTTGTGTACTCAGTACTTTTTTGAGTTGTTACAGCCATGTTATTCTCCTATTATTCTGCACACTTAATTTCTAACACTTTGCCCTCTTCCATTCGAGTTGCCCCGAAAGAAGCTGAACAATATACTTGGGTAGAGTTTCTTTTGTCTCGTCTTGGTCCAATATCAACATTAATATCTGCACCAACAGCCATAAGAAGACCACTTTTAGCATAAGCAATTACTCTTCTGTGAGAAGAAGCGTCAGTCGCAACTCTTTCAGTTCTTACAAATTGAAAGCCCATGAACGTGTTAACTTCACCAGCAACAAGAGCTTTGATTGAGTTAAAATCAGAGCTAGTTACTTCAGTAGTTTGTAACAGATCAGTGACTTGCTTAGAAGTTACGATAATGTATCTTGGATCAGAAGGATCAGTCTCATTCGAATCCAATAACTGTTTCGCTTTTCTAAGTTTACCAATTGTAAGGCCCGAGTTAGTCGCACCTCCTGACTCTACGTAGTTCACAGCGATTTGGCTTGCTGCATCATGAGAAACTGAAGTTCCACCAGTTTTACCTGATTTCGCTGTTCCAAATGCTGCTTCGATGATAATATCATCCATTTTTCTGCCAAGTGCCCAAGCGGCGTTTTGTGCGTATGGAGATGCTGGGTCAATAAGAAGTCTTATTCTGTCAGTTCTGTCTATCATATCCGCCCAATCAAAATCTCTTAATGATATTTGTCTTCTATCATGAGGAGTTGAGATTAGAGGAGTGTCAGAATGTCTAGAAGTAACTTCTACTGCATCAACAGATCCAATACGATCGTAGTATTCAAACTCGCTGTTTTGTGATTCAACACGTACAAAAGGTCTAAGTTTTGAACCTTTTTGTTGTAAAAGGTGCTCAACATTAGCTCTGTACTGCTGTACAAAAGCAGTTGTTATTTGAGTTGACATACGATTTTGCCTCCGTTAGTCATTGTTTTATAGTTAATCGAAAACGCTACCCAAGTATAACCTTAGACATTTTCTCCCCTTGTTTACGTCTGTGGGTACTGTCGACGGATGGACCTTTCGGCTACCCATCACTATCTACTATATAACTAGTAGATAATTTCGTACATAATTATTTACGCCGGATTAATCGGAGTTTCATCAGGGTATGCTAATTTAAACAGCGAATCCATTTTTTTCACTGCTTCAGCATGCCCAGGATTATCTCCGTTTTGATAAGCCGACATAAATGTTTGATCCCTGTTATACCTAGCAATTTCTTGCTTAGCTTGATCAGGGGTCATTATGAAACCTCTATCCTGAACAGAGTCAGATCTACCCTCAGCGATACCCTCGCCAATCTTAGCAAATAGCTTAACCATCATAGGATTATTACCCATCCCAGAGTTATCTAACCATTCTTTTAGATCTCCATCGCCGTAAGTATCTACAGCTCTAGAAGCTAGTTCTACTCGTTCATTATAAGCTTTACCAAACTCTTTTTTAAGAGATTCCACCCAAGCAGCTGATTGTGCTGAAGAATTTTCTCCCTCAAGAGTTGATTTACTTTGTATATATTCATGGTAGCCGTCATATATAGCTTTAGCTTGCTGAGGATTTAATCCTGCTTTAAAAGCTAAATCTTTATAAGCAGTTTCAAAACCATCATCATATTCTAATCCATCAGGTAACGCTGGTCTTTCACCAAAATCATATAGATTTGATTTTTCAGGTCTTCCTAATTGACTATGAAAGGCACTAATTTCTTCGTCAGTAGCACCTTCTCCTGGTAAAGATATTCTATTTTTACCAATTAGCTTTTGGCCATTAATATAACTTTTAGCCATTGAGCCAACATCTTTTATGTCAGCTATCGAAGGGTCATTTCGTATATCTTCAGGAAGCCCAGATTTCCAATCTGCAGGTGCTTGTGCATCTGTAGCTGGAGCGTCCGAGCTACCCGTTAATACGGACCCAGTTTGTTCTTGATCACTCATTTATTGCCTCCTGGTTGATCATGTTTTTAAAGTCCTCAGGCTTCTTATTAAGAAACTTGAGTATAGACACAACGATACGTCTCATACCTTCGTTATGAGCTGTACCATGCGAATCACCTTGAACGTAAGTACTATCAAAGATGAATCCTGTTTTACAAAGATGATCTAAAACTATTTGACCATCTTTTGTTTCAAAAACTTTTTTATAATGCTCGTTTATCTTTTCTAACGCGAGCTTTTTATCTTTAGCCAATTACTCCCTCTCTTTTCTTAGCTTGAGCTTCACTAATATTCTTAGCTGATTCACTTTCCATTTTAGCTTGCTCAGCTTGCATCATTTGTTCCTGTTGTTCTTGTCTTTGCTGTCTTTCTTCTTGTACTTTCTCTTCAGGATTTAATATTTTAGCAGGAGCATCTAGTAAATGATGGAAATATCTAAATGTCTCATCAGTATTCATGTTATCAAGTAAGTCTGGCTTAGCTTGAAATAATGGTACCATACTTTCAAATAATCTTGTTATAGTCATTAGTTGCCCTGATTTTTGAGCCCTTGCTAATGGAGATGTGTATAATATTTTCATCTCTTGGCCCTCAAGAATACCTGGTGGTTGTGGTATTTGTTTTTTTCTCATCATAATTCTAAATACTCTATCAATTAATGGTCCTAAAAATTCTACTTGTAATCTACCAATCATTGGTCCCATAAGTCTCATTTTTTCTTCTTGTCTAGCTACAACTTCTGTAGCAGTCATATTAGGTGAACCTTTTTGATCAGGCATTTGCATCCAATCAACATGAAACGCGGCCTTAATATGTTCTCTTCTATTATTTAATAAGTCAAATCCAATATCAGGTCTGCCTCTTGTTTCTAATGGCTCTATTCTGTCCTGAGTACCTGATCGATAGAAATTAAGACCACCTGGCACAGTTCTTACAGGTAATATAAATCCATCGTCAGGCACCAGTAAGGGAGGATCAGTAATTTTTTGTGCAGCTTTAATTATAGTTTTCATCATTGCATTTACCATTTTAATATCAGGTAAAGATGTCATAGATGGTGATCTACCATATATTTCACCTGCAACTTTAGACCATCTAGGTACCATGTAAGGAAACTCGTCAAAGCCTCCCTCTTCTAATAAAGTTTTTTCTTCAAGTAATACATAGCAAGATTTAAAAGCTTTTTTAGTAGGTTTCTTTATAGGGTCTCCATAAGTTTCTGATGGCTCTACTGCATGAATAACTTCAAATTCTCTGTAAGGGTCTTTTTGTGAAATTTTTATAATTTTTTCAGGAACAGCATCACCAAATCTTTCCATTAATTGTCTACCTGTTCTTTTATATCTTCTGTATAATGTATCTACAAATCCATTATCATTTTCTTGTATATAACAATCAGCTAAATGAAATGTTCTAAAAGAAATACCACTGCCAGGATTGTCTTGAACCATCATGACAGCAGTACCAAAGGAGCCCAAGTCTAAATAAAGCTCATGTGCTTGGGAGTTAAAATTACTATCAGGTATATTAAAAACTCTATCATATAATATATTAGTTGTTTTGTTTAGCCACTGTTTTACTTCATACTCTTCGTTTATTTCATCATCAAAAGTAGATAAGCTAAACCAACGTTGAGAAGGAGAAGTTAAAAAGCCATGTAACCCACTTGCTAAATTTTCGTTAGCTAATGGTGCTGTCGTGTCATAAATTTTATCATACCTTGCAGTATCAGCTCTGTATCTAATTGTAGAAAAGTCACCTCTATTAGGGTTGACATATTCCCCACAATCTTGCCAGAGATTTTCCCACGGAGTACGATAACTTTTTAATGACTCTTGTTTCGTAATAATTCTTGTTACTAAGTCTTCCAAGTTATGCTCCTAATAATGTTTTCTTTACTATCTCAGCTTCTTCCTGCACACCTTGTCCTCCAGTTAATATAGTATTTTTTCTACTATATTTACTTCTGACATTTTTCCTCGCCGCTGTACCTGCAGGAGCAGCTGTAACTGCTTTTGGTGCTGCTGGTGGTGGCGGAGGTGGTGGTGGCTTAGGTGCCTTAAAAATCTTTCTTACTGCGCCGCCCATAGCTATCCTCCTAACACATTATAATTACTGTCGGCAAAACTTGGGAGATTCTGCCTATTTTTATTTATATCCCTTGTTCCCAATGCAAGGTATCTAAATGCGTCAGCACCATGACTTGACCAGTCGTGTAACGGTCTATTTTTATAAACCTTATTTTTTTCGTCATAGTCTTTTCGGTATTGCCGCAAAGCCTCAACTAGTATATTACACTTTTTTTCGTCAAAATAACACCTAGGAATTATACTTCTTGCCGCTTCTATACCGTCGTCAATTTGTATGTTCGGACAAATATCAAATCGTAATCCTAAGTCTCTAGCAACTTCGAATCTTGATTTACCTGTACCCATTTCCCTAACTTTTATATCGTGGGGTGCTATATGCTTGCCGTATACATAGTCCTTGTCTCTGACAACTTTAACGTAGTGAGGAATCCCTTCTCCTTGGTTTTCATAGTAATCAATTATCCGATATTCATTTCCAAATTGCTGGAACCATATAATAGCTGTAGAATCACCCATTCCTAAGTCCCATGATGTATGGACCTCTAGACGTGGCTCGTATGGTACATTTTTAATTCTTTCTTCAGCTAATGCTTTAGCCATTAAGCTACCATAATAAGAACCTACTAATGGAGCATCAAAGCTACAATAAAATTCTTGCTGGATTAACTCTTCTGGCATACCAGCTTCTCTTTCTTCTTCTATAGCTTCTTGTGTTAAGACACTTGTATCATCAATACTTAATCGTTGGCAGAACCATCGATCGTTTCTAGAAGCCATATTAAACATGTCGTATCCGTGATTTCTACCTCTTGCGGTGTAAATAAAAACCGCCCATCCTCCATTCTCAGCCAAAATGGGACGAACGAGATCCCAGGCCCTTGGATCCTGAAGACTGTATTCACTGAAGACCACTCCGACGGGGTTTGATCCCACAAGGCGGTCAACGTTATCCGTTCCAACAACCTGGTAAATGGATCCATTTTTAAGTTCTAACCTCATGTCTGTGTTGTTGACATTTGACCATAATTCTTTTGGAAAGTGTTCTAAGAAACTTCTGCCATCTCTTGTCATGCCATCCCATACAATTTTTCTTCCTTGGTTGTATGTAGGTAACAAGTGCCAATATAAACCTTTACGTTTTAAAGCTGCAGTGACACACCAATTGACTGACAGTAAATCTTTTCCGGCTCGTCTATGCCATACTGCAACTGCGCGCTTACCACCATTCTCTAGATATTTCCAGAGATCAAGTTGATAGTCACGCGGTCTCCAGTTGTCTGGGACCTGTATTTCCATAACTATTTTTCTTCTTCAGTAAATTTAACAACATTTACGTTTAAACCACCGTCAAGTGTACCTTCTAACTCAACAGCTTTTCTTTTTGGTGCAACGTATTGTGCTAATTCTTTATTTGCCTGAAATCTTAATTCAGGTGTATTATTATTATCCATAGAAATATTAGCTAATGCTTCTATTGGATCACAACCTAATTGTTCTAATTTTGCTTGTACAGCAAGAGTTTTTTCTCCTAAGGAACCTTTTGGTCTACCTGAGCCTTCTCTAAAACCGCCTGCTTTTGTTTTATTACTCATTAGTATTTCTTTTTCTTTTTTGTGCCCATATAAATATAAGCATTTTTACCTTTTTTCTTCTTGTGTTTCCCTGGCATATAATTTTTCCTCCTTAACCTCAAAAGTAGCTACCTGATTATCAGCTAATGTAACTTGTTGTTTTGCAGCTTCAAAACTAGGTGCTTCCAAAAATACTACACTAACATTGTGCATTAAATCTGGTTTAGTCATTATACGCACTTTCCACTGCATAGTAAACTATATATTCTGTTTTTTCTCTTCTTGACACCAAAATCTCAATATGGGTTTATTTAGTTCTACATCTATAGGATCAAACATTTCAAACATCTTACCAGCTTCTACATATCCTGCTAGTGCACATTGCCTATAATTATCAAATGTAAATGCAGGATTAGTGACAGGCGGATAGCACATTGCACTGGTACATAACTGTAATACTAAAATAAATTTAACCATGTAGTAGCTATATAATAGTTTTTATTATTGGTATATTGTATTTATTGGCATTTACCATCGGTTTGTAATCTTTTTTGTCACAACTACTACTATAGTGTCCCTTTATTAAATTATCCGTTGCTATATACTATTTTATCCGTTATCAATATCTTCCCCCGCAGAATGACTAGGTAGGAGCAAACCTTTTTGGGCGCATGCACGGGACCCCCGGGCCCTGGCCTGGTGGCCATGGATTCATCGAGAAAAAACGTTTTTCTAAGGCCAATGACCTAGGTTAAATAAGAGAGCGAAATATTGCGAGAATCTCGATTTGACAGGGAGAGAGCAAGAGCTTTTGATTCATTTTGATTAAGTATCAAATTATCCGTAGAAGGATAGAATATAAAGAGCGGATAAAGTGTGACAATTTGTCCGTTTACTTTTATCTGATTCCAGTGTAATATGATTTTAATTAACTTTTTGAAAGGAGTTCTTTATGAGTAAATCTATCAGACTTTACTCTTTTGATATCCCTTCAGAATTAGATTCTAAAATGACTCCGCAGATTAAGCAAATCTTAGGTGGAATTTCTGAATCTGGTAATAGTGAGTTCCAAGAATCTGAGCTTAAAACTCTGATTTCTGAGCTTGCGGAATCTGGCAAATTAAAAACTCGTCAGAATCCTTGGAGAATTTTCCAATATTATCGTGCGAACATGATTTCTGCAGGTATCTGCAAAATGTCAAGTTCTCAAGATTCTGAGGAATTATCAGAAGCTGTAAACCAATAACAAAAGAGCCCGTAGTTTAGAATGATTCTAAGGTGCGGGCTTTTTTATTTTCATAGTACTATATGGAGATATTTTAAAAAAAATTTATAAAAAGAGCCAAAAGTTACCAATAAGCCAATAATTTACTGGATCGATGGCAAAAAAGTATTGATTTTATTAACTTCCGTTCATATTGGTCTTATATATTGGCGTTAACGGGATTATTGACTTGACTAATATTATTCCGTTTACAAGTGGTTAAATTTAATATATAAAGAAAAAATCTAATTATGGAGGATAAAATATGAAGCAATTTTTATTTTACCTAATCATAATCGGGTTGCCGTTTGGTTTTCTTGGCTTTATTGTCATGTTAAATTATATCGGTAAATTAATCTATGGTTAACAGAGAGGAGAAAAGCGTATGGTCGCAAATGTAGAAACAATGGCTTATGCCGGTCAAAAACCTTGGCATGGTCTTGGTCACAAAGTCGGTCATGATATTACCCCTGAACAAATGGAGCTCGTTGCGGGTTTAGATTGGAATGTTAATAAAGTTCCGTTCAATAACCCTGTGACAGGTGAAGAATCGAAAGATTTCTTTGTCTTGGTCCGTGATTCGGATGGTAAAGAATTATCGCCTTGTGGTCATTCATACGTTCCTGTGCAAAACAGACAAGCGCTTGGATTCTTCAAAAAGTTCACTGAATCTGGTGATATGACACTAGAGACAGCGGGTTCTCTTGACGGCGGACGAAGAATATTTGTATTAGCAAAGACTTCTGAGTCATTCGCAATCAAGGGTAAAGATAAAGTAGATTCATATCTATTTTGTTATCACCCGCATATCTGGGGTCAGTCGCTTAAGATTATGTGGACTCCGATACGAGTTGTTTGCCAAAATACTTTAATGCAAGCTTTAGACGGTAAGAGCGCCGAGTTCCGAATGCCACATGTTCAGGAATTTGATGCTAATATCCAATTTAAAGCAGAATCTGCATTAGGTTTAGCTCACAATAAAATGTCGGAATTTAAAGAACAAGCTGATTTATTAGCTTCAAAAGAGTACACGGATAAAGATCTGTGGAAATATTGGATTGCCTTATTTCAGCCATCTTTAAAAAATGAGAATAATCCTACGCCTGAAATGTTTTCTCGCACTCTAGAGTACTTGAATAATACTATTCATACTCAGCCCGGAGCAACTTTGTTCAAAAATACCTGGTGGCAAGCACTTAACGCCGTCACGTATTATATTGATCATCAGTCCGGTAGAGACAGGGACGCAACCATGACATCGGTTTGGTTAGGACCAAAAGGAGCACTAAAAAGACGTGCTTTACATTCCGCATTAGAATATGCCGGAAGGTAATAAAATCGTGAGTCGGGGGCAAAAGGTCCCCGATTCGCATATATTCTCGCCCCATAGATGATCAGAGATTAACGATTTAATACTTTTATGATAGATACTATGCATGAAATTATTCCGTTATTTATCCAATTAATCCGTTTACAATTAGATCAATACATTATATTATATAATTAAATCTGACGGAGATTTAGTAAGCTCTTAGATTTATCAGCGAGGCCGAAAGGCGTCAAGGACTGATTGGGGTTTCAAACACTTAAGCAGTTAGGAGAAATTCTAGCTCGGTGTTCCCTGCAATTGGGTTCGTGAGCTTACATGTGCCAGACCCTGTGGATGATTAGTGAGGCCGCGGATCCGTATGTCCTAGCTCCACCGCGTCTGGTTTTTTAGAGAGGAGAACGTATGGCCGAAAAAAGATATAAGACAGAAGACTTATTCGAGAGTATCGAAGACACAAAATACTCTTGGGAAAAGAATGAATCTTTAGGCGAAAAGAAAGATTTAAAATTACAAGCTGAATTAGTTTGTGTTCTTATTCGTTGTTGTGCTCAATATATCAGAGACAATACACCAGTTATAACAACTGTGAGATTCTTTTTTAATGATGATAAAAAGTAAAGTATTAATGGTTTTGCTGTTACTACCTTTTGAGGAAACTTTTAAGGTAGACAGCAAACTATGGATTTATAAAGTTAATATGCCTAGTTGTGAACACAGACCGAAGACCGTGTATCATGATGATCTAAACAAGCATGAACTAGTTATAAATGGCAAAAAATATCAATTAGTCGGCACAATTTGTTAATTATTCCGTTTACAATCAGAAATAAATTTGTTAATATTAATTATGAAGCACAGGGAGTTATTCCAAACTTCATGCCTTTATGTTTAATCATTTAGGCTCCTTTCTAAGGTTGGGAGGTGGAAGCGAGAGTGGAAGCCTCCTTTTAGAAATATAAATAGGAGATATTATGGCAAAAAGAGGATTATATGCAAACATTCATGCTAAGCGTAAAAGAATAAAAGCAGGTAGTGGAGAGCGTATGAGAAAAAAGGGAGCATCAGGAGCTCCATCAGACGATGATTTTAAGAGATCAGCGAGAACAGCTAAAAAGAGATAATTATGAGCACAAAAGAACAATGGGTATACATATTTAAAGATCCAAATATAATTTTAAATTCTATAGAACCAAAACTACCTAAGCAAGCAATGGTTATTGCACAACTTTTAAAAGAAAAGGGAAGTGTAAAAAGACCTGAACTTTTAGGAGAGCTACAAAGTGTTGTTAAAACAAAACAACGTGGTGGTGTTAATAGGATACTGGCTTATTATCAAGGTTTATTAGAACGTAGAGGAGTATTAGAATTAAGAAAAAAACCAGACTAACAGAGAGGAGAGCCTTATGGCTAACGCAAGAGGAAAAGAGATAGATAATACTCATTTGAGTATTGATCAAGCAGAAGCTCGTGGATTTATTCACCGAGACTATATTGCACATTGTTTACGTTGGACACATGTTTCAAAGTATTTACATTTGCAAGCAAGATATAAAACAGCAAGAGTTATAGATATAGGTTGTGGTAAAGACATGCCACTAGCTAGAATGCTTTATACAAGCAGATTAGCTCCTGAGAAATACTTAGGTATTGAATATAATAAAATGGATATACCTGAGATGTTTAAGAACTCTAGTTTTAAACCTGATTTAATAGCAGGAGTTGACTTTACTACTATTGATCAAAACAATGTAGCAGGCGGATTACAATATAATTATAGCACGTGTTTCGAGGTCTTAGAACATGTAGAACCTATTAAAGCTATTGCTATCCTAGATCATTTACCTAAATTCTTAGGACAAGACGCTGTATCATGGTTTTCAACTCCATGTTGGGATGAGAAAGTTGGTGCTGCCGCTAATCATGTTAATGAAATGACTTACGAAGCATTTGGCTCTTTACTAGAGGAGATGGGATACAAGATATTATACCATTGGGGAACATTTGCTTCGATTAAAGATTACAAGACTGAGTTAAATCATCTACAAACTACTTTTGATAAATTAAGAGAATATTATGACTCTAATTATTTAGCAACCATATTTGCACCTTTATTTCCTCATAAAGCAAGAAATGTATTATGGGAAACTCAATATGTTGGTAAGTTAAAGTTAGAAGAAAGATTATTTAAACCAATTAACAAGTTAGAGGGACGTTTAGGATCTTCTGATAAATGGAGGGATTTAGTAAAATGCCTAGAGTGCGCTCGAAACTATGTAAGGACATAGAAGCTTTTCATAAAAAATTTAAACTTGGTTATGCCGGAGGTCCGAGAAAATTATCTCTTGATGTAATAAGAGCTAGATACAGACATCAATTCGAAGAATTAGAGGAGCTATCACAAGCTATACACAAAGGAGATATGGTAGGAACTTTAGACGCTTTAGTTGATACGGTCTACATAGCATTAGGAACTGCTTATTTAATGGGATTAGATTTTGACAAAGCATGGAACAGAGTACATAAAGCTAATATGAAAAAAATTAGGCTTGCGACAAAAAGATCACCTATTGATATTGTAAAACCTATAGGTTGGAAACCACCAAAGTTAGATGATTTATGCAAGGGCAAATAATAGTATTAGACGGTCCAGACGCCGTAGGTAAAACAACTCTTGCAAAAAAGATACAAGAGAGAGTACCTAACACTAGGTATATGCATTTAACCTACAGATGGAAAGATAAGATATTTGATTACCATACAGGAGCTATTCATTTAGCTTCAAAGTGGTCTAAATTATCAAATGTAATTATAGATCGTTGGTGGCCTAGTGAAGCTTGTTATGCAACGACTTATAGAAGGACAAGTGCTTGGCCGTTACAAGGAAGATTTTGTGATCGTGTAGCATTAAAACATGGAGTTATCTATGTCAATTGTTTACCTGATCAGAATACTATTGAGAGACATAAATTAATGAAGGAAATGAGAGTAGAAATGTATGATGATATTGGTCGACTTTGCGATTTATACAAAGACTTGTACTATGGCAACCCCGATCATACAAATAAGGGAAACTACATAGACCAATTGATTCTCTCTGGGGGAATGCAACAAATGCCTTATTGTCTACCATATACTATTGAAAAATGGGGTTCTCATTTAGATCAATTTGTAGATTTACTTATGCATGTAGGTAAAACTCATAGAGAACATCAATGGAAATCCGCTCTAGACCCAGAAGATCATAATATACTAGGGCATAGGCATTTTGCTCATCGTTTATTCGTCGGGGAAATAGTTAATCCGAAGTATAAGGGTGTATTTTGGCCGTTTTATGAGTATAATAATAGCAGTTTATATTTGACACAAGCTCTTCACAACCTATGGTTGAATGAAAGAGAATGTGCTTATACAAACGTAAAAAATAAGGATGGAAAAGTTGATTTAAGATATGTGGAAGAAGCACAACAAAATGAGATTGACATAATAGCTATGGGTAATGTAGCCGCAGATACTTTGCAAAAGCATAAAATAGAACCTGATGGCATTATTAAACATCCGTCTTATTATAAAAGATTCCTTAATGGAGAGGGATTTAAACAGATAGAGCAAGATTTGGAGGAAGTTATATAATGTACGGTTATTCTGCTAATGATGAATGGTTTAGAACTTTAGCAACCATACTAAAAACTAAAAAAGTTGTATCTCCTAGAGAGAAGGGTACTTTAGAAATACTTAATCATAGCACTATTGTAGATATGAAAAATCCTATAGTGACGTATGAACCAAGAAAATTAGGTTATAGATTTATGCCTGCTGAAGCAGCATTTATACTAACTGGTAGAAATACAGTAGGAATGATCTCGAAATATTCTGAAATAATTAGTCAGTTTTCAGATGACGGATACTTTTTTAATGGGGCTTATGGTCCGCAGTTAATTGATCAATTTACTTATATTGTAGATGAGCTAGTCAATGATCCTAATACAAGACAAGCTGTTGCAACTATATGGAGACCTAATCCAAGACCAAGTAAAGATATTCCTTGCACAGTTGCTGTACAATTTATGATTAGAGATAATAAACTACATATTTTTGACACAATGCGGTCAAGTGATATATGGTTAGGTTGGCCTTACGACATATTTAATTTTACAATGTGCGCAGCATTTGTTTCTTTATTATATAAATTAAGAACTGGACATTTATTACCACTAGGAAATATATACTTAACTGCAGCAAGTCAACACTTATACGAGACTGATTATGAGAAAGCTGTTGATGTATTACAGAATCCTAAGACTATGCCGTATCACAGTTTTGATATTACACAATTTAACCATCCAAAAGAATTAACGCAATGGCTTATAGATCATGCAGAGAAAGGAACTCTATTAGATTTTCCTAAGCCAGATTTGGATATAACAGATGGCAATTAATGAAAGACCAAGTAAAACAACCTATTTTCTCGCTATGGCGAAACTTGTTAGTACTCGCGGGACGTGCGCTCGTCGTCGTGTTGGTTGTGTGCTGGTTGATAAGCATGGTCTTGTTCTTGCTACTGGATACAACGGTAACGGCAGGGGCCAAGGACACTGCATCGATAAACCATGTGAAGGAGCAAAATATAAAAGTGGAGAAGGACTCGAAAAATGTGAAGCGATACACGCAGAACAAAACGCTATTCTCCAATGTAAGAATACTGAACATATTGAGAAAGCTTATATCACCTTAAGTCCATGTGTGACTTGTGTTAAGCTATTATTAAATACGTCTTGCAAGGAAATCGTCTACTTGGAAGATTACGTAAACAAAGACGCAGAGAGGATATGGAAGAATGCCAATAGATTATGGAAACCAGCAACTACCGCTTTGGAGGCCGGAGTCGAAGTGGACACCACCACAGGACTACCCAAACTTGTCTTCAGCAAAACTAATCGCATTTGATTGTGAAACTTATGACCCAAACTTATTAACTAACGGACCAGGAGGCGTACGAAAAGATGGCAGACTTATTGGAATATCAGTGGCAACAGACACAGGATTTAGAGGATACTACCCAATCGGACATGCAGGTGAAGGTAACCTTGACCGTAACCGTGTCTTACAATGGGCGAAAGAAACTCTCGAGAATAGCATTGACAAAGTTGGAGCAAATATTCTCTATGATCTTGAATGGCTTAAAACCGTTGGGATTAATGTCAAAGGCAATCTCTACGACGTTCAAGTCGCCGAACCACTTATTGATGAGGAACGGAGAGAAGGTTACTCTTTACAAGTCCTCTCAGAAAGATACTTAGGAAGAGGTAAAGATGAATCGTTATTAAATGCTGCAGCTCAAGCATATAATATTAATCCTAAGAAAGAGATGTGGAAACTACCTGCTCATTATGTAGGTGAATATGCGGAGATTGATGCTGTTAATACACTAGAGATATTTAAGAAACAAATACCTATTCTTAAAGAGAATGATTTGTGGAAAATATTTATGCTTGAAACAGAGCTTATTCCTCTATTATTAGATATGAGATTTCAAGGTGTAAGAATAGACGTTGATAAAGCTGAAAAATTAAATAAACAATATAAAAAAGAAGAATCTAAATTTTTAAAAGACTTACGTGAATTTGCAGGTTTTCCTGTTGAGCCATGGAGTAATGATCAATTAGCAGTTGTTTGTGAACGTAATAAGATATGGTTTCCTGAAACACAAGCAGGTAATCCATCATTTACAGCTGAGTTTATGTCCTCTAGTACAGAGCCATTTTTAACTAAAGTTGCAGAGTATAGAAAACTAAATAAGATGAGAAGAGACTTTATTCAAAAAGTATGTTTAGAGATGAGTGTTAATGGTCGTATCCATGCACAATTTCATCAATTAAGAAAAGATTCTGATGGTACAAGAACAGGAAGATTTAGCTCAAGCAACCCTAACTTACAACAAATACCTGCAAGAGATGAATATTGGGGGCCATTAATTAGATCATTATTTTTACCTGAAGAACCAGTAGAACATGGAACAAGTCATGGTAGAAATCAGTGGTTTAGATTAGATTATAATCAGCAAGAACCTAGAGTATTAGCTCATTATGCAGCATTAAGAAAGATACGTGGTTCGAAGGAAGCTGTTGAAGCATATAAGAATAAAGATGCAGACTTTCATACATTAGTAGCTAAGATGGCGAAGATAGATAGAAAAGTAGCTAAGACAATTAACTTAGGAATTATGTACGGTATGGGTACATATAAACTAGGCCAAATGCTAGGTCTTAATTATAATGAGGCCATAAATTTGCTCGAAAAATACCATGAAAATGTCCCATTTGTTAAGGGGCTTATGCACGAGGCGTCTCAAGCTGTAGTATATCGTGGCGAAATTAGGACAATATTAGGGCGAAAAAGACACTTTAATTTTTGGGAACCTTCTGATTCAAGACTTAAATGGCCAAATAAAGAAATGCCATTACGAAGAGAAGAAGCAGAGGAAGTATGGAATGGTAGACCATTAAAACGTGCATACACTCATAAAGCTTTAAATGCTTTAATACAAGGTACATCAGCAGACTTAACTAAAAAAGCTATGTTAATGTTATATAAAGAATTAAAAATTGTACCGCACTTACAAGTACACGACGAACTAGATATAACTCATGCAGATAATCCATTAATAAAATCTGTTGTAGAAGTTATGGAAAACTGTGTTGACCTAGAGGTACCATTAAAAGTGTCTGTAGAAAAAGGCCCGTCATGGGGAGAAGTTAAGGAGGTTAAGATTTAATGTGGGTGTTTACTAATCACGGATTCTATAGTATAGTTAGAATACTAGATACAAACCCAGAAGAGTTCTGGATTAGATCTAGACGTAAAGAACATTTAACTACGTATTTTAGCGAGGAGAGAATAATATATACTCATGCTACTGACTATCAATATAGAGTTACGATCAACAGGGAAGAATTAATTGATTTATTTACACATCTTCCTCAAGAAATTGATTACACTAATTTTAAAGATTCCATTAAAGATGTTGAACTTAAAGATGCCGCTCATTATGTATGGCACGATATATTTGGAGTATTAGATGAGCGAAAAGGAACTATGGGCTTTAGTGAAGAGGAACGTTCCAGGTCACCTGCTAAGAATAGAGAATTTAATAGGAGCGGGAATACCGGATTGCCATCTAACACACAAGGGAAAAACGGTGTGGTTAGAATTGAAGATTGGAAAAGGAAATAATGTTCAGTTTCAAAATACACAAATTGCATTTTTTAACGAGGCAAGAAAACACGGTGCAAACTGTAAAGTGCTTATGCGAAAAAATGATTTGTTGTATCTTATTAACAGTGACGTCATCATTAATTCTGTTTACAAAAGTATTAAAGGTGATAGAGTGTCAATTAACATTAACGAATTGTCAAAAGCTTGGATATGGGGAATGCCATGGAAATGGAATGAGATAATTCAAAGGATATATGAATAGAGAGAAGAGAAAATGGCTAAGGTATACGTAGTACAAGAAGTTGCTAATCGTAATGTGCTTCCTGCACAACAATTTGGCGAGTTAACTTTAATGCTACCTCCTGGAGATGTTGTACTATCAGCAGCTCCTACAGTTAAACGTCTTAGAAGACATTTAAAGGATTATACTGACCAAGATTTTATTCTTACTATGGGCGATCCAATTGCAATTGCATTAGCAGGAGCTATAGCAAGTGAAAGTAATGCAGGTAAAGTTAATTTCTTGAAATGGGATAGACAAGAAAAAAAATACTATCCAGTAAAAACTGACATACACGGGAGGGCAGCATGAAACTAAAAGAAAAAGTAATAATAGAAGAAACACCAATTGCTAAAAATACAGATTTAGAAGAGGTGTCTGATATTGTTAATACAATAGCTACTGTAGAAAAAAATCTTAAAATAAAAGAAGATGCAGTCAAAGCTAGTAAAGAACAATTACGAAGATTAACAGAAGAAGATTTACCTAATAAGTTAGCTGAAATAGGATTAACTAAAGTTGAAACTACAAACGGCGATAAGGTAGAAATTAAACCATTTTATAGAGGTCATATAAGTAAAGAACGTATGGCTGAAGCTTATAAATGGCTTAGAAAAAATAATCATGGTGATATGATTAAGAATGAAATCAAAACAGTATTTGGTAAGGGTGAAGATGGAAAGTCTATCACACTTAAAAAATTACTTAATGATTCAGGTATAAGTTTCACTGATAAGGAGAGTGTTCACCCACAATCTCTAAACGCATTTATCAGAGAACAAACAGAGAAGGGGAAAGCCCTACCTCATGATCTGTTGGGTGTTCATATAGGGCAAATTGCTAAAATAAAGAGAGGAGAATAGCATGAATCAAGTAACAAAAAAACAATCTGGTGCACTTCAAGTTATTGACTTTGCAGCAGATGCAAACGTAGGTCTGGAGAAAATGACAGCTTCAGATTTAGCTATTCCATTCATCTCTTTGATCCAAAAAACTAGTCCTCAAATTGAAGAAATTGACGGCGCAAAACCGGGAATGATATTCAATAGTGTGACTAACAAGCTTTATAAAGAAATCACTGTACTCCCTTGTGGGTATAAGAGATCATTTGTAGAGTGGAAACCGCGTGAAAAAGGCGGCGGTTATGTAGGTGAACACACACCTGATAGCGAGCTTGCTGGCAAACCGCGAAATGATCGAGGAGAAGTCGTACTAGAGAATGGAAATATACTAGTTGAGACAGCATATCAATTTATCCTACTAATGGATGGAAACAATGCAGAGACTGCTGTAATTAGTATGAGTTCTACTCAGCTTAAAAAAGCTAGAAGATGGAACAGCATGATGATGGGATTAAAAGTTCCACATCCTAACGGTACAATGGTTACGCCTGCTTCTTTCAGTCACATGTACAAGATAAGTAGTGTGCAAGAAAAGAATGATAAAGGTTCTTGGCATGGTTGGAACATAGAAATTATGGGTCCAGTCAAAGACACTAACCAATATCAAATGGCTAAAACTTTTGCAGGAGGAGTTAAAAACAACGACGTTAAAGTTGCACCTCCTAAGCAAGACGACGCGCTAAAACCGAAGCAAGACTTTTAAGTTTATAGGCCGGTCATGGAGAATAGATTTAGTTCTCTTTTCGCCGGCCTTGAACGAGCCCACGGTACATACGAAATAAAAGATTCCCGTGCCGATGGCAAACTGACGGGCAAGGCTGTAACGGTAAGAGAAAAAGTAACTATACAACATTGGAAGGACCACTTAGCTGGTACCAAAGGACTAGGTATTATTCCTATTAATGATGAATCAAAAGTTAAATTTGGAGCCATTGATGTAGATGAATATGCTGAATTAAATTTAAAAGAATTATCTATAAAACTTAATCAATTAAAATTACCATTAATCCCATGTAGATCAAAATCAGGTGGAGTACACTTATATCTATTTTGTAAAGAATGGATAGCTGCATCTGTAATGAAATTAAAACTAGAAGAATTATCATCTGCTCTTGGCTTTGGAGGTTGCGAAGTATTTCCAAAACAAATACAAATATTAGCTGAACGAGGAGATGTAGGTGGTTGGATTAATATGCCATACTTTAATGCTACAAATACAGAAAGATATGCCATACTTAATGAGAATAATTTATCACCAGAACAGTTCTTAGATTTAGCTGAATCAAATCTATTGTCTCAAAAGGAGGTAGAAAAATTAAAGATTGAAGTTAATTCTGAGTTAAAAGAGGGTCCTCCTTGTTTACAACATTTAACACAGCAAGGTTTTCCTGAGGGGACTAGAAATAATGGACTATTTAATATAGCTGTCTATGCTAGGAAAGCTTTTCCTGATGAATGGCAAGCCAAGGTAGAAGACTATAATATAAAGTTTATGGATCCTCCATTAAAAAGTACTGAAGTGTTAGAAGTAATTAAATCAGCTTCTAAAAAGACATATCAGTATACGTGTAGCCGGGCTCCGATTGCACCTCATTGCAACGCTTCTGTCTGTAAACTCCGAAAGCATGGGATCGGAAATGATGGCAGAATGCCGGCTATACACTCCTTAACTAAATACAATTCTAATCCTCCTATCTGGTTTTTAGACATAGAAGGTAGCGGAAGAATAGAGTTAGATACGGATGATTTACAAAATCAGAGAAGATTTCAAAGAAGGTGTATGGAAAAGCTTAATATGATGCCTGCAAAAATGAATGAAAATGCCTGGAATCAGCTCATTAATCATTTATTTGAGAACCTAAACGTGATAGAAGCACCTGTAGACGCTAGTTCTATTGGTCAATTGTTCGAACTTATAGAACGATTCTGTACTGGTAGAGCTCAAGCAATGAGTAAAGATGAGATTTTGCTTGGTAAACCTTGGACTGAGGATAACAAGCATTATTTTAGGATTTCAGATTTAATGGCGTTCTTTGATCGTCA
>TARA_R100001443_G_scaffold2840_9_pt1 | contig 31504 bp, 16 predicted proteins | sample TARA_R100001443 | Tara Oceans TARA_R100001443 (sample SAMEA2622142) | marine metagenome | biome: marine biome (ENVO:00000447); feature: deep chlorophyll maximum layer (ENVO:xxxxxxxx); material: "saline water (ENVO:00002010), including plankton (ENVO:xxxxxxxx)" | depth 50 m
CATCTTTCAGCATCTTTGATAACTCAGTTGTAGATCCTACAAACACAGCATTATTAGTAACATTATTAGTAGTTTTATTCATCTCTTCATCAACTTCTCTAACTTTTTTCTGAAGTTCCATCAACTTATCAGTAGTATCAGCAACTGACTTAAGAATTTGACCAGCAACCTCATAAGCTCTAGGACTTGCAGTTTCACCTGCTACTTCCATTATACCATTAAGAGATTCTTGACCCTTTTCAATCAAGGAATATAAATTAGCACGACTATATTCATAATCCTTTTTAACCTCATCAGGTTTTTGGGATACTTCAACCTTAGCAGGAGCATCTGCCTTTATGATATCACTTTTAGTATTAAGTGCTTCATCAATAGGATCATAACTAGACATGACTATTAAATATCCTCTTGTCTTGTTGGACTATAAGATCTAGCATCCCCCAAATCTTGCCAACTTTCACTAAATCCAAAATCATCACCAGGTCCAGCATCAGCAGGAACAGGAGTAGCAGTATATCTCATTTCCCGTTTAGCAGTCTTAGTATCAGTACTACCATAAATGTCTGCTTGAACTTTCTTAATCAGGCCATCCGTAGTAGCAGCAATAGGACCGAATAGATAAGTCTTAGCAGTAAAATTTAAAGTGTAGATAAGTGCTCTTCTAGTGGAAAAATCTCCTTCATAATCATCTTGAAAAGATATATTATCTAATATAACAGGAATATCTCTTTTTTCTCCAATTGAACTTACTAAATCTACCGTAAGATTAAATGAAGGTTGGAAGTATGGTAATATTTGTTCTACAATCTGCAATGCATCATCATTTAATTTTGTGAAAATACTTAACTCAAATCCGATGTTATATGGAACAGGCATATAGACTTTTTTTAAGTTTGTACCATCAGAAGTCTTAAATGTCTGAGTAACACCTGCTTTCCTAGTAGGATCATATGCAATAGTATTCATTTCAAATGACATTCTAGGTAATGTAATCTGAACTGATTTATTTAAATCTGCTTGCTGCTCTAATCTAGCAAGAAATTTTTGAGCAGGGCCATATGATAAGGGAACTTGCATTTCACCTGTATCACTATGCCTAATACCTATTTGATTAAAAACAGTACCGAAAGAGATAATAGTCTTTCTAATAATTTCGTGATAATAATAAGTGCCTAACATTATACTTGTCCAAAGGGATTTGATTCACTAAAGTCCACAATAGCGTCTGCTTCTGTCTCTATTTCAGTGTTCTGATCATATTTATCCTCAAATTCAGCCGCCTCAATATAATCAACAGTATACTCTGCACCAGAGGTGGATCCAATAGCAATATCACCAGGTATGAACGTACCATCGGTAGTTCCCAATTTAAGAGTACCTGCATCCTTATCCCAACTCTTAACTCTACCAATAGCTCCAGAAATAGATCCCGTAACCTGCTCATTAAATTGATAAGTTCCAATACCTGTAATTAATGGAGGTGGAGAAACTGTTGCTATTCCTGTTCCAGCAGTATATCCAATACCAGCATCGGAAATTAGAACCTGTGTAATAGTATTAGCAATACTTACAAGTACTCGTCCAGTTGCTGTACCAACTCCAGAAGTTGGAGTTGTGAAATATAAATCTGGTGCAATAGGGTAACCACTACCAGGAATATCAACAGTAACAGTTCCGATTCCTATACCACTTTCAACTATTACTGCAGTTGCGGCTGCTCCTACTCCATGTGTAGTAGTAATTCCATTAGTAGTAGTGGTTGCTGCACTTACAATACTAACTGTAGGTGGCATAGTATATCCCATACCTGGTTGGGTTAATAATATTTCCTTAACAGAGTATATGTTATTAACAGATGTAGTTATAGCAACTGCAGTAGCATCTACTCCACCAGAAGGAGCCGTACTGATTGCCACTGCAGGAACTTGTGTATAATCATAACCATCATTATTAAGAAGAATATTTCTAACATATCCTGTAGATGTAGATACACCTAAAGATGCCGTAGATCCTATAGAAATTAATTTCAATTCAGTCATATAACCGTACTCCATTACAGAATCATCAAGTTCCTGATTAGATGTTGATTCTTGATTCCATCCAGCAAACTCATCTTCAAGTTCAAATAATTCACACTGCAATTCATAAACGTAATTTTTTTGTAATTGGTAAAATGGTTTTTCATGCTCTACAAATTTCACCTCAAACATTCTTTGTCCCAATGGGAAATATATTAAATCACCTTCTCTTGGCCTAGTAGCTACATTAATTTCACTCGCTGGCATTGTTAATAAAAAGGGAGAAATGAAATCCTCAAACCTTTCTTTGGATATTGTAACAACCAAATCATCTTTTAGACTCATACCAAATTTAGTCATTATATCTCCAGCACCAGTATACCCTTCATATGTGTTTACATATGCCTCAATAGAAAAATTATCATTGAATGCAGAGTCCTCTACTTCCCTAAAAATATTATCTGTTTTTATAATTTTTCTAGGCAAATAAACTACATCAATGCCATAGGTCTTTAACTGCTCATTAATTAAATCCTGAACAAGTCTTTGTTCTCCTTGAGAACCTTGTAAAAAGAAGGGGTTTAATGCCATTATCCTATCAAATCAAGAGGTGGTAGTTCATATTCACTACTCATTTTTTCTCTAATATAATCTATTTCTCTTTGCCCATCATCATATATTTCTCTTCCATTAAACTCAATTCCACCAGGCAATTTAACTCCTCTAAACTTAATTAAATTTTGACCCCACTGTCTTTTTATAAGAGCAGTTGCATATCTCTTTAAGAATGAATCATTCCATACACCAGTAAATTCTGTAGGATTTAAAAGTCTATAGCAATCAAGAACAAAATAAGTTCCAGCCTCTTCTGAACCCCAATCAATATCCAGATATAATCTATCTTGTCTTTGATTGAATCTTATCTGCTTATCAGTAGTGAGTAGAAAATCTATATCTTCTAGATAAGTTTTTACCATAGAATATTGTAGTAATTCAATAGAATTGAAAAAATACAAATCATTTAAAAATAACTGATATTTAATACTAAACATTCCACCTGAAATAGAACTAGTATCAAATTTAAATATTTTTTCTACACCTATAACTGATTCTGGAACTTGAATAAAATTAGAATTTTCATACCAATTGAATGACATAGTTCCTACACCACTTACATCAGTAGAATTGGCAGTTGTTGTAACAATACCTACACCAGTAGTAGGATCTGCTTTTCCTCTATCAATATCATCTTGTGTTACTTTATATTTCAAATACATCCTTTCAACACCGTCAAAATGACGTTCATTGAAAAGTTGTAACGCATCATCTATTAAATCATCTACCTGATCATCATCAACGTTAATCTCCAATACAGGAGCACCTAATTGTCTGAGGCAGTAATTTTTAAATTCTAGTCTAGTTGTTGGTTTTGCCATTAGTAAGATCCTCCATCGATTAATCCAGCAGTTAATGTTCCAGTAACATTAGCAGTTGCTGCAGTTAAAATACCAGCAACATTTAAAGTATCGGTAATATCAACTCCAGAAGAACTAGTTTCCAGACGTTTTATATCATTATAAAATATAGATACAGACCCACCATCAACAGCTAAAAGGTAATCCTCACTATGATTTTGGGTTTGTAATCTTATATCATTACCAGCAATTCTAAATTGCCCTGTTTCATTTCTTATAGTACTATTTCCACTCTGGTGGAATAGTTTCATATCACCGCCTGATGCACTACCAAATACTAATTGGGCACTGTCATCAAACTTAAACTTACTTGTTGCTTGATCCCATAGAATATTATATGCAGCACCAGGGAATTGTACATCATCATTGAATGTAGTAATACCAGCAGTTACAACTATTCCACCAGTGGTAACTCTAAGTCCCTTTCCAGCAGTAACAATTCCAACAGAATCAATATTTGTTACATCTTCTTTTGTTAATGTTCCTGCAATAGAAACATTACCGTCAAATTTAGCATCTCCTACAAATGTAGAAAGACCTGATACATACACCGTATCAAGTTCACTGTGTCCAGTAACATCTATTCCAGAATCAGCATCAACTAAAGAAGTGAATGTAGTGACACCAGCAACACTTAAAGTTCCACGTAAGGTAGAAATACCAGTTACATCTAAATTTCTAGTGGTAACATCTTCACCAATCTTACCTTCACCGCCTGTAAATAAATCACCACTTAGATATAAATCTCCAGTGATCGTAGCACCATAACCAGCAATCTCTAATCTCTTACCAGTACCAGCACCTCCCCAATAAAGATCTATACCCCCGGTAGTATCAAATACAGCACTATTTGTACCAAGAGTTGAATTTTCAAGAACTATATTACCAGCACCTATTAATTTAAGATCACCTGTACCTGCATCAGTAATGAAACTGTTAACTGAGTCGTGAAATATTTGTAGATCTGCTCCATCTCCCAATAATATTTTATCATTATCTCCAAATATTGCAGAAGAACCAAAACTTACAGGACTAGAAAATGTAGATACTCCAGTTACATTTACTGTACCCAGAGTAGAAATACCAACTACATTTAAGGTCGCTGCAGATGAAATACCAAGAGTTGAAATACCAGTTATATTAAGATTTCTACCATTAACTTCATCATATGTAATATCATCCTTAACATATAAATCACCACCAACATATAAATCTCCACCAGTGGTAGTAATTCCTCCATTAGCAGCTAGAGTTGTAATTCCACTAGATCTTAAATTTCTAGTATCAATATCCGTACCAAAAATAGTATCTCCAACTTGAAGAGTACCACCAATAGTAACATTACCGGCCGCATATAAATTACTATTAAAAGTAGCTATACCAATAAAAGTTGATAAACCTGTGATACGAAGAGTATCCGAAACCCGAAGGGATTGTATAGTAGAAATACCAGACGAATCTAATTGTGTTACTGATGCTATTCCACCAATAACATTGGTCGCAGTATCGGCAAACAGAGCATTACCACCAGATGCACTGGAGAGTACTTTAATTGCATTCTGAGCACCTACTCTAACCTTTATATCTGGCATTATCTTGTTACCCCTTCCCTTACAAGAACCATTCCTTCAACAACTGTTTCCGTTATGGAACCTTTGGTAATTAAGATATTATAAACCTGCCTTCCTGCTGGTAATTCAGCAGTTTGAGCCGCCGTCAACCCTATTTCTATTACTCCTGCTGTAGGAGGACTAGTAATAGTCGCAGTAAAAGTAGTTGCTGTAGAACTACCCGCCCATTTTCTCATTTGAGAACTAGCAGTGTAACCCGTCAAATCCAATGGAGCATTGGTATTCGTAGCTTCTAAATTAAATGTTTGTGTAAAAGTACTTCCCGTATTGATTACAAGATTACTAACATATACGGCCGCCATATAGTCTCACAAGAACCTTATTAGTTATTTATATTTCGCTTCAACAAGCTCTTTTAAAAGACCTTTTATTTCATTAATATCTTCTTTCATTTTGTTAATCTCATTCTTTTCATTCTCTATTGAGGCAATTGTATTTAATCTGGAATGATATGCAGAAGTATCTGTATTAATGATAGCTCCTGTTTTTTCATCCCGATATAAATGAGAATATCCTTTAACTTTAATCATCTGACTGCGATTGAACGAAGTTCTCTAATTTTAGGAACATCTGCTTGATTAGTTCCTGCCATTATTATTTTAATAGAATATCCTACAAATTCACCTAAATTATTTGCAGTAAACTGATATTCTAAATATTGATCCTCTAAACTTGCGGGAACAAAAGCATCAGGTTTACCATCATTATTAGATGGATCAATTACTAAATCACCAAATCCATTACCCGTAGAATCAGTCAAATTGTCATATCCAGGGAACAATTCAAATTCTTCTAAAGCTTCAGACACATCGGTAGTTCTTCTTAATGAATAAAGAACTCTAATATCCGATGAAGCACCTCTATATGCTGAGAAAATTACTTTTAAGGAATCTGCTGGATTATCTAAAGAAATAGGACTAGAAACATAAATTGCACTATTAGGATCAAAAAGTGGAGAATTTACAGAATCAGTCTTAGCATAATTAGAAACTGGATTATTTATCCTATTAGATCTAAATTCAGTAAATGCAATATCTGTAAAAATTATTGGAGATACATTTTCATGACCACTTGCTAATGTAATCGCTGTTGTAAATGATTTATTCCTTTCAATATTTGTCAAATACGTAGTTTCATTTATCTTAGAACACACAACTCTAGGTGTTGTAAAAGTATTTAATGTGTTGAGTTGAACAGGAGAAAAACCTTGATCTACAAATGAGGTTTCTGTTCCATCAACACTAGTTCCACTTACAGTTCTAACAGTTGCAGTAGCAGCCGTTATTGCTGATGGAGTGAATACATTATAACTAGGAATTATAGAATCATATTGAATATTTCGAGTACCAGTTGCATTAGATCCACCAAAGAATCCTTCACTCTCAAATGATAAAGCTGGTATATTATCTGCTAATTCATCAACAGATCTATTTCTTCCCATAGTTGCAGCAAAACCAACATAATAATTATCTAAATCAATACCAAAAGAAGAAATATCATGTTGGGTATTTATTCTTCTGAGAGAAACACCATTAAGTTCATATTTTTCCACTGTTGAATTTGAATTATAAGGAATGGATAATGTGGAATCTACTCCTCTTGTAAGAGATTCTAAAATTCCTGCACCAACTGATTCATATCCAATAATTTCATCACCAATTCTTGCATATCCAGTATTAGCAGCTCCTACAGGAATACCTTCAAAGGTGTTAAAATCAGGACTTTGTGTAGATCCCACACTAATTGTAAGATCCGAAGTTGTAAAATCGGTATTAAGTACAGTTGTATCCAAATTACTTTTAATATCATTCAATATAAGAACATTTTGATTAGAATGCATACCATGATCAAATTCATTTACTTTAATATGTGTTCCATCATTAGGAACAGCATCTGCAACTAAATTGGTAAGAAGTTTTTGATTAGTATTTTTAATAACACCTGCATTATCATAATACCTCAAATCTTCATTAAATTTAAATCCACCAGTTGCATTTGTTCCTTGTATTCCTGAAAGATACAATGTATCAATACCACCATTATCACTAATTCTTATTAATGCACCCTCACCAATATTTCCAGTCATATCAGATGTAGTAAGGCCTACAATATCACCTCCAGTATATCCTGTTCCCACATTTTCAGTTCCAAATCCAGTAATTGAACCATTAGCATCAACTGTAAGATTATTCAATTGATATCCTGCACCTTTACCTACTATATTAAATGTATTAACAGTTCCGACGGTTGCCTCATAACCAAAGCCACCTGTAACAATTCCACTTGCACCTGCAACTGAACATCCAGTACCCACCACATAAGCAATAACCCCATCATTACTATGTCCAACAATTTTTCTACCTGGAGTGAAAGTTGTAATACCACTATTACCTGTTATGAGAGTTGTGATACCTATTTGTCCTGTTTTAGGAAGAGTAATTATTGCATTATCTTCCAATGTAGGAACATATCCATTACTTTGATTTAAAGTAGGATTTGCAAAATATGCAGTTCCAGTAGTAGAAGTAAAGTTTGCTTTATATAACTTAAATTTTAAATCTTCTGTTTGAGAAGGTGTCCAAATAGATCCATTCTGAGACTTGAATAAACTACCTAGAGCCCATTGTTGATTGTACTGTATAGCAGATACGTTAGGAAGACTTTGTATATTAACAGCATCTTCACCCATCCTAGCAATCCATACATCGTAAGCATTACTTGTGGGTGCAAGAAGAACAATAGCATATTCTCTTCCTGGTGCTAGATAGATAGGTTCTGGAAACTTAACATTAGTAGCAACAGATCCATCAGTTGAAGTAGTAATGTCTTCAGACGGTACAACCACAGGGGTTCCTAATAATCTTCTTGTAGGAATACCTAATTGAACTGTTCTAATTTGTACCGTTACACTACTATTTCCAGCGACTCCATTTGAATCTTGATCTCTATTTCCAAAGAATAAATCAACAGAAGTTATAGTAACTCCATTATCATCACCTTCAACTCCTGCTGTACCTGGTGCTTCAATATTACCACCAACAGTAAATGATTGAGCTAAAGGATCTTCATCATCCGCAATAACAGGAACTAACTCACGAGTATTAGTTGTTATTGTAGTATTAACAGTCTGTATTTGGTTGACAATAAATGTTCCTCTTGATTCATAGTTAGATTGAGCACTTGAAATTATTTTACTACCTCGTAAAGGTGTAGTATTATTAGCATCACTACTAAGTCTATAAACCTTTCTTCCAGTTTCAATCCTAACCATAGGTGCAGGATCGGCATATGGATCTTGTAAGAAGAATGAACCAATTACATCTCCATAACGATCTGATTTTAATCTTAAATCTTTAACATATGCAACTGCTCCATCCTCTTGACCAACCAATCTCATTCCCTGAGTGACATATCCACTATATAATCCTTGTGCTTCATTAGAAAGTGCTAATGTATCTACATTTAATATGGGAGATGAAGAAGTGTATTCACTTTGCAAAACTTCTTGGGTATATGGATCATTATCAAATACCCTAGTTGGTGCATTAAATGGACCTTCTTTATGATTAGATGCAGCAACTCTGAATGAAATAGCTTCTTGATCATCAATATAACCTATTACCGTTTCTCCAACTTTAAAAGTACCTACAGATCCAGAGTTTACTAATGTATTGTCACTAGCAATTTCTAATAATTTAGGAATAAAGGAAACATCAGAATTACCATCAAAGAATTGATAATATCTTGTTTGGGGTTTTAAATCAGCAGCACTAAATTGAGTATTTCTAGACCTCATAAATTCATCATCACCACTATTAACTATTACATCACTACTTCTAGTTTGTATTTCAGTAGTAGTAATCGTTCTAGTTGGACGATTATCTCTTCGACGGCCAAAAAGAACACGGAAGAACCATCTTCTTCTGTTTAAAGGAGGAACGTTATCAACCTCTCTTGTTTCACTTGCTTCACTAACACTTTCATCTAATCGTATAGTTCTTACCCAACTATCACTTGAAGGAGATAAAGTAATACTACCTCTATAAGAGACTACATGGAAAGGATTGACATTTTCCACTCTTGTTGCATATGATTGCTCAAGCCACTCAACTTCTTCATAATTTAAAGTTACTGCATTTCCAGTTTTTCTAACATTAGGATCTAACAACTCATAATTTGTACCAGAATCAAATTCTTCATCAATTATGTTAGATGCTGGTAAAAGTTGACTTTGAAGACTATTTCTGGCAATAATAGGTCTTATTTCTCCTCTTTCCGTATCAACATCTATAGAAGAAAAATTATAATTAACAAAATCATCATTAATAAAACTATCTACAAAGAATCCACTTTTAAATCTATTTCTTCCATTCACATCTTCAATTCTTAAAGCTTCAGTACTTACTTCAAGAAGTGAAAGGGTAGTAACTTCCTCTAAATTTTCAATACGATCTTCTAGAAGACCAATATCTCTCATCGTATATCTTCTATTATCAGTTAATGTAATTTGTGCATCTCTTGGATTATACAAATATGGGGGCAAAATAAGTGTTGCCAACTCCATTGAGTTGTTAATATTTACAGGAGGTTGAGGTATAGGATCTGATTGTCCCTTTTGTAATGTTAATACCCCAAATTCATTCAAATAAATTTTATCAATTCTCCCAAGATAATAATCATAACCTAATATAGTACTTCCATTAGGTGATAATAAGAATTTAGGAGTGGTATTGAAAGGAGTAGTTCTAGATGAAAACGCAAAGGGTGAAGATGATGTACCACTAAAAACAGGAACTCTTGGTCTAAAATCAAGAGTATCAGTTGCTCTTACTCTAGAAGGTCCAATTAATGGAATATCTTTTTTATATCTATCTTTCCCATAGCTAAGGACTGTAAATACATCACCAGTATCATTAGATGGTACTGTATAACAATCATAAACAATTAATAATCTTTTAGATGGAATAGATGAACTACTCTTTCTAATTATTCTAGAATAATCGTAATACTGATCTCTTTGACCCTTATCTAACGTAAACGATTTTGAAATGTTTTGATATTGTGCATCTGTATCAGATGTATTAATACCATCAATATTTGTTATAATATTAGATTCTTTAAATTCTACATTCTCTAAATTAGTAAATACTTTATCATTTAAATATACAATTCCTAATTTATTAGCTCCACCAGAAGATGGACTGGAGGTATTATTTGTTACTACTCTTGCAATAGCCTTAGAAGATTGACCTACAATATTTTCTCCAATAATTGCATTAGTTGCAACATTAGCAGTTGCATTAAATGAAACTGTATCAAATGTAGGTTGACCCCCATTAATAGACTCATAAACTGCTAATACCCTTATAACATCAGGTACATTTAAAGATAATTCTTCATCCTGTACTCTTAAACCGTAAGCCACACTATTAGGAGTTAATCCATCATTAATAGATGTATTTGGATCGGTTCCCGATTGTTCTAATCTAGATAAAGTTACATCAAGTAATTTACTTTTTTCATAATTTTTTACTTTACTTTGAATACCTTGTTTCTTTGCTGTAACATTAACAAGAGTTCCTGCAGAATCATCAGTTAATCCAGTAAATGATGCCTTAAATCCTCCACTATTCAAATCATTATAACTATCAGAACTTACTGTACCCACTCCATTTGAAGCAGTTCCATAATGTATAGAAAATCTACTTACTCCATAAGAATCAAAAAACGCCGTTGAAATTCCAGCTCCACTTCCATCCTTTACATCATCAATACTTACCGTGGCAGCTGATCCAACCACACTCTGACTTGTTATTTGAGCAGAAATATTAAGAGATGAAGATAAAAGATCTACAGAAGATATATTAGGCTCAGGTAATAATTCATATAAAGGGGCTGTATCATCTTTAGTCCATAGTTGTGCTATTCGCAATCTAGCATCTGCAAATGTAGCATTTTGTACAGTTCCATTATAAACTCCAGCAACACCACCAGAATCTTGCATATTACCCACTTGGAATGATCTTGCATCAGGAGCAATAGATGTAATTTTATTGTAAGTAGGAACCTCTGCATTAGATGCATTATATGAAATAACATCTCCAACCTTAATACCACTAAAAGGTATTGAAGTACCGCATGTTACTGTAGTACCAGAAATTGATATATCCCTAAGACCACCAGGAAGTGATACTGGATTAAGTGATGAATCTGCAGTAAAATCTTGAAGATATGGTGCAACTGCAGTTTGTTTTACAGATCTAATATCATTGGGATTATAATTAATTGTTTCTTGAACGGTTCTTGTAGTATTAGTAACTCCATTAATACTAAGTTGTTCTCCTACAATAAATTCACCTGAAGTTTGAGTCAAATAAATCACAGTAGAACCACTACCAGCAGCAGTAACATATCCTGTAGCATTGCTACTCAATCCTCTAATAATTGCAGTTGCTGGTAATTCTGTAGCACTAACAGTAGTGGTTAAAGTAATTTTAGTATATGTATTAACATCATAAAGATAAAGATTCCATTCACTAGAAGGACCTTTATATGAAGAATCTTTTGAGTTAAAAGAATATAATCTTGCCTCACCAATTAATGTAGCACTACCAGTTGTTCCACTATTATCCAATAGGTCATCATATAAATTAATCACTTTTCTATATTGAGGTTGACCAAAAACATTATTAACTACTATACGATTCCCCATTTCAAAATTAACATTAGATGCACCCACTGTTCTAGTATCTCTAGGTTTATCAGCATCTAAAATAGTTAAAGAATCTGTGGTTACTGAATAACCATTAACATAAGCTTCCCCACCAGAAATTTTCAAACACATTAAATCATCAGAAGGTGTATTTCCTTGTTCTGTTTTTTCTCCACTAAAATATATTCCACCATTTCCTAATCTATCATTTAAAGAATCTACTAGAGATATACTAAAAGGATCTATAGCATAATTTCCCGATTCTTCATAAGTTCTTTCTGCTAAATAATCTCTAATTAAATTATAATCTGTTTTATTTTTAACTTTTCTAATTTGACCCTTATTTATTCTTAAAATTTCAAAGAAATCTTGATCATTTTTATCGTCTAATAATTTTTTAGTAAGAGTTAAAGTAATTTTTAATCTATCTGCACCAGGTGCGGCAAAATTGGTAAATCCAGACGCATTATCATAAAGGGATGGATCATCTTTTGCACTAATTATTTGCTCATCAATTTTTAATCCTACTCTATAAGAAGGGGTATTAGTATAATAGTCTAAAATAAGTGTCTGACTACTAACGTTTACAAAAGTTCCTCTAATAAAATAAACACCTTCAGATACAAAGGCCGCTGAACCTATAGCAGTTGCATTAGTAGATATTAAAGTTACAACTCCAGTACCAGCACTAATAGTTGTATTACCATAAACAATATTTTCTTGGCTAAATAATACTTCCCCATCAATAAACTCAACTATTGTAGAATCTGTAGAACCACTATTTAAATATTTTACATATATCGTTAAATCTTCTACCTCATTTCCGTTTGGTAATACAACAAAATCTACTTCGGCAGTAACACCAGAACTTTGACCTTCTAAAATTTTACCTACCAATTGATCAGTATATAAGGAAATATCAATTCCAAATTGAGTTGGGTTAAGTTTGACGGCATAATAAGCACTATCAAAAGTAGGAGCACCCGGAATTACAATAGACCCTTCCTTAAAGATATGACTACCAAACGTCTCTATTTGATTTTGAGCAATAGATTGAAGATTGGTTAGTTCTCTTGCTTGAACTGGAAATCCTGGTTTAAATAAAACCTTGTAAAAATTATTACTGGGATCAAAGTCATCATAGTAAGGACTTATATTTAAATCTTTTGCTTGTGCCATGTTTCTTTAGAATTCCAGAATAATTTTAATGTCTTCTTTTTGTCGTATATTACGGGTAACCTCTTCTCTATTGTCAATATAAAGAATGTTCCCAGATGTTTTATTTATCTCTGAATCCGCAAGACCAGCTGTAAAATAAACTCCCAAATCAATTTCTTTTAATCCTGAAGTCATTGTACGACCTGTAAAAGCAGTGGCAACATTAACATCATCTACCCCCACAAATGTAATAACAGAACTGGAAGATTCAAAAGATAAAACTTTAGAATCTGAAGAAACCTCTTTATAATCTGTTTGATCTCCTGTTGTTGGATTAAAATATAATGAACGATCTTGATAATACTTAAGAACACTAGTCTCTTTATCATAAGAGGCAATATATCCTTTAGCTGTTCCACCAGTTACAACTTGTTGTATTTTAGAACCAATAGCGGGAGTAGAAGACCAATATCCCGTTCCTCCTTCAGTATCACCATCATCTAATTTTATAGCTCCTAAAGAAGAATATTCACTAGATGTGTAGGTAGATCCCAGAGAAGTGTAAGTTGATGGATTCTTTACAATTCCAACTTGTGCAAATTTTGTACTTATTGGAAAATCTTTAGTTGAATCATCAAATCTTGCATATACCAAAACCCTATCAGCACCTAATTCTTTATAAATGTCATATCCATGACCTCTTGAAGGTGGAATGATAACAATTAAATCTGCAAATGTGGTAGGAACACCAGCTGGTTGAGCCTCACCTAAATCTACTACACCATAAGTATATCCACTTCCACCTGCCGTTATGACTGCAGATGTAATTTTACCACCAGCAACAGTTATGGAAGCTTTAGCACCTGTACCATCACCCAATATATCTACATTATAAGGTCCTCCATTTTTATATCCATCTCCCGCATTTTTAATGTATATTGTTTTTATTTGATTAAAATTAACTGTGGAATCACCTGCTTCTCTAACACTTTGTATTTGTGAATTGGTTGTTGTTTCCCAATTATTAGGAACCACAATATATTCAGTAGAATCAAATTTAATAATATCACTGGGAGATACTGAAAAAAGATACTTCCAAACATAACCATCAGCACCTGCAGAAAATGGTTCTAAATCTGTAGACGTTGGTTCAAACTTAGAATTGACCCCATCCAAATCTTCACCAGAAGATCCATTGCTTATACAAATATAAACATTAAAATCACTATTAATTACATAATAATTTGCATCATATAATCTTGCAGTATCTGAAACTGGAGCTTTATTGTTAATACTATAATCTTGCCTATACATGTCATAAGCAGTATTAACTTTCCATTCTACTTTCCTTACAACTCTTCTAATATTAGTACTATTAATCTTTTTTCCAAAAAGAGATGTACTTCCATATTGCCATTCATAACTGAAATTATCAATGGGATTAGGAGGACCAGAAGCAGCAGTATTCCAATCTGAGGTTCTACCAAAACCAGGGTTTGGTGTTGTAGGATTACTTAAGCCTAGAAATACATAATAAGAATTATTAGTATCTAGTACAGAATCTACAAAATTACCAGCGTTAGTTATTCTAAATTGATCTGTGACTACAGCAGACATATTAATTAGTTTTTAGGTATTTATAAGAGTATTATGATTATGAATAGAATGGATCCAAAGCTCCAGTATCTCTCAATCCACTTGATCTACGTTGAATTGTTGGGAAAGTGGTCAGTCCAGAATTGATAGTTAATCCAGTTACTCCGAGTGATACTGGTTCAGTGCCTCTTGTGAATGAACCACCCAGTCTACCCCACGAAAATCTACCAATTGCATCCATAGAACTACCAGTACTTGATAATCCCGTTACCGTAGTATCTGATTTTATATTACATGTAATAATTCCAGCAGTACCAGAATTCCATATATGATTAATATTGTAAATATTATCTAAGAAAGTTGTTCCAATACCAACCACTTCACTATCAGAATCAAATATTGAAGTAACTCCTGTTCCTACAGTAGTATTAGTAATATAAATGGGATAATTGATATTTAAGTCGGAATAACTTGAAGCAAACAAACTAAATTTGAGTGCTAATGGAACGCCATCACCTGTGGTTGTACCAATTCCAGTAATAATTCCAGAGAAACCTTTAACAGAAGTAATATTTCCAATCAATTCAGAAGTAAATGTAGGAAGAGTTACTAAAACATTAGGAACAGCAGTTGCTGTATATCCAAATCCTGAAGCAGTAATGGTAGTTGTACTAATAGAACCACCAGTTATAGTTGCTGTTGCTGTTGCTGTTGGATTTGCAGTAGTTCCAATACCTGTAGTAGGAATTCCTATTGATACAGAAGTGGTTGCCCCTATATATCCACTACCAGCATTTACAATGTCAAGTGAAGAAATAGTACCTGCAGTAGATACAATAGCCGTAATGGCAGCAGAAACCCGTGTAACACTGTTATCTACTATTCTTCCACTAATTGGTGACGATCCTGAAATTTCCCCTTCTTCATCAAAGAATACAGCATCATCAACAAATATTTCAGTATCTGTAGATTTAAGACTACCAATAATTTTTGCAGTAGGGAATATTAAAGGTTCTAAAGAAGGTCGAGATTTGTAAACGACTTCACCATTTATTATTCTATCTACTTTTTGTTTTGTCCAATTTAATGATTTTTCTTCAGTTGTAATACCTACTCCTTTATATAAATTAGTTTCTATAATATCAGTAGCAGTAATAGCAGTAGCTACACGAGACTGTTGATTTTGAACACTATTTAAAATTTTATCTAATTGAACAGTATCTCCTACTTTTAAAGATGGATATACATTTGTTACTAATTCAGTATCGGATCCAGAAGTTCCACGATAGAAGAATATGGAAATTTCGTCTTCTGGTTTTGGTGGTTCTATAAATGCAAAGGATGTACCTCCATCAAAGAGATAAGAAACACCTGGTTCTTGTATTACACCATTTGCAACAATTAATAAAGCATTTGCAAGATTTACACCAGCAAAACTAGTTCCTTCCTGAACTTGGAAACTTAAGAGTTCATTATCATATCTTAATTCAAATCTTTTTCTAGATCCATCTTGTAAACTCTTAATAGAATCAATATAATCAAATTGACCAAATTGCCAAGCAGAGAAAGAATCGTTATAAGTATCTAAAACTGTTAATTCAAAAGGAACTATCGGAGAAGATAAACTAGCATCAGTTACTAATCCTACAGGAGTAAAGACATCTCCTTTTTTAAATGCATATCCATCTCTAGCAATTTCCCATTTAGGAACCTCAAAATAAGTAGAAGCACCACTCACAGTAGAACTTGCACTAACTTCAACATTTAATAATAAACCAACTCCAGTATCAGTAGTTGCACCTATACCCAATCTAGAAACACCTGTAACTGAAAGGTTGGTATAAGATGCTTCAGGGATATCTAAATATGGATTGGTATAATTCGTACCTCCTGCACCAATAGCAAAGGATAGGGTACCACCAGCACCTACTGTGGCCGTAACCTCCGCACCTGATCCCACACTTGCCCCAACATTTACTGTAAGTGTATCCGTATCATAAGAATTGATAGATGTGATGAGACCTGCTACTGGATCTGTTGGTCTAGGATAATAATGGTCAGTAGCATAATCATCTTTAGAACATTTAAATACTAAAGAATTAGTTCTAATTCCAACATTATCAGATGTTGTTAATCCATGAGAAGGAATAGTTAAAGTTAAATCTCCACTTGTAGGAAGATAAGATGCACTTGTTGCTGTTAAAGGTGTACCTGACCAACTAGTAACATATAATGTTGTAGAAACTCCACTTACAAATGTGTGAATATATGAAACATCTGTTACTCCTATAGAAATAGTAGATCCTGTATATCCCGAACCAATAGTTGCATTTCCGTACCAAGGCATTACTGATCCACCACTATTATAAGTATGAGGAATAGTACTAACACCAACATTAGTCGTAAAGGTATTTGTAGATCCAATACTTAATATGCTGTAATCAATGCTTGTACTTCCAAATCCTACAGGTGACTCTGGGAATATAGTTGTAGTAATACCAGACCCATCTGGACATGTAAATGCTAAACCAGCTAACTTGACTTGAGCAATGATACCTGCTTCAAAATTATGTGCTTCTTGTGTAGTAATTTGTAATACACCAGTTTCATTATTATACGTGGAGGTAGTAATAGAAATAGCAGGCCCTGTAGTAGCAATACCTACAACATTAGTGATAATTCCATTAGAATCTTTTTCTAAGTATGCTCGTGCTCCTACTGCTGGTGCATATCCCAATCCTGGTGTAGATCCGAGAGAAATAATTAAACCCCCTCTCGGCAATTCATTTTGATTTACATCAATATCACTAATAATAACTGGATCATCACTAGATGTCCTAATACCTGTAAATCTTACACTACTTATTCCACTACTTATATCTTCTTGAACTTGGAAATTATTGGAAGGATTATTATCAGCAGTAGGTGATTGGAAAATATTACTAATTAATAATAACCCATTACCCCCAGTAGTTCCCAGTCCTACAGTATTAACTCCTGTATTCGTTAAGGTATATGTTTCACCAATTCCAGTAAATTGATCTGAAATATCATCATAGACCTGATTAGTATCATAATTATCTCTTAAATAAACTCTTCCCCCAAAATCTGAAGTTGCATAATTTAAATTACTAGAATTCTTGATTAATTGAGGATTTCCTTTAGGAGGATCAGTAAACCATATCTCCTCACCATCAATATTATAAGATCCTCTGTAAAGATTAATAGTCGATGAATTTGTATGATTAGTTGAAGCCGATCCAATAAATCCTCTTTCAACTTCTACAAGATTTGTAGTACCAATACCGACTATTGGACCAACAGTAGTTTCTCCAACACCAACATTAATAACTTTCATATATTCATTATCAATTTTTATTATATCAGAAGAAGTTAATGATGAAATTCCACTTAGAGAGAATATAGTTCTTGTGGTACTAATTCCAGTACTAGCATCATCAGTATTATTCTCTAAAGTATATGACAACGGTACAAAAGCTATTGGAGACTGAATTACATTATCAATGGTAATAATAGATTTTGTATTACTCTTTGCCATTTCAAATTGATGGGCATTTCCTGTTCCAATTCCCACAAAAGTAACGGCACTTCCACCTCTAGTTGTAGATATTTGAAAAGTATCAGCACTATCCCTAATAGCAAAAACTGAAGACGGTAATTGATCAATAGCTCCTGTAGAACTCTGATATAACATTGGAGTGGATCCTACACCAACAAATGTAGATCTAGGAGTGTAAATTAATTCTTCATCAGTTCTAAAGAAATGATTATCAATATTAAATTTAGTATCACTAAGTGCGATAACAGTAGAATCAGCAGGATTGAATATTTTAGCAAAAATAGGAGTATTATTTGATTTTAAAACAAAATTACTTTTATTAATTCGGGAACCATTAGGTGCATTAAACGAATATAAATTAAATGATTGTACTGCTGAACCATATGTTAAATCTGGTACATTAGAAGAATTGCTAAAATCATTTTCTGTATATAAAACTTCATTTAAAGAAGAAACTTGGATATTATCAGTTATAAATTCAGTCTCAGGATAGAATTTTAATACAAAGTCATTAGAAACATATTCAGCACCAAAAGTTCCAATTCCTAACCGTGTATCAACTTCAATATCCCCTGCATTAGAAAGAATTGGTCCGGGTTGAATATAAACATCTGTACCATCATGATTCATCATAAGTTGATGCACAGCTCTAGTAGAACCAACACTTACTTCAACTATAGATTTGCTTGCATTAAATAAAGACTTATCTAAAATAACAGCAGTAGTAGTTCCTACACCAACAACATAATTTGATTGATAAATCAAACTTCTTTCAGAACCTACTGGTTCACTAGGAGATGAGAATCTATACGTATCAGTTCCACTTGAAGTTGATCCAAAACCAACTACACTGGAACTATATTTAATTTCATCAGTTAAATTATTTACATATTGTAAAGAGAATATTGATCCAGTCAAATCACCTTTAAATGACCCCATTAAAGTTTCAGAATAACTCGTTACCTCACTATGAGTATCTACATAATAATCTGCAATATAAGTATCAGTTCCATCATGAGTAACATATAATTCAACATAATTCATCTGAGATGTTGTTTGATTAACTAGATGTGTTTTTACATGTAGTGAATTATATTTGGTAGAATCTACACTTATAATAGAAGATGTAGTCACTCCCAGAACACTATCAACTGTAGCTATTCCAACAGCTCCTGTAAGATTAATAAATCCTAATGATTGAGTTCCAATACCTGTATTACTTAAAAAATCTAATTCAAGTGATTTGATATCATAATCAAAATCAAGACTATTAGGTAAAGGAGTAAATCTTAAATAGTTCTCACCCAATCCAGTGCTTTCAATGTCAAATGATCCAATAGGGCCTTCATCCTCTAAATCACCTTTTTGTAAAAGAATAGAATTGGATCCATTATTCAACAATACCAATTCTGTAAGTTGAACATCAGTATTATCTAAATTACTAATTCTAAATAAGATATTCTTAAATGAGATATTAGAATCTATTTGTAAAATATTAAGATAATCCGTTAAATCACTTGATAAATTGGAAAATTGATCTTTAATATTATCAATTTTTAAAACTTCATTACTTTTAGCTAAAGTATATGCAGTAAAAACTTTATTTGGTGTTTTTATAGCGTTAGACGAATTTCCAGATCCTAAATCTAAAGCATATGCATAATTATAAACTGTATCTACTCTATTATCTCCAATAATATCTTGAACAGAAATTGAAAAATCTGTACTACCTATTCCAACTAATGATGTTGATGTAATTCCTGTATTAGCAAAATTCTTAAGACCACTAGTATGGAGTAAAGAAGAAACAGGACTCCTTAATTGATCAAAAGTACGGGTACTCTGAACAGTATATGACATATTTTGATAATAATCATTATTAGGAGTAACTTGAGTATCTAAATTCAATGATCCAATATCATCAGACCATCCAATATCTTTTTTAACCATATAATTTACTGAAAATCTACCAAAATTCTCAGTGATATTATTAATAGTAGCTGTAGTACCTGAATCCTTTCCTGTTATTATTTCTCCAACACTCAATCTATAAGTACCAGAAACTTTAATATAGTCACTTTCAGTACTTGTAATAATTAAATCTCTTTCAATATCGTTAGATATAATTTTTTCACCTGTATTGAAGAAAGATGGAACTAAATTAGATACAAATGTAGGATAATTAATTTTGTTAATAAGAGAAGGTATGTTAGATTGATCTGTAACTGCTATACCAGTATTGGTACTTATTCCTGCTAAATCTATAGTGACTGAATCATTACTTCCAGTTGCAGCTACCGTATATGCACTAACCTTAGCAAATCTATATCCAAAATCTGGAGAGTTGAATCCTGAACCACCAACACTAACAGGATCATACTGTACAATATTTTCAACAAATACTTCATCACCAACCTTGAAAGGTGCTGTTCCAAATCCTGCTGAAGGAGTGTTTATAAAACATGTAAATATTCCAGTTGAATTAGAAGAAATGGTACTAATAGAAACTCCATTAGTATTTTGTATAGCAAATAATTCTATTCCACCACTAGGAAGGCCACTTGGAAGGACTATAGGATCAACGCTAGATATTGTAGTATTAGTTAATACTGCTTCAAGAAGACCATTTTTAATTATCTCTCTGGTAGTAGGATTAATTATTTTAATAAGAGGAGGAATTATATAATTATTTCCACCAGAAGTTACTGTAATAATACCCACTGTATTGGAATTTTCAATAACAATAAGTGGAGAGATATAAGCAGAGGGTTGTAATGTCTTATCAGAAGAATATTCAAATCCCTCATTAATAATTCTTACTTTATTAGAATTACCAACATTGGTTGATTTAGCAACAATAGATCCACCTGTTCCTTCTGTAGAGGAAGATCCAACAAAATTTGGCAATTTTTGATAATTAATTCCACCAGATAAAATACTGACATTATTAATACCACCTTTTGCTGTTAAAGACGAAGTAGTATACTCTAAAGAGTCACACTCAGAAGGATTGTAAGATAGTTTTTCAGGTATTTCTTTTAATGATACATCAAAGGTTGTGTCACCCACTCCAATAATACTATAAGAAGAAATATAAGAACTGTCAGTAAAGATTATTTCTGAATAATTGGGAGAATCAGTGTCTGTGGTACTAATAAATCCTGATTTTTCTATATTATAAAATAATTTTTGTGGTAATGTATTATCGTAATTAATGGTAGAAGTAGCATTAGTAGAAATTCCTACAGTTCCAAATCCTACAACATCAAATATTGTAGAAGCAGTAGAAACAAATTCATTCTTAAACTCATTATCATAATATAATTTAAATTCATAATCTTTCAATGAGGAATGAGATAAATCAAAAACTAAATTATTATTTTTTAGAGTTGAAAGTTGTGGGTTTACTTGTGAAATAATTTGATCAACTCCACCAGTAGATCCAAACCCTACGGTAACTGGAGGATTGCTATTTACATCAACAGAAGTTGCTGATAATTGTATTGTATTTTCATCAACTTTATAAACATAGTAACTTGTAGAGGATATTCCACTTGGGAAAAGATCCGCAGAATAGGCTATTTTATCCCCAGTTGTTAATGCATGAGAACTTAAAGTCAATTCATTAGTGATAGTATTAATACCTGTAGAATTAAATCCTATAGGATTGACTAAAATATAACCTGTACTATCCTGTCTTTGTAAAACAACTGCTGTAGAAGTTCCAATACCAACAGATAAATTTGGTTTGATATTTAAATCAATGATATCATCTCTTTTTAAATTGTGGGAAGTGGATAATGATACAGTTGTTTTAATTCTTTCTACCTTTCCTGTTACTTGAAGATAATTACTCTCAAAAGTATAATTATCAAAATTATCACCACCGCTACGGAAATAAACATCCGAGAACATTGTTCCAATACCAGTTTTTATTCCAATCCTATTTGCAGATTTATCAGACACATATAATGTAGAAGGTAATGTAAAGGGAGAACTTGTAGGTGAAGTTGAAATTGAAATATTTCCAGTCGTTCCAGCTGAATAACTTATTTGTTCATTTTCACTGAACGGATGATTTTCAAGATAAATTTGCTGAGTAGGAACATCTCTAATAATACTTACATTAGCAAAATCAAAGGTCATAGTAGAAGTTATTCCCGTTATTGTACCAAAACCTATGGCTTTTGTAGGATTAAAGAAAACTTTATTATTAACTTTAGAATCAAATATATTAACTGACCCTTTAATATTAAATGAATCAGGTATAAACGATACTCGAGAAGTGGCTGTATGAGATATTCCAGTAGCACCTCTTTCAACTCTTAATAAATTGTTATTTCTATAAAATTCTAACAATTTTAAGGTTTCATCTCCAATTTTAATACTACTTCCTACAGAAACATTCTCAGGAATCCTAGAAACCCATATTTCAGTACTTACACCCACTATGGATGAAACTGATCCCAGTGGATATGTCAGAGATGCCATTGAAGTAGTTAATCCTACCATATTAGGACCATTTAATTCTGACAATTGAGTAGAAAGGCCAGAAACTATAATATTATCATTATTTTCCCAATTATGAGATGGTAATATATTAACTTTTACATTTTGACTATCCACCCACGTAAATACCACATCACTATAAGAACTAGTTCCAGTACTTACATTTACAATATTTTTACCTTTTAATGATGAAACTTTGGAAATTAATCCACTACCATTAGTATTAATATCATCAAATATTAAAGAATCATTAATTTTATAATTATCACCTGAAGAAATTACCAATAATTGATCAATTGAACCAGATGTTACTGATTCTATAACAGCTTTTTGTCTAGAAATCTCATTTGTCTCAATTATAAAGTCATTATCAGCATTTTTATCAGAAACTTTATAGGGAAATGTGTTTCTAATAAGATCAGATTGTGAAAAATCAAAAGATTGATCAATATTTTGAGTTAATGGTATAGATCTATAAGAATTACCTATAAAATAAGGAAATTTTGGAACTATAGGAGCAACACTATCATCTACAGTTGCAAAATACGCATAAATTCCATCAGGAAATTCGGGAGTTTTACTAAATCTTCCATTATTTCGATCTAAATCTCCAGAATTGTTAAATTTATAGTCCTCTACAAAAAATCCACCAATAAAATCAGTAGTTGACGGTCTATCAAAAACATTAGAAGTGTCAATTACATAACCTGGTTCTAATTTTTTGACTGAAGAAGCAATATTTGGATCTGTATATCCATAAGGACCATAAATTGGGTTACCATCATAAGCCCATCCAATGATTTTAGAAGCTTCTGTAGCATCTTCATTGAATGAATTTATATAATTTTGATTATACCCACTTACACTATATCCCAAATCATTGTTAGTTGGTAATAATAATTCACTACTTTGGTATTTTTTACTTATATCAATACTCAATGATCTTATATTAACATCAATAAGAGTATTTTTTCCTGCAGAAACAACATTTATTGAGGTATCTATACTAGAATATCCAATTCCTGGATTAATAATCTCTACATCAGATATTCTATTATTGCTAATAATAGGTCTTAAGGCAGCTCCACTCCCTTTACCACTAGAATCTATCACATTTAAGTCTGGAATAGAGAAATATTGCTCCCCACCAAATTGAAGATTAACAGAATCAATTCTACCATTGACTATTATGGGTTCTAATTGAGCATTTTTACCTGTTTTTATGGAAATTATTGGTTTATTTTCAAAATTTAATACAGAAGAACCATATCCCGTCCCAGTTTCATAAAGATAAGCATCAATAATGGATCCTCTTACTGTTGGGGTAAGAATTATGGTTTCTACAGTCTGAGTAGTGGTTCCAAATCCAACAGGAGCGTAGTCTAAAGAGGCTATAATGTCTGGATAAGCGAAATTATGATAACCAGTTCCAGTAGATCCTAAACTTACATAATTTTTTGATATATAATTGCTTCTTATTGTTCCTCCAATACCTCCATCAGTCAATTTAAAGGAATTGTCATCAATTTTATTGATTTGGTATTGATTTGTAGTTGTCAATCCCGATACAGCTGTTCCAGTACTAGAATATTCTACTATTTCACCATCCTTAAATCCATGATTAGTAAAATTAACAGTATTATAAGCACTTGAAATGCCACTAGGTTTAACAATTAACTTTCTATTTGTAAAAGTTCCTCCATTTACGACTTCAACACCGACAATTGAAGTTTGATTGGGAAGAGTTGAAAATTTATGGATTCCTGCAAGACTTGTTGTACCAAATCCTACAGTATTGATCCCTGATATAGAATCATTAATAGAAGAATATAATTGAATAGTGGTATTGTTAATAACACTTACAAAATAAGATGAATTATTAACTAGAGAAGAAACTCCTATCCCAAGACCTATCCCATTATTTCCATTAGACTTATAAATTACATGTTGATTATTCCTAAATGCATGATTTGTAAGAAATGTAATTTCATTTGTCGTGGTATTAATTCCTCCAGCATTAGTAGTTGACCTCCCATCAAAACTAACATCCCTAGACTTCTTAATGATCAATGGATTTAATATAGCATTACCATTTCCCCCAGTAACACCAATAGATACAACTCTTTCAATATCAAATCCTTGAGGATCTACATCAATTTTTGTAATTGTACCACTAACTACTGGTTGCAATAATGCGGTAATACCAAGACCTGGTGCAATATCTACTTGAGGAAGATTAATAACATCATAATTACTTCCTCCATTTAAAATATTTACATTTTCCAATGGGCCATAATAAATTTTATCGTTAGATTTATAATTAGTAATCTCTACTCCATCAATTAACATTCCAATTGATCCTGGAGATGTTTCAACTTGATTTCCTCTATTAATAGTGGAGTCTAAAGAGAATTTTTTAAGTAATTTCTGGGGGCCTATTATATCTGCTTTTTGAGAATCTAAGGTAAATCTATGTCCACCAGTATTAATACCACTACTAGTAGATGAAACATTCAGCTCTATAAAATTAGTACCATCTACAAAAGATCTAGATGTATACAACTTCATCTCTTTGGTAGTGGTTCCTATTCCAACATAATAAGATCCTGTATCTAACCCAATATAAGGAGTTTGCCATGATTCGGGTTCATAATAAACTTTATCACCATCTATAAATTTTAATTCATTATTAAATTGGAGGGTTTTGTAATTATTAGTTACAGGATTCTTCTCCGTCAATCCAGCTGCTACAACGGATTGAATATTAACTCCTATAGTATTAATATAATTGGATACACTAAGTCCACTTCTTCCTGATGGTAAGGAATTGGATGCAATATAAGTAGTATGAGCACTCCCAACATACAAATTCTGAACATCAGAAAGTATCTTTCCATCTTTTAATGGTACTATATCACTAAATGCAGTATTAATTCTTCTCCTAATATCATATACTCCATCTGTCGCTACAAGATTTGTATTATCACTTAAAGTTATGTCTTTACTATCAACAATATTATCAATTTTTAGATTACCATCTCCCCCAAATACAACATTATTTGAGTTAGATTCAACTATTTCAACATAATCATCTATTTTAAGACTTGATTTATCAGTATCTCCCTTGGTTGTACAAGAAGCATTGTTTATATTAGATAATTTATATCTTACACTGGTATTGTATATCCATGAATTTGCAAAAATTTCTTTATAAGTCTTATTAGTGGCAGGATTTTCAATTAAATCCCCAATATTACTAACACTAATGATCTGACCTTCATCTATAGTAATATTTTTAGATATTTGATTGAAATCTGATAAAACTCCAGTCAGTCTTAACTGAACTTTTGTACCATTAATATCACCATCCTCATAACCAAAATAAATATCATCATTTCTTACAACATCTGCAGTTTGTATTGATGCTCCAATACCTGTACATCCAAAAAATTGATTAATACTCTTACTAGTATAATTAATGGATGTATTAACCCCAGAAATAATAGTACCTGTAACTCCAAATCCTACAGTAGAATCAACAGGTATTGTGGAAGCTCCAGCACCCACATTTTCTAATACTTTAGATGCTGGTGTAATACTAAAATTACCTTGTATGGTTGATGCTGATTCATCATAACCCATAAAAAGTGAAATTTTATAATATTGCTTGTTTTCGGTTAAAGCTACTCCAACTCTAGTAAAAGGTTCAACTTCAGAAATAGATGCATTTGTATTTAAATCCGATTCTTTAAATATTGTTTGACCAACCAATTTGGAAGGATCACCAGCAATTAAATCCGCTATTATTATTTCTCTTCTAACATAATCAGCTGAGGATGGCTTAAGTAAATAATCCTCTAAATTAATAACTTTAGGGGTTTCACCATAAAGAACATTAAATAATATCCTAAATGATTCATTCGTACCTTTTGACTCATATAATGATCTAGCATTTTTTATAAAATTGCCAGCATCTACATCAGATGCAAAAGAAACGTCTTCTAAACCAGGTGTTAAGGTTGATTTTTGTTTCTTATAAAATTCTCTAAGAAATAAAGAACTTAGGTTTTGTATAGATGCATCTGCATCATGTGATTCTGCTGTAGTATCACTAAAAATTAAATCTCCCTTATTTAATTCTTGATGATAACTTGTAATACCACAAAATCCCCTAATACATCCTGTAAAAGTATTTGTAGTTAATCCAGTATATGTAATAATCTCACTACCAATCTTTAGTAGTCCATATTCATTTGGAAATCCCTTAGTGGTGGAAACTTCAATAGTATTAGCATCACTACTAATACCAACACTCAATGTAGTAGAGTCAATAACTACATTAGGTGTTAAATTATCTAATTTTAAATATTGATCTAAATTATCTGTAATATCAACGGTACCACCTTGATATTCTTGAGAAATATAATATTGTTTTAAAAAATCTACCGTAGTGGGAGATTCGCTTAACACAAAATCAGGTAATTGGTTATCAATTATTTCCTGAATCTTAACTTTAGATTCAAAACCAGTCTGTATCATATTACTGTCGTTTTAATTGTCCGTTGGAATAACTAGATGTATAGAAATCTTTAATAAAGGTGGTGCCTGTTACCTCATCACCAGAACTAATAACATCCCTCACCATATTTATTTTACTTTTAGAAAGACTTAAATTAATATACAATTCTCGTAATCCTACAACATCATTTGATTCAGGAATAGCTTGTATTTCAATAACACCAGAAGTATTAAGAGTTGAAGTAATATTTATTGTATTCAACAATATTTCTCCTTTAATATAATCTACAGTTCCTGCAGATTTAGCCACAACATTATATGTACCATCCACTAATACATCTATAATAGAAATTACTCCAGTTTTTAAATCTGGATTAGGAATATCTGTAATATAAACTGTTTTTGTAGTGCCAGAAATCTTAAATCCTGTAGATTTAATATTGAATCCTGATTCATTAACATGGAATTGATTTCCATAGCATAATTCATACTGAGCAAATTGATTTAGAGCTGCTTTTAAATCTCTTCTAATTTTTATTCTTGTAATATTAGAAGTTATAGCAGTATCTGTATTATCAATAACTTGTTGAACTTTACTATACTTAAATCTTCCACCAAATTGATTTAAATCAACAGAATTAGCATATGTAGTGAGAGAATTTATTACACTTGTTTTTAATGCAGCTGGAGTAGATACCTTGGTATTGTCAAAATAAACAGAAGAATCAAGTTCTACATATAGCATCTTAAGATCTGTTATTTTTTGATTTATTCCAGATACAGTGTACTGCTTTAATTTTGATAAAATAAGAGATTTATTAAAAGCTGAAACAAAAGATCCATTTTTAGGTTTTATACTAATATAAACATTTCCAAACTCTGGTGGATCCATCTCCTCACCCCCTACAACAGCGACAGATTCAGTGTCAGGGTATATTTGCTTAACTATAGCTTCATAGTCTCTGGGAGTGACTGCACGGTACTGTGAGGAGTATACTCTAGGAGCATAATATTTGATTGAACTCACCTCTTCAATATCAGAACCATTCTGAGAAGCTTGATTAGTAATTACAGTTGGTGAAAGAGTTAAAGTAAGTGGTGTATATTGAGAATTGTAAGGATTAATTGATACAATTTTTCCAGAGAATGAAAATGAATTATTAGTTCCTATACCATTACCTTCTTTACCATCAGTAATGATATATTGAACTGTAATAACTGATTCATTTTCTAATTTTTTACCAATATAACCGTCACCAAATAATAATTCATATTTTTCATCTTGTATTTCTTGAATTAAGAATATTTCAGATGTTGAATCTACATTTAATATATTTTCTACTAAAGAATATTCATTTCCTAATGCATTCTTATCAGCTGCACTCGCAGAATTGACATATACCCGAATAGTTGAAGTATCAATACCTGTATTATCTAATATAAACCTTTGATCTAATGAAGTATCTGCAGTAAATGTTTTTGTTATGAAGGTACCTTCTTTAATACCAATACTAGAAAAAGATGCTTGATAGATTCCATTTACTTTGGCAATGGGTGCTGATATATTTTCAGAAACCGAAAAGACGTATGATGTATCAGTTGCATTCCCAGTACATACTAAACCTGCCTGTAAGGTTGCTATAGAGGATCCTGGATCGGTTGTACCGAAACTAGTAATGAATGATATTCTTGCTTCTGCGGCAGTCTTAGAACGTGGTACATATCCAATATTTCTTGCTAATGAAACTACATTTTCACGAAGAGTTGCAGAATCTAAAAAAGATTCATTAACAATCATATTGGAGTTAAATGCTGTAATATAAGTGTTATAAGCTAACGTATCAATTAAAACAGAAAAATTAGACCCCTCAAAGTCAAATCCCGTAAACGTAGAGTTAGCACGGAGATACTCTTTGATAGAGGTCTTTATTTGATCAAAATCAAGGTTTGTAAATTTAGTAAACGGCATTTTATCTTGTTGACTCTAAGAGAAATGAATATTCTTGTGCAGGAAATTCTTGTCCAACAATATCATAATATACCGTTACCTCAAAGGAATTCTCATTTGGTTGCGGATTAACCAATACTCTTACATCACTAATTCTAGGCTCAAAGTTATCTAATGCAACTTCAATTTGTTCTTGAATTGTGGAAGCAGTACCAAAATCAACAAAATTAAATAGACTATCATAAACATCCGAACCAAAGGTAGGATTAAAAAACTTTTCAGTAGGAATAGTTTGAACTATATTACGTACTGATCTACGAATTGCATCTTCGTTCTTTAATACCTTTAGATCATTTGTGATAGGATGAGGGATAAAGGATAAACTAATATCTTTAAATTCCCGTGAGACCCTTCGAATAGTCATTGAACAAGGTTTTTCTTTATTTATACCCAGTTCTTAATATTTACTTTCCTTGCCCTCTTCTTTTCTTACGAGCCGAGTTACGAGAGGTCGCCGCATACTTTGTATGTTTACCATTTCCTTGACGAGTCTTCTTCGGGGGTGATTGTATAAAATCTCCACCACTAATACCACTGGTTGCTTTAGCCATTAATTTTCTGTGTAAATTTCAGTTTTAATTTGAGAGGAGTCTGGAGAACCTGTTTGATAAAATTCAACTGCGAAGTCCTCCATACGATTCATATATTCCATTTGAGTAAGTGCCGTATATACTTCCTTACCGTCTATAAGGATTCTATATAACTCTTGTTTTTTCATGCCCTACTCTTACACGAGGATCGCACCAGATTTCGAAACCTGCGTCTTTTGCATCAAGACAGAAAGAAACATCTTCTCCACACATGTCTTGTACTTCGCCACTCTCGAAAACCTGCATCTTGGGAGCAAACCATGGATAAGGCATTCCTTCGTGCTCAAATACTCCATTCTTAATTAATAGCCATCCGAAACCTGTATAGTCTACTGTGAAAGGTTTCTTACGCTTGGATATACTTTCGATAGTCTCGTGATTCATCACTCCACCGTTGTTACGAAAATCATCCTCTTCTAACCAATGTGCTACAGAGGTAGTCTTACCATCTTCGGTACAATACCATCCACCTGCAATGTCTTGCTCCATAAGAACTAATTGATAAAACTTCTCAGTATTAAAAACAATGTCAGAGTCAATCCATAATTGCCAATCATACTTAAGTTTTCCGTCCCATGGAATTTGATTTGGCCCTCTGAGAACATTTGCTCCAAGACACTTGCATCTTGCAAAGTTCACCATAGAACTATAATCTTGTGATATCTGAATACTTGCTCCATTCTGAACAAGATCAAAACAAAGTTGTACAAAAGCTTTTAAGAATGTATAAGATACTCCCCTACCTGGTAAACAAAATACTACAGATTTTCCTTTTACTAATTCTTTTGCTTTATCATAATCCCATTCAGCTGGTTTTGAGACTGTGGGAGTCTTTGCCTTTACTGTAAATCCTTTAGCCATAACGTTACGTAATTACAAGTCAATTATACTAGATTATATAGCAATTGTCAATATGAAGATTCTTCGTATTTCTTAGGGGGGTTTTCCGTAAGTTCTGAATATGTTAACTCTGAATTATAATCTCTATTAAGTAAGGGCCATATAGTCTCAAACTGCCCTTCATTTAATTGTTTGAATATACAACGTTCCTTGAAATATATGTGATATTCCTTCATTATTTTCTTTCCTTGATAATGGCTTCACTACCATCAACGTTCCATTGTATTTGACTCTCTTCATATAAACTAAGTTCGTTGATAACCTGTTCTGGTATTGTTGTATAATACTCTCCACTTACTGTATCAATCTCTATCGTGGAAAAAATTTCCCCAAAATTTTTCATCATACTTGTAAATCCGTCGGTTGTTTTTATATAGCGAAAAAAATTCTTATGTAAAGAGGAAAACACAGCTGCCTTGGGTAACACTTTGTAGGTTAGGGAAGTTGCCCTTTTTTATAAACGGGGGCAACACGGCGGGGCGGCAACCCCCCGATCAACGGGGGGACTGTCTGATTCACGAACGCATGACCTAACTGGCAAATGCAACAAAGCGATCATTTTGAAAATTAGCATATGAAAATGCCCTGCGGTTAACCAGTTTGAAATATCCAAAGCGACTGACCATGACATATCCCTCACCCTGAATCGGTTGAGGATCACCCATCACGCAAGTCTGAAAGTCTGATTCGTCTTTGCAACTCTGCAACGCTTGCAATTTAATCTCATTTACTGTATGCCAGAATTCAATCAAAGACGCATCACATAAACCCGCCCATGCGAACGCATCGGAGTCTATGTCTTTACCCTC